>ENA-UOVV01000436-UOVV01000436.1-compost-metagenome-genome-assembly--contig:-NODE-436-length-51029-cov-6.425138_pt1 | contig 51029 bp, 48 predicted proteins | sample MGYA00238155_ERZ761577 | MGnify/ENA primary metagenome ERZ761577 (study PRJEB28898, sample SAMN06268775) | compost metagenome | isolation source: Emeryville, CA | place: USA:Emeryville, CA | collected... | reverse complement strand
GCTGCTCCATGGCGGCCGAGGTCTCCTCGATGGTGGCGGCCTGCTTGGTGGTGCGTTCGGACAGGTCGTTGGCGCCGGACAGGATTTCCCCCGTCGCCGTCTTCAGCGTGCCCGAGGTGGTGCGCAGCTGCCCCACCACCTCGCTCAGCTTGTCGGCCACCGCATTGGTGTCGGCCTTGAGCCGGGCGAAGGCCCCCTCATAGGCCCCGGTCATCCGCCGGGTCAGGTCGGTATTGGCCAGCGCCCCCAGCACGGCGCCGATCTCGGTGACGCCGCGGTTGAAGGTGTCCACCAGATTGTTGATGCTGGCCGACAGCGCGTTGAGCTCGGGATCGGGGAACTCCACCGCCACCCGCCGGGTGAAGTCGCCGGCCGCCGCCGCGTCCACCACCGCGCCGAAGGCGTTCTGCAGCTCGGCCATCATCCGCTGGCGGTTCTCCTGGTCGGCGACGATGCGGGCGGCCTCGGCCTGCGTCATCTGGCTGACCTTGAGCCCGTTGTCGCGGAACACCTCCACCGCCCGGGCCATGGCGCCGATCTCGTTGCGGCGCTCGACGAAGGGCACCTCGGCCGCGTAGTCGCCCTCGGCGATGGCTTGCATGGCATGGGCGAGGCGCGGGATGGGCCGGGTCAGCAGCCGCGAGGCGACGAGGCTGATCGCCCCCATCGCCACCAGCAGCACGCCGGCCATGATCGCCATGCCCGGCACCGCCGCATTGGCCGCCGCGGCCGCGAGGCCCGCGTCGCGCCCCACCCAGAAGCCGCCCAATAGCGTGTTGTCCAGCTTGTGGATGGGGAAGAAGGCGCCGTTGTAGCTGCGGCCCTGCAGCACCGCCTCGCCCTGCCAGGGCTGGCCCTGGCTCAGCGCCGCATGGGCGGGGCTGGCCGGATCGAGCGCGAAATCGACGGCGCGGCCGCCCTGCTCGACGACGAAGCTGCTGGTCTTGGCCACGAACTGGCCGCTCGCCGCATCCAGCGCGAAGATGACGCTGTCGCCCTCGGTGACCCGCGTCACCGAATCCACCGCGCTGGTGTCGTAGAAGAAGGGGATCGAATAGGTCTGGAAGGCGGCGACCGCCCCGTCCTCGGTCCAGCTCACCGCCGAGCCGTTGAGGCGCCGCTCCAATATGGTGGCCGCGGTCTTGAGATCGGCGGAGACCTGCGCCACCGCCTGGCGCGCCGCCTGATCCCGCAGGGACAGATAGTTGCTGACCGAATAGGCCGCGATGGTGATCCCGATGCTGCCCAGCACCAGCCCGGCTATGGCCGTGGTCAGACGGACGTTGCGAATGGCCGCAAGCATGTTCATGTGCCCCTCGGCGCCCCGTCCGGACGCCCCCTCTCCTCGGAAATCGCCCCGATCCTAGACCGGGGGTCTTAATGGAGGGTTGATCTTGTATGGTAGAGCCGGGCGCCGGACGTCCGGGCAAAAGAAAAGGGCGCCGAGGCGCCCTTGTCCGATCCGGTTCCGCGCCGGGCGCTAGAACTCGCTCCACTCCTTGTCGACCGCGGCGTTGCCGTGGGCGAGATAGGATTTGGCGGCGGTCTTGAGCTTTTCCTGCAGGCCCCGCGCCCCCTCGGCCAGCGCCTTGACCGGGCTGGCGGCCGGCCGCTCGGCCGGCTTGTCCGCCCCGGGCCGCTCCTCGGTGGCGAAGATGTCGACGATGCGGTCGAGCTGGGTCGCCTGGGCCTCGGTCTGCTCGATGGCGGCGTTCATCTCCTCGACCAGCGCCGCATTGTGCTGGGTCATCTCGTCCATGGTGCGCACGGCGGTATTGACCTCCTCGATGGACGAGGCCTGCTCGCGGCTGTCGCGGGCGATGCCGTTCATCAATTCGCTGGAGGAACGGGCGGCGCCCAGCATGGCCTCGAGCTTGGCCGCGGCCTCCTCGACCAGCCGCGAGCCGCCCTTGACCTCGGCCGCGCTCTGCTCGATCAGCGCCTTGACGTCGGCCGAGGCGCTGGCCGCCGACTGCGCCAGCCGCCGCACTTCCACCGCCACCACCGCGAAGCCCTTGCCGGCCTCGCCGGCCCGCGCCGCCTCCACCGAGGCGTTGAGGGCCAACAGGTTGGTCTGGAAGGCGATGTCGTCGATCAGCCCGATGATATTGGAGATCTTGGCGGAGGACTGGGTGATCCGCTCCATGGCCTCGGTGGCCCGGCTCATCACCTGCCCGCCTTCCTCGGCGGTCTGCGTCACCCCGGTCGCCACCTGGCTGGCGTCGCGCGCCCGCTCGGCGTTCTGCAGCACCGTGCTGGCCAGCTGCTCCATGGCGGCCGAGGTCTCCTCGATGGTGGCGGCCTGCTTGGTGGTGCGCTCGGACAGGTCGTTGGCGCCCGACAGGATCTCCCCGGTCGCGGTCTTGAGCGCCCGCGAGGTGTCCTTGAGCTGGCCGACGATGTCGGTGAGCTTCTCGGCCACCGCATTGGTGTCGGCCTTGAGCCGGGCGAAGGCGCCCTGGTAGTCGCCCTGCATGCGGCGGGTGAGGTCGGTGTCGGCCAGCGCCGCCAGCACCTCGCCGGTCTCCGACAGGCCGCGGTCCACCGTCTCCACCAGCCCGTTGACCGAGCGGGCCAGCGTGTTGAGCTCGTCGTCGGGGAACTCGGCCTCGACGCGCCTCGAGAAATCGCCGGCGATAGCCGCATCGACCACCTGGCCGAAGGCGCGCTGCAGCTCCTGCATCATGACGGCGCGTTCGGCCTGGCTCGCCACGATGCGCGCCGCCTCGGCCTCGGTCATCTCGGCGACCTTGAGCCCGTTCTCGCGGAACACCTCCACCGCCCGGGCCATGGCGCCGATCTCGTCCTGGCGCTGGCCGCCCTCGACCTCGACCGACAGCTCGCCATTGGCCAGGGCCTGCATGGTGCCGGTGAGGCGGGTGATCGGCCGGCTGACCGTGCGGGCGAAGAAGATGCCCGCCACCGCCGCCACCGCCAGGAGCGCGCCGCCCACCATGAAGATCATGTTGCGCATGTTGGTGACCGGGGCATAGGCCTCCTCGGCCCCCACCGCCGTCACCACCGCCCAGTTGGTGCCCGCAAAGCTCAGCGGCTGGGCGGTGAGGATCATGTCCATGCCGCGGTAGTCCTGGCTGAGCCCGCGCGCCGGCTCGCCCGCCAGCGCCGCTTCCACCACCGGGTTGGCGAAGGGCGTCACGAGGGCGTCGTCCGCCTCCGAGAAGCGCGAATCCGAGCGCATCAGCAGGTCGGTGCCGACCACGAAGCTCTCCCCGGTCTCGCCCAGCCCCTCGGTCTTGGCCATGATGGCGTTGACCGGCGCGGTCGAGACGGCAACCGCCAATATGCCCACCAGCTTCTGCCGGTTGTCGAACACCGGGGTCGCCATGAAGGCTTCCGGCAGCCCGCCCGCCGCCGCATAGGGCGCGAAATCGGCGAAGGCCACCTGGCCCGGCTCGGTCATGGCCGCGGCCTGCGCATAGACCCGGCCCAGCCCGGTCGGGCTGTCGGCGACATTGGTGGCGAAGTCGTCGCGCTTGCGCACCGAATAGAGCAGGTCGCCCCCCGGGCTCAGCATCATCAGGTCGGCATAGCCGCGCGCGGTGAACTGGCGCCGGAAGGCGGGATGGATCTTGGAATGGGTGAAGTCGTAATTGTTCTTCTTGTCGGCCGTCGAGGTGTCGAGCAGCTCGCGATTGGCCTGGTCCGGGTTGTTGGCGATATAGGCGGTCTGCAGCGCCGCCACCGGGTCGGTCGCCAGCGAGCCGGTCAGGAACTGGCCCCAGTTGATGTTGAGGTCGCGCAGCGCCGTCTGGGTGGATTCGGCCGCTGCCGTGATCGTCAGATCCTTGGCGATGTCCTCGAAATAGCCGTTGAGCTCGGCCGCGGTCTGGGTGGCGATGGTCTGGATCTGGCGGCGCGACAGCTCGTCCACCGTGGCCGAGCCGATGAGATAGCTGGCGATGCCGACGCCCGCGCTCACCAGCAGGGCCGAGCCGACCAGCGCCAGCGGCAGCTTCTGGGCGATCTTGAACTGCGGAATAAGTCCCATGGGTTTGCTTCTCCCTCCAGGCACCGCCGCCCCTCCTGCCCGTTCGGCCGCGCGGCGGCCGAGGGTCGGCGATGTCCCCCAAGCGACGATCGGACCGATCGAATTGTGCAAACGATATATGCGCCGGATTAACCACTCCTTACGGACAAATCCGGTCTGCCTCGAAAATGGGCATTCGCCGGCGCCAGGCATCGCCATGGCGCGAAACGGCGGGGGCGCCCGCGGCCGTCCGGCCGGGGCGCCCCCGAACAAGCCGTGCTGCCGCAGACCTCAGGTCAGCGCGCCGATCACCGCCTCGATGCGCTTCTTCATCGTCATCGCGTCGAAGGGCTTGATGATGTAGTTGTTCACCCCGAAGGAGATGGCCTCCTTGACCTGCTCCTTGTCGGAGCGGCCGGTGGCCATGATGAAGGGCATGGACTGGGTCCGGGGATGCTTGCGGATGACCTTGAGCAGGGTCAGCCCGTCGATATCGTCCATGTTCCAGTCGGAAATGATCAGGTCCACATTGGACTTTTCGAGCTTGCCCAGCGCATCGCGCCCGGACTTGGCCTCGATGATCTCCTTGAACCCGAGCTGGGTGAGGATGTATTTGGCGATGCCGCGCATGGACTGCTGGTCATCGACGATCAGGACGCTCACCGCGCTGGCTTTGGGCATGGTCTTCTTACCTTCTACGCGCCCGGGGGCTTTCTGCACCCGTTCCTGGCGGAAAACTCTAGGCACCAAGCGTTACAAATCTCTCAACCCGACCCGCGGCATTGTCGCCTCGGGCCCCGCTCAGGCGGCCGATTTGAGCTTCACCAGCGCATTGGCCAGCCGGGCCGCGATCTGCTCCACCGGGGCCTGTTCGACCACCGCGCCCTCCTCGAAGGCGACGCGCGGCATGCCGTAGACCAGCGCCGAGGCCTGGCTCTGCCCCACCGTATAGGCGCCGGCGTCGCGCATCAGCTTGAGCCCGCGCGCCCCGTCGCGCCCCATGCCGGTGAGGATGGCGCCCACCGCCATGGCGCCCACCGTGCGGGCCACCGACTCGAACAGCACGTCGACGCTGGGCCGGTGCCCGCTTTCGAGCCCGTCCTGGCCCAGCCGGCACTTGAGCTGGCCCGAGGACCGCTCGACCCTGAGATGATAGTCGCCGCGCGCCACATAGGCATGCCCGGCCAACAGCGGCAGCCGGTCCTCCGCCTCCACCACCTTGAGCGCGCACAATTCGTCGAGCCGCGCCGCGAAGCGCCCGGTGAAGCCGGCCGGCATGTGCTGGGCGATGACCACCGGCGGGCAGTCGGCCGGCATGTTGGACAGCACCTCGCGGATGGCCTCGACCCCGCCGGTCGAGGCGCCGATGGCGATCAGCGCCCCCTCGGGCGCCGCCGCCGTGCGCACGGCCAGCTTGGGCGCCTCGGCGCGGCTGGCCGAGCGGCCGCGCACGTCCGACTTGGCCGCCGCGCGGATCTTGTCGCGCAGCGAGGCCCCGAAGGCGTCGAGGCCGCCGGCGAACTCGGCGCTCGGCTTGGCGACGAAATCCACCGCGCCCAGCTCCAGCGCCAGCAGCGTCTCGCTGGCCCCCTTCTTGGTCAGCGTCGAGACCATCACCACCGGGGTGGGCCGCAGGCGCATCAGCTTCTCGAGGAAAGCCAGCCCGTTCATGTTGGGCATCTCGATGTCGAGCGTCACCACGTCCGGATCGAGCGCCTTGATCTTCTCGCGCGCCTCGATCGGGTCCACCGCCGTGCCCACCACCTGGATGTCGCCGTCGCGGGTCAGCATGCGCCCGAGCACCTCGCGGATAAGCGCCGAATCGTCGACGACCAGGACCCTGATGCTCATGCTGCCACCCGTTTGTTCAGTTTCTCGCGCGACTGGTAGATGGTCTTGCCGACGAGGCGGAAGCCGTCCCCGCCCGAGCCGAGATTCTCCGAATGCCCGATATAGAGGAAGGCCTCCGGCGCGAGCAGCTTGGCGAACCGCCCGAACACCTCGCCCTGGGTCGGCTTGTCGAAATAGATGGCCACGTTGCGGCAGAAGATGGCGTCGAACGGCCCGCGCATCGGCCAGGGCCCGATCAGGTTGAGCGGCTTGAAGGCGATCAGCTCCCGGACGGCGGCCGGCACGCGCACCGTGCCGTCGCCCTGCCGCTCGAAGGGGCGGGCGCGCTCGGCGCTGAGCCCGGCCAGTTCGCTCTCGGGATAGACGCCGCGCGCCGCCTTGGCGATCACCGCCGTGTCGATGTCGGTGGCGAGAATCCGGAAGTCCCAGCGCTTGAGCTCGGGAAAGGCGCCGAGCAGATCCATGCCGATCGTATAGGGCTCCTGCCCGGTCGAGCAGCCCGCCGACCAGATGCGTAGCCGGCTGCCGCGCGGCCGCTCCGCCAGCAGCGCCCCCACATAGGAGCGCAGATGCTCGAAATGGTGGTCCTCGCGGTAGAAGCGGGTGAGGTTGGTGGTCAGGGCGTTGACGAAGTCCTGCCCGTCCTGGGCGGTGCCGCCGCGCTCCAGATAGTCCACATAGGCATCGAAGCCGGGCAGGCCCAACGCCCGCACGATCTTGCTGAGGCGCGAGAGCACCAGAGTGCGCTTGGCGTCGCTGAGCGAGATGCCGGCGACCTGGTAGACCCTGGCCTTGATCCGGGCGAACTCGCGGTCGCTGAGGGAGAATTCCCCCTGTTCCATGAAACCTTCCCCATTCCTCGCGCTCAGGCGCGGGCGCGGTGCTCCGCGCGCGCCTGCGGCCCTGCGGCTCCGCGCTCCGCGATCTTCAGGAGGGAGACGCCCCCCGGCGCCCCGCTTTCCTTCGGAACCGGCACAATAGTTGGGGTATCATTGCTTAGATTGCGTAAATTCTCTTCGAGCGCCGCGGCGATTTTTTGCAGCGCCCGCGCCTCCTCGAGCCCGGTCAGCGCCTGGGCGCGGCCCTTGTCCACCAGTGCCCGGATGTCCTTGGCCGAGCGGTTGGTGATCTGGGCGAGCTGGCGCACCTCGTCGGCCACCACCGCGAAGCCCGCGCCCTTCTCGCCGGCCCGCGCCGCCTCCACCGCGGCGTTGAGCGCCAGCAGGTTGGTGCGGAAGGAAACATCCTCGATGGCCGCGGTCATGCCGTCGATCTGGGCGGTCATCCGCTCGATCTCGCCCACCAGCGCCTCGGTGCGGCGGGCCGCGAGGTCCAGATCGCCCGCCATGGCCTCCGCCTGCCGCCCCTGCTGCCGCGCGGTTCCGAGCTGGGCCGCCAGCATCTCCGCCCGCCCGGCCCCGGCGGCCAGCGCCGCCCGGCCCGCCTCGGCCTCCTGCTCCAGTCTTGCGGCGCGTTCCTCGAACCGGTCGAGCAATTGCCTGACGCTGGCGAGCCGGCTCTCGAGGGCCGCGCGCTCCTCGGCCTCTGCCTGCCGCTCCTGCCGCGCCGCCGCGGCGCGGCTGGCGAGGCGCTGCGCCCGGTCGGCCAGCGGCAGCCGGGTGTTGAGCACGGGCGCCGGCTCGCCGGCCACGGCCGCGTCGAGCTGCTTCAGCCCCGCTTCCAGCATCTCGAGCCCGTCATTGAGCGCGCCGAGCGCCGGATTGGCCCCCGCCGCCGCCCCGTCGAAGCGGAAGCTGGCCTGCCCGGCGACGAGGGCGCCGAGAAAGGCGTCGAGATCGTCGTCGTCGACATAATGTCCGGCCGGCACCAGCTCCAGCACGTAGCGGCCCGAAGGCAGCGGCCGGCGCATCGCCCGCAGGCGCCGGCCGGCCAGCAGCACCATGGTCTCGTCGGGCGCCCCGCCGCCGGCCTCGAGATAGCCCGCCCCGAACAGCGTATCGAGGCTCGCCCCTTCCGCCACCCCGGGCGCCAGCCGGCTCACCCCGCGGCTGGCGGCGAGGATGATCCCGTCCTCGCCCACCACCGCGATGGGGGCGTCCAGCGTGCCCAGCGCGGCGCGGAAATGCTGCGCCCGGTCGAGCCGCGTGCCCAGCCGGGCGACGATGGCCGCCATGTCGGGCACGTCGCCCGGCCGGTCGGCCAGCCCCGCCGCCCGCGCCAGCGCGGCGAGGTGCCGGGCCTCGTGCCGGTCGCCCAGATGGCCCATGGCCAGCGTCGCCGCGAAGGCGAGCCCGGCAAGGCTGCCCGCGGCGCCCATCCAGGCCGGTCCCGCCCCGATCGCCAGCAGCAGCCCGCCGGCCAGGAGCACCGCCACCAGCCACAGCCCGGCCGCGGCCAGCATCAGCCGCAGGCGCGGCGTCGCGGCGGACGAATCAGGCGTGAGAAGAGAGGGCCCCGGCATGCCCGGACCCTAGAGCGGCAATGGTTAACCAAGTCTATAAGGGTGCCGGCGCCGGTAAGACTTCCGTAAGCCGCGCCGGGACGGCGCCCGTCCGCTAGAACAGCTCGATATCCGCCACCGGCGGCGGCACCACCACGCGGCGCCGGGCGAGGGCCATTTCCTCGCGGGCCACGTTGGCGCCGACATCGCTGTCCAGCCGCTTGACGAAGGCCCGGCCCGAATGCGGCTTGAACAGCACCCGGCGGGCATAGCTGCCGCCCAGATCCTCGCTGGTCGCCACATAGCCCTCGACCGACAGGAACTGGCGCACGAACTCGATGTTCTTGGCGCCCACATCGTCCAGCGCCGAGTTGATCTTGCCGCCGCCGAAGATCTTGATCTCCAGATTGGCCTTCTTGCCCGTCCCCTGGGTCAGCACCTTGTTGATGAGCTGTTCCATGGCGAAGGCGCCATAGCGCGCCGAGGCCCCGTAGCGGTCCCTGGCCGAGCCCGACTGCTCGGCGAGCAGGAAGTGGTTCATGCCGCCCACCCGCGCGATGCGGTCGCGCACGCAGGCCGAGATGCACGAGCCCAGCACGGTCGAGAAGGTGATGTCGGCAGCTCCGGACACATGGCAGTCGCCCTGATGGACGGTCGTCACCACCCCCCTGTCGAACTCGGGTGGCAAGGATGAATTCAGGACCATTTGTCGTCGCTTACCTCTGCGGGCCAATTGCTTCGGATCGTAGCGGTAAACTCGTTAGCCAATTGCTAACCACGACGCCCATGGGCGCTGGCGCCGGGCCCCCGCGGCAAGGAGAGGTTTAGAAATGGCCGCTAAGGTGGCGCGAACGGGGATAGGGTAGAATCGATGTCGCTGCAGAAACTTGCGAGAGAACTGGACGAGACCGCGCGCCAGACTGCCTCTATGCTGGAAGGCATCACCGAGGCGCTCGAGATGCTGGCCGACAAGCGCCTGAGCCAGGACCCCCTCGTGCGCGAGGCGGTGCAGCTGATCGTCACCGCCCTCCAGGGCCAGGACCGCATCGAGCAGCGCTGCCACAACATGGCGCTGGCCGTGCGCCAGTTCGCCCTGCTGCCTCCCACCGCGCCCGACAGCGTCTACGACGAGATCTGGGCCAGCCTCACCCTCGACGAGCTGCGCGTCCCCGCCCTGTCCGGCGTCGCCGCCCACGGGGTGCATGGCGAGGCCGAATTGTTCTAGCTTTCAATCCGGCTCGGAGCAGACCGGCGCCGCAAGGCGCCTTTTTCGTTTGCGGCCGCGTCATCGGCGTCACCCACCCGCGGGAGCGCCCCTCTGGCGAGACGACAAAAAGGGCGCCAGCGGCGCCCTTTCCGCATTCCCGTCTTCCGGCCGGCTGCTAGCCGTCCATCTTGGCCCCGGTCACCACCGCGTGCAGGTCGATCAGCCCGACCATGCGGTTGTCGTGGGTGACGATGCCGTTGAGCAGCTCGGTGTCGATGGAATTGCCCTCGGGCACGTTGTGGATGTCGTCGCGGTTGACGGTGAGGATGTCCGAGACCGCGTCCACCAGGATGCCGACCCATTTGTCGCCGACGCTCATCACCACCACCACATGGTTCTTGGTGGGCGAGGTCTGGCCGTCGCCGAAGCGGGCGCGCAGGTCGAAGATCGGCACGATGGTGCCGCGCAGATTGATCACGCCGCGCACATATTCGCGCGTGTTGGGCAGCGGGGTCGCCCCGTTCCAGGCGCGGATTTCCCGCACCGTGGTGATCTCCACGCCATAGGTCTGCTCGCCGATGGAGAAGGCGATGAGCTGAAGGGTGTTCTGGCCGACGACCGCGGTCTTGTCTCCCATGTCGTCACGAAGACTGAGCGCTTCCATTTCTTTCGCCTTTCTGAGCCCGTCCTGGGCACTCGACCCGACTGTACCGCGCCAACCGGTGCCAAATCCTTAATGCGGCGCCCTAGGCCGCGTTCTGGTGGATATGGGTGGTCTTGAGCCCCTGCACGTCCACGATCAGCGCCACGTTGCCGTCCCCGAGAATGGTGCCGCCGGCGATGCCGTCGACCCGCTCGAAGTTCTCCTCGAGGCTCTTGATGACCACCTGCTGCTGGCCGATGATGTCGTCCACCACCAGCGCCACCTTCTGGCTGCCCTCGGTCTCGCACAGCACCACGAAGCGGTCGTCCGGATCGATGGCGGTGGCCATGGAGAAGCGCTGCGCCAGGTCGATGACCTGCACATATTCCCCGCGCACCTGCAGCACCCGCCCGCCAGAAGGCACGCGCTCGAAATTGGCGCGGGAGCACTGCATGGTCTCCACGATCGAGGAGAGCGGCACCACATAGGGCGACTCCCCGACCTTGACCAGCATGACGTCGAGCACCGCCAGCGTCAGCGGCAGGCGCAGCGTCATGCGCGTGCCCTTGCCGGTCCAGCTGCGCACATGCACCGAGCCGCCGATCTTCTTGATGTTGGACAGGACCACGTCCATGCCGACGCCGCGGCCGGAAATGTCGCTCACCGCCTCGGCGGTGGAGAAACCGGGCGCGAAGATCAGCTGGTCGATCTGCTCGTCGGTCGGGGTCAGGTCGGCGGCGACGATGCCCTTGTCCCGGGCGAGCTGCAGCACCCGCTCGCGGTTGATGCCGGCGCCGTCGTCCTCCACCACGATCAGGATGTTGCCGCCCGCCTGCTCGGCCGACAGCCGGATCGTGCCGGTCTCCGGCTTGCCGGCGGCCAGGCGCTTCTCCGGGCTCTCTATGCCGTGGTCGGCCGAGTTGCGGATCATGTGGGTCAAGGGATCGGAAAGCTGCTCGATCACCGTCTTGTCGATCTCGGTATTCTCGCCGATGGTCTCGAGCCGGATCTTCTTGCCGGTCTTGGCCGCCAGCTCGCGCACCAGGCGCGGCATGCGGCTGAACACCGATTTGACCGGCTGCGCGCGGATCGCCATCACCGAATCCTGCAGGCCCCGCGTGGTCTGCGCCAGCACTTCCAGGCCCCGCACCAGTTCGGTATAGCGGGCGCGCAGCGTCTCATCCATCTGCTGGGTCAGCATGGACTGGGTGATGACCAGCTCGCCCACCATGTTGACTACCCGGTCCACCTTGTCGAGATCGACGCGGATGGACTGCACGCCGACGCTGCGGCTGGCGTCCTCGCCCTGCTCGCCGGCCGGCGCGGCCTTCGGGGCGGGCGGCGCCACGGGCGCGGCCTCGATGCGGGCCGGCCTGGGCGCGGCGGGCGCGCTCGGCCGGATCTCCTCGGCCAGGGCGGCGAGGCTGAGGGCCGGAGCCTCCTCGAACGTGTCTTGGGCGCCCGGGGGAGCCGGCTTCGGCTCGGGCGTGAAGGCGAGCGGGGCCACCTCGTCGTCGGCCAGCGCCAGCAGGCTCGACAGGTCGGGCTCCTCGTCCGCCGGGGCCGCCGCCGGCGGCTCGGCCACCGGGGCCGCGGGCTCCGGCGCCATGCCGGCCTGGGCGATGACGATGTCGCAATCGCCCTCGACGAATTCGAACACTTCCCGGATCTGCGCCTCGGTCAGCCCCTCGGCGACCAGGGTGATCTCCCAGGAGCAATAGACCGCGAAAGGCTCGAAATCCGGCAGGGACGGGATTTCGCCCAGGATCGGGCGCACGCTCATCCGCCCCAGCGCCGCCAGCTCGCGGAACAGCAGCAGCGGATCGTTTGCGCGGGCATAGAGCGCCCGGTGCGGGGTGAAGCGGATTTCCCAGTGGCCGGCCTCCGCCGTCATCGGCGGGGCCTCGAAGGCGTCCTCCACCGGGGCCTCCCCGGCGGCGAGGCGGGCATCGAGGTTCACCATCACCGGGGTGAACTCGATGTCGAACTCCTCGATGGGCTCGCCCTCTTCCCCCGGGCCGGTCTCGGCGGCCAGGGTCCCGCCCTTGGCGATGGCGTCGAACCGGGCCTTCTCGTCGCGGCCGTAGTCGGCCGGCAGGTCCTGGCCCGTCTGGGCGGCGTTGACGTGGTCGGCGACGATGTCGTTGGCGCGGATGCACAGGCTGACCACCTCGTCGGTCAGCTCCACCCGCCCGTCGCGCACATAGTCGAGCAGCGTCTCGTAGGCATGGGCGAACCCGACCAGGGCCGAGAAGCCGAAGGCGCCGGCGCCGCCCTTGATCGAGTGGATGGCGCGGAACACCGCGTTGAGCCGGTCGGCGTCGCGCTCCCCCGCCTCGATGGCGGCGAACTGCTCCTCCAGTTCGGTCAGCAGCTCCGAGCACTCGTCGAAATATGTGGCCTTGAAATCGTCCAGGTCGCTCATCTGCGGCTCGCCAGCCTCGGTCTCGGTTCGGTTAGTGGACGACGCGGTGGATGACCGAGATCAGCTTCTCCGGATCGAAGGGCTTGACGATCCAGCCGGTGCCGCCGGCGGCCTTGCCCTGGTCGCGCTTGTCCTGGCTGGTCTCGGTGGTGAGGATGAGGATGGGCAGGCTGTTGTGCTGGCCGGTGGCCCTGACATGGCGGATGAACTCGATGCCGTCCATCACCGGCATGTTGATGTCGGTGATCACCACGTCCACGGTCTCGGACTTGAGCACGTCCAGCCCCTGCTTGCCGTCCTCGGCCTGCAGCACCTCGAACCCGGCATTGGAAAGGGTGTGGTGCAGCATGGCCAGAATGGTCCGCGAATCATCCACCGTCAGTACGCGCAGCGTCATTGTCTCATCATCCCTGAAAACTGGGCCATGAGGCCCAGCCGCTCGATCGCCGAGCAGAGGGCCGCGCTCGGCGCTTCAATGGCAAGGTCGAAATGGTTCCTCCGGGCGGTCTCGGCCGCGCTGAGCAGCATGAACAGCGCATTGGTCGAGACGCGCTCCACCCCCGGCGCCGAGACGATGACCGGGCCGGTCTCCAGCGCGTCCATCAGCCTGTCCCTTATGCCGTCGAGCGCATCGAGGTCGATGACCGCCGGCAGATCGACCGTCTGGTTGGTTTGCTTTGCCATGGATGTGGCGGGCCCCCGGAGTTCTCTCCAGCGGCCATATTCGGCCGGAACGGTTTAAGAAGTGCTAACCCTGTTGCCCCCGGGTTCCGGCCCGTCGGGGCCGCCGCCGCAGGCCCCTTCCGCCCCGCCCCTTCCGCCGGCAACGCGGGAGGGGATGGCCGACAGAGCTTGCCCGAACGACGGGACGGCGCTATCGCAGGCGCGAACCCTGACCGGACTCCGCCATGCCCCCCAGAATCGCCCTCACCGGGCTCGCCCGTGACCTCGCCGCCCGCGCCGATGCGGGAAAGACCATCCGCGTCGGCGTCATCGGCTCGGGCGAGATGGGCACCGATCTCGTCACCCAGATGAGCCTGATGCGCGGCATCGAGATGGCCGCCATCGCCACCCGCCGCCCCCATACCGCGCTCGAGGCCATGACCATCGCCTATGGCGAGGATTCGCGGGGCAAGCTCGCCGACAGCCCCGCCCAGGCCACCGCCGCCATCGAGGCGGGCCGCATCGCCGTCACCTCGGCCGAGACGCTGGTCACCACGCCCAATATCGACGTGGTCATCGACGCCACCGGCAAGCCCGGCGTCGCCGCCGACTACGACCTGCTCGCCATGGAGCATGGCAAGCATCTGGTGATGATGAACGTCGAGGCCGACGTCACCATCGGCCCCTATCTCAAGGCCCAGGCCGACCGGCTCGGCGTCGTCTATTCGATCGGCGCCGGCGACGAGCCCAGCTCCTGCATGGAGCTGATCGAGTTCGTCTCCGCCCTCGGCCTCGACATCGTCGCCGCCGGCAAGGGCAAGAACAACCCCCTCAGGCACGACGCCGTGCCCGACGACTACCGGCAGGAGGCCGCCCGCCGCAACATGAACCCGCGCATGCTGGTGGAGTTCGTGGACGGCTCCAAGACCGCCGTCGAGATGACCGCCATCGCCAACGCCACCGGCCTCGTCCCGGACATCCCCGGCATGCACGGCCCCGCCGCCGACCGCGACGACATGGCGAAGGTGCTGATCCCCAAGGCGGACGGCGGCATCCTCAACGCCTCGGGCGTCGTCGATTTCACCATCGGCAAGGGCGTGGCCCCGGGGGTCTTCGTCATCGTCCGGGCCGAGCACCCCCGCATCATCGAGCGCATGGACGACCTGCATATCGGCCGGGGACCCTATTACGCCTTCTTCCGCCCCTATCACCTGACCAGCCTCGAAGTGCCGCTGACCTGCGCCCGCATCATGCTGACCGGCAAGCCCGACATGGTGCCGCTGCCTCGCCCCGTGGCCGAGGTCTGCGCCGTCGCCAAGCGCGACCTCGCGCCGGGCGAAAGGCTCGATGCCATCGGAGAGACCTGCTACCGCTCCTATGCCATGACCGTCGCCGATGCCCGCGCCCGGGGCGCCGTGCCGGTGGGCCTGCTCGAGGGCGGCACGGTCGCCGCCCCGGTGAAGAAGGGCGAGCTGCTCACCGCCGCCAATGCCCGGCCCGACACCACCACCCGCCTCTACGCCCTGCGCCAGGAGCAGGACCGCATGCTCGACCGGCTGTGAGCCGGTCGCGGGCACCTGTCCGCCATGAGGCGCCCGGTCGGCCTTGATCCGGCCGGGACACTCGGCTAATTCCTGACCGATCAATTCAGGAATTAGCCGAGCCACCATGACCGAAGCCCTCGATCCCCGCGCCCCCCGGCGCGTCCGCCACGAGACCCGTTTGCGCCTCCTGACCGTCACCCGGGTCACCGACATCACCCCGCTGATGCGGCGCGTGCGTCTCGAAGGGGACATGGCCGGCTTCGCCTCGCCCGGCCATGCCGACCATATCAAGGCGTTCTTCTTCCCCGAGGGCGTCACCCCCAACCTGCCGCCCATCGGCCCCAACGGCGCCGAGTTCGCCCCCGGCGAGCGTCCCGAGATGCGCGATTACACCCCGCGCTACTGGAACGTCGCGGAGGGCTGGATCGAGCTCGATTTCGTGCTGCATGGCGATGGCCCGGCCTCCGGCTGGGCCGCCGCGGCCGCCCCCGGCAAGACCCTGGTCATCGGCGGCCCGCGCGGCTCGCTCGTCGTGCCCATGGCCTATGACTGGTATCTGCTGGCCGGCGACGAGACCGCCCTGCCCGCCATCGGCCGCCGCATCGAGGAACTGCCCCCCGGCGCCCCGGTCCTCGCCTTCGTCGAGGTGGACAATCCCGCCGAGGAACAGCGCTTCGCCACCGCAGCCGACCTCACCCTCACCTATGTGCACCGCAACGGCGCTCCCGCCGGCACCACCACCCTGCTCGAGGAGGCGGTGGCCGCCGCCACCTTCCCGCCCGGCACGGCCTATGCCTATATCGCCGGCGAGGTGAGCATGGCCAAGGCCGTGCGCGCCCACCTCACCGAACGGCGCGGCTTCCACCCCGAACACGTCAAGGCCGCCGGCTACTGGCGCCTCGGCGTCGCCGACGCCCACGAGGACCACTGAAGGCATCGACTGCAGGAGATTCCGCACCACCCCGGCCCCATCGCCCCCTCGCCCTTTAAGGGAGAGGGTTGGGGTGAGGGGGGCTTCCGATGCGGGACCTTGAAGGGAGGGGGGTGCGTCCGGACTCGTCCGGCCAGGAATACCCCGCCCTATTTCGTCTTGACCTTCACCGGCGCCGACGCCGCCTCGGCTTCGGCCTGGAGCCGGTCCATCAGCGCACGCCATTCCTCATAGGCACCCTCCTGGTCGGGCAGGGGCTCGCGCGCGCCGCCATGGCGCACCAGCTCCTCCAGCACCGCCTCGACGTCCGGCCCGTGCGTCTCGCAGGTCCCCGGCGCGTCCAGCGCGTCGAAGGCGGGGCCGTAGAAGGCATCGTCATAGCTGTCGGTGTCGAGCCTGAGCCGGCCATAGGCCAGCAGGTCGGCCGAATCGGTCAGCAGCGACCATTCCGCATCGCTGATCCCGAAGCCCGCGCAATTGGAGGAGACGACATTGGCCAGCACCACCCGGCGCAGGAAGTCCTCGGCCTGCGTGCCGCTATAGGACGACAGGTCCGGCAGCTGCACGAAGACCTTGCCGTCCGCCAGCGCCGGCGTGCCGCACAGCATGGCGGCGGCGAGAACCATGGCGATCCGCTTGCCCATCACGGAAAATCCCTCTTGTCTTGTTTCGCCGCCATCGATGGCCCGCGACTATGGACAAATCGCGGCGGGCACGGCGTCACGGGCCGGCCGGCGGCTGCCCGCCCACGAACTGCACCGCCCGGGCGCCGCCGGCAATGCCCTGATCGAGGCACTCCGCCGGCGCCTCCCCCCGCAGCAGCGCCGCCACGAAGCCGGCGGCGAAGGCGTCGCCCGCCCCGGTCGTGTCCACCGCCGCGACCAGCGGCGCCGGCCGGCTCAGCGTCACCCCCGTAGCCCCGCCCAGCGCCGCGCCGAACCGGCCGCGCTTGACCACCACATGGGTGAACTGGGCGCCGAGGACGCGCATCTGCGCCTCGAACTCGGCCTCTCCCGACAGCATCTCGGCCTCGCTTTCATTGGCGAACAGCCAGTCGGCCGGCCCCACCCAGTGGCGGAACAGGCTCGGCCCCACCTCGGCCAGAAAGCCGATGGAGGCCGGATCGATCGCCACCGCGATGCCGCGCGCCCGCGCCTGGCGCAGCAGGGCCTGCACCGCCGCGCGCGGCCCCTGGGCGAAGAAGCTGTAGCCCGAGACCAGCACCAGCCCCACCCCGTCCAGCAGGTTCTCCGGCAGGTCGGCCGGCGCCAGGTTGAGATTGGCGCCCCGGTCGGTGAGGAAGCTGCGCTCCCCCGAGGGATCGACGATGGTGACCAACACGCCCGAGGGCAGGTCCCGGTCCCCCGCCAGGACCGGCACGACGCCGAGGCCGCGGAAATAGTTCTCGTACATGGCCCGGTCGGCCGCGCCGACCCTGGCCGCGAAGATCACCTCGGCGCCCGCCGCGCCCAGCCACACCGCCTGGTTGGCGCCCGAGCCGCCCGGCCGGTTGCGGATGGCGGCGCGCCGATCCGAGCCGGGCACGATCGGGCCTTCGGGCATCACGATGATGTCGGTCATCACGTCGCCGACGACGAGGACCCGCGCGCTCATGCCGCCTGCGCCGCGAGCGCCACCGCGATCTGCGCCGCCACCCGGGCGTTGTTGAGCACCAGGGCGATATTGGCCTGCAGCGACTTGCCCCCGGTCAATTCGAAGATGCGCTTGAGCAGGTAGGGCGTGAGGTCCTTGCGGCTCACCCCGGCCCGCTCGGCATCGGCGATCGCCTCGGCGATCCTGGCCTCGATGGCCGCCGCCTCCCAGGCATCGGCCTCGGGGATGGGGTTGGCGATCAGCACCCCGCCCAGGCCCAGCTCGGCCTGGATGGCCAGCATCCGCGCCACCGCTTCGGCGTCGTCGAAGCGGTGGTCGACCCGGTGCCCGCTCTCGCGCGCCCAGAAGGCGGGGAATTCGTCGGTGCCGAAGCCGATCACCGGCACGCCGTTGGTCTCCAGCACCTCCAGCGTCTTGGCGATGTCGAGGATGGACTTGGCGCCCGCGCAGACCACCGCCACCGGCGTGCGGCCCAGTTCCTCGAGGTCGGCGGAAATGTCGAAGGTGCTTTCGGCGCCCCGGTGCACCCCGCCGATGCCGCCGGTGGCGAACAGCCGGATTCCGGCCAGCGCCGCGATCTGCATGGTGGTGGCGACGGTGGTGCCGGCCATGGCCCCGCTCGCCAGCAGCGCCGCCATGTCGCGCCGGCTGGCCTTGGCCGCCTTGTGGCCCTCGCGGGCCAGCCGCTCCAGGTCCGCGCCCGACACGCCGGCCCGCATCCGGCCGTCCATGATGGCGATGGTGGCGGGCACCGCGCCTTCCGCGCGGATGACGGCCTCCACCCTGTGCGCCATGTCGAGATTCTGCGGATAGGGCATGCCGTGGGTGATGATGGTCGATTCGAGGGCCACCGCCGGCCGGCCGGCGGCCAGCGCCGCCCGCACCTCGTCCGAGACCGAAAGATAGGCTGTCCCGCCCATATGCAACGCTCCGAAAAACACCTTCGCGGCCACCCTGCCGGCGGCCCTCACGGGCACCGCTTGTGCGCCCCCGCAACACCCCGGTCAACCCGACAAATAGTTCTGCGACACTCCCTTGTCGCCCCCGGGCTTTGGCAGTAATTTGCCGCTCATCGATGAGGGAAAGGGCACTTCGCTGAGCAGGTCCATTGTTGACGGCGCATCCCGCGCGCCTCGATACGCGCCCGGCTCCGGGCAGATCGCAGCGACTCCCCCGGGCGCCCTCCCGCGCCCCCGGACGGCACATCTTCCGACATTCCATTCCGAACTACCGGGTTCTCAAAGATGAGCCCCCGGGGCTGAGCCGCGGCTCTTTCCGCGGAAGGCGCGGCAAACGCGTCGAACCGGCCGTCCGCCAGGACGCCAATCGCCTCCCACCACGGTCCCGATAGGAGACTACCCAGAATGAACAAGTCGCTCGCCATCGCCCTTGGCGCCCTTCTGGCCGCGAGCCCTGCCGTCGCGCAGGAGGAGCCGGTCCTCAACGTCTACAACTGGTCCGACTACATCGCCGAGGACACCATCGCCAATTTCGAGGCGGAGACCGGCATCAAGGTCAACTACGACGTCTACGACAACAACGAGATCGTCGACGCCAAGCTGCTGGCCGGCAATTCGGGCTACGACATCGTGGTGCCCACCGGCAATTTCCTCGAGCGCCAGGTCAAGGCCGGCCTGCTGCTGGAGCTCGACAAGTCCAAGCTCCCCAACCTCGCCAATCTCGATCCGGCCGTGCTCTCGGTGGCCGCCGAGCACGATCCGGATAATGCCCATTCCATCCCCTACATGACCTTCACCATCGGGCTGGGCTACAATGTCGACAAGGTCGCCGCCGCCCTGGGCGACACCCCGATCGACAGCTGGGACATCCTGTTCAAGCCCGAGAACGCCGAGAAGCTGGCCTCCTGCGGCATCGCCGTGCTCGACAGCCCTTCCGAGGTGATGGGCACCGTGCTGCACTATCTCGGCCTCGACGCCAATTCCGAGAGCGCCGAGGACCTCGCCGCCGCCGAGGCGGCGCTGACCGCGGTCAAGCCCCATATCCGCTACTTCCATTCGTCCCAGTACATCGACGACCTCGCCAATGGCGAGATCTGCCTGGCGCTGGGCTATTCGGGCGACGTGTTCATCGCCTCCGACAACGCCGCCGAGGGCGTCGAGGTGGGCTATGTCATTCCCAAGGAGGGCGCCGCCACGCTGATGGACCTGTTGGCCATTCCCGCCGATGCGCCGCATCCGGACAATGCCCACAAGTTCATCAACTACATCATGGAGCCCGAGGTGGTCGCGGCGATCACCAACTACGTCTACTACGCCAATCCGAACCTGCCGGCGACCGAGTTCGTGGACGCCGAGGTCAAGGACAATCCGGGCATCTACCCGCCGGCCGAGACCGTCGCCAACGCCTTCGCGCTGACGGCCCATTCGCCGGACTACGAAGAGACCTTGACCCGCACCTGGACCCGCATCAAAACGGGCCAGTAAGACGATCTCTCGAGGGGCGGCGCCAGCCGCCCCTCCACTCATTCCGGTACAGGGCGCCATGGCCAAGAAACCGCAGCTTGCGATCGACACCCGCCCGTGGCGCGACACGGCCAACAACAAGCCCTTCGTGCGCATCCGCAACGTCACCAAGAAGTTCGGCGACGTCTCGGCGGTGCACGACGTCTCGCTCGACATCTACCGCTCGGAGCTCTTCTGCCTGCTCGGCGGCTCCGGCTCGGGCAAGTCCACCCTGCTGCGCATGCTGGCCGGCTTCGAGACGCCCACCTCGGGCAGCATCGAGATCGACGGCCAGGACATGACCGACGTGCCGCCCTACAACCGGCCGGTCAACATGATGTTCCAGTCCTATGCGCTGTTCCCCCACATGACGGTCGAGCAGAACATCGCCTATGGCCTCAAGCGCGACCACCTGCCGCGCCCGGAGATCGCCGAGCGGGTGGCCGAGCTGCTGGCGCTCGTCAAGCTGCAGGACTATGGCCGGCGCAAGCCCCACCAGCTTTCCGGCGGCCAGCGCCAGCGCGTCGCCCTGGCCCGCGCCCTCGCCAAGCGTCCCAAGCTGCTGCTGCTCGACGAGCCGCTGGGCGCGCTCGACAAGAAGCTGCGCGAAGAGACCCAGTTCGAGTTGGTCAAGATCCAGGAGAGCCTGGGCGTCACCTTCATCGTCGTCACCCACGACCAGGAGGAGGCGATGACGCTCGCCACCCGCATCGGGGTGATGAACCAGGGCGAGATCGCCATGATCGGCGAGCCCACCGACATCTACGAATTCCCCAATTCCCGCTTCGTCGCCGGCTTCATCGGCTCGGTCAACATGGCCGAGGGCATCGTGGTCGAGGACGAGCCCGACCATGTGCGCATCCGCTCGGCCGAGCTCGGCTGCGACATCTATGTCGGCCACGGCGTCGATTGCGCCCCCGACCAGATCCTGTGGTGGGCCATCCGCCCCGAGAAGATGGCGCTGAGCCGCGAAAGGCCCCGGAGCGCCCTCGACGCCAACGTCACCGCCGGCGTGGTCGAGGAGATCGCCTATCTCGGCGACATCTCGGTCTACCAGGTGGCCCTCGACAGCGGCAAGCGCATCCGCGTCAGCCAGACCAATTCCGTGCGCGGCAACCCCGACGCCATCACCTGGGACGAGAAGATCTACGTCACCTGGGACGACAATGCCGGCTCGGTGCTGACGGTATGAGCGCGCGAACCCCCTCGCCCGTCTCGGCCTTCGGCCGATCCACCCTCTACCCGACGGGGAGAGGGACAAAGACGCATGCCGGACCATTCTTCTCCCCCTCGGGGAGAAGGTGGCGCGCAGCGCCGGATGAGGGGGTGTCCCGTAACGAGCGCGGAGTTGCGGCCCCATGACCGCCACCCACGACCCCACCATCCCCCCGCCCCGGCGCCTGAAACCCTGGAACGCCGTCGAGCGCGGCCTGGCCCGGGTCGGCATTTCCGGGCGCGTATTGGTGCTGATCGCCCCGGTCGCCTGGCTGCTGGTCTTCTTCCTGATCCCGCTGGCCGTGGTCTTCGGCATCTCGCTGGCCACCAAGCAGTTCGGCCGCCCGCCCTATTCGCCGCTGCTCACCACCGAGGAGGGCACGGTGCAGCTCACCCTGCACCTCAACAACTACATCCGCCTGTTCACCGACAATCTCTATGTGGCGGCCTATCTCTCCTCGATCCGCATCGCCTTCATCGCCACCGTCATCACCCTGCTGATCGGCTATCCCATGGCCTATGCCATCGCCCGGGCCCCCGAGCAGTGGCGCAACGTGCTGCTGATGCTGGTCATCCTGCCCTTCTGGACCTCGTTCCTGCTGCGCGTCTACGCGCTGACCGGCTTCATGCGCGGCAACGGCGTCATCAACCAGTTCCTCGGGCTGTTCGGCATCGAGCCCCTGGTGATGATGCAGACCGATTTCGCCGTCTATGTCGGCATCGTCTATACCTACCTGCCCTTCATGATCCTGCCGCTCTACACCACGCTGGTGAAGCTCGACGAATCCCTGCTGGAAGCCTCGGCGGATCTCGGCGCGCGCCCGCTGCGCACCTTCCTTTCGGTCACCCTGCCGCTGTCGCTGCCCGGCATCGTCGCCGGCTCCATGCTGGTCTTCATCCCGGCCATCGGCGAGTTCGTCATTCCCTCGCTGCTGGGCGGGCCCGAGACGCTGATGATCGGCCGCGTGCTGTGGGACGAGTTCTTCACCGCCACCAACTGGCCGCGCGCCGCCGCCGTCGCCGTCGCCATGCTGGTGGTGGTCGTGGTGCCGATCATGCTGTTGCAGCGCGCCCAGAGCGCCGTGGTGGAGAAGTAGCATGTTCCGTCGGGGCTGGTTCCTTCCCATCGCCGCCGCCTTGGGCTTCTCCTTCCTCTATGCGCCCATCGTGTCGCTGGTCGTGTTCTCCTTCAACGAGAGCCGGCTGGTCACCGTCTGGTCGGGCTTCTCCACCAAATGGTATGGCGAGCTGTTCCGCGATCCGCAGATGCTGGGCGCCGCCTGGCTGAGCCTGCAGATCGCCGCCCTGGCCGCCACCATCGCCCTGGTGCTGGGCACGCTGGCCGCCGTGGCCCTGGTGCGCTTCCGCCGCTTCCGCGGCCGCACCCTGTTCGCCGGCATGGTCTCGGCGCCGCTGGTCATGCCCGACGTCATCACCGGCCTGTCGCTGCTGCTGCTGTTCGTCGCCATGGAATCCATGCTGGGCTGGCCGCAGGGCCGCGGCATGCTCACCATCGTCATCGCCCACGCCACCTTCTGCACCGCCTATGTCTGCGTGGTGGTGCAGTCGCGCCTTTCCGATTTCGACCGCAGCCTCGAAGAGGCGGCCATGGATCTCGGCGCCAGCCCGCTGCGCACCTTCTTCGACATCACCCTGCCCATCATCGCGCCGGCGCTGGTCTCGGGCTGGCTGCTCGGCTTCACCCTGTCGCTCGACGATCTGGTGATCGCCAGCTTCGTCTCCGGCCCGGGCTCGTCCACCCTGCCCATGGTGATCTTCTCCAAGATCCGCCTCGGCGTGTCGCCCGACGTCAACGCCCTGGCCACCATCATCATCGGCCTCGTCGCCCTGGGCGTCCTCGCCGCCACCATCCTCCAGCTCAGGAGCCGGCCTGGAAAGGCAAGGGGCTGACCCCTCCCTTGCTCGTGACCCTTTTATGACTGGACAGCCCCGGCGAACCGGCGCATGCTCGCCCCATGTTCAACGGCTGAAAGGAGGTGATCCAGTGTCTTATGAGATTTTGGTTCTCGAGGAAGGTCTGGGTTTTCGTGTGATGGTCGGGAGTGATCTCGGCTAGCACGACACCTCCGGGCCCTCGAGGCCGATAAGCTCAGGGAAGGGTCGTCCGCAAGGACGGCCCTTTTCTGTTGGGCATCAGGCCGGGCTTGACGAAGTGCGGCAAGCCATTGATACCGCTGCCAGCCATTGCAATGGAGGCAGCCTTGTCCTCGGCCAATTTCGTCCTCACCCTGTCCTGTGCCGACCGGCCCGGCATCGTCGCCGCCATCACCACCGAGCTGGCGGCGCTTAACGCCAACATCGCCGAGTCCAACCAGTTCTGGGATCGGGAGACCGGCCGCTTCTTCATGCGCCTCGCCTTCACGGCGCCCGAGGGCATCGGCCGCGACGCCATCGAGAAGGCGCTGAAATCGCCCATCGAGCGCTTCGACATGAAGACCGCGCTCAGCGACGAGAGCCGGCGCAAGCGCCTCGTCATCATGGTCAGCAGGTTCGACCACGCGCTGCTGCACCTGCTCTACCAGATCCGCGTCGGCTGGCTCGACGCCGAGGTCGCCGCCATCATCTCCAACCACGAGGACGCCCGCAGGATCGCCGAGGACGCCGGCATCCCCTACCACTACCTCCCGGTCAGCAGGGACACCAAGCCCGCCCAGGAGGCCAGGGTGCTGGAGATCATCCGCCAGTCCGGCGCCGATCTCGTGGTGCTGGCCCGCTACATGCAGGTGCTGTCCGACCAGCTCTCCACCCGCCTGTTCGGGCAGGTGATCAACATCCACCATTCCTTCCTGCCCAGCTTCAAGGGCGCCAAGCCCTATCACCAGGCCCATGAGCGCGGCGTCAAGATCATCGGCGCCACCGCCCACTACGTCACCCCCGACCTCGACGAGGGCCCGATCATCGAGCAGGAGACCGCCCGGGTCACCCATGCCATGAGCCCCGACGACCTGATCGCCGCCGGCCGCGACATCGAGAGCCGCGTGCTCGCCCGCGCCGTCAAGCTGCACCTCGAAAGCCGGGTCATGCTCAACGGCCGGAAGACCGTGGTCTTCGGATAGGGCGCCCGGTTCCGACGCGCCGCGCCCTCTCCCCTCAGGGGAGGGATGCCTTATCCCGGCGGGAACCGGCTCCTCACGCCGCCCCGTTCGTCGGCAGGTCTTCCAATTGCAGCGAATCCGCCAGGCTGGTCTTGTCGAGCACCTCGCGCGTCGCCAGCGTCACCCGGGCGAAGACGTGGCGGATCTCGCAGCTCGCCTCGTCGCGGCAATCCGCGCAGCGGCGATAGGCGATCTTGGACAGGCAGGGCAGCGGCGCGATCGGGCCGTCGATCAGCCGCAGCACCTCGCCATAGGTGATCTGCTCGGGCGCCCGCAGCAATTCGTAGCCGCCGAGGCGGCCGCGCCGGCTGCTGACCAGCCCCGCCCGCTTGAGCTCGAGCAGGATCTGCTCGAGGAACTTCTTGGGAATGGCCTGCTCGCGCGAGATGTCCCCGATCATCCGGCTCTGGCCCCGTCCGGCCCGGGCCAGGGTCACCAGCGCCCGCAAGGCATATTTGGCTTTCTGGGAAATCATGCTGCCCCCTGGCGGATGCGCCGCGGCGCGCCCCGGAAGGGCGGCGGGCCATGGCGCCGCTCCGGTTCGCGGCCGGCCGTGCGACCCCGCTAGTCCTTCTTCTCCGGCACCACCGGCGGCACCGTCCCCTCTGCCGCGGCGCCGTCCTCGTCCGCCTCGGTCCCGGCCGCCGTTTCCGTCTCCGGGGGCTCCTCCGCGCCTTCGGCAGTCTCCACCGTTCCTGCAGCCGCTTCCGGCGTCCCTTCCGGCGGCTGGACGTCTTCCGCCGGGGCGACGATCTCGTCGATCTCGGCCGGCGGCTCGCCGAGCTGCACCGCGGGGGCGACCGGCACGATCTCCGCCGACGGCACCTCTGCCTCCGCCGCCTCGGTCTCCGCCGTTTCCGGCAGGTCTTCCGGCGCCGCCTCGGGCACCACGGCCTCCACCACCGGCAGCGCCTCGGCCGGGCTCGGGGCGGGCTCCGCCCCGACTGCGGTCGCCGCGTCCGCCTCGGCATCGCTGCCGTCGGGCTCGGGCTCCCCGGCTCCGGCTGCGGCCGCAACCGGAGCCGTCGCGGCGGCGCCCACCGCCGCCCTGGCCAGGATGTTCTCGGCTAGCGGCAATTTGGGCTCCTCCGGCGCGGCGGGGCCCGTCGGGCTCTTGCCTGCCTCGCTGCGCAGGAAGCCCAATATGCCCTTGCCGATCTCGCGTTCGCCGCGGATCACCGTGGTGGCGCCGCAGCCGCGCAGGAAGCTCTCCTCCTCCTCCGAATAGGCGCGGGCGATGATGGCGATGCCCGGATTGAGCTTGCGCCCGCTCTCGCACACCGAGCCCGCCTCGAAGCCGTTGGAGATGGCGACCAGCAGGTTGCGCGCCTGCGGCAGGTTGGCGAGCCGCAGCACGTCCTCGCTGGCGGCATTGCCGAACACCACCTCGAAGCCCTCGGCCCGGGCCGCGGCCACGTCGTGGTCGGAATCCTCGATCACCACCAGCCCGCCGCCATCGGCCTTGATGCCGGCGGCGACGATGCGGCCCACCTGCCCGTAGCCCACCAGCACCGTGTGCCCGGTCTGGCTCGAGGGCTCGCCGGTATCGTCGTCGGCGCCATGCACGCCGCGGTCCACCGCGCCCTCGCTGGGGATGTCGGTCGTCGCCGGCCCCTGCGCGGCCATGGAGGGCTCGATCGGCTCGGCGATCAGCGGCTCGGCCCGCCGCGCCCCGAACCGGGCCTCCAGCCGCGGCTTCACCACGTCCACCGCCCAGAACACCAGCGGGTTGAGCACGATGGAGATCAGCGCCCCGGCCAGGATCAGGTCCTGCCCGTCCGCCGGCATGATGGCGAGCGCCACGCCCATGCTGGCCAGGATGAAGGAGAATTCGCCGATCTGCGCCAGGCTGGCCGAGATGGTCAGCGCCGTCGAGATCGGCCGCTTGAACAGCAGCACGATGGCGAAGGCGGCCAGCGACTTGCCGATGACGATGATGAACACCGTGGCCAGCACCGGCAGCGGATCGGTGAGGATGATCGAGGGGTCGAACAGCATGCCCACCGAGACGAAGAACAGCACCGCGAAGGCGTCGCGCAGCGGCAGCGTCTCGTTGGCGGCGCGGTGGCTGAGCTCGCTTTCGCTGAGGATCATGCCGGCGAAGAATGCGCCCAGCGCCAGCGACACCCCGAACAGCACCGCCGAGCCCAGGGCCACCCCGAGCGCGATGGCCAGCACCGCCAGGCGGAACAGCTCGCGGCTGCCGGTATGGGCGGTGCCGTGCAGGGCCCAGGGGATGATGCGGCGCCCCACCACCAGCATGAAGCCGATGAAGGCGGCGACCTTGACCACCGTCAGCCCGAGAATGCCCCAGATGTTGACATGGGTGTCGAACATCTGCTCGACGAAGGAGACGAACGGGTCGTGGATGCCGGTATCGACGCCGCCCATGCTGGCGAAGGCCGGCACCAATACCAGTGCCAGCACCATGGCCAGATCCTCCACGATCAGCCAGCCCACCGCGATGCGGCCGCGCTCGCTCTCGATCAGGCGCCGGTCCTGCAGCGCCTTGAGCAGCACCACGGTGGAGGCGACCGACAGCGCCAGCCCGAACAGCAGCGAGCCGCCGAGATCCCAGCCCAGCAGCAGCCCGAGCCCCGCCCCGAGCAGGGTGGCGAAGCCGATCTGCGCCACCGCCCCGGGAATGGCCAGCGCCCGCACGCTCATCAGGTCCTTGAGCGAGAAATGCAGGCCCACCCCGAACATCAGCAGGATCACGCCCAGTTCCGCCAGTTCCGCCCCCAGCGCCTGGTCCGCGATGAAGCCGGGCGTATAGGGGCCCACCAGGATGCCGGCGAACAGATACCCCACCAGCGGGGGCAGCTTGAACCGGTTGGCGATCATCCCGAAGATATAAGCCAGCACCAGACCCGCGACGATCGTGGAGATCAGTGGGGTGTCGTGGTGCATTCGCGCCTCCGCTTCGGTCTTTGGGGGAAAGTCTAGTGGCAGAATGGGGTATTCACCCCGCGCGTGCAAGCACCCGAAGCCCATGACATATCAGCCATTTGGCCAAGGCGGTTGACGCTTGCGGCCATAGATCGGGTCAAGTTTGTCTGAACTTTGACCCGCCCGCGGCAAAATCGCTCCCTGGAACGATTTTGGGGTCGAGGACCGGCAAGGGCCCGGTCCCATGAGACCTCATCCTGCGCCCGTCAGCTGACGATGGTGATCCGCTCCGCCGCCCGGGTGATCCCGGTATAGAGCCAGCGCGCCCGCTCCTCGCGGAACACGAAGCTCTCGTCGAACAGATAGACATTGTCCCACTGGCTGCCCTGCGCCTTGTGCACGGTGAGGCAGTAGCCGAAGGTGAACTCGTCATATTGCCGCCGCTCGGCCCAGGCCATGGTCTCCTCCTCGCCGGAGAAGAACGCCTTGTGGGTCAGCACCCGCGTCTCCCCCTTGCCCTCGTCGTCGGCCAGCAGCAGCGAATACTTGCCGTTGGAGCGCCGGGTCACATCGGTGACGATCCAGATCTGCCCGTTGAGCAGGCGCTTGCGCGGATTGTTCCTGAGGCACACCATGCGGTCGCCCACCACCGGCTCGTGGAAGGGCAGGCCCTTCAGCTCCCGCAGCCGGTCGTTATAGGTCAGCCGGGTGCGGTTGCGGCCCACCAGCACCTGGTCCGCCTGCAATACCGCGTCCCGGTCCACCGCGTCGCGCCCCACCACCAGGCTGTCGCCATAGCGGCCATGCTCGATATGGCCGCCCTCGCGCACCGCCATGGAGAGCTGGATGATCGGGTTGTCCGCCGCCTGGCGGTGGATTTCGGTCAGCATGATGTCCGGCTCCTCGGCGGTGAAGAACCCCGCCCCCTGCACCGGCGGCAGCTGGAACGGGTCGCCCAGCACCAGCACCTTCACCCCGAAGGACAACAGGTCCGCCCCCAGCTGCTCGTCCACCATCGACACCTCGTCGATGACGATCAGCTCGGCGTCGGCCGCCGGGCTTTCCGGGTCGAGCACGAAGCGCGGCTCGCCCTCCTTCTCGCTCACCAGCGTATAGATGAGGCTGTGGATGGTCTGGGCGCCCTTGCAGCCGCGCTTGCGCATCACCATCGCCGCCTTGCCGGTGAAGGCGGCGTATCTGACGCTGCGCACGTCCTGCGCCAGGTGCACCGCCAGCGTCGACTTGCCGGTGCCGGCCCAGCCGAACAGGCGGAACACCTGCGGCCCGTTCTTGTCCTTGAGCCATCTCGACACGGCCTTGAGCGCCGCATCCTGCTGGGCCGACCATACCGGCGCCATCAGCCGATCACCGTGCCGACCGTTCCCACGCCCGCTATGGCGCCCTCGAGCACGTCGCGGCGGCGCACCGCCCCCACCCCGGCCGGCGTGCCGGTCATGATCAGGTCGCCGGCTTTCAGCGCCACGAAGCGGCTGAGATAGGCGATGGTCTCGGGCACGCTCCAGATCTGGTCGGCGAGGTCGCCCCGCTGCCGCTCCGCCCCGTTGACCGCGAGGGTGATGGCCCCCCGCGCCGGATGGCCGATCTCGGCGGCCGGGGCGATGGTGCCGATGGGCGCGGACTGGTCGAACCCCTTGGCCATGGTCCAGGGCCGGCCGGCCTTCTTGGCCGCCGCCTGCAGGTCGCGCCGGGTCATGTCGAGCCCGGCGGCATAGCCGAAGACGTGCTCCAGCGCCTCGTGCTCGGCTATGGCCCCGCCGTCCCGGCCGATGGCCACCACCAGCTCGATCTCGTGATGCAGCTCCTGGGTCTGCGGCGGATAGGCGATGGGCGCCCCCCCGCTCACCACCGCATCGGCCGGCTTGGAGAAGAAGAAGGGCGGCTCGCGCGGATCGTTGCCCATCTCGCGCGCATGCTCGACATAGTTGCGTCCCACGCAATAGACGCGCCGCACCGGGAAGAGCCCGCCGCCCCTCACCGGGACGAGCACCGGCGGCGGCGGCGGAAACACCAGCTCAGCCACGCTTGAACTCCTCGGCATAGGGCCCGATCAGGTCGAGGTCGATGGGGCTCAGCCGGTCCTGCGCCGTGAACGACTGGTGCCAGTAGGGATAGAGCAGCGGCGGCTGGCTGACCCGGTCGAGCCGGCCGCGCTCCTCCTCGGTCAGCCTGAAATCCGCCGCCGCGATATTGTCCTCGAACTGCGCCGCGTTGCGTCCGCCGATGATCACCGAGGTGACGCCCGGCCGCCCCAGCAGCCAGCTCAGCGCCACCCGGGCGCCCGAAACCCCGCGCGCCTCGGCGATGGCGACGATGGTGTCGATGACGTCGTAGAGCCTGTCCCAGTCGTAGACCGGCGGCTCGCGGAACCCGCCCACATGCCGCCCGCTCTCCGGGCCGCCCGCACGCCGGTATTTCCCCGACAGCAGCCCGCCAGCCAGCGGCGACCACACCAGTATGCCGAGGCCCTGGTCCTGGCTGATCGGCACCAGCTCGTATTCGGCGTCGCGGCTGTGCAGCGAATAGTGGATCTGCTGGGAGACGAAGCGCGCGCCCTGCCGCCGGTCGGCGGCCATCAGCGCCTTCATGATGTGCCAGCCCGAATAGTTCGAGCAGCCGACATAGCGCACCTTGCCCTGGCGCACGAGCGCATCGAGCGCCTCCATCGTCTCCTCGATGGGGGTCAGCCCGTCCCATTCATGCACCTGGTAGAGGTCGATGACGTCGGTCTTGAGCCGCCTCAGGCTCGCCTCGGCCTGTTGCATGATGTGATGGCGGGAAAGCCCGATCTCGTTGGGCCCCTCGCCCATCTTGAAGCGCACCTTGGTGGCGATCAGCGCCCGCTGCCGCCGTCCGTTCCCGGCCAGCACCTCGCCCAGCATCTCCTCGGAGACCCCGGCATTGTAGACATTGGCCGTGTCGTAGAGGTTGATCCCGGCATCGAGGCACAGATCGACCTGCCGCGCCGCCTCCGCCCGCCCGGTATTGCCCACCTTCTCGCTGCCGCCGAAGGTCATGGTTCCCATGGTCAGGACCGAGACTTTCAGGCCCGACCGGCCGAGATAGCGGTATTCCATGGGATTCCTCCTTTGTTCCGGTCTCAAGGGCTAAAGGCTTCGGGGATTCGGGTCAATCGCGCACCTGCCGGCCCGCGCGGAATCATCGCGCTTGCGGGCATGACGCGCCGGAGGATCGCTGCTAGAGTGCGGTCGGGAAAAGGTGCAGACTTTTCCCGACCGCACGACAAATCCATGAGCTGGAGGTTGATCCGGATTCAACGGAGCCGGATCAAACTCCAGAGGAAAGCGCAGTCCCCTCCAGAAAGCCCGTTCCGTGCGGTCCGATTCCATCCTGCTTCCCGTCCTGCTCGTCACCCTCGGCATGGTCTTCACCCAGACCGGGGCGGGCTTCGCCAAATTGCTGTTTCCCCTGGTCGGGGCCGCCGTCGCCACCGCCCTGCGCCTGACGCTGGCCGCCCTGGTGCTCATCCTCGTCTTCCGCCCCTGGCGCCATCGGCTCGACGCCGGCCAGTGGCGGGCCGTGCTGCTCTATGGCGGCGCCATGGGGGCGATGAACCTGTTCTTCTATGCCGCGCTCGAGCACATCCCCCTCGGCATCGCCGTGGCGCTCGAATTCACCGGGCCCCTGGCCGTGGCGCTGTTCGGGGCGCGCAAGCCGCTCGATTTCGTCTGGATCGCGCTCGCCCTCGCCGGCTTCGCCCTGCTGCTGCCCTGGGGCGAGACCCGGGGCGACATCTCGCCGCTCGGCATCGGCCTTGCCCTGTGCGCCGGGGCCTGCTGGGCCGGCTACATCGTCTTCGGCCAGCGCGCCGGCACCGGCGGGGGCGCCCATGTCGCCGCGCTGGGGGTGGGCACCGCCGCGCTCATCGCCCTGCCCTTCGGCATGGCCACAGCCGGCCCCGCCCTGCTCGATCCCGCCATCCTGCCGCTGGGCCTCACCGTGGCCCTGCTCTCCAGCGCCATCCCCTATGCGCTCGACATGGCGGCCCTGCCCCATATCCCGGCGCGCCTGTTCGGCATATTGATGAGCGCCCAGCCCGCCTTCGCCGCCCTGTCCGGACTGATCGTCCTCGGCGAGCGGCTCGCGCCCGGCCAGCTGGCCGGCATCGCCGCCATCGTCGCCGCCTCGGTGGGCGCCACGCTCACCATCGCCCGCCGCGCCCCGCCGCCCGTCGCTTGACCCTTGGTTTTGCCGCCGCGCCGGGGCATAGTCCCTGCCCACCGCCCAGCAAGAGGTCCCCATGCTCTACGCCGTTCTCTGCTACAATGACGAAAAGGCCGTCTCCGCCTGGACCAAGGAGGAGGACGAGGCCTGCATGGCCCGGCTGGGCGAGGTCCAGGCCGGCATGAGCGCCAAGGGCAGGCTCGGCCCCGTCGTGCGCCTGTGGAACACCGACGAGGCCAAGACCCTGCGCAAGACCTCGGGCGAGCCCGTCATCCTCGACGGCCCCTTCGCCGAGACCAAGGAGCAGTTCCTCGGCTTCTACGTGGTCGATTGCGAGACGGTCGAGGAAGCCCTGGCCTTCGCCAAGGATCTGGCCGCCGCCAATCCCGGCACCGGCTCCTACGAGATCCGCCCCCTGCGCTATTTCGGCGACAACCGCCTGGCCGGCTAGCGCGAAACAGAACCGCCCCCCCGGGGAGGAAGGCGTGCCTGCCGGCTAGGGGCGCGGCGGCAGCACCAGGTTGTCGATCAGCCGGGTGCTCCCGAGATGCGCGGCCACCGCCAGCAGCGCCCCGCGCGCGCCCACCGTGGCGATGGCGCCGAGGCTTTCGGGGTCCCGCACCTCCCAGTATTGCGGCACGATCCGCGCCGATCGCGCCAAGACGCCGAGCCCGATCCGGGCCAGCGCCTCGGCATCGTGCTCGCCTGCGAGATAGGCCGCCTCGACCGTCCTGAGGCTTTGATGGATGAGGGGCGCCGCCGCCCGGTCCTGCGGCGACAGATAGACATTGCGCGAGCTCAGCGCCAGCCCGTCCGCCTCGCGCACGATGGGCCCGCGCCGGATCTCCACCGGCACGTCGAAGTCCCGCACCATGCGCTCGATCACCGCGCATTGCTGGGCGTCCTTCTGCCCGAACACGGCCAGATGCGGCTGCACCAGGTTGAGCAGCTTGAGCACCACCGTCGCCACGCCCCGGAAGTGCCCCGGCCGCACCGCGCCGCAAAGCGGCGCCGAAACCATGGTTTCCTCCACGAAAGTCGAGGCGCCGGGCGGATACATCTCCTCCGCCGCGGGCAGGAACACCGCCTCCACCCCCGCCTTTTCGAGCTTTTCGAGATCGGCCTCGAGCGGGCGCGGATAGCGCGACAGATCCTCGTTCGGCCCGAACTGCAGCGGATTGACGAAGATCGAGGCGATGACCACGTCCGCTGCCGCCCGCGCCTGTGCCATCAGGCTCATATGCCCCTCGTGCAGCGCGCCCATGGTCGGCACGAAGCCCAGCCGCGCGCCCGCCGGCAGCGCCGCGCGCCAGGCCCGCAGCGCCGCCTTGTCCCTGAGGATGAGCGTCATGCCACGATGTCCCAGATCTGGCGGGCGATGTCGGCCTTGCTGCCCAGCGCCAGCTCGTGCCGCGCCCCCTTGGCGGAGAGCAGCACCCCCGCATTGGTGCCCACCGAGAAGCCGGTCTGGCTGGTGGTGCCGAGCCGGGCCACCGCATTGGCGAACAGGAAATCCAGCCCCTTGGCCTCGAGCTTGCCCCTTCCATGCGCCTCGACCTCGTCGGTCTCGGCGGCGAAGCCCAGGAACCACTGGCCGTTGGCCGCCCGGCGCAGCGTCGCCAGCACGTCGGTCGAGGGCACGAGGTCGAGCGCGATGGGCTCGGCGGCGCGCTTGAGCTTGCCGGCGGCGGGCGCGGCCACCGCATAGTCCATCACCGCCGCGGTCGCCACCACGCCGGTGGCCTCGGGCAGCTTCGCCAGCGCGGCGGCGGCCATCTCCTCGGCCGTGCGCACCTCGGTCAGGCTGTAGCGCCCCTCCGTGCCGCGCGGCGGCCGGGGCCGCACCACGCCCTTGTCGATGCCCAGCACATAGTCCACAGCCGCCCCGCGCCGCAGCGCCTCCTCGGCCATGGCGGCGCCCATGCGCCCGGTGGAGGGATTGGTGATGTAGCGCACCGCGTCGATCGCCGTGGTGGTCGGCCCGGCGGTGATCAGGATGCGCTGGCCCTCGAGGTCACGCCGTGCCGGCTGCACCGCCGCCTCGATGGCCGCGACAATGGTTGCCACCGGCGCCAGCTTGCCCATTCCCACCTCGCCGCAGGCGAGCAGGCCCGAGGTGGGCGGCACCACGCCCGCGCCCCGCTCCACCAGCGTTTGCAGATGCTGCTGCACGACGGGCTTGTCCCACATCACCGTGTTCATCGCCGGCGCGACGAGCATCGGCGCCTCGGTGGCCAGCGCCACGGTCGAGGGCAGGTCGTCGGCCAGCCCCAGGGCCAGCCGCGCCAGCATGTTGGCGCTGGCCGGCGCGAACACCATGAGCTCGGCCCAGCGGGCGAGATCGATATGCTCGGTGCCCGACACCTCCGGCCCGAACAGCGCCGAGCGCGCCGGCCGGCCGCTCAGCGTTTCCAGCACCAGCGGGCTGACGAACCTGCCGGCGCTCTCGGTCAGGATGCACTGCACCTGATGCCCGGCCTTGCCGAGCTCGGAGACCACGTCGGCGATCTTGTAGGCCGAGATCGACCCCGACAGGGCGATGAGGATGTTGGCCATGGCTCAGTCGGCCCGCAGCTGCAGCGGAATGGGCCGCCGCGCGGCCTTGGTTTCGGCCACGTATTCGCCCACCGCCTGGCGGATGATGCCGGCCACGTCCGCCCGCGGCCTGGCGAAGCTCGGCGGCGGGCTGGTGCCGAGCCCGATCAGGTCGTTGACCACCAGCACCTGCCCGGCGCAGTCCTGGCCCGAGCCGATGCCGATGGTGGGGATGGCGAGCGCATGGGTGATCTCGGCCGCCAGCGTCGGGATGACGCATTCGAGCACGATGGCGAAGGCCCCCGCCGCCTCCAACGCCCGGGCCTCGGTCCGCAGCCGCTCGGCCGAGGCCTCGTCCTTGCCGTGCATGTAGTAGCCGCCCATCTGGTGCACCGCCTGCGGCGTCAGCCCGATATGGGCGACCACGGCGATGCCGTGGCCGGTCAGCCGCTCCACCGTGGGCGCCATGGCCAGCCCGCCCTCGATCTTGACCGCCTCGACCCCGGTCTCCTTCATCACCCGCACCGCGCTGCGCAGCGCGGTATCGGGGTCGGTCACTGCGCCGAACGGCAGGTCGCAGACGATCAGGGCGCGGTGCGAGCCGCGCTTCACCGCCGCGGCGTGGCGGATCATGTCGTCCAGCGTCACCGGCAGTGTCGTCTCGTGTCCCAGCACCACATTGCCGAGGCTGTCGCCGACCAGGATCATGTCGACCCCGGCCATCTCCACCAGCGCGGCGGTGGTGGCGTCATAGGCGGTGAGCATGGCGATGGCCTCGCCGCGCCGCCGCATGGCGGCGATGTCGCGCGTCGTCAGGCGCTTGCGGGGAGTCTGGGCCGACATGGCAAGTCCTCCAACCCTGCCGGTTCCGATGCGGACCGGTCTTCCCCGCGCACATAGGCCAAATGACCCCCCGGCGCCAGCCCCACATTGGTGCTATGCGCCGGGCGCGAAGGTCGGGAAGGAGGGGCGCGGCGCGACCGGCTCGGCCGGCAGCCCCTATCGGGTCGAGGCCAGCCCGTAGATCGCCTCGATGTCGTCCAGCATCAGATTGGCCGCATAGATGCCGCCTGCGGTGTTCCAGATGATCTCGCTCACCCGCTGCGCCCGGCCGGCCTTGACGCCTTCGAGGTTCAGCCACAGCGGATCGCTGAGCCAGTCGTTGAGATTGGCCGTGGCCTCGTCGCCGTCGAGATCGCTGGAGAAGTAGAAGATGCGGTCGCCTTCCATCTCGGGAATGCGCTCCTTGGTGACTTCCGAGGCGAACTCGTCCTTGTCCTGCGCCGGCGGGCGCCTGAAGCCGATCTGGCTCAGGATCAGGCCGCCGAACGTGTCCTTGTAGTAGATGCGGGTGCGGTTGGGCGAGAAGCGCACCAGCGAGATCTCCTCGTCGACCCGCTCGCCCAGCGCGGCGCGGATGGCGTCGGTGCGGGCCGCGAAGGCGGCGAGCGCCGCCTCGCCTTCCGCCACCCTGTCCACCACCTGGGCATAGAATTTGAGGTTCTCCTGCCATTCCCCGCCGATGGTCTCGGTCATCACCGTCGGCGCGATGGCTGAAAGCTGCTCGTAGATCTTCTCCTGCCGCACCTTGGTGCCCAGGATCAGGTCCGGCTCCAGCGTCGCCAGCACTTCGAGGTCCACGGCCAGCTCGGTGCCGAGCGGCACGGTATCGGCGAGATCGGCGGCCAGATGGCGGTACCAGGGATCGCCGTCCCAGCTCTGCACCGCGCCCACCGGCACGATGCCGACGGCCAGCAGCGCCTCGGTGCCCTCATTGGTGAGGATGACCACGCGCTGCGGCGCGTCCGGCACCTCGGTGACGCCCATGGCATGGGTGATCTCGCGGGCGAGGACGGGGCCGGCCAGCAGGACCGTGGCGGTGAGGGCGGCGGCGAGGCCGGCATGGAGACGGTTCAGCATGATGAAATTCCGATTGGGGGATGACGGGCCGGCCGGCGCCTCCGCCGGCCGGCGGGAATCAGCGGGTGGAGGCGAGGCCGTAGACGGCCTCGATGTCGTCGAGCACGATATTGGCGGCGTAGATGCCGCCGGCGGCGATCCAGACCGCGTCGCTGACGCGCCGGGCATTGCCGTTGCGGACCGCCTCCAGCGACTGCCAGAGCGGATCGTCCAGCCAGTCGGCCAGATTGGCCTCGGCCTCCTGGTCGTTGGGGTCGGGCGAGAAATAGAAGATGCGGTCGCCCGCCAGCTCGGGGATGCGCTCCTTGGTCAGGTCCTCGGCGAAGCCGTCCTTGTCCTGCGCCGCCGGCCGCCGGAACCCGATCGCCTCGATGATGGCGCCGCAGAACGATTCCTTGAGATACATGCGCGTCCGGGCCGGGGAGAACCGCACCAGCGAGATCTCCTCCTCGACCGCCGGGCCCAGCGCCGCCCGGATGGCCGCGATGCGCGCCTCGAAGGCGGCGAGCGCCGCTTCGGCCTGCTCGGTCCTGCCCACGGCTTCGGCATAGACCGCGAGATTGTCCTGCCACACGGCGCCCAGCGTCTCGGTCATCACCGTCGGCGCGATGGCCGAGAGCTGCTCGTAGACGTTCTCCTGGCGCACCTTGCTGCCCAGGATCAGGTCGGGCTCGAGGGCGGCGAGCACCTCGAGGTTCACCGCGCCTTCCGCGCCCAGCAGGGTCACCCCGCCCATCATCGGCATCAGATAGTCGTACCAGGGATCGCCCTTCCAGCTCTCCACCGCGCCGACCGGGGCGACGCCCAGCGCCAGCAGCGCCTCGGTGGCCTCGTTGGTCAGCACCACGATGCGCTGCGGATTCTCGGGCACCTCGGTGACGCCCATGGCGTGGGTGACCTCGCGGGCCAGGACGGGGGCGGCGAGCAATGCCGCTCCGGCAAGGGCAGCCAGCCCGCCGGCAAACAGACGATGAAACATTTTTGGTCCGATGACTGGAAGACGGGGGCCGGCCGGCGCGCGCCGGCCGGAAGGGTTCAGCGCGTCGAGGCGAGCCCGTAGATGCTCTCGACGTCGTCGAGCAGCAGGTTGGCGGCGATGATGCCGCCGGCGGTGTTCCACACCGCGTCGGAAACCGCATGCACCTTGCCCGCCTTGACCACTTCGAGGTTCTGCCACAGCGGATCGGCGGTCCAGTCGGCGGCCTGGCTGTCGGCCTCGCCATTGCCGGTCTCGTAGGTGAAGTAGATCAGCCGGTCGCCCTCGAACTCGGGAATGCGCTCCTTGGTGATCTCCTCGGCGAATTCCGGCTTGTCCTGGCTGGCGGGCCGGGCGAACCCGATCTCCTCGAGGATGAGGCCGGAGAAGCTGTCCCGGAAATAGATGCGGGTCTGGGCGGCCATGAAGCGGGCGATGGAGATTTCCTCCTCGACGCTGTCGCCCAGCGCCGCGCGGATGTCGGCCACGCGCTGGTCGAAGGCCGCCAGCGCCGCCTTGCCCTCCTCGCCCTTGCCCGCCGCCTCGGTATAGAGCTCCATGTTGATCTTCCAGTCGCCGCGCAGGCGCTCGGAGATCACCGTGGGGGCGATGGCGGCAAGCTGCTCGTAGATGTTCTCGTGGCGCTGCTTGTTGCCCAGGATCAGGTCGGGCTCCAGCGAGACCAGCACCTCGAGGTTCACCGCCGATTCCTCGCCCAGCACCGTCACCTCGGCCATCTGTTCGGCGATGTGGTCGTACCACGGGTCGCCGAGCCAGGAGCGCACGGCTCCCACCGGCGTGATGCCGACCGCCAAGAGCGCCTCGGTGCCCTCATTGGTCAGCACCACGATGCGTTGCGGATTGTCGGGAACTTCGGTCACCCCCATGGCGTGGGTGATCTCGCGCGCGGCGGCCGGGACGGTCAGCACCGCCGCCAGGGTCAGGGAAGCGATCAGGGAGCGCAGCATGTCGGTCTCGATCCGTTTAATCTTGACAAAGGATGTCCGAAATTGGATGGCTGCACGAAGTCAGAAATTAATCTGACTGTCAACATCCACTTTGAGTCTGCTGCCCGTGGCCTTCGTCTCCGCCGCTCCGCGTTCCACGGTCGAACTGCGCCTGTCCCCGGCCGTGGTCTTCCTCCTGCTCGCGGTGGCGCTGGCCCTCGCCATGCTGGGCAGCCTCACGCTCGGCTACCGCCTCTATGGCCTCGATCAGGTCTGGATGGCCTTCTTCGCCCATGACGGCTCGGAGACCGCCACCGTCATCGCCGGCCTGCGCCTGCCGCGCGCCCTCATCGCCCCGCTGGCCGGCGCCGGGCTGGGCATGGCCGGCGCCGTCGTCCAGACGCTCTCGCGCAACCGCATCGCCTCGCCCGACACGCTCGGCCTCAATGGCGGGGCGGCGCTGGCCGTGGTGGTGGCCAGCATCGTCTTCGGCGTCCAGTCGCTCACCGGGCTGTCGCTGGCCGCAGCGCTGGGCGCCCTAGTCACCAGCCTCGTCGTCTTCGGCATCGCCGCGGGCGCCGGCGGCCTCTCCCCGCTCAAGATCGTGCTCGTCGGCGTCACCTTCGCCAGCCTCACCCACGCCATCGTCGAGGTCATCCTCACCAGCAACGAGGCCCAGCTCCAGCAATTGCTGTTCTGGCTCTCCGGCGCCTTCGTCGACCGGCCGATCAGCCACTTCTTCACCGGCCTGCCCGTGGTCGCGGTCGGCGCCGGCCTGGCCCTCGTCCTCGCCCGGCCGCTCGATGCGCTCCAGGCCGACGATTCCACCGCAAGGGGGCTGGGCGTGCCGCTCGGCCTGGTGCGGGCCGCCGCCTTCCTGGCGGTCGCCCTGCTCACCGGCGCCGCCGTCGCCATGGCCGGCCCGGTCGCCTTTGTCGGCCTCGTCGTGCCGCATGCCGCCCGCCGGCTGGTGGGGCTGCGCCATGCCCTGCTGCTGCCCGCCTCGGGCCTGGCCGGCGCGCTCTACGCCACCCTGGCCGACATCGCCGCCCGCTTCGTCATCTACCCGGTCGAGGCCCCGGTCGGCGCCATCACCGCCGTGGTCGGCGCCGCGGTGCTGCTCATCCTGCTGAGGAAACGCGCCGCATGAGTGTCGCCGTCCCCGCCCTGCCCCGCCATCGCCCGCTGACCCGCTGGACCGCCCTCGGCGTCGTCGGGGCCCTGTTCGCGCTGCTGACCCTGGCGGCCATCGGCTTCGGCTCGACCTGGATCCCGCTCGAGGCGGTCGCCAACGTGCTGCTGGGCGGCGGCGAGCGGACCGAGCGGCTGGTGGTGCTCAACCTGCGCATGCCCCGGGTCGCCGCCGCCGCCATCGCCGGGGGCGCCATCGCCTTCGCCGGCTATCTGCTCCAGCGCATCACCCGCAACGAGCTGGCCTCGCCCGGCGTCCTCGGCGTGGTGGACGGGGCGGCGTTCGGCGTCGTGCTGTTCATGGCCGTCTTCTCCAACGAAGCCAACGCCCTGACCGTCCCGGTGGCCTGGCAGCCGCTCGCCGCCGCCATCGGCGCGCTCGTCGCCATCACCGTGGTCTTCGTGCTCTCGGGCCGCCAGGCCTCCTCGGCCATCCGGCTCTTGCTGTTCGGCATCGCCGTCGCCGCCGTCTGCAAGGCGCTCACCACCATCTTCATGCTGGTCGGCCCCATCTACCAGGCCTCCCAGGCCGCCCGCTGGCTGGCCGGCGCCGTCAACGCCATCAACTGGGGCGAGATCCAGATCATGGCCCTGTGCCTGGTGCCGACGCTGCTCTTCGCCGGCGCCCTCGCCCGCAACCTGCCCCCGGCCGATCTCGACGACGTCTCCGCCCAGGGCATCGGCCTCAACGTGCCGGTCTACCGCATCCTGGTGTTCACCGCCGCGGCCCTGCTCACCGCCATCGCCGTCAGCTTCGTCGGCGGCGTCGGCTTCATCGGCCTCATCGCCCCGCATCTGGCCCGCCTGCTGGTGGGCCGCGCCCGGCTCGCCGGCATCCTCATGGCCATGCTGCTGGGCGCCATGATGCTCATGGGCGCCGATCTCATCGTGCGGGTCGCCTTCACCCCGCTCGAGGTGCCGGCCGGCACGGTGACCGCCATCGTCGGGGCGCCCTATTTCCTTTTCCTCCTGATGCGAAAGGACCAGGCCAATGGATGAGCCGAGCCGCATCGACATTGCCGAACTCACCCTGGCCTATGGCAGCGAGGTCGTGCTCGACGCGCTGAACCTGCCCGTGCCCGCCGGCCGCATCACCGTGCTGGCCGGGCCCAATGGCTGCGGCAAGTCCACCCTGCTGCGCGCCATGCGCCGCCTGCACGCGCCCAGATCCGGCTATGTCATGCTCGACGGCAGGGACATCGCCGGCATGGGCGGCAAGGATCTCGGCCGCCAGATCGGGCTTCTGGCCCAGAGCCCCTCGGCCCCGCCCGACATGACGGTGGAGGAGCTGGTGCGGCTCGGCCGCTATCCGCACCAGGCCATGCTGCAGCCCTGGAGCCCCGGCGACGCCGAGGCGGTGGAGCGCGCCATGGCCGGCACCGGCGTGCGCGAGCTGCGCCGCCGGCGCATCGGCTCGCTCTCCGGCGGCCAGTTGCAGCGCGCCTGGATCGCCATGGTGCTGGCCCAGGAAACCGGCACCATCTGCCTCGACGAGCCGGTCAACCATCTCGACATGGCCCACCAGATCGACTGCCTGGAGCTGGTGACGCGGCTGAACCGCGAGGAGGGCCGCACCATCGTATTGGTGCTGCACGACCTCAACCTCGCCGCCCGCTATGCCGACCAGCTCGTCTTCGTGCACCGCGGCCGCGTGGTCGAGCGCGGCACCCCGGCCCGGCTGATGCGCGCCGATCTCATCGCCCAGGTCTTCGACGTCGAGGCCGAGATCATCACCGATCCCGTCCACGGCCGCCCGCTCTGCATCCCCCTCGGCCGCTCCCGCCCCGCCGAAACCGAAGCCGTCCCCCAGCCCGCGTGAATAGTCGCACGACCCGCCCGGCCCCATCGCCCCTCGGGGGAGAAGGCCGGGATGAGGGGGAAAGCCCACCGTCAGGAACCCTCGCGCCTTTGCGGGACAGCCCGGTGGATAGACCGGGTCGAGGGCCCAGCGTAAAAAATCCCCCAGGAGCCCTACCGCTCGCCGGGCAGCGGCATGCGCGCCACCTCGGCCAGCATGTCGAGCATGCCGGCCACGTTGGCCTCGGCGATCAGGCGGCCCTTTTCCGCCGTGGCGCTGGCCGCGTCGCCCACCGCGCCGGACGGGTTGATGTCCGAGGCGATCCAGGCATAGACGTGCCCGAAGGCTCCGGTGGGCCGCAGATAGCGGAACTGCTGCTCGTCGCGCGCGGCGATGGAGACGAAATCGCCCGCCCGCGCCATGTCCACCAGATGCGGCTTGAAATGCAGGATCAGCGAGGTCTCCGCGTCGCCCCCGTGGATGCCGTGGCGCCGCTCCAGCTCGCTCAGCACGTCGGGCGGGGTGAAGCGCCAGCCGCTCTTGACCGCCAGCATGCCCGCCCGCACCCGCAATTCGCGGGCCACGATGCCCATGATCTCCTCGTTGCCGCCATGCGAGTTGACGAAGACCAGCTTCTTCACCCCCGCCCGCGCCACCTCCAGCCCGATCTGCGTCCAGGCCTCGATGAGATTGGTGGCCAGATGAGTGATGGTGCCCTTGGCCCAGACATGCTCGTTGGACTTGCCGATGGCCTGCACCGGCAGGATGCGGAGGTCGAGCGTCTCCGGGGCGCGCTGCGCCAGCAGCTCCATCATCGCGGTGTTGATGATGGTGTCGGTCCCCACCGGCAGGTGCGGCCCGTGCTGCTCCACCGCCGCGATCGGCAGGATGGCGATGGTCTGCATCGCATCGACCGCATCGAACTCGCGGGCGGCGAAATCGGTCCACCAGATCTTGCGCATGGCGTGAAACGTCCTCAGGCGGGTCCGGCCGCGACGGCCTCGATCTCGACCACGAATTCCGGCCAGGCGAAGCCCGAGACCAGCATCAGCGTCGAGGCGGGAAACGGCGCGGCGAACAGGCTGTTGCGCACCGCCATGTAGTCGGCCAGGTGCTCCCGGGCGGTCACATAGGCGTTGATGCGCACGATGTCGGCCAGCCCCAGCCCGGCTTCCGCCAGGATGGCCGCGACATTGGCGAAGCACAGCCGCGCCTGCCCGGCGCAGTCGGGGGGAATGGTGCCGTCCGCGGCGATGCCGAGCTGCCCCGAGCAGAACACCAGCCGCTGCCCGGCGGGCACGGCGGCGCCGTGGCTATAGGGCGCGAAGGGCGGGTGGATGGTTTTCGGATCGAGCGGCGTGAACATGGCAGCCTGGAGATTTGGAGCGCATGCTAGAGCCCGGTAAAGCGCTTGACCAGAGCAAAAGCGACATTTCTGCACGCATAGCAGGCATTCATGGTATTTGCCTATTTTTTAGCTTCACAGGTCCCTTCTCCTGCTCGAAGGTACGCGGTCGGCGGCCCAGGCCGCACGACACACGCACCGCGGCACGGATCGCGGCACAGGGAGCGCATGATGCAGATTTCGACCAAGACCCTTTTTCTCGCCGGCATGGCGCTGGCCGCGACGCCGCTCGCCGCCCAGGAGCTGGACCAGGTGACCTTCGCCACCAACTGGCTGGCCCAGGCCGAGCATGGCGGCTACTACCAGGCCATCGCCGACGGTACCTACGAGCAATACGGCCTCGACGTCACCATCCGCCCCGGCGGCCCGCAATCGCCCGGCCAGCAGCTGCTCATCGCCGGCCAGGTCGAGTTCTACATGGGCGGCATGTCGACCATAGACGGGGTGCGCCAGGGCACGCCGGCCATCGCCGTCGCCGCCATCTTCCAGAAGGACCCCCAGGTCCTGCTCGCCCATCCCGACGCCCCCTTCGAGAGCGTCGCCGACCTGGCCGGCGCCAGCAAGCTCATCATGGGCCAGGCCAGCTTCTTCTCCGGCTACTTCCCGTGGATGAAGGCCAATTTCGAGGGCTTCACCGACGAGATGTACGAGCCCTACACCTTCAATCCCGCCCCCTTCATCGCCGATCCCATGTCGGTGCAGCAGGGCTATCTCACTTCCGAGCCCTACGAGATCGAGCGCCAGACCGGCTGGGCGCCCAAGGTCTTCCTGCTCGCCGATTACGGCTATGCCCCCTATTCGACCACCATCGAGACCCGCCACGACATCATCGAGAACGATCCCGACCTGGTGCAGCGCTTCGTCGATGCCTCCATCATCGGCTGGTACAACTATCTCTACGGCGACAACGCCGCCGCCAACGCGCTGATCAAGGCCGACAACCCCGAGATGACCGACGGCCAGCTCGCCTATTCCCTCGAGAAGATGAAGGAATACGAGATCGCCGTGTCGGGCGAGGCGGTGGAGCAGGGCATCGGCTGCATGACCGAGGAGCGCTGGCAGAGCTTCTACGACGAGATGGTGGAGATCGGCCTCTACGAGCCCGGCATCGACCTGTCCAAGGCCTTCACCACCCAGTTCGTCTGCAAGGGCGTCGGCGTCGACCTCGTGCCCTGAGGGCGCATTTCCTCTCTCTCGGCGCGGGCGACGAGGCCCGCGCCGTTCCAATCCCAAACCGGGTTCCACTGGTGACCGACACTGCCCTTTCCCCGGCCGAGGCCGGACAGACCCCCGATCCCCGCCGCCTGGTCGTGGCCATGCGGGACGTCTCCAAGCTGTTCTCCAACGGCACGCTCGCCCTCAAGGGCATGTCGCTCGACGTGCGCGCCGGCGAGTTCATCTCCCTGCTCGGGCCCTCCGGCTGCGGCAAGTCCACCGCGCTCAGGATCGTCGCCGGCCTCGGCGCGCCCTCCTCGGGCAGCATCGACTGGCCCTCCTCGCGCATCAATTCGCGCGGCCTGCCGGAGGGCGATGTCGGCTTCGTCTTCCAGGACCCCACGCTGATGCCCTGGGCCACCGTCTTCGACAATGTGCATCTGCCGCTCAAGCTGCGCGGCGTCTCGAGGGCCGCGGCGCGCGATACGGTCATGGCCGGCCTCGCCTCGGTCGGGCTGGCCGATTTCGCCGGCTCCTTCCCGCGCGAGCTTTCGGGCGGCATGCGCATGCGCGTCTCCATCGCCCGCGCCATGGTCACCCGGCCCAAGCTGCTCTTGATGGACGAGCCCTTCGCCGCGCTCGACGAGATCACCCGCCAGAAGCTCAACGACGACGTGCTGCGCCTCTGGCAGGAGCATGGGGTGACGGTGATCTTCGTCACCCATTCGGTCTACGAGTCCGCCTATCTGTCGAGCCGCATCGTGGTCATGCGCGCCCGGCCCGGCCAGGTCCATGCCGACATGCGGATCGACCAGCCGGCCGGGCGCGACCAGGCCTATCGCACGTCCGAAACCTATCGGCAGACCTGCCAGGTCGTCTCCGACGCCCTGCAGAAAGCCATCCACGCCGCAGAGGCAGCCCCGTGACCGACATCGCCCCCACCGATCGCGAGGCCGGCACCGACAGCGCCGCCGGGGTGCTGCTGGCCCGCACCCCCAATCGCGAGAAGATCCTGCAGGTCGTCATTCCCGTGCTCGCCTTGGTGATCGGCATTCTCGGCTGGCACCTCGCCGTCACCGTCAACCAGGTGCCCCGCTACATCCTGCCCGGCCCGCTCGACGTCTGGGACGCGCTGTGGAACGATTCCGCCACCCTCTGGCCGGCCTTGCTGGTTACCCTGCGCATCACCTTCCTCGCCCTCGTCATCGCCCTGGTCGGCGGGGTCGGGCTCGCGATCCTCCTGGTTCAGTCGCGCATCCTCGAATTGGCGCTCTTTCCCTATGCGGTGATCCTGCAGGTCACCCCGATGATCGCCATCGCCCCGCTGCTGCTGATCTACGCTCCCGACACCCAGACGGCGCTGCTGATCTGCGCCTTCATCGTCGCCTTCTTCCCCATCCTCTCCAACATGGCCCAGGGCCTCAAGAGCGTGGACCACAACCTGCTCAACCTGTTCGAGCTCTACGGCGCCTCGAGCTGGCAGACCCTGGTCTTCCTCAAGATCCCCTCCGCCATGCCCTATTTCATGGCCGGCCTGCGCATCGCCGGCGGCCTGTCGCTGATCGCCGCCGTGGTGGCCGAGTTCGCCGCCGGCTCGGCCGGCCAGGGCTCGGGCCTCGCCTTCCGCCTGCTGGAGAGCCAGTACCGGCTCAACCTGCCGCGCCTGTTCGTCGCCCTGCTCATGCTGTGCGGCACCGGCATCGCCATTTTCGGGCTCACCTCCTTCATTTCCTGGCTGGCCCTGCATCGCTGGCACGAAAGCGCCATAAGGCGGGAAAACTGATGCGCCTCGCCATTCCCGCCGATGGCCACTACGTGCTGGCCAATGCCGCCGTGCCCGCCGCACTGCTCGACGAGCCCGCCTCCGGCGCGCTGAAGCGGGTGGACATCACCGTCGCCGACGACAGGATCGCCGCCATCGGCCCGGCCGGCAGCGCCGCCCTGCCGCAGCGGCTCGACCTGCGGGGCGACATCGTGCTGCCCGCCTTCGTCGATCTGCACACCCATCTCGACAAGGGCCACATCTGGCCCCGCCGGCAGAATCCGGACGGCACCTGGCTCGGCGCCCTCATGGCGGTGCTGGCCGACCGCGAGGCCAACTGGGCCGCCGCCGATGTCGAGCGGCGCATGGATTTCTCCCTGCGCTGCGCCCATGCCCACGGCACCGCCGCCATCCGCACCCATCTCGACATGGCCCCGCCCCAGCATGCCATCACCTGGGACGTGTTCGAGGCCATGCGCGAGCGCTGGGCCGGGCGCATCGAGTTGCAGGCCGCCGGCCTCATGGGCCCGGACACCATCCTCGATCCCGCCGCCCTGCGCGCCATCGCCGAACGGACGAAGGCCGCCGGCGGCATTCTCGGCGGCTCCACCGCCGTCCATCCCGAGAATCCCGCCATCATGCGCCGCCTGGTGGAGACCGCCGGTGCGTTCGGGCTCGACATCGACCTGCATACCGACGAGACCGCCGATCCCGCCGCCTCGGCCCTGCTGAGCCTGGCCGAGGCCGTCATCGCGCTGGGCTTCACCGGCCGGGTGGTGGCCGGCCATTGCTGCGCCCTCGCCAACCAGCCGGCCGATCTGGCGCGGCGCACCATCGACAAGGTGGCCGAAGCCGGCATCGCCGTGGTCTCGCTGCCCATGTGCAACCTCTATCTCCAGGATCGCGACAACGCCCACGGCGTGCGCACCCCGCGCTGGCGCGGCGTCACCCTGCTCAACGAGCTCAAGGCCGCGGGCGTGCCGGTCGCCATCGCCTCCGACAATACCCGCGATCCCTTCTACGCCTATGGCGACCTCGACGGCTTCGAGGTGCTGCGCGAGGGCGCGCGCATCCTGCATTTCGACCATCCCCAGGCCGAGGCCTTCGCCTGGACGCGCGCGGTCGCCGCCGACCCCGCCGCCATCGCCGGCTTCGCCTACCGGGCGACGCTGACCCCGGGCGCCCCCGCCGAGCTCGTGCTGTTCAGGGGGCGCGACTGGACCGAGCTGATGAGCCGGCCCCAGGCCGATCGCACCGTCATCCGGGCCGGCAAGGCCATCGACACCACCCTGCCCGACTACCGCGAACTCGACGACCTCATGGGGCCAAGATGAGCATTTCCGATTTCCGTGCCGAGCTCGGCGACATTCCCGTCGAGGACAATCCCCGCATCGTCCAGCAGCGCAGCCGCGACCATTACTGGTATTCGCCGGTGCTCAAGGCCAAGCTGGATCACGTCACCGCCGAGCTGGTGGTCTCGCCCCGCTCCACCGAGGAGGTGAGGACCGTGCTGCGCGCCGCCTACCGGCACGGCGTCGCCATCACCCCGCGCGGCGCCGGCACCGGCAATTACGGCCAGGCCATGCCGCTTTCCGGCGGCGCCATGCTCAATCTGATGAACATGGACAAGGTGCTGGAGATCAGGCCCGACCGCGTCCGCGCCCAGGCCGGCGCCGTGCTCGAGAAGATCGATCACGAGACCCGCGCCGCCGTGGGCGGGGAGCTGCGCTTTCATCCCTCCACCTACCGCATGGCCTCGCTGGGCGGCTTCATCGCCGGCGGCTCGGGCGGCGTCGGCTCGATCCGCTGGGGCGGGCTGCGCGCCCTGGGCAGCATTCTCGGCCTCAGGATCGTCACCTGCGAGGCCGAGCCGCGCGAGCTCGAGCTCACCGGCGAGGACGTGCTCAAGGTCGCCCACGCCTACGGCACCAACGGCATCATCGTCGAGGCGGAAATGCCCCTGACCCAGGCCTATGACTGGGTGGACGTGCTCGTCGGCTTCGACGACTTCATCGAGGCGGCCCGCTTCTCCGAGGCCCTGGCCCTGCAGGACGGCATCCTGCTCAAGGAGCTCTCCCCCTGCGCCGCCCCCATCCCCGAGGCCTATTTCAACCGCCACCGCCCCTATATCCGCGACGGCCAGTCGGTGGTGCTGATCATGGTGGCGCCGGTCTCCGTCGAGGCCCTCGCCCTGTTCACCGCCCATCGCGGCGGCGAATTGCTCTACCGCTCCGACCGCGCCGGCGAGGAGGAGAAGAAGCGCCTGCCCCCGGTCTACGAGCTGGCCTGGAACCACACCACGCTGCGCGCCCTCAAGGTCGACCCGACCATCACCTACCTGCAGACGCGCTATCCCACGCTCGAGCATGTCGGCAGGATCGTCGGTCTTCTCGGCGACGAACTGCCCATGCATATCGAGATGACGCGCCAGGACGGCGTCGTCACCTTCGCCGGCCTGCCCATGGTGCGCTACACCACCGAGGCGCGGCTGGAGGAGATCATCCGCATCCACGAGGACAATGGCTGCAACGTCTTCAATCCCCATCGCTACACGCTGGAGGAGGGCGGCATGAAGCGGACCGATCAGAAACAGCTCGCCTTCAAGCGCGAGGCCGATCCCAGGGGCATCCTCAACCCCGGCAAGATGGTGGCCTGGGAGAATCCCGATTTCGATTTCGACGCCGGCAAGGCCTGGCTGTTCGACGGGCTGAACGCGGTGCGGAGCGCCTGATGCGCGTCCATGTCGTCCACGCCCACCCGGTGGAGACCAGCTACAACCGCGCCCTGTTCGCCACCGTGCTCGACAGCCTCGCGGCCGCCGGCCACGCCGTCGACGCGCTCAACCTCTACGAGGAGGATTTCCCCGCGGTGATGAGCCGGCAGGAGCGCCTCGCCTATCACGACGTGCCCGGCAATCTCACTCCTGCGGTCAAGCCCTATGTCGACCGGCTGCGGGCGGCCGAGGCCATGGTCGTCGTCCACCCGGTGTGGAACTACGGCTATCCGGCCATCCTCAAGGGCTATTTCGACCGCGTCTTCCTGCCCGGCGTCTCCTTCACCATGGCGGGCGGCGGCGACCGCGGCCGGCTCAGGCCGGGTCTCGACAACATCCGCAAGGTCGCCTTCGTCACCACCTATGGCGGCGACCGCCTGCGCAGCTTCCTCATGGGCGATCCGCCGCGCCGCATCGCCATGCGCTGGGGCTGGGCCACCTTCCGCACCCGCCCGCTCTACCTGGCGCTCTACGACATGAACAACTGCACCCCCGAACGCCTCGAGAATTTCCGCGCCCGCGTCGCCCGCACCTTCGCCGCCTTCTAGGACGTTTCACGTTTTTTGACGGAAACGGCTCGGGGTCTCCCTCCCCCTGAGGGATTTCGAGCCGCCCCGAAGGGCAGATCGGTCCGGCCGGGCTAGGAGAGCTATGCTCGAATGGCTGGGTCGGGGGTGGGGGTGTCGGACCATCGACGGCGCTTAACCTCGCCCGAGCGGCGGATGTAAACACCCCGTCCCCACCAAAACCGCGAAAACACCCTACGCGGTCCGCAGCCCCGGCCGGGCCAGCCGGACGGCGGCCCAGGCCGCGGCGATGCCGGCCACCATGGCGGCCATGAACACCCAGCCGGAAAGCGAGCCGGCCTGGATGCCGGACAGCAGCACCCCCACCGTGCAGCCCAGCGCCGTCATCGCCCCCCAGCCCAGCAGCAGCCCGCCGCCGAGCCCCCGCGCCACGTCGGTGCCGGTCAGGCGCCGCGGCCGGAACTGCCCGGCCGGCAGGGCGGTGACGAAGCTGGCCCCGATCAGCCCGATGACGAACAACCCGTTATTGGACAAGAGCGCCTCCTTGACCACGGTGGCGCAGCCGCGCAGCCCGTCGAGGCCGAACAGGCTCGCGGGGATGAGCTGCCATTGCGTGCCGGCGGTGCGCGCCAGGCTGCCGAGCTCGGCGGTGACCCCGAGCGGGGCGACGCGCAGATAGGCCAGCGTCGAGATCGCCCCCACCAGCGTGCCGGAGATCACCGCCGGCCAGCGCCTGCGGAACACCCGCTCGGCCGCTTCGCGCAGGGTCAGCGGCGCCGGCGCCTCGGCCGCCCCCGGCCGCGACCACCAGAGCGCCGCCGCCGCCAGCCCGCCCAGCAGGGCGAGGGTCGCCAGCAGCCCGCCGGCATAGCCGAGCTGATGCGGCAGCCAGACGATGAAGGCGTTGGAGGTGATGGCGAGGAACAGCGGGTTCCAGGTGAGAAAGCCGATGCCGAAGCCCACGAGCGCCCCGAGGATGGCGAAGGGCGAGATCACCGATCCCTCCGCCAGCCGGTAGAAATGCGCCGACAGGCAGGAGCCGGAGATCGCCATGCCCAGCCCGAAGGCGAAGGCGGCGATGCAGAGCGTCAGGCTGACCGGCCCGATATGGGCGGTCGGCGGCAGCCGCTCCGGTGCCGGCGTCGGCAGCCAGGCCCCGAAGATCGCCGTATAGCCGATGGCGCCCACCGCCAGCGCCACCAGGATCGCCAGGACGCCCCCCGCCTCCCGCTTCTCCACCAGGTCGCGGAAATTGCAGTAGAAGCAGAAGCGGCTGCGTTGCAGCACCGCCCCGAACGCCGCCCCCAGCAGCAGCGACAGCGCCAGCGGCCGTCCTTCCGGGCCCTGGGCGTCGAGCGTCACGACCCCCCAGCCCAGCAGGATGACGATCAGGACGGGCAGGCCGAAGCGGATGGCCGGATGCGTCATGGAATTCCCCCGGAATCGAAACGGGCGCATCGCTGCGCCCGCTCACTATGCGCCGATTCCGGCCGGCCTGTCAGATGCGGCCCCAGACCGTCCCCGAGGGATTCTCGATCGGCACGCCGACCGCATTGCCGTATTCGGTCCACGAACCGTCATAGTTGCGGACTTCGTAGCCGAGGATGCGCGACAGCACGAACCAGGTATGGCTCGAGCGTTCCCCGATGCGGCAATAGGTGATGATCGGCTTGGAGCCGTCGATGCCGATGGCGGCGAAGGCGGCCTTGAGCTCGTCCACCGACTTGAAGGTGCCGTCCTCGTTCACCGCCCCGCCCCAGGGGAAGTTCACCGCGCCCGGGATGTGGCCGGCGCGGATGGACAGCTCCTGCACGCCTTCGGGCGCGAAGATCTCGCCATTGTATTCGGCCGGGCCGCGGATATCGACCAGCGACACGTCGGCGCCGCCTTCCACCACCGCGAGCACGTCCGCCAGCCGGGCGCGCAGCGGCGCCGGCTCGGAGGGCAGGTCGATGTCCGACGCCGCGTATTCCGGCGTGGCCGTGTCGAGCGGCAGGCCCTGGGCCTCCCAGTATTTGCGGCCGCCGTCGAGCAGCTTCACGTCGTGCAGGCCGTGGATGTCGAACACCCAGGCGCCCCAGGCGGCGAACCAGTTGTTGTTGTCGCCATAGAGCACCACCGTGGTGTCCTCGGTGACGCCGGCCTTCTGCAGGATGGCCTCCAGCCCGTCGCTGCTGACGATGTCGCGGCGCACGGTGTCCACGAGGTCGGTGTGCCAGGCCAGGTTCACCGCCCCCGGGATGTGGCCGCGCTCGTAGACGCCGGTGTCGACGCTCACCTCGAAGATGCGGACATTGGGATTGGCGAGATTCTCGTTCAGCCAGTCGGCGGTCACCAGCGGGCCGTCCTGCCCCAGCGCCACGGCTGGCACGGCGGCGATGGCGACGGCCGTGGCCAGGGCGGCCAGGCGCTTGTGGAATGCGTTCATCATTGCCTCGTTCGTTTCCAGTCGCGGCCCCTCGCCGCGTCGGCACATGATGGGAAGAAAAGCCGCGCCGCATCAAAGCACGGCAAACCAAATTCCCCGCCCCGCCGATAAAATGCGATTGGCGGGAGCGGTTTGGCGGAGGATTTTTTGTCTATCGGATCACTAGGGGAATAGGGCTGACCTTTTCAGTCCCGCCGTTCCGGCCGCACCCGGATGGCCAGATGCGGCCGGCCGGGCAGCGCCACGGCGAAGGCGGCGTCCGGCTTGCGCGGGCGCCGGACAGCGCCGTGCCGGGTCGGATGGTTCTCGGGCGCCGGCACGATGCTGGCCGGCTCGACGGTCATGTTCCAGGTGTCGATCAGCTCCACCCGGTAGGCGCCCGCCTCCTGCGGCAGGCCCGCCACCCAGAGGACCGGCTGGGGCTCCCCGAGATAGATGATGGTGGTGTCCCCGTCCCGGG
>ENA-UOVV01000434-UOVV01000434.1-compost-metagenome-genome-assembly--contig:-NODE-434-length-51143-cov-10.311834_pt1 | contig 51143 bp, 39 predicted proteins | sample MGYA00238155_ERZ761577 | MGnify/ENA primary metagenome ERZ761577 (study PRJEB28898, sample SAMN06268775) | compost metagenome | isolation source: Emeryville, CA | place: USA:Emeryville, CA | collected... | reverse complement strand
CCCCCCCTCTTTCTTAACAATTGTTATCGTTTCCTTCACGATAGAGCCGACATTTTTGCGAGGACAATATCGGCATAACGAGAGTACCAAAACTCCCATAGCAACACTAGCAAGTGCTAAGATTTACCGGCGCTGGTGCATGCCGACAAAACTGTAACTTGAAATCCCATGAAACTAAACCGAAATTACATCACTCCGTTGGTATCCCTAACTTTTCTGGTGGTTGGCATTTCTGGCCTACTCATGCTTTTTCATTGGTTTGATGGCTACACCGAAGTCGTACACGAATGCCTGGGACTCCTCTTTACACTTAGCGCGCTGTTCCATATCGTCGTAAACTGGAAAGCTCTCAAAATCCATTTTAAAAAATCGGTCTTCGTGCCGGCTTTACTTGCCATTATGGTGACATCAGTTGTACTGATCATCGCCGAACAACGCTACCCACCCGTGGACCTCCAAATCATCCAACGAATTACAAAAGCGCCGGTACAAGATGCGTTTAAAGCTCTTCATATCAACCCAACAGAAGCCGAAAGGAAATTGAGCGAAAAAGGAATATCCCTGAAAGAAGCACAAACCCTGGAAGACCTATGGATCCAAACAAAGGCCGATCCCGAAGAAATAATCGATATGCTTTTGCAATAAATGCCCCATAAAAATAAACCGGCGATTCTTCGGCCTATGCGACGATACACGAGTTTACAATAAACCCACTCGGATATCTGGACATCGGATTAGGAAATGGTTTGAAATTACCCCCTCCCCTTACCCATGCTGGAAATTGTTCGTAGCAAGCGAAAAATCAAGCCGCAATTAGTAAATTTCCACTACCTAAACTCATTTCCTTTTTTTAATTGACGATCATGTACAAGCTTACCACCTCATTTAAAACCCTGATTACCTTTATTTTGTCTTCCTTGCTCTTAACCGGAAACCCCCTCCCTTCCACCGATAAAAAGCCCAACATTCTATTCATTTTCGCCGACGACCAGCGGGCTGATGCGCTAGGCTGCGCAGGAAACCCTTATATCCAAACACCAGTAATCGACCAACTTGCTCAGGAAGGAGTTCGCTTCACCCGTGCCTATGTGATGGGAGGACACCACGGAGCTATTTGTATGCCCAGTAGAGCCATGCTCATGAGTGGCAAAAGTCTGTTTAACGTCTACGACAAACTCGATGGGGTCTATACCATGCCCCAACATTTTGCTAAACACGGATACACAACTTTCGGCACCGGAAAATGGCACAACGGTGGACAAACTTTCGAAGCTTCGTTTCAACTCGGTAAAGACGTTTTTCTCGGCGGTATGAGCGACCACTTCAAAGTCCCCGTGCGCGACCTGGATGAAAACGGAAAACTGGGAGAACCTACCTTTAAACAATATTCCACCGACGTTTTCACTGACGCGGCGATTCAGTTTCTTTCCCATCACACGCAGACCAACCCCAAAAAACCCTTCTTCTGCTATGTCGCCTATACGGTGCCACATGACCCTCGCTCGCCCCATCCCGACTATCTTTCGACCTACCCCGACGGAACCATCCCCATCCCCGGAAACTATAAACCCTTACCCGACTTTGATCACGGCGACCTCACTGTAAGAGACGAACACCTGACAGACTGGCCACGCTCGACGAAGGATATACAAGCCTCCTGGTCCGACTATTTCGCCCTGATTACCCATATGGACACCCAAATTGATCGGATCATCCAAACGCTCAAGTCGACCGGACAGTACGAAAATACCATCATCGTCTATGCCGCCGACAACGGTCTTGCCATGGGAAGTCACGGCCTCCTCGGAAAGCAAAACCTCTACGAACATAGTATGAAGGTGCCCTTTATTATAGCCGGACCCGGCATCCCTAAAAACGAGGTCTCCCACGCCTTTATCTACCTCTACGACCTTTTTCCTACATTGGCTACCCTAAGTGGTTTGCCCCTCCCACCCCAGGTCGATGGGATGGATCACAGTGCCGTAGTAAAAGGGAACAAGCAATCTCTACGCGCTTCGATGTTCAACGCCTATCGGCACACCATCAGGTCGGTGAGGACCGATGAATGGAAATTAATTCTTTACCCTGAACGTGATTATACCCAGGTTTTTAACCTAAAAAAGGATCCCTTGGAACTCCACAACCTAGCCGGTAAGTCGGAATACGCCGCTAAAGAAGCCGAACTGATGGCACTTTTGAAGAAATGGCAGAAAGAAACCCATGATACGGTAACACTAACAGCTGCCCAGATACTGCCTATGGATTACGACCCTTCCAGTTTTCAACGTAAGCCTGATGTACATCAGCCCGAGTATATTTTGAATAGGTATTTTCGAAATAACGACTGAAAGGGGATTTCTACCCTTTAGGGAAAGGGATTTGAAAAAGCTTTCCCTCTTAATTAGGGAGCTACATTACCTATTTGCAGGTAAAAAACGGCCTCTTTTCACTTTATATTGCAGCCCGTAGCTACCACAGGGCTCAACCCAGTAACTTTATGATTCGACCCTTTTTACATTCTTCCATCTTCTTGCTGATCGTCTTTTTTATTACTTCTTGTAATCAAAACGAAATACCGGTGGTCTATGAATTCCAGCCGGAAGAAAATGCCAGCATCGTTTTAATCGGTAATACTTTTGCCGAAAGGCTTCAGCATTACAATTATTTTGAAACTCTATTGCACCACAATTACCCGGATAAAAATCTAAAAATCAGAAATCTGGGCTGGAGTGGGGATGAGATCACTCTTAGTACCCGACCCTTAAATTTCCCTACCCAGGACGATCTCCTAAAAAAACTGAAAGCCGACTACCTATTCATCTGTTACGGTCTCAATGAAGCCTTCAAGGGTCCGGATAGTCTCGACGCTTTTCGTCGACAATTGACGACTTTTTTACAACATTTAAAGTCAAATACGTATAACGGCCGTTCGGCGCCCCAACTTATATTGGTCTCCCCCATAGCTCATGAAAAACTTGGTGGTCTATTACCCGACCCTTCGGAACATAACCGCAACCTTAAGCGTTATACGCAGGCCATGAAGCAGGTGGCTTCCGAGCTTGACATTCCTTTCATCGATTTGTTTAGTCGAACAGAGAGAGCGTATTCTCAGTCTGAGCCGCTCACCATCAATGGGATTCACCTAAACGACAAAGGCTACCAACTTGTAAGCCAGATCATGGCTAAAACATTGGCAATTCCAAAAAGCGACTGGGAGCCAGATTTGGAACGCCTTAAAGTATTGGTCGACCAAAAGAATCAGCAGTTTTTCTATCATTATCGAGCTGTAAACAGTGAGTACATAGTCGGTCGGCGGAAGGAGCCCTGGGTGCAACCCAAGGGGGGACCCATTTCCTACCCTAGCGAAATGGCTAAACTCGAAACAATGGTGAGTCGTCTTGATACTGTGCTGTGGAATTTCAGCCAAACCGGAGATGAATCAGCCTTTGCCCAAGCGCATCAAATTTTAAATGATACCGTTCAATACGTCATTCCGGATAAAAGCAAAATACAAAAACCAGGTCCGGAGCTTTTTGAACTCCCTGAAGGATTTGAAATCAATTTGTACGCTTCGGAAGTGGACTTTTCGTTGACCAATCCGGTGAAGATTACCTTTGACCCACAAGGTCGCATGTGGGTGACCGACATGCCGTCCTATCCACAATACCTTCCGGGAGCCCCACCCAATGACAAAATTTTAATCCTAGAAGATACTGATGGCGATGGGGTAGCCGATAAGGAAACAATCTTTGCGGATGGATTGTACATGCCCAACAGTATCGAAATCGGCAAGGGCGGCGTCTATGTGTCTCAACCTCCCAATATCTGGTTTATGAAGGATACCGATGGAGACGGCCGAGCGGACGAGAAAGAAATCATCCTTCATGGCTTTGGCACGGAAGATGTCCACCACACCTTGGCGGCTTATACCTGGGGTCCGGACGGTGCATTGTACTGGCACACGGGCACATTCCTTCATTCGCAGGTGGAAACCCCTTATGGAGTTGTCCGGGGGGACTATGGGGTGACCTGGCGCTATGAGCCCGAAACAGCCAAGTTGGAACCCTATGTTTCGTATCCCTACGCCAATCCCTGGGGTCATGTCTTCCTCCGCGACGGCACGGAAATTATCAGCGATGTTTCGACCGGGATGAATTATTTCGCCCCTCCTCTTACCATTGCTTCGGCGTATCCGGTGAAGTTGGCAAACATGCGCGACTTTTTGACAGCGGCCAGCAAACCTAAAACTTGTGGCACCGAAATCATTTCGAGTAGGCATTTCCCCGACGAATTTCAAGGGGATGTGTTGTTAAATACATTTGTTGGAAAGCTCGGAATCAACCATCATAAAATCTTAGAAAGCGGTAGCGGTATCGTGGGACAGGAGCTGCCCCCCTTACTTCAATCAAAGGATCCTAATTTCCGGCCGGTTGACTTGCAGTTTGGCCCCGATGGGGCTCTTTACGTGGTAGATTGGTACAATCCCATTATCAATCATGGTGAACGCGCACTGCGGGACCCGCTTCGGGATCACACCCACGGGAGAATTTGGCGAATTACCTATGCCCCTAAAGGGAAATTGCAACCCGTCGACTTGACTCAACTTCCCCTCGACACCCTGCTCGATCAACTAAAGGCATACGAAGACCGCACGCGCTACCGGGTCCGGACGCAATTGCGACAGATGGAAGCCTCAGAGGTAATTCCTGCCCTGGCCAATTGGGTATCCAACCTGGATGCTAACGACCCATTTTACGAACAACATCAATTGGAAGCGCTTTGGGTCTATCAGCAATTTCATCAACCTAACATAAAACTTCTGAACCACCTCTTACAAAGTGATAAAGAAAGTATCCGCACTGCTGCTACCCGAGTTCTTTTCTACTGGCGGGATAAGATCAAAGATGCAGAAGACAAACTCATCGCACTTTCGAAAGACCCGTCTATGAAAGTCCGGCTACAAGCCCTGATTTCGCTTAGTCATTTTCAATCAGAAAAAGCGCTTAAAGCAATGCTAGAGGCTACCCAATTGCCCAGGGACTACTATATGGATTATGTACTAAAAGAAACTTTCAAACTTCGTAAACCGATCTGGTGGGAAATGTTTAAGAAAAATCCGGATTTCCTTGCTCACGAACCTGACAAGGCAGCCTGGTTGCTTGGTTCGCTGGCCGATGAAAAGGACTTAGCCGTTTCGGTCTTTATTCGAGCAGATCCTAAACAGACGATTTACGGCTGGAAAGTGCTGACCGATAACGACTACGACGAACTTAAAAACAGTAAAGCGGTCCAAAATTTCAGGGAAACCCGCAACGCCCTCCTTTCTCAACCCCAAGAAGCACCGGTGTTATCCGGAAAAACCCTTATCGAAAAGTCCGATTGTATTGCCTGCCACCAAATTGACGTAAAGTTGGTCGGACCCGCTTATTCCGAAATCGCCAAAAGGTACAAGGAAGCCGACGTCCCCCAACTCGTAGAAAAGATCATCAAAGGAGGAGCTGGTAACTGGGGCGACATACCGATGACGCCTCATCCAGGATTGACTACGGAAGAAGCGGAGTCAATGACCCGGTATATACTCTCATTAAAATAATCCCTTACAAAGCATTAGAAAATACCCATGAAAAACCTATTCAGGATACTATTTTTACTATGGGCACCAACCCCTTTCGTACTCGCACAACGTCAAATTCCGTTGTATGAAGGCGACATACCCAATTCCAAACCTCATGAAATCAAAGAAGAAATAAAGGCCAATGCTCAGGTGGATAGTTTGGCCCACAAAGTGTCCTATCCAACCCTCAATGTATTCTTACCCGAGAAAGGTAAAGCCAATGGTACTGCCGTGGTAATTTGTCCGGGAGGCGGTTATGGAGTATTACTCACCAAACGTGAAGGTTCGGATGTAGCAAGGGCATTCAATAAACTCGGCATAGCTGCTTTTGTACTCAAATATCGTCTCCCTAGTGATGAGACGATGGTCGACCGAAGTATTGGGCCCCTGCAAGACGCCCTTGAGGCGATTCGCCTCGTCCGAAAAAATGCCTCCAAATGGGGAATCAATCCCAATCAAATTGGTTTGATGGGATTTTCTGCGGGTGGGCACCTGGCGGCTACGGCAGGTACGCATTACGATTACCTCCCTCCCATAAAGCCGGATAGTCCCAGCGCCCGACCAGATTTTTTAATTTTAGTCAATCCAGTGATCAGTTTTCGGGAGGAATTCGGGCATACTGGATCTCGGGATAACCTACTGGGGAAGAATGCTCCCATCTTGAAGGTACTAACGTTTTCCAATGAACTCCATGTTACGGCCGAAACCCCACCTACGTTCCTAATCCACTCAGGAAATGATACGGTGGTTCCGGTGGAAAATAGCATTTCGTTTTACCAAGCATTAAGGCGAAACAAGGTGCCTGCAGCCTTACATATCTATTCACGAGGGGAACATGGATTTTTAACCTATCCGGGTTATGAGGAATGGTTTGGGCGATGTGTAGAATGGTTGAGAGTCGAAACATTTCTCCCCTAAAAGGGCGTTATTTCGTACTTTACACGGGATTTTAAGCCCAAAAGATTTTATCTTCAGGTCTGTTTAGGGTAATTTTACTTCTGGGATAGTAATCGATTCCCAACTAAAGTTTCCGCTCTAAAAGCCTCGCCAATCGCTCCATCCAATAAACATCCTCGGGCTTGAAACGGGCTGGGATTTCGCTGTCGATATCCAAGACCATGGCCACGGTACGATTGCGATGAAATATGGGTACTACCAACTCTGATTTGGAATTGGCACTGCAGGCGATATGGCCTGGAAACTGATCTACTTCGTCGACCACAATGGTTTGCCGCCGGGAATAGGCAGCCCCACATACGCCTTTATGAAAGGGAATACGCGTACAGGCGACCGGTCCTTGGAAGGGTCCTAACACCAACTCCCCTTCTTTGACCAAATAAAAACCAACCCACCAAAATCGTTTATATTCTTTGAGTACCGCTGTAATATTGCTCAGACAGGCGATCAAGTCGCTTTCCCCCTCCACCAAGGATTCTATACTTTGAAAGATTGACTCGTAACTTATTTCTAAATTAGGATCGGTTGCGTCGGGCAATGAAATATCCATTTGTTGGGAAGTTTGATAGTATACTGGCAAAAGTAACCATTTTTTGAAAAGGCGCTTCTGGATAGAAATGGGTTATCAAAATGAAATTTCAAATCCACCAGGATTAGAATTAAGGCTTGGCTTACTCTTTATAGAACACTTATTGGCCTGCATCTTCTATGTTCCATTCCAAACAAAGCTCTTCCATTGAATGGAAAAACACCTTATTTACAGGAAGCGTTGTGTTTTTGGTGTACACCTGTACGATGGGGTTACGAAAACCATTTACCGCAGCAACCTACCAAGGGTTGTCGTTTCTTGCCATCGATTATAAAATATGGATGGTTCTAGCCCAAACAGCCGGTTATACGGCGGCCAAATTTTACGGGATAAAGTTCATCGGTGAACTTTCTCTAGATCGACGGGAACGCGTTCTGACCCGCCTTCTGACCGTCGCATTACTTTCACTCCTACTTTTTGCGCTGCTTCCTTCGCCCTATAACCTTATCTTATTTGTGATCAATGGATTTCCCTTGGGAGTAATTTACGGTATCATGCTCAGTTATCTGGAAGGTCGCCGGACGACCGAATTACTTGGAGCGATGCTTACCACCAGCTTTATTTTTGCCGCAGGTTTTACGCAATCCGTAGGGCGCTATCTATTAATCGACTGGGAAATAAGTCACTGGTGGATGCCCTTCGTAACGGGGGTTATTTTCTATATCCCGCTGTTAATCGGCATTGCGCTGCTCCGCCGCATCCAACGACCCGATCAAATCGACAAGGATTTACGAACCGAAAGGGTGCCTATGAGTCGCGATGCCCGCCGCCATTTTATCAAGAGCTTCCTCCCTGGACTTATACTTCTACTGACCACCTACCTCCTCTTCACAACCCTACGCGATTACCGCAGTAATTTTGCCGCAAATATTTGGGAAGAATTAGGGTTAGGCGGACAGTCGGCTATTTATACCTTATCGGAGATCCCTGCCTCTCTTTTTGTGTTGGTGGTAATGAGTTTATTGATCTTGGTGAAAGACAATCTAACCGCCTTGCTGGTCAATCATGGACTCATCATTATCGGATGTTTGGTATGCCTGACCTCTACGTGGCTTTTTACCCAGACCCATTTATCCCCTTTTTGGTGGATTACGCTGACTGGTATGGGTCTGTACCTGGTGTATGTTCCCTTCAACTGCATGTTATTTGAGCGTTTGATTGCGGCTTTTAAATATGCAGGTAATGCAGCCTTCATTGTGTATTTGGCCGACTCTGTAGCCTATATAGGAAGTGATGCCGTTCTACTTTTCCGAAATTTCGTCCACGTAGAAATCTCGTGGAGTGAATTTTACATCTACATGGTGTATTACGTTTCGATAGTAGGTATCGCATTGACCCTACTATCGGCCTTCTATTTTAAGTCACGCCATAAAAAATGGGTACAACCCTAGGACTTATCCGCCAAACTGTATAATTCTTCGGCGGGTTGAGATTAATCAATGCTTAATTGCTACATTTGCCTCTTTCGTTTCATTCAATTCTGTACATCGATGCAAAAACTGAAATACTTACTAATTCTAGGCCTTTGTATAAATCTGAACGCCTTTTCACAAAAAGCACCCGAGACCAAATCGGGTTGGTTGTTAGGTACGCAAGCGTATACGTTCCGACTATTCACACTCGATGATGCCCTTCGAAAAACCGACAGTTGTGGATTGAAAAATATTGAAATTTATGGCGGACAAACCATTGGAGGGGGAATTGACGGAAAAGTTGATTTCAAAATGAGTGCTGAAAACCGTCAAAAACTGAAAAACTTATTTAAGAAATACGGTATCTCGGTGAATGCATTCGGTGTTATCAATGCCAAAGACGAAGCAGAGTGGATTCAGCTATTCGAATTTGCCAAAGATTTGGGAATAAAGGTTATCAATACCGAGCCTCAACCAGCGCAATTTGCCTACCTGATCCCATTGGCGGAAAAATATAAGATCAAATTGGGCATCCACAATCACCCAAAGCCGTCTCGCTATTGGCATCCCGATTCGGTGGCTAAATACATAGGTAATAGTCCTTACGTGGGCGCCTGTATCGACTTAGGTCATTACGTCCGCTCGGGAATCGACCCCATTGAAGCGATGAAAAGCCTGGAAGGCAGAATTGTCTCCTTTCATTTCAAAGACGTTGTTCCTAGCCCACAAGCGGGTAAATATCATGACGTTGTTTGGGGAGGTGGTCAGAGCAAGGTAGACGAAGCGATTGCTGAAATGAAACGTCAAAAGTTCAAAGGCCCTATTTCAGCTGAATATGAGCATAACTGGGAAAACAGTGCTCCTGAAGTAGCGCAAAGTGCCGCCTATTTCCGGGAAGCCTATAAGCGAATCAAATAGCTTTCTACGATATCGTTTGCTAGGGGGCTGACTCAAAATTATCGGGTCAGCCCTTTATTTTGCCCTTTAAAACTCCTAGTTTTACAATCAACCCAGTCTATTTTACTTTGGCAATAAAACCTGAAAACACACGATTACTGTTTGGATTAAAACTCAAACAGCTACGCATCGACAAGAAACTGTCACTTAGTGAGTTATCCATTAAATCGGGCTTATCTGTTTCCTATATTAATGAAATAGAAAAAGGGAAGAAGTATCCCAAACCCGATAAAATTAAGGCTTTGGCTAGGGTGTTGGAGGTTACACCGGAAGAGTTGAAGTCGCCCAAATTAAGCAAACGTTTAGAGCCTATCACGGAGTTGTTGGACTCGGCCATCTTGACCGAACTTCCCTTGGAATTATTCGGCATTGATCCCGCCACCTTGCTCCAATTACTTTCGGAAGCGCCCACCAAAACGAGTGCCTTTATAGGTACCTTGATTGAAATTGCCCGAAACTATAACATGTCGGTGGAGCAGTTCTATTTTTCAGCTTTGCGTACCTATCAGGAAATGTATGACAACTATTTTGAAGAGTTGGAATTGCAGGCTGAACGATTTTTAAGTGAAAAGGGGATCCCGGAGCAAGAATTGCCCTCTATTACCCTGTTGAGTGCTCTGCTTGAAAATGAATATAATTATCGGATTGAAACCTTAGACGATCGAAATCGCCCGGAATTAGAAGACGTGCGTTCCCTGATGGTACCCAAAAAAGGGTATAATTTATTGTTGTTAAACAAAAGGCTTTCGGAAAATCAACGTGCCTTTATTCTTAGTCGGGAAATAGGATACCAATTCCTAAACCTAAGGAATCGTCTCTATACGACGGCTCTTGCCGAGGCCGAATCCTTTGAACAGCTCCTCAATAATTACTTTGCTTCCTATTTTGCCAGTGCTATATTGATCAAACGCACTCTCCTGGTCCGGAAATTAGAAGATTTTTTTTCGCTGGAATCCTGGCAACCGGAGAAGCTTTTAGACATCATCGCCTATTTCCGTACTACCCCTGAATCGTTTTGTTATCGGGTCAGTAATGTATTCCCGAAATATTTTGGCATCAATCAGTTATTTTTCTTGCGATTCAATGGTTATCCGGGGCATAATCGATTTGATATGACCAAGGAGCTTCATTTAGGGCGAAAACACTATCCGCACACCAAGAAAGACGAACATTATTGTCGTCGCTGGGTAGGTTTGACCATCCTAAAAGAACTCGCTGAAGAACCCGATACCAAAGGGAAAATCCTGTGCAGAGCCCATATCAGTCATTATATCGGTACGGGGGAAAAATACCTGGCTATTAGTTTTGCAAAGAATATGGCTCCGAGCATGCAGAACGTTAGTGTAACCATGGGAATCTTCCTAGATTCGGTGGCATTAGGCAAGATTCGCTTCGCTTCCTCACCCAGTTTGGTGACCCGGGATGTCAACGGGACCTGTGAGCGCTGTGATCTTTTTACCTGCAAAGATCGGATGGCTGCTCCGGTGGTTCTCCAGAAAAAACACAAAACGGAAGCCTTGAAAAAAGCACTGGATCAGTTCATTACGGAAGGGTACTCCTAGGATTAATGAGACCTTTTTATCTTCTAATATAAAGATTACATCGTCGAGGCAGCCATTTTTCCATCCAGCCCCACAACCCTACTTCGTTTGTTGTATACTATTGATTTCGATCGGCATTTTTTAGGCAAATTGATATTTTCCTATTATTTTTGCATTCTAAAAAAGGTAAATCCTACTTAACCGAGCTCTTGAGAGAATCTGATTTTCTCCTTTGGTAAGATACTCGGATCCTAAGGGCATATTGAACGAACATGAGGGTGTTGTTAGCGAAAGTTTTTATTTCGGCTACTTTTTGGACATTGCTGCTGGTAGGCCATCTTGCCTTTGCCAGTAACAGTACCCTCCCCTTAATGAATGTGCCTGACTCCTATTTGTTTGAGCAGACCCCTGAGCCGGAACCTGGATATTCCTCATTTGTCAAACCTGGTCAACCCTATGTTTTCTTCATGGGGGAAGATTCGAATAACCATGAAGAGGACGGCAACTGGGACGCTGAATATCCGGAAGGCGTATTTTGTCAGGATTTCCCGGACGAACAATCACCTGCTACTTTATTCACCTGGAGAATATTATTAATTCCATCTATTCCTATACAGGATTGGGTCCATGCTACCGTTTTGACCTTGCATCCTGGCGCTATCTACCCCCCTCCTCAGTGCTAATTCGTACCCTAGCGGTACCCCCTCTCACTCTTTTTGAGAATCAACCATTCTTGTTGACTGAATTCATTTGTTGACTGAAATCAACAGTTATTTCCCATTTTATATTCTGCTATTGAAATAGCATCCCAATTACATTTTTAGCTATGAAAAGTGTGCAAATCTTATTGCTATGCCTTGTTATTTGGGGTTGTAGTTCTTCTAATTCAAAGGAAGTAGTACAAACCGATACAAGTCAGTACCCTACCGTCATCCTCGAACCCCGACCCATTACCCTCCATCGAGAATACGTAGGCAATATCGAAGCCGTTCGGAATGTGCAGATCTACGCCCGCGTCAAAGGTTACCTCGAACATATTTATGTTGATGAGGGGCAGGAGGTAAAAAAAGGGCAATTATTATTTCGAATTAATAGCGAGGAGTACCAGACCGAACTCGCAACGGCAACCGCCAATCTAAAAAGTATTATTGCTGAAGTCAAGGCCATGGAGTTGGAATTGAACCGCGTTCAGGACCTGGTCAGCAAAAATGTCATATCCCAAAGTGAACTGGATGTGGCCAAGGCAAAATATGAAGCCATGACTGCCAAAATCGAAGCCGCAAAATCCGCGGAATCCAGTGCAGCCATCAACCTGGCCTATACCAATATACGCGCTCCTTTTGATGGTATTATCGACCGAATCCCCTACAAAATGGGAAGTCTCATCAATGAAGGAACCCTCCTAACCACCGTATCGGACACGAAAGCGGTGCACGTCTACTTTAATGTTTCTGAGAAAGAATATCTGGAATACGTGAAATCAAATCGTCAAAATGAGGACAATGGCGAAGTTGAGCTCATCCTTGCCGACGGGTCGGAATTTCCCTACAAAGGAAAAATCGAAACACTGGAGGGCGAATTCGACGAGAGTACGGGATCCATTGCTTTCCGTGCTCGCTTTCTGAATAATGAAAAAATCTTGAAACACGGTTCTTCGGGTACCATACGTCTGACCAATGTAATTGATAGCTCCATATTAGTGCCTCAAAAAGCTGTTTTTGAAATTCAGGATAAAAGCTACGTCTTCGTAGTGGAAGATTCTAATACGGTAAAAACGCGGGCATTTATTCCCAAAACCCGTACCGGCAACTATTACGTGGTTGAATCCGGATTGGAAGCAGGCGATAGAATTGTTTACGAAGGCACTCAGTCATTGAAAGAAGGCCAAGTTATTCAAACTAAAATTATTAAAGCAGAATAACCTTATTGGGGTTAGGACACTGTTCCTCCCCGACCATCCATGAAAAATTATGTTTGAGACTTTCATAAAAAGACCGGTCTTATCGCTGGTAATTTCCCTTTTCTTCGTACTCCTGGGATTACTAGCTTTAACAGGTCTACCCATTACACAATTCCCCGATATTGTCCCCCCGTCGGTTGTAGTAACGGCGCGGTACACGGGTGCGAACGCAGAAGTAAGTGCAAAGGCGGTAGCCATCCCCCTCGAGCGGGCTATCAATGGCGTACCCGGTATGACCTACATGTCGTCGGTTTCGGGTAACGATGGGGTTACTATTATTCAAATTTCGTTTGAGGTAGGAATTGATCCGGATTTGGCAGCCGTCAACGTGCAAAACCGGGTGCAAACCGTGATCGATGAACTCCCGGAAGAAGTTATTAAAGCCGGGGTAACCACCGAAAAAGAAGTTAACAGTATGCTCATGTATCTGGACATTATGTCGTCAGATACAACCCTGGGAGAAGATTTTGTCTTCAACTTCGCGGATATCAACATTTTGGCGGAATTGAAGCGGATCGACGGGGTCGGTTTTGCTGAAATCAAGGGTAGTAAAGACTACTCCATGCGTGTATGGCTGAAGCCCGATCGTATGGCCAGCTACAATGTTTCTACCGAAGACGTCATCCAGGCTATTCGAAATCAAAACGTAGAAGCAGCCCCCGGGAAATCAGGAATTAGCTCCGGTCGAGAAGCCCAAATGCTACAATATGTACTCCGCTATACCGGCAAACTGAACGAGCCCCATCAATACGAAAACATCGTAATTAAATCCAACGCGGATGGCTCGATGCTGAAACTGAAAGATATCGCCGATATAGAATTCGGTTCGTTGGACTATGCCATGACGTCCAAATCGGACGGGCGACCCTCGGCATCCATCATCCTGAAACAGCGACCGGGATCGAATGCCCGTGAGGTAATTGCCAATGTAAAAAAAAGGGTGGAAGAACTAAAAGAATCGACCTTTCCACCCGGGATGACCTATGTGATATCCTACGATGTATCTCGGTTTTTGGACGCTTCCATTAAGGAGGTAGTTCGCACCCTTTTTGAAGCCTTTATCCTGGTTATCCTGATCGTTTTCCTCTTCTTACAGGATTTCCGATCTACTTTAATTCCGGCTTTAGCCGTACCAGTGGCCTTGATCGGCACCTTCGCCTTCATGGAAATGTTAGGCTTTTCGATCAACCTATTAACGTTGTTTGCGCTGGTGCTGGCCATCGGTATTGTGGTCGATAATGCGATTGTGGTGGTCGAAGCCGTCCATGCCAAAATGGAAACAGAAAAGCTTCCGCCCAGGGAGGCCACATTTGCCACCATGAAAGAAATTAGCAGTGCTATCATCGCGATTACCCTGGTTATGTCGGCGGTGTTTATACCGGTAGCATTCCTATCCGGGCCTGTGGGTATATTTTACCGACAATTCTCGCTGACACTCGCAGTTTCCATTGTCATTTCAGGTATCAATGCCCTCACCCTCACGCCGGCGCTTTGTGCCATCATGCTCAAGGATCCCCATGCCAAGTCGAACAAGAAAAACTTACTCGACAAGTTTTTTGACCGGTTTAACGCAGCTTACGATTCGTTAGCAGACCGTTACCGCAATGTGTTGAATGTGATTGCGTCGCGGCGTGTGGTCACCCTCGCCTTATTGGTAGGGTTCTTGGCAGCCACCTGGGGTATGAATTCCGTGTTGCCCACTGGATTTATTCCCACTGAAGATCAAGGGGTTATATATGTTAATGTAACTTCTCCTCCGGGTGCTACAGTGGAAAGAACAGAAAGTGTACTCGATGAAGTTCAAAAAATAGCCTCCGAACTCGAAGTAGTGGAATCGGTGGCTACGTTAGCGGGTTATAGCCTATTGACGGAAGCTGCTGGGGCATCATACGGTATGGGAATGATCAACCTTATTCCATGGGATGATCGCGAAGAGTCGGTCGATGATGTCATTGCGCAAATGCAAGACCTCACCAAAAACATTAAAGGAGCCGATATCCAATACTTCCCACCCCCTACTGTTCCAGGGTTTGGGAATGCCAGTGGTTTCGAACTTAGAATTCAGGATCGAAGTGGTAAAGACGATCTTCAGGAAACGGCTCAGATCATCAACGAATTTGTGCAAGCGCTCAATGAAGCCCCTGAAATTCGGGAAGCTTTTACCAGCTTTGACGCCAATTTCCCGCAGTACTTGATCCATATCGACACCGACATGGCTGCAAAAAAAGGGGTAACCGTGGAAAACGCTATGAGTACCCTACAAACACTGGTCGGAAGTTTTTATGCGTCCAATTTTATCCGCTTTAACCAGATGTATAAGGTAATGGTTCAAGCCGATCCCAGTTACCGCCGAAATCCAGAAGATATTTCGAAGTTCTTTGTGAAAAATGACCGCGGTGAAATGGTTGCTTTCTCAACCTTTACACGACTGGAAAGGGTATACGGACCGGAGCAACTTACTCGTTACAACATGTTTACCTCCGCCATGATCAACGGTGAAGCAGCAGCTGGTTACAGTAGTGGAGATGCCATTAAAGCCGTCGAACGTATCGCAGAAGAAAAACTACCGCGGGGTTACACTTACGACTGGTCGGGGATGACGCGGGAGGAAATCCTCGCCGGCAACCAAACCCTTTATATTTTTATCATCTGTTTGGTTTTCGTATACCTCTTGCTAGCAGCTCAGTACGAGAGCTTTTTGCTGCCACTCCCAGTGTTATTGTCGTTGCCAGCCGGGGTATTTGGGGCTTACCTTTCGCTGAAATTACTAGGATTAGACAACAACATTTATGCGCAGGTATCGCTGGTAATGTTGATCGGTCTATTGGGTAAAAACGCTATTCTGATTGTAGAGTATGCGATCATCCGTCAAAAAGAGGGCCGATCCGTTTTGGAGGCGGCTCTGGAGGGAGCCAAAGAAAGGCTTCGCCCCATCTTAATGACGTCCTTTGCTTTCATCGCTGGACTCTTACCCCTGGTTATGGCCAGTGGTGCAGGAGCTATGGGAAACCGCTCGATCGGTACCGCAGCGGCCGGAGGTATGTTGATCGGTACCCTAGCGGGTATCTTCTTAATACCAGGTCTTTACGTACTGTTCGCTAGTATAACGGAACGTAAAAAGAAAGCATCGGAACCCACCGTGGTTGAACCGGAACTATGATGAAAAATTAACAGCCATAAATGACTTTTTGAAGATGTTATCAAAGATTAAATATATATTGTTTCTGACGCTGATAGCCGCATTAGCCGGCTGTCAGACGTCCAGAATCGCCATGCCCCAGATGGATATTCCAGTTCCGGAAACCTATACGGGAAGCCATGACACGACCAATATAGCGGATATTAAATGGAAAGATTTCTTCAAGGACGAAGAGCTTGAAAAGCTCATCACGATCGCCCTAGAGAATAACCCCGATTTGACAATAGCCCTGCAAAGAATTGAAATGGCAAGAGCCGGAATGCTCGCAGCGCAGGGAGCAAGACAGCCTATCGTCGATGGGGATATTGGCGTAGGTGGTCGCAAATTTGGAGATTATACCATGGATGGCGTTGGTAATTGGGACACCAATTTTTCAGAGAATATCGACGACAAACAACGTATTCCGACGAATTTCCTTCCCGATTTTAAGGTCGGGTTTCGAAGCTCCTGGGAAGTGGATCTCTGGGGTAAACTGCGGAGCATGAAAAAAGCCGCCTATCACCGTTTTATCGCCAGTGAACAAGGAAGGAAACTCATTATTACCAGCCTGATTTCGGAGGTCGCCCGGGAATATTATCGCTTGTTGGCACTGGATAGTGAGTTAGCCATTATGCGCTATAATATTGATCTACAGACCAAGGCTACGGAAGCCGTGATGTTATTGAAAGAGGCAGGTCGAGCCAATGAACTCGCCGTCAATCAGTTTACGGCACAGTTGCTGAATTCGAAAGGGGCGGTGGTCAATATCACAAGCGCCATCATCGATACGGAAAATCGTATCAATACGTTATTAGGTCGGTTTGCACAGCCGATACCCCGGGGTACACCCCTACGATTGAGGGATTACCCGGAGAAAATAGCGGCGGGTATTCCCATTCAGCTGTTAAATAACCGACCTGATATTTTACAGGCCAAGAGTGAAATTTTAGCATCGCATTCCGAGCTACAGGCTGCTGACCTAGCTTTCTTGCCTTCGTTGACCTTGAACGCCGATTTAGGGTTACATGCTTTTAAAGGACACCTACTGTTCAATCCAGGATCTCTAGCCTACGGTATTCTGGGGGGGCTTTCCGCGCCGTTGTTAAATAGAAAAGGTTTAAAAGCCAATCGAGCCCATCGGCTAGCTGAGCTGCAAGAAGCACTTACCTATTACCAAAAACTGGTAGTTACCGGCTATAACGAAATCGTCTCGGAGTTAAAACGCATCGAAAACCTCCAGGAAATGGCAAAGCTGAAAGAAGAGGAGGTCATCAAATTGAGGGAAGCAGTAGCCGTATCCAACGAATTATTCCTTGTAGGTGCCGCCAATTATTTAGAGGTTGTTACCGCCCAAAACAGCGTTGTAGCAGCAGAATTTGACTTAATTGAGATTCGTGAGCAAGAATTTTTAGCCTTATTACAACTCTACCGAGCATTAGGTGGGGGCTGGGAATAGCTTTTAATAAGTATTAAACCAACTAAACTTTCAATGACACTGCCTTTAACCACTGAGAAGGACGCCGTCTTTAGCGAGGAAATTACGCGGGTAGCGGACTTCAAATTCAACAAATCCGTCGTTAGTGTATTTGACGACATGGTAAGTCGATCGGTACCGTTTTACGGTGAAATTCAACGAATGATCGCTGAACTTGCCGCAGATTACGTACAGGCAGGAACCGATGTTTATGACCTCGGTTGCTCGACCGGAACGACCATGCTCGGATTAAACGCGCTGGTAAACGAAAATATACGGTTTATCGGTGTGGACGAATCGGAAGAAATGCTGAATAAGTGCAAAAAAAGACTGGCCGAATGCGGGGTTAAAAGGCCTGTAGAGCTTCGAACCTGCGATTTACAGAAAAACTTGGAAATCACCAATGCTTCGGTTGTGGTGATGTGTCTTACGTTACAGTTTATACGACCCATACACCGGGAAAAAGTGATCCAACAAATCTATAAAGGGTTGAACCCCGGGGGCGTCTTTATCCTGGTCGAAAAAGTTCTTGCCGAAGATAGTCACTACAATCGGGGCTTTATCAAATATTATTACGATTATAAGCGAAGAAATAACTACAGTGAACTCGAAATTTCACAGAAAAGAGAGGCATTAGAAAACGTGCTCATCCCGTATAAGCTTTCTGAGAATGCGCACCTCCTACGAGAAGCAGGCTTTCAGCCGGCTGAAATCTTTTTCAAATGGTATAATTTCTCAGGCTTAATCGCGCAAAAACCCCTATGATCTCCATCGGCAATTTCTTTTTCAAGTACAGAAATATCTTGTTCATTTTTCTGTACCTCCTCCTATTTCTTCCCTCTCCGGAGATTTTCACCCCGCATATTTTCGGTGCTGAATATTATTACCTACCCCTTTTTTTGGGCCTGATAATCACACTATCGGGTGAATTGTTAAGGGGGATGACGATCGGACTAGCCTACATTATCCGAGGTGGTCGGGATAAAAAAGTATATGCAGAAAAATTAGTGACCGATGGCCTATTCAATCATTGTCGTAACCCTCTTTATGTCGGCAATATCCTGATGCTGGCAGGGGTAGGAATTTTAGCCAACTCGCTAATCTATACCTTCGTGGTTATGCCGGTGTTCCTCTTCATCTACCAAGCCATCGTCCTGGCAGAGGAAAATTACCTTCGGAATAAGTTCGGCGCTGAATTTGACGATTATACCAAAAGGGTTCATCGCTGGTTGATTGATTTCCGGGGGTTAGGCGCTACGCTGAATAGTATGGAGTTCAATTATCGCCGTTGGTTATTGAAAGAATACAATACCCTTTTTGTCTGGTTGGTGGGAATCGTAGCCCTCATACACTACAAATACCCATTCTTATTCAGCAGCGAAACCCTTCGAAATGGATTACTGATTGGTTCTGTTTTCCTGCTTTTCAGCGGATATATGACGGTTCGCTATCTAAAAAAATCGGGAATTTGGGTTAATAATTGATGCGATATAGTTATAAAAAAACGGCATATCGCTTAAAGGTATGCCGTTTTTTTGTTCATCTCATTTACCATTACTCACACCGACCACCACTTCCCGGTAATAGTCTTCGTACATTGGTAAAATCTTACTGATTTCGAAATCTTTTGCTCGTTTCAAGGCATTTTCCCTAAATCTTGGTAGGTTTTCGTCAGCCAATATGTAGGCGGCATTATTGGCCATATCCTCCACATCCCCAACATTACTCATAAAACCGGTCACACCTTCGATATTCAATTCCGGCAGACCGCCCGCGTTACTCGTGATCAGCGGTACCTCACAAGCGAGTGCCTCCAACGCAGCAAGCCCAAAACTCTCCGATTCCGAAGGCATTAAGAATAAATCCGCTACGGAAAGCACTTCTTCAATGGCATCTAATTTCCCTAAAAAACGGACATCTTCTGGGAAACCTAAATCCCTGGCTTTTTTCTCAATGCGTGCCCGGTCGGGACCGTCGCCAACCAATAACAATTTGGAAGGGACCTTTCGACGAAGGCGATGGAAGATCTCCAATACGTCGTCTATCCTTTTTACTTTCCGGAAATTAGAGGTGTGCACCACGAGCTTCTCACCATTAGGACAGATCGCCAGTTTAAAATGCTCTTTCTTCTGCTTTTTAAAACGCTCTAAATCAATGAAGTTGGGAATGACCCGAATATCATTGGTTACCTCAAAATGTCGATAGGTGTCTTCTTTCAAAAACTCAGAAACCGTGGTGACTCCATCCGACTGATTGATGCTAAAGCTTACGACAGGAGCATAGGAGGAATCTTTACCCACCAAAGTGATATCGGTTCCGTGTAAGGTGGTAATCACCGGTACACGTATGCCCTGAGAGGCTAAAATTTGTTTGGCTAGATAGGCCGAGGATGCGTGAGGGATGGCATAATGCACATGTAATAGATCCAAACCGGCATATTGAGCCACGTGCACCATCTCGCTCGAAAGCGCTGACTCATAAGGTGGATACTGAAAGAGGGGGTACGTCGGTATATTTACTTCATGATAAAATAAATTTTCATTTAAGAAATCGAGACGTTGGGGTTGTGAGTATGTAATAAAATGAACCTGATGTCCTTCCTTTGCGAGGGCTTTCCCCAATTCGGTAGCTACAACACCACTCCCTCCAAAGGTTGGATAACAAACTATACCTATTTTCATAAAACCGGAGTACTTCTGCAAGACCAATTTGTAACTTTAAGCTTGTGATGGCATTTACTAGTAAGCGGGGTAAATCCTGGACTAATTTTCCCTACTTTTGAAGTTGTAACATAAATTATGCTTGTTTCTCTCCAAAATCAACAAAAATTATTTATTTTATCAGGCTGACCGGTTCGAAGGTATAGCTAGTTTCTACCGCTATCAACCTGTGTGTCAACCCATTGACGCTTTACATACATACAAACAAAATCAACATTCAAATAATTAATCACGATTTAACGCAGTGCGCACGCGACCGACATTCACCGACTTTTTGGGAGGTTTTCTCCGGTTGATCAGATTTCAGAATCTGATTATCGTTGCGTTGACTCAATTGTTGGTACGCCTGATGTTGATTGGACCTAAAAGTGAATGGAAAACGATCCTACATGATGCTAACCTCTACCTCATCCTATTCTCTACGCTTCTGATTGCAGCCGCAGGTTATATCATTAACGATTATTTTGACGTCAAAATTGATATTGTCAATAAACCACAACGGGTCATCATCGGGCGTTATTTAAAACGGCGAATGGCCATTGGGACGCATCAATTGTTTAGCATTTTAGGGGTAGCCTTTGGGCTGCTCGTGAGCTATAAAGTTGCCCTTATAAATATTTTTTCTGTTTCCCTGCTATGGCTCTATTCGGAAAGATATAAGCGACAGCTGTTAATCGGGAATGTAGCCGTCTCCTTATTGACCAGTTTATCGTTGATCATCCTTAGTGTCCACTATCCAGATCATCGAAACCTGGTATTGATTTATGCGGTTTTCGCCTTCTTTATTTCCTTAATCAGGGAAATTGTAAAAGATATAGAAGACATCAAGGGGGATAGCGCACACGGCTGCAAAACCTTACCCATTGTCATTGGTATCCGATCCACAAAGCGCGTTCTTTATGGGCTTATCGTTGTATTTTCCCTCATTCTGCTGATTTGGGGTCAATATCTTGATAATTTAGTAATGGCTTGGTCCTTCAGCCTATTAGTCATACCGATGAGTTATCTTTTCTATCAATTGAAAATAGCCCATAAAAGGGCTGATTTTAAAAAAATCAGTACACTCTGTAAAATAATCATGTTACTAGGTCTGTTGACCATGTTGCTGATATAATTGTTATTTTGCGTTCATCATTAATCCCTTAGTTTGTTATCAAAATGAAAAATCTTTTAACAGTTGCATTCACTTTAAGTCTTTTGATGCTAACCTTAACGGTTACAAAGGCACAAGAATGTTTTGGGATGCCCATCAAAGAGGGCGGCGGGTATGAAATGACCAGTCTGAACGCCAAAGGGAAACCCCAGGGCACCATCAAGTATCGGTTCACGAGTGTGAAAAAAGAGGGAGATTATACCGTTGTGGACATTGAAATGGAAAGTGTATCGACTAAAGGCAAAACGGAATTAACCCAGAAATTCACCATTAAGTGTAATGGCAATGAATATGTGGTAGACGCAGCCTCTTTTGTTGCCCAGGAACAACTTAAATCACTAGAGTCTTTTAATATGACCTTTAAGAGCGACGATGTCGTTTATCCAAATCAACTTAGTGAAGGACAAACGTTGAAAGACGCTTCTTTGACGGGAACGGGTGATATGAATGGGATTCCTGTATCATTCGACATGAAAATGACGGATCGGAAAGTAGTCGGTCGAGAAAGGATAAAAGTCGGAGCTGGTGAATACGATGCTTTCAAAATCACCACCAAAAGTAAAATGACTACTAAAACGGTTATCTCTGTCAATGTTGATTTTGAAACCGTATCCTACAGAGCACCGGGCGTCATCTGGGATATTAAAACGGAAACCTATCGGAAAGGAAAATTACTAGGCAGTACAGAATTATCAAAAATCTATTAGTACCTCGAATACCACCCATTTTAATGAAGAGAATTGCGATTTTCGCCTCCGGATCGGGTACCAATGCTGAGAACATTGCCCGGTATTTTGAAGGCAGCGACCTAGCTGAAGTTACTTACATTCTAACAAATAATCCGGATGCGGGCGTCATTGCACGGGCTCGGAAATTGGGTATCCCTGTGGTGGTATTCGATCGAACTAGTTTTTATAAATCGGATCGAATTTTGGATCTCCTAAAAAAAACAGAAATAGATCTGATTGTCCTTGCTGGATTTATGATGCTGGTTCCCAATAAGCTTGTCAATGCTTTCAACGGCCGAATCGTCAATATTCATCCGGCCTTGTTGCCCAAATTTGGAGGGAAGGGAATGTACGGCTCTTATGTCCATGAAGCCGTGGTAGCAGCCGGTGAAACGGAAAGTGGAATTACCATTCACTATGTCAATGAACAGTATGACGAAGGGCAGATCATTTTTCAAGCCCGATGTACAGTTACTGCGGATGACAACGCCGAATCGGTAGCCGAGAAGGTTCATCAATTGGAATACGAACACTTTCCCAAGGTCATCGAAACGTTGTTAGCGAAAGATAACTAGGCCTAGTCGATGTAGTAGCCATTGGCCTTGATTAGGGGCTCAAATCAAAAAAACTAAATTGCGAGATAGCTAAGGGGCTACCTCTTTTTTATTTTCCTGTTTTTAACAGCTCTTCATAGACAATATCCATAATACCGGTACGAATATTTAGCCGGCCAAGAGCCGAATGGCTACGACTTGGATAGACTCGATTCGAGAGGAAAACGTAGTTTAACCCCCAGGCAGGATCAGCCCAAGTCATAATGCCCGTAAATCCGGTATGGCCGTAGCTCGAAGGACTCGCGTACTGGGGAGCATTACCGGTATATTTGAATGATGGTTTGTCAAATCCAAGTCCTCTTCGATTCCCCAGTTCCGGATATTGATAACGGGTAAACTCCTCGACTGTCGCAGGGCTAAGGTATTGTTTACCACCATAGTACCCCTTTTGAAGGTACATTTGCCAGACTTTCATCACATCATTGGCATTTCCAAATAGGCCGGCATGTCCACTCACCCCACCCATCATAGCGGCTGTTTCGTCATGGACAAATCCGTGAACGACCGTATGGCGGAAGAAAGTGTCTACTTCTGTCGGAGCTATTTCATCCAAAGCAAATTGACGGGTAGGATTAAAAGTTAACGAGGAAGCTCCTAAGCCTTTATAAAAGTTGTTTTTTAAATATTGATCAAAAGCTTGCCCTGTTTGTTTTTCGATAATGTAGGGATAAAGCGTAAAACCCAGATCACTGTAAACATAATCGCGGGTTGGACTCAGTGCCGAGTCACGAATCCCTTTGGTCATCTTTTTAGGGTGTTTTCGGTGGAGATACAGCTTTTCGGGTACAATTTCGATGGAATACGCACGGGATGACTTTTCTCTAAAAGTACGTCTTTTCCAACTTCCGTCCTCCTTCTTGGCTTCCTGCCAAAACACCGTAAATGCACGCAAACCGGCTCGGTGGGTTAACAAATCTCGAAATGTCAAATCCGCTTTGTTCGATCGCCTAAATAATCGGTAATACTCTCCCAACGTCCCGTCTAAATCAAGTTTGCCTTGGTCGTAAATACCCATAAGAGCGGTAGTGGCTGCCGTAATTTTCGTTACCGAAGCTAGATCGTACAAATCTGTTTCGCGAACGAGCTGATTACCCTCGTAGGTATGTTTCCCAAATGCCCTGCGAAAGAAGACTTTTCCATCCTTGGCTAACTGAATTACGCCGCCCGGTGTTGCTTTTTCGCGAATAGTTAGGTCAATCATGGAATCAATTCTATGTGCCAATCGCTCGGAATTTAGACCAATTTCTTCCGGAATCGTATATTTTAACCTTCCCAAAGCTTCCGTTTTGATACCGGCATTTGCTTTAAATCTTTGATCGACTGTTACCGGCAATTTACCCAAGGCGGGTATAGCTCCAAAAATAAGTTGACTCGAAAGATCCTCCGTAAATGCAGTCCATTGGTAGGCCATGACGATAGCTCGGGTGTTTTCCAATTTTTTCATCTTCCCCAAAGCATAGGGATTTCCGAATACGACCAATACTTGTTTGCCAGTAGCATCGAGTTGATCGACCAGTTTTTGTACCGATTCGGTCACGCCATAACCTGCCCCGGGACGAATGCTACTTAGATGCAGCCCGGTAAGTATCAAATTATAACCTTTTAACTTAGTCGATAATTCAGTTATCGCTGCGTCTTCTACCTGATCCGGAACAGAATAAGTATCGACATGCGTATATAACGAAGCGGTTTTCTGAAAAACCGTCTGACCTTCTGCTCCAACCGAAACAACCGCTATTTTTAGGGTGTCCAAACGGCGCAGAGGTAAAAGATCATTTTCGTTTTTTAGAAGAGTCAATACTTTTTCGGTCAGCAACCGGTTGGTTAATTCTGCTTCTTTGGGGTTCAGATCCGTATAGAGATTTTCCAAGACAACCGGTTGATATTGGTTCAACCCCACCCAAGCTTTTGCGGCCAATACCCTTTTACAGCTACGGTCAATGTCGTCCTGCGTAATCTCACCCCGTTCAATGGCGGCTTTTATTTGCTCAATCGCCTTGGGTACATCCTCCGTGAACTCCAGCACATCCATTCCGGCCACCAGCCCTTTTGCATCAGCGCCCCCATTCGAATAATGTTTGGTGACGCCTTTCATGTTCATGGCATCCGAAAATATCAGCCCTTCAAAGCCTAGCCTTTGGCGCAGTAGCCCATGTACAATAGGTCGCGAAAGTGTAGAGGGAAGGTTGGGTGTATTATCGAGCGCAGGTATACTAAGATGGGCGATCATCGTCCCTGACAATCCATTCCGTATCAACTCTTTAAAGGGATATAATTCCATCGTGTCCAAACGCGTTACTGAATGGGCTATGACGGGTAAATCGTAATGTGAATCTGTGTCCGTATCCCCATGTCCGGGAAAGTGTTTGGCTGAAGTGAGTAGACCATGGTCTTGCATCCCTTTCATATAGGCTACCGCTTTTTCGGCGACTTTGTATTTGTCTTCCCCAAATGATCGGAAATTGATAACTGGATTCGCGGGGTTGTTATTAATGTCGGCCACCGGCGCAAAATTTATGTGCACCCCCAATCGTCGGGCTTGCTGAGCTATTTCACTTCCCATTCTATAGATGAGTTCATTCTCCCCATCAATGGCTCCTAGCGTCAACATATAGGGATATCGAACCGTGCTATCGATACGCATCGCTAAGCCAAATTCCGCATCCATCGCAACGAGTAAGGGCACTTTTGAAAGCGACTGTAATCGGTTGGTGACCTTGGCTTGCGGGACCGGTCCCCCCTGGAAAAACACAACCCCGCCAATTTTATAATCCGTCACCAATTTCTCGACGGCTTCAGGGCTGACCCTTTCCTTTCCGATTAAGGACCGATTTACGTCGGAAGTGACAGCCACCATAATGAGTTGGGCTATTTTTTCATCCTGATTTAAATTAGCAAATACAGAATCTACCCATTGCGGATCTGCGTTGAGAAAAGCGGGCTTTTGGGCTGATGCATTCGATGCTCCTAGAACAAAAAAGAATAGTAAAAAGCGGGTTAGTAATTTCATAGATGTTGAAAATGATTCAGTGGGTTTCGGCATTTCCCAAAAGCAACGAATTTAAAATTAATTTCAATCTCCGTCGGCTTTTACCTTGGTTTTTCGAAACAATAAGCTGAAAAATTTAATATAAACGTTATATTGGCGTTCGTTCAATGTGCCTCTGGCTCCCCCGCATTTGTTGGGTTGCCCGGTCATATTAATCCGATAAAGATACAAATCAGATCCCGTTGTGCGCATTTTAAAATTTTTGCTCCAAATATTTCTCGTTGCGTTTTTCATCATCGGTGTTATCACCGTTTGGCGTGGGGCTAAATCAGGGAATTGGTTTACCAGCTGGTGGGCAGAAACCACAAACCAGACATCGACCCACACCCTCGTGCTGGAAGAAGTTTCGGCCATGGGCAAGTTAGAGCTCGTTAAATACAATTTTAAAGACGTTGTCGAACAAGAAATTGTGCGCCAATGGCTTCCTAATTCGAAGGCTATAATAATTGTTCAAGGGGAAGCTATCGGCTGTATCGATCTAACCCAAATTCACGAAACCGATATACAGATCACCCGGGACACCCTCATTTTACATCTCCCTGAACCCGAACTTTGTGTCTTTAAAATCGACCACAGTCGTTCCAAAATTTACAACACCGAATATACTTTCCTGGAGGAAGGCAGGCTAATTGAGCAAGCCTATCGCCAAGCTGAAGTAAAACTTAAAGAATCAGCCCTGGAAATGGGTATTTTAGACCAGGCCAAAGTCAATGCCCGGAAAGTTTTAGCCCCCATATTGGAAAAATCTTCAGGAAAACCCGTCGTCATTACCTTCACTTTACAAACTAAATCTGAAAGATTGAAGTAAATGGAGAAGTACGACGACGATCTCTTTCAGTATATAATTTCAGATAACTGTCTTTAATAAAAAAAGATTCGTAAACTTTATGGAACAACCCGGCATCTTATCTCTCTCCCAATTGACGGAGCTCATCCAAAATGGGGAAATCGAAACCATAATCCTTGCCTTTACCGATCACTACGGCCGATTACTCGGAAAGCGTCTTGATGCCGACTACTTTCTCGATGAAGCGCAAAAAAACGGTACGCATGGTTGTGACTACCTGTTGACAACCGACATGGAAATGGAACCCATCCCAGGCTATACCTATGCCAACTGGGAATTAGGCTATGGAGACTTTCATGTTGTTCCCGACATGAAGGCTATTCGAAAGGCCGACTGGCTGCAGAAAACCGCGCTTATTATTTGTAATCTGGTCGATGAAAAAACGCATGCCGCTACTCCAATAGCCCCTCGGAGTATTCTTAAAAAACAGATCGAAAGAGCCGGTGAATTTCAGGTATTTGCAGCGACGGAACTAGAATATTATTTGTTCAATACCCCCTACCGGGAAGCTTTTGAAAATAATTACCAGAACCTAAAACCGGCGGGATATTACCTCGAGGATTACCATATTCTACAAGGTACCCGAACGGAGAATTTCACAGGGAAAGTCAGACGCCATTTAAAACGGTCGGGAATCGCCGTGGAAACTTCTAAAGGCGAATGGGGTTTAGGACAACATGAAATTAATTTTCGCTACGATGAAGTGTTGAAAACCGCCGACAACCATATTTTGTTCAAACAATGCCTGAAGGAAGTGGCCGACGAGCAAGGCCTGTCCCTCACCTTTATGGCAAAGGTAGCAACCGATCGGGCGGGATCGAGTAGTCATATCCATTTAAGTCTTTGGAAGGAAGGAAAAAATATTTTCGTAGGCGACGATCAAATTGGCCCCGTAAAAGGGGTATCCGATTATTTCCGTTGGTTTTTAGGCGGATGGATTGCCCACGCCAACGAAGTGATGCCCTTTTATGCACCAACAGTCAATTCTTATAAACGATATGTGGATGGTTCGTGGGCCCCTACCCGACTGGCTTGGAGTCATGACAATCGTACGGCGGGATTCAGGGTAGTAGGCAGTGGCCCAAGCCTTCGAATCGAGTGCCGTATTCCAGGAGCCGATTGTAACCCCTACCTGGCCTTAGCAGCTTCATTAGCCTCGGGCTTAGACGGTATCAAAAATAAAATCGAACCGCCAGCCTGTTTTGAGGGAGATATATACGCAGCGAAGTACCTACCACGGGTACCCTACACCTTAGCCGAAGCCATCGCAATATTCGAACGAAGTGAATTCGTCAAAGAAAGTTTTGGCCAAGATGTCCATGAGCACTACTTACATTTCTTCAAAGTAGAGCAAAAAGCCTATGACACCGCCGTCAATGACTGGGAATTAAAACGGTACTTCGAACAGATCTAAAAAAAAGCCGTCTCAGAGCACCTACATTGAGACGGCTTTTTTATATTATTTAAACTCTAGCTTTCAATATACAGAGCTAAAAACCTAAACTAAGGAGTATTAATGCCTATGGTTATTTAGTTTTATACTAATTATTCTCCGTTCTTGAGCGTAAAGTCCCTCTACTTGGGTCGATAGCTAAAAATTTGACTTTCAAAATTGCTATCCGACCCTCTAGACAGTCTCTCTAATTAAAACGTATAACTATTTTGGGCAATGAAATGATCCGCTATTTCTCTACGAAGCTGTTTTAAATTGACGGGTTCGGCCTTGGTAAAACGTTTTAATCCCATCAACATCACCCTCAGCTCGTCGGATACGGCAAAGGAAGTGATCGCACTCCGCCCCGATCGAGCAATGTTTTCAACCGCTTTGTAAAGGTAAACTTGCGCCATTTTATATTGCAAAGAGACTTGCTCTAGACCTCGAAGCTGGGCTAGCTTTTCAACTCTTAGTAGAACCGACTCAGCTACATACAATTCAATGCCCATGTCAGCGATGTCCATAATAACTTCTTGCTCATCGGGCAATTGCATCATAAACTTCTGAACCGCTGCTCCCGCAACCATTAAAATGGCTTTTTTTAGATTTTTAAGAATCTTTTTCTCCACCGCAAAGGGTGTGTTGGTATCTTCGGAGCTGAAGTCCGGAATCGACATAATTTCTTTGGAGACGGCCATCGCCGGTCCCATCAAATCCAATCGTCCCTTCATAGCACGCTTTAACAACATGTCGACGGTCAACAAGCGATTGATTTCGTTGGTACCTTCAAAAATCCGGTTAATACGACTGTCCCGATAAGCTCTATCCATCGGTGCATCGGCGCTATAACCCATTCCCCCATAAATTTGCACGCCTTCATCGGCTACATAGTCCAATACCTCCGATCCATGCACCTTCATTACCGCACATTCAATGGCATATTCTTCGAGTGCTTTCAATTTCGCCTCAGCATCGGAAATGCCACTTGCCTTTAGGGTTCCAATTAGGTTTTCTATATCTTGTCCCGCCCGATATGCCGCAGACTCTGAGGCAAAGATACGCACGGCCATTTCCGCCAACTTATGCTTAATAGCCCCAAAACTTGCAATGGATACGCCAAATTGTTTTCTTTCATTGGCATAGTGGATGGCGAAATCCAATACTCTCTTAGCGCCACCCAAAGCTGCTGCTGCAAGTTTGATTCGCCCTATATTTAAAATATTGACCGCTATTTTAAAGCCGTTGCCACGCTCCGACAATAAATTTTCTATAGGAACTTCACAGTCGTTAAAAAAGATTTGACGAGTATCCGAGCCCTTAATTCCCATCTTTTGCTCCGGCTCATTCATCGTAATTCCGCCGAAGCTTTTCTCCACGATGAAAGCTGATAGATTCTTGTCTAACGCACCGTTCTCATCTGCAATCTTGGCAAATACGATGAAAATATCTGCGAATCCCCCATTGGTGATCCACATTTTTTGCCCATTTAAGACGTATTTCTTTCCATCAGCACTCAACACCGCCCGGGTCTTTCCTGAATTAGCATCCGATCCTGAATCAGGTTCTGTCAAACAATAAGCGGATTTCCATTCGCCGGAAGCCAGTTTTGGAAGGTATTTTTTCTTCTGTTCTTCATTGCCGTAATACACGATCGGCAAGGTACCGATCCCCGTATGGGCTGATAAAGCCACCGAGAATGAATGGCCTGCGCCAGTACACTCGGTAACCAACATCGAAGTGTTGAAGTCCATCCCATATCCACCGTATTCCTCCGGTACGGCTATCCCCAACAAACCTAGTTCCCCTGCCTTGTCCATTAACATCGTAATCAATTCGGGTGACTTAGCCGAATCGAGCTCCTCCAGTCGTGGCCATACTTCGGTACGAAGAAAATCCGTACAAGTCTGGGCAATCATCGTTTGCTCCTCTGAGAACTCCTCCGGAATAAATACCTCACTGGCTTCTGTATCCCTGATGATGAATTCCCCGCCACGAATGGTTTTAGTTTGTTCTGCAGCCATTGTTGTCTGAATATTATTTGATCTAATGATTATCGAAAGGAAAGTGTAGGGGTTTCCCCCTGTCAGCAAAAGTAGAGTTAAAAACAATATTATGCAAGCATACTATATTTTATCCATAAAATTGACTCCTAACCAGGCAAGGGATGATTACCCTGACCGGAATATTCGCTGAATTTGGTAGGCTAATCCCTTATTTCTTGACTACCTTAATTGTTTTACGAACGGCTCCATCTCGATGGGCATGAACGATGTAGACACCCGAAGTGAGCCCTAAATCGGTAAAATTAATTTGATAGAGAGAGCCCGACTGTACCACGACACGTTGTGGAATTTCCAACTTTCGACCGTCGACTGTATAGAGGGTAAATTGATAAGGTGTTGGATGTTCGTCTTCGGTTTTTAGGTTAAGCACGTCATTGAAGGGCATGGGGAAAGCGGTCCACTCCGGCATATCACCGGTTAAATTAAGACTGTCGCCCCGGGTTATATAAAAATGGGTAGATGTAACGTAAAGTAAGGAATCGTCCCAAGTGTAGGCTTCGGCGTAGATATCATAGCGGCCAATTGCTTTTTTGAATCCCCCTTCCCCATAATATAAGGTATAAGGCGGTCTTCTCGTCCTTGATTCGTAAACAAAAGGTCCTTTCAACTTAAATACAATACGATCGAAATGATAGTTACCTTCGGCGAGGATATTTAAGCGGTCGGGAAGTGAATCAAGGGAATATACCTTACCTCTTTCGATCAGATCGATGACCGGCGGGTCAATCGACCCCGCTCCTTGCAGGGTAAAACGCAGGGAAGCCTCTTCAATTCGTAAGATGACGGGTGCATCCACAAAAGACCCGTTGTTATCGAAAGCCCTGACCACGAATTTATATTCTCCTTTTCCGGGAGGCACCCCACTGATTCGATTAAATGACAAACTGAGCCAGGTCGGATGGGCATGTAAAATTAAATTCGTGATGTATCCGTCGGGATCCACAAACGTATCTCCGGGAATATCAAAGATATACTCCTGATTTTCAGGAGAAAACTGCATGGGGATGGGTTTAGAAACTATTGGAGCGGTATTGAAAAAGGATTGGTCTTTTACACTGATCGTAATATAGGTTTCAACAAAAGCATTCTGATTGTCGTAAGCTTTCAGTGTAACCCGATAGTCACCGACTTCACTAGGCGTTCCGGAAAACTCACCATTTGAAAATTTGAGCCATGGGGGTAAATCACTTGCTTCAACCCGTACGATTTGTCCATCTGTATCGGTAAACATTTCTTCTGGTAACGGATAGGAGTAATCTTCATTCACACGAGCTACCAATTCCGACAAATGTAGCTGCAAAAGGGGCGGGATATTTGTATTTTCACTGGGATCAATGCGAAGCGTCATAAAGGCGGAAAAAGTCCCCCCTTCGTCATCGATGGCTTTGATTTCCAAACGAGTATCTCCTAAAACAGTACCAGTACCCTTTAGCTGGGTGCCGTCAAAGGATAGCCACGAGGGTAAATTGGGAATTTCGATACTTACCACCTGCCCGTCCGGATCCATAAAATGATCTTTAGGGATATCAATGGTGAAAGGCACGCCGATGGCTTTGATTTGCATCGGAATCGGCGTTTTTAGAACAGGGTTACGATTAGCGGCAATGTCCCAATACGAGGGTACGAACATGTCATCGTCTAACCGGATACGCACGGGTTTCGGATTCTTAGGATCCTTATAAGCCCTTTGTTGGTAGGCAGGGTATACCAGTTCGGATACACTTTTTGCGTCAATGGCACGTATCAGGCTATAACTTATACTATCGGCGTAGTTGATTTTAGTTTTTGGCACCCTTTTCCAGCCTGATGCTGCCCGAATAGAGGGTTCAAATCGTCGCATGACGCTCTCGAGCGAGGCAACGAAACAAACGAAATCGGCTCCATGTTCAAAGCATTCATTGACTTGCCGGTCGATTTCGGCGGCTGGATGGTCGGTATTGAGAAAAACTTCATTGCCAATGAAAGCCCCTTCGGGCATACCACTTCGCAATACGTCTGTTGTGTATCGATGATCCCAATAGACGTCGTCGTTTACCTTAACCCCATCCGCTTTTCTATTCAAATCATGGAAGGCAATGGTACCTCTTAATCCACTTATTTCGTCCCAAACCGCTCCATAGTCCGATACATAGCGAATGGTGGGGGAGACAGATTTGACGGCATCGATCAAGGTTTCGGTATACTTCCTGAGTTGTTCGTGGCGAAACTTATACCAGTCTTTCCCATAGCGGCGTTTAAAGCTTTCTTTGGGTTCCCAGGGAACCACATAGGGTTCAGCTTCGTCGAATGACTTCATCGTAACCCCCCAGGCGTAATTGAGGCGTTCAATTTTCTTGTAATGGGCTTTAAGCCATTGGCGATATTCCTCCACCGTTTGATCGGAACAATCGAATACCGTGGGGTAAATTTCAGGATGGTTGGTGTCGGGCTCAAAATTGGATGTTGGGAAACCGGCTTCCTGCTCGGCTGTGTTGGCTGTTGCTACGAAAACCAGTTTTCCTTGGTCATGAACCCATTTATATCGTGTCAGAACCTCCTTTACAAAATTTGCGGCTTTGGCGACGGTGGGTTCATGGCTATAGCGAAAGGTGCTGGTGGTGAAAGCCCCCATATGCGAAATTTTCTTGTGATCCTTCAAGCCATCTTTTTCCCAGTCCCAAAATCCATTGAGCCTGTTTTTAGGTCGCCCAAGGTAAATTCGTAACGCTAAGTACATGCCCCGGTCGACCACCATCTTGATTTGTTCATCGTAACGCGACCAGTCGGCTTTGTCTGGAGAATCATAGTAAACCTGATCCCAATGGACCGTCAAATAAACGGTATTCAAACCGTAGTCGTGTGCCATGTTGATGAGGTTCCTTTCGGGTCCGCCGTGATCACTCAAATTCAGCAACATCAAACTCACATAACGCTGATTCGAGGGCGATTGACCCCATACCTCAGGCTGGAGCCCAAGCCCCAGGATGAACACGGTTAGAAAACACCAGAGTCTTCTGAAAAAAGTATATAAATAGATTTTTGACATGGCCATAGATTTTGGTCACTGCAGAAAACGCCGGCTATAGGTGCTCTAATTCCCTCTGGGAATATCGTTCACTTATTTCTTTACCAGTACTTCAAGAAGCGTTTTCGCCACTAATTCATTCCCCATTTCATTGAGGTGTACGCGATCGGTGGTCAGTATATTGCGTTCGCGATTATTGGGATTATACTCAGCAAGTGCATCCATAAAGGTTTTTCTAAGATCACAAAGTTCTACATTTTCACTCGCTGCCAAGTCTCGTATTAAAGTGGAATAGTAATTTAAATCTCCATCCTGGGGATTCGAGTTATCGGTTCTCTCCCCAATAACAGTAGGTGTGCATAGGATAATACGCGTTCCTTGATCCTTTAGTTTCTTAATGATCGCCTGATAAAACCGAACGAATTTCTCTGGATCGGTACCGGTTCCATGACTGGATTTATGCCATACATCGTTGATACCAATATAGATGAACACGATATCGGGCTTTTTAGCAAGCACATCGTCTTCCATTCGTAGGTAAAGGTCGTACACTTTGTTCCCCCCAATGCCGGCTCCAATCAATTCATATTGGTTTCCCAGCCCCTTAGAATCGAGCATCTTCTTCATTTGAGTTATATACCCGATCGGTCCCACTCCCGCTTGTGTGATAGAATCTCCAAAAAATATAACACGTAAGGGTTTGTCACCGGTAAAAGACAGGGATAGAAGTGACATTAAGACAACTAATTTAGGGAGTAGACGACTTTTCATAAGACCAACTATACGGAAAATGGGTAAAGAATAAAATTTCTTAACAAAATTACCGAATCTATCTAAAACTATTGGCAAGATGACATCGAATTACGTAATCTACACCCATAGTACACAGTTCGAATAGCCCCAATGCCTTTTTCCGGTCATTTTGTTTTCTCACGCGAAAACTTTCGGTCTTTGTTTTTATTCCGGAAACGGTTGAAACGTCGGGGTGGATTAGCATTTTTCACGCTTGGATTATACACAGGACCGGTACCGAGGTGCTCAGGTAAGGTTATTTTTGGCACGTCTTTGCCCATTAACTTTTCAATTCCGGCAAACTTACGCGACGATTGGTCGTTGATAAAGGTGATGGCAGTTCCGGTACGCTCCGCTCGGGCAGTTCGACCAATCCGATGGATATAATCTTCCGGATCGGGGGGTATATCGTAGTTAATGACCAGTCCGATGCCTTCGACATCGATCCCTCTTGATAAAATATCGGTCCCGATCAGAATTTTGAGTTCCTTATTTTTGAATTTCAACATTATTTCTTCCCGCTCTTTCTGGTCCAGATCGGAATGGAAAGCTTTTACTGAGATTCCCAACTTGTGAAGTTCCTTTTCTAGGGTCTTGGTACTCTGTTTAGTTGAGCAAAAAATAATGATGTTGTTATAATCACCCTCTTTCAATAAGTGTTTGAGAAGCCCAACTTTCTGCTCATCGTAGACCATATAGGCCTGTTGTAATACCCCTTCGGCAGGCTTCGAGATGGCTACGTTTACCTCTGCGGGGTTATTGAGAATCACTTTAGCCAATTTCCGGATTTTAGGCGGCATGGTTGCTGAGAACAGGAGTGTCTGCCGCTGTTTGGGGAGATAACTAATGATTCGTACGATATCGTCGTAAAAACCCATATCTAACATTCGATCGGCTTCATCCAATACGAGGTGTTGCAGGTCTTTAAAATTAATTTCCCCTGTGGTTAGCATGGCGATGAGTCGCCCCGGAGTGGCGATTACAATTTCCACCCCCATTTTTAAAGCCTTTCGTTGTTGGTCCCAATCGGCACCTGTCCCGCCCCCGTATACGGCCATTGAGCTCACCTGAATAAAATAACTCAATGCTTCCACTTGTTGGTCAATTTGAATGGCCAACTCTCGAGTGGGGGCAAGTATAAGCGTATTTAAATGCCTCTTTTCGGAGCGAATGATCCGATTTAATATAGGAAGGAGATAGGCTGCGGTTTTACCTGTGCCAGTTTGTGCGCAGGCGATAAGATCTTTTCCCTCTCCAATGATGGGTATTGCCAGTTCTTGAATGGGGGTTAACGATTTGTACCCCATGGCCTGAATCCCATCGAGTAACCCCCTATCGAAATCGAGCTCTTGTATCTGTATTTTATTCATAGTATCAATATTACGACAAAGTCCTTAATTGACAGAATAAAAAAGAATTGAATTTTCGAAACAAACCGTTAAATTCGGGGGCCCTGAGACTTATAAGTATAATATTCAACCTCTATTAAATCATTGTCATAGAGGCGAAACCACATATTTTAAATGCTTCTAAATATTCTCAGAATAGTACTTTTTGGAAGTATATGTGGTAATAAATGTGCTCTTTAGCAGTAAAAATTTTATAAAAACATTGTAGTTGGCAGACCCAACCAAAAACAATTCAATTTTTTAGGAAAAAGGATGAGTTTTCAGATTAAACAAAAAGCTACCCAGTTTGACGTAGCCATAGTCGGGTCAGGAGCCGGCGGAGGAATGGCAGCCTATCAGTTGACAAAGGCAGGCGCAAAAGTAGTACTCCTTGAAGCAGGTGGTTATTTTGACCCTGCTGATCCCAAGTACATTACGCAATTACGTTGGCCTTGGGAATCACCTCGTCGAGGTGCTAGCACAACCCGACCCTTCGGTGATTTTGATGCAGCCTGGGGGGGATGGAGAATCGAAGGTGAACCCTACACACAGAAAGATGGATCGCAATTCGAGTGGTTCCGATCACGGATGCTAGGCGGGCGCACCAATCACTGGGGACGAATTTCCCTACGTTTCGGTCCAAACGACTTTAAAAGAAAAAGCATCGACGGACTGGGGGAAGACTGGCCTATTTCCTACGATGACATTAAGCCTTATTACGACCAGCTCGACCGGCTAGTGGGTGTATTTGGAACGGTAGAAAACTTCCCCAACGAACCTGATGGGATCTTCCTGAAGCCACCCAAGCCAAGACTACATGAATTAATGATCGCACAAGCCGGTAAGAAGGTAAACATTCCTGTGATCCCTTCCCGTCTTTCGATCTTAACCGAACCTATCAATAATGAGCGTGGCGTTTGTTTCTACTGTCGCCAATGCGGTAGAGCATGTCAAGCATACGCCGACTTCTCCTCTTCTTCCGTACTGGTCATTCCGGCTATGAAGACGGGTAACCTTCACCTGATCAACAATGCGATGGCTCGTGAGGTGATCACGGATCCGCAAACAGGGCTGGCTACAGGGGTGTCCTATGTTGATACCCAAACCTTAACGGAACAAACCGTAAATGCGAAAGTGGTCATCCTGGCGGCAAGTGCCTGTGAAACCGCTCGTATTCTGTTGAACTCCAAGTCGAACCGTTACCCCAACGGACTGGCCAACTCCAGTGGTATCGTGGGTAAATACCTGCACGATTCAACAGGGTCTTCTAGAAGTGCCTTTCTTCCCCATTTGATGGACCGGAAGCGCTACAACGAGGACGGTGTTGGCGGTATGCACGTCTATACCCCCTGGTGGCTCGATAATAAAAAACTGGACTTCCCTAGGGGTTACCACATCGAATACGGTGGAGGGATGCACATGCCTTCGTATGGTTTCGGATTTGGAATAGAAAATATGAATGGCAAATACCCCACAAAAGATGGAAAAACGAAAAAAGCAGGGGGATACGGGGTATCGCTTAAAGAAGATTTCCGACGGTTTTATGGTGCTAACGTCGGTTTCGCCGGACGGGGTGAAGCCGTCGCTGTAGAATCTAACTATTGCGAAATCGATCCTAATGTTGTAGATAAGTACGGAATTCCAGTATTACGTTTCCATTATAAATGGAGTGACTACGAACGTTTGCAAGCCAAACACATGCATGAGACGTTCGAAGAACTGATTCATGCGATGGGCGGAGTTCCATTAGGGCCGAAACCAGGCCCCGAAAATGATTACGGATTGGCATTACCAGGTCAAATCATTCACGAAGTCGGGACAGCTCGGATGGGTAACGATGCCAAAAGATCGGTTGTCAATAAATATTGCCAAGCCCACGACACTAAGAATTTATTCGTCGCAGATGGAGCTTCTTTCGTGTCTCAAGCTGACAAAAACCCGACATGGACCATTATGGCACTGTCGTGGAGAACGTCCGATTATATCATGGATCAGGTGAAAAAGAAGCAACTGTAAGCATCCGGAAATCAATTAATAACTGAAGAACCATTTAAGTATCGAAATAAAATGAAACGTAGAGACACCTTAAAGGCTCTTACATTTACTTCCCTGGGCCTAGCCTCTCTCAACCCCCAGCAAGCACTGGCGGAACAACGCAATGCTGAGTTGGCAGCCGAACTAGAGGAAGAAGATATAAAAGTACCCGATGGGCGACTGAAAGAGGAGGCCATCCGAGATGCTCGCCTTCACAAAGAAAAATTCTTTACCGAACACGAAAAAGCTACGATTACCATTCTGGCAGATATCATTATCCCTGCCGATAGCGTTTCGGGTAGCGCTTCCGAATCGGGTGTCACCGAGTTCATCGAATTCATCGTGAAAGACATGCCCCAGCATCAACTGCCCATGAGAGGTGGCCTGAGGTGGTTGGATCGGGAATCTAATCGTCGATTCGGCAAAAATTTTAAAGACCTTACAGCCAATCAACGTATTAACATCGTTGACGATATTGCCTATCCGGAAGAAGTAAAACCTCAGTTCACTCAAGGTGCTGCCTTCTTCTCGCTCATGCGTAACCTAACGGCAACCGGTTTTTATACCAGTGAAATTGGCATTAAGGACATTGGTTACATGGGTAACACGCCGAATGTCTGGACCGGTGTTCCAAAAGATGTATTAGCACAATACGGATTTACCAAAGACGATATCCGATAGGAAAAAAGTAAAACGATTGTCAAGAGGCTGTCTCAGAACAAAACTGAGGCAGCCTCTTTTTTTGTTCGAATCTCAAAACAAGATCCGATACCTAAGGAATTTAAAAATTGTTCACCCCAACGGTGTTCCTTTAAAAGTAGAACTACAGGGATTATTGGTACCTGGTCTAAAATCTGTCGTTTTTTAAGAATATCCGAACCATTCAATATACTCCCCAAAAAATGCGACAGATAACACTTGGCTAACATTTAACTATTCCGATATTACAATAAAATCTTCAATGAGTTAAGCACTGTATTTTTCCTATAATATCCTCTTTCAAATTTTGAAGCATATTATTTGTCAAACTGAACTTTTTTGCAATATTTACACTTGATTAGATAGTAAAATCAGCAAAACTACAATATTATTTGAGGGTTACACCTATATTAATATTTCATTAAAACTACCACAGTTACCATCTATTTCATTATCTCTCTAATTGAATTAAATCAAGATCAACTAAAATTCTTACAGCTATGAAAAGGATCGCATTTAGTTTCTTACTATTAACAGGGCTATTTTTAACATCATCGGGATTTACCACTACGGGTGACGGCGATAGCTCACTGAAATTTTCTCCCGTAGGTGACACACGCTTTCAGGTAACCTTTGAAAACCCTGGTAAAAGATCCATGCTATACATCAAGGACGAAGTTGGGCGGATCCTTTACGACGAAGCAATTGGTCGTAATGAAACCTACTCAAAGATATTTGACCTGTCCACCTTGATCGACGGTAAATATACCATTGAGATTAGCCGTGGTAAAGAACGGATTACCAAACCATTCGTAGTAGCCACACAAACGTACAGATCGGTTAATCTTATTGCCGACTAAGACTGTGGCGAGAACGGCGTTGCGAAGCGTAAATCAAATTTCTTTCTACCGTTGAAAAATTTGATTGCTCAAATCGTAAATTTACGGCGCAACTTATACTCAAATGTATGGCCATCGAATTTCATAAATACCAGGGTGCGGGGAACGACTTCATTATGATTGATAATCGCAATGAAGGCTTTTCCCGTGATCCCGAAGTAATTGCCCATCTGTGTGACCGACGCTTCGGAATTGGAGCCGACGGACTAATTCTCATTCAAGAATATCCGGGTTATGATTTCAACATGGTCTATTTCAATGCGGACGGCCATGAGGGAAGCATGTGTGGCAATGGAGGGCGATGTGCTGTCATGTTTGCTTATCATTTAGGTATGATTACGGAAGCTACCCGATTTATGGCTTATGACGGGGAACATACCGCTACTGTTGAAGGTGACATCGTGCGTTTGAGCATGCGCGATGTCGGTCAAATTTCATCGAATAATCAAGCTTATTTCGTGGATACGGGATCTCCGCACCATGTCGAATTTGTCGATGATGTAGCGAAAGTCGATGTGGTAAATGTCGGAAGAGCGGTAAGATATCATGAAGACTATCGCCCTACCGGAGGAACGAATGTCAATTTTGCTGAGAAAGCAGGTATACAGCGGTTAAAAGTAAGAACGTACGAACGAGGCGTTGAAGATGAAACCCTCGCTTGTGGTACCGGAGTAACGGCCTGCGCATTGACTGCAGCCGAACTTTTCGCGTGGCAAGGTCCTATTGAGGTAGAAGTGCCCGGAGGTAAGTTGGCCGTAGAATTCGATCGAACAGAAAACGGTTTTACGAATATCTTTCTGATCGGACCGGCAAAATTCGTTTTTAAAGGCAGTATCTAGCCTTATTCCACCCCCAGAATACCTCCTTTAAGGTGAAATATCCCTTTGTCCTTCCATGCTTCCACGCGACAATAATCCATAGCAGCGACCCTACTTCTCGTACCGTTGGAACAAATAACGATTATGTTGTCAAACTGCTCTATCGCTGACCTTTTATTTCGTATTTCGGCCAGGGGTATATTGATTCCACCTTCATTAAATTCCTCAAACTCCCATTTCTCCCGCACATCTACTACCACGGTATTGGGTAAATCCCTGAAGTCGGGGAATTCATCCAGGGTAATATCTTGATAATTTTTACGTGACATGATCCAAACTTTCGAGTCAGAAAGATAGGAATAAAGTCGGGGAAATGTAACACTTAAAAGATGCTCTCTAGAACGGTAGAATTAGCGAAATAAATCATCATTTCTGAGAACCTTTATATTCTTTTAAACGTATATATAGGATGAGAAGTAGGCTTGGAAGATTCTTATTGGGAGCTGTCGTGGCAATTATTGCCGTGATAGGGTATTTGAATAAAACCCAGGTCAATCCGGTGACCGGCGAAAAACAAAGAGTTAGCCTTACTCCTGAAGAAGAAGTTGCCCTAGGGTTACAAAGTGCGCCCGTCATGACCGAGCAGTTTGGCGGTCTTTATCGGGATTCCGAAGCGCAACAAGCGCTCAAAAGGATAGGCCAAAAGCTGGTCCAAAACAGTGATGCCTCCCGGTCGCCTTACCGGTTCGATTTTCATATTCTTGCTGACGCACAGACGGTGAACGCGTTCGCGCTTCCCGGAGGGCAGATCTTTATCACCCTTGCGTTGTTGCAACGATTGAAAACGGAAGACGAAGTGGCGGGTGTTTTAGCCCATGAGATCGGCCATGTCGTAGGAAGGCATTCCGCCGAACAAATGGCCACCCAGGAATTATTGTCGGGCTTAGCTGGCGCCGCGACTATCGCATTGAGCGAGCCTGGTTCGGAACAGGGCTCGGCTTATGTAGCTCAATATGTAGCGAACATACTAAATTTAAAATATGGACGAGAGGATGAATTGGAGTCAGATGAGTTTGGTGTCAAATATCTAATTCAAGCTGGCTATAATCCAGAGGCCTTAATCCAGGTAATGAATGTACTAATGGAAGCCTCCGGTGGAAATAATGGCCCCGAATTTGCCAGCACCCACCCCAGTCCGGTAAATCGTATTGAAAAAATTAAAAGTGCTATTGAAAAACATAGCCAACTATTGCATTAATGGATAAAACAAAAGTAAAACTTATCGTAACCGACGTAGACGGAACCTTACTCAATTCTTCACACTGGCTGAACCCCAAATTTTTCGACGTTTTCGAACAGCTACATTCCGCTGGAATCACATTTGTTGTAGCCAGTGGACGCCAGTATCAAAACCTTCGAGAAGTCTTTGAACCTATCGAAGACCGAGTGTACTTTGCTGCAGAAAACGGGAGTTACGTTCTATTTCAAGAAAAAGAAATCTTATCCAGAACCATCAACCCGAGTGAAATACATCAGCTGGTCACGATTGGCAGAACCATCCCCAGTGCCCACCTGGTACTTTGCGGAAAAAAAAGTGCTTATATTGAATCGACCACACCGCAATTTGTCCAGCATCTTTCTACCTACTTTGCCGAATTTCAGGTCGTTGACGACCTACTACAGGTCAATGACGAAATTCTAAAATTTACGGTTTGCGACTTAACCGGTAGCGAAGCCAACTCCTACCCTAGTTATAAACATCTGAGCGAGAAATTCCAGGTCAAGGTCTCAGCCGATACCTGGTTAGATATATCGGATAAACGGGCACACAAAGGGAATGCAATCTCTTTTTTGCAACAGAAGTATAATATCAGCAAAGAGCAAACAATGGTTTTTGGCGACTATCTGAACGACTTGGAAATGATGGATCAAGCATACTTTAGCTATGCCATGGCCAACGGGCACCCCCTCGTCAAATCGAAGGCGAGATTTATCGCCAAAAACAATAATGAGGATGGGGTCTTGGATGTACTTGAACGCCTAGCAGGCCTACTTGTGATATAAATCTACATCCCTAGCCAGGTCTATATTCGGGTAACAAAAAGCTCACCTTGTTACCCGAAAGTTTGCACTCTTTAGCCGGGATCACCTTTAACACATTTACGATCTGACAAAAAGCGTTCTCAAGCGTTTGAGATTGATCCAAAAACACCGCGCTCTACCTTAAAACCTGACCGGAATTGAATGCTATGTTAGAGCATTTAAGCGCTATACCCCTACCTACCCCACAATAAAAACTCGATAAAGGGTGACTTGCTGAATAATGGCTAATCTCCAACAGTACCTGGAATCAGGTAGGAGTGATACGAATACCGAAATTTTTCTTTCACCTAGATGAAATACGAATTAAGAGGGACAATTTCTGTAATTTGTGCTCTTACAATTAAATAAGTTTCATTTTTAATTATAGCTTCTAATCAAATGCCAAATCCGTGGACTGGTAAAGGGAATCCTTACACCCGACAGGAAGTACGAGACCGCCTTCAAGCGACTATTGATCAAAAGAATGCCATCATAGCTGCCGGTGCAGGAACCGGGATCAGTGCGAAGTTCATTGAAAAAGGAGGTGCAGACCTGATCATCATTTACAACTCCGGCCGTTTCCGTATGTCGGGACACGGATCGACAGCCGGACTGATGGCCTATGGTGATGCCAATGCAGTCGCCATGGAAATTGGGGAGTTTGAGGTACTCCCGGTGGTGGAAGAAATCCCCGTCATTTGCGGTGTTCATGGATCCGACCCCAGAAGAAGAATGTGGCATCATTTACTTAAAGTTAAAGACATGGGGTTTTCGGGGGTTAATAATTTCCCCACGCACTGCATCGTCGACGGCCATTTTAGGCAAGTACTCGAGGAAACCGGTATGAGTTTTCAAAAGGAAGTAGAAATGGTAGCGCTGGCATCGAAGATGGATCTATTCTCCATCGTTTATGTGGCTACCCCGGAAGAAGCGCAACAAATGGCTGATGCCGGAGCAGATGCCATCATTGCCCATGTGGGTACCACGGTCGGCGGTTCTGTGGGCGTCGTAAACGCAACAGTAACCATGGATATTGCGGTAGAACGTACCCAACAAATTATCGATGCGGTTAAAAATGCAAATCCGGACACGTTTTTCCTAACCCATGGAGGACCTATCAATACGCCGGAAGATGTAAGAGTTATTTTGTCACGGACGGAAGCTCACGGCTTTGTAGGAGCTTCTTCACTGGAACGCATGGGGGTAGAACAATCGCTAACTGAGTTAACAAGGGAATTTAAACGATTAACCATTTCCTAGCAGCGGTAATTTATTGTACATGCAAAAAAGGCTGTAACGTACAGCCTCTTTTAGCAACCCTCTGTCTTTTTTTACTTACTCGAAACAATTACGACTTTTCTATATTCGATCGCTCCATTGGCCATCGATACTTTTAATATATAAGTCCCTGAACTTAACCCTTCGGTCGAAATATATTCTCCGGTGATTAGATTATTTTTCGTTAACACCAATTGACCATTCGGGCTATACAACTCAATTTTTTGAATCTTATCACGTGAACTGGTTTTAAACGTAAAGCGATTGGTGATCGGATTCGGATAGACTGCCAGTGTCGAAATAACATTGGCGAAGTGCAGTCTTCTTACAGGAGTCAGTTCCGACGTGCCGTCCAGATCAACCATTTTTAAGCGGTAATAATTTGTACCTGAACTTGGCCTATCGTCTGTAAATGAATAGTGCTTAATATCCATGCTATTCCGATGCGCTTCAACTCGCCCTATGGACTGCCAATTGGCGCCATCCACACTTTGAAGGATTTCAAAATGACTACTGTTGGCTTCTTCGGTCGTCCCCCAGGTCAAGAGAGCAAAGCCCTCTCCCGTTTCGATGGCATTGAAATAGCTTAATTGGACGGGCAGAGCTCCTTTTTCAATCAAACCGGCATCAATCGTGTAATTATATCGCGCAACTCCCCCTCCGGCAATCTCAATTTCGAACTCGCCGCTTCGGCCTGTAGACCGATCCGCATCGCTATCCGAAGGATTCTCGTTACTTACCCCGTTTGCATAGGGCACTGTGAACTCATAACCGTCGGGAAGGATAAATTCCACCTGATAGGTTCCAGGTTCAACCCTATCGAACAAGTAAAAGCCAGTAGTTGATTCAGTGGTGGTAGTACGCACCTGTACCCAATCGTCACCTTCCTTCTTTAATAAATTGACCGTTACATCTCCAAAGGGCGGTTCGTCACTATCTTGAATTCCATTTAGATTTTCATCCAACCACACAAAATCTCCTATCGAACCGTATGGGGCTATGCCAGCATCTACAGTTAAGTTGTCTTTCATGACACCCCCTTGACTCGCATCAATATAAACAGGACCGGAATAACCATCTTTATCAGCATTGTTGTCATTACCTATATTTCTATTTTCAGGATCGTTCCCTGCAGCTTGATAGGTAGTGAAGTCGTAGCCTGGGATTTTGGCGAACCTCACACGATAATAGCCGGTTAATAAGTCTTCGAATTTGTATTTACCATCGACACCCGTATTGGTGGTAGCTACTTCCAACCAGTTATTGGGGTCAGCCAACTGCTCTGGGGTAGGTGACGTAGGTCCCACAAATGCTTCGAGATAAACGGGAACCCCTATAGCCGGGTCTTCATCTGGATCCTGGATACCGTCGTAATTCAAATCGAGCCATACATAATCGCCCAGAGATCCGGTCGAGAACGCTTGACCACACTGCTCACTATCCAATGTGATGCTCATTTCCCGATTAACGCAACCGTTCAGTAGCGTTACTTTTAATATATAAGTACCATTGTCCCCTTCCGTGAAACTATCGAAAACCAAATTGCGATCAGTGCCTACAATCTGCCCATCTTTATACCAAACGTACGTAGCAGAAGGATCTCCAAAATCAACTCCCGATAAAATGTATTCTTCGCCAATACAGGGATGGACCGTATTTGTGATAACACGCGGAGTCAAAGGCTTGATTGTTACTTGGTTGACAGCCGACTTTCCACATTCATCGGTAACTCTAAACTGATAGGTTTTACCAAGCTCTAAGTTATCGAAGTAAAAAGGTCCGGTCGGTACATTATCAGCCACAAATTCGAAATCAGCGTCAGTACTTAATTTCTTTTCAACCACAAAGGGGGACGCACCTGAGATAAGTAACATAGCAGATCCGATTGGTTGCACACCCCCTCCGTCATCCTGGCAAGCTACAGCCAGTGATCTTTCCAGCGTGGGAGGACTCTCCCACTCCGGTATTTCCAAATAACCAGAGATGGTTTCCTGACAGGTATTTCCATTGAACTTGAAGGTCACCGACCAATTGTACGCTCCCGAGGGAATTTGGTTTACGTCCGCCGCACTGGATGTTGTTCTTTTAAAAGTACCGTCAACGGATTCGATTACAAAACCATTGGAAACGTTATGCCCCACAGAGTTAAACACCAAATTCCATTTCCAGGTGTGGGAACCGTCGTTGCAATTTCTTTCAAAGGTAGGGTTCCCTGCAAGGATAAAGCCTTGCGAAGCTGGAATTTCGATATTATAGATATATTGGGTCGCATAGGCTTCACAATCATCGTCACCCTGATACGAAGGTACATCGATTCGCATTTTATAGGTTTGACCGGCAGGAACATTTAAAAATAGAACGGAATTGGTTGTATTCTCACCTGGCAAAAACTCCCCTTGAGCCACCGGATTGTCGTTAATGTCGAGTAATATAAATTCCGTATCGGGCAGTCCTAGCCCGTAAATGCCACCTGCTAGATTCAACGTAATATTAACATGGCCTTGTTCGACACAACTGCGGTTGTAGGTTTGTTCGGTTATGATGATTTCGCTACCTGGTAATTCAACCTCAATTTTTTTTGTTACATTACAATTGTCGGCATAACTCAATTCGAGCGGAAAAGCAGAGAGCGGTATTCCGCTAATTACGCCGGTAAAATCATCCACCGACTCAAATAAGATCGTCTGTTCAAAACCATTTTGCCCGGTAACCACTAAGGTAGCTGGAAGTTTGTCTTCGCTTAATTCGTAAAATTGTGAGTTCTTAATTTCATAGGTTACGCGTGTGGTTGTTTCTCCGCCGTCTTCGCAAAATAGACTGGTTCGAGCCGCAATTGAAAGCGTATCCGTATTGGGTAAAGAGTAACAGGCAAAAGATTTTTCTCCACAGGGGGATAGGGTTACCAGCCGATATTTATCCACCGACGGGGGTATGGTGTATATACCAGATTCAAAGCTTTGAGGAACAATGGTGTCAACAGCTTGTAAACTGGGACACCACCCGTTTTCCGCCAAGCTTTCAATCCAATAGGAGTAACCAGCTTCTTTATAATGTTCCCTGACATTGATGTCTACGACGTGCGACAAGCCCTCGTCAGTGAATATCCAGTCGGCGTCAAGGCTCACGTTGACGAGTCCCGCGGTGGGTGCAATCTGAATAGACTTGGTATTAAAGTTGTTACAATTATCCTTTACTCGGATAATATAGGTACCTGAAGACAGGTTTTCAAATACATTGACGTCTCCCTAGGTTACTTCATTGTCAGGCCGACTTACCGGTCCAACTGAGTTAGGCCATATGGCGTATTTGTATTCGACACCATCTCCTCCTAGGTTAAAACCTCCGGAAGGTGTAACCGTGATGCGACCCTGATTTTCGCAATACATTTGGGTGCCAATTGTAAAATCGAGATTACTGTATCGATTCGCCACCGTTATAATAAATTCTTCGACCGGGTGGCCCTCACAAAACAGCGATAGGGTAAAGTTTCCAGCGATCAAACTTTCAAACACGTTGCCATCCTGTTGTAGTTCGCCGTCAATTCCGGGGCCTTTTAACGTAAAATAGCCGCTTTGAAGTTCCGGGACGGTAATCGTTCCATTTCCCGGACAGGTGGCGGGCGTGGTGGTAAAATCACTCAATTCAACCTCAGAACAGTTTAGTTGAAATGCGTAATTAGGTAGAGCCAATACGGAGAAAAAAGCGAGGAAGAATAATCTCACAAGATTTTTAAAAGTCTTTGATGGGTAAAAATCATTCATAGTAGCAAACATGGATTGCTAGTAAAAAGAGACGCCTTTTACCGAAAATTTTTTACAAAAATCAGCAAACGGTACCAGTATACGCCGAACACATTGCGACGTACATGCAGTAGATACGTAGTCAAATTCGACCACCCTTATGCGCACTACTTCCTTATGATAAGGAAGCTGCCAAAGAAAAATGTTTTGAAAACGCACGAAAAACTACTCAAAACCAGGATTACATTCCTATACCAAATGCCAACACTTACTTTGAGCGCATATTACATGATTGAATATCATCGACTTTCTATTACAATGAAGTCTGTATGATGTGATTCTAAAAGGTGGTGAAAAACTACCAAAAGGGGCAAACTTATTATTTTTTCTTAAGATGTAGGGCTATTCTTCATACACATAAATAAGATTAGTTATAAAAAAAAGGACTATAAGCAAGGTGCTCGGAAAGTGAAGCATATTTGTAACAAATATAATTACAATTGAATTCATTGCAAATAATAAAAGTAATAATTTTTGATACATTTAAATTATCTCAAAAACACCCCATTCTTTGACCCTATACCTCGAAAATGATTACTTTTGAACCTTAAACATCAGATGATATGATGAATGGGATTAAACGAACCAGCCTGTCCGATGAAGTAGCCGATCGTTTGCGGGAAAAAATTCTAAGAGGGAAATACAGTCCCGGCGATAAACTACCCACCGAAACCGAACTCATGGAAATGTTCCAGGTGAGCCGCTCAACCCTACGAGAAGCTATACGCGTCCTGGCCAACGCCGGCTGGATACGGGTGCAACAAGGGGCAGGTACCTTCGTCGAAGGAAAAACCATCCAAAATGAACCCCTCTACCAACGACTACAGCGTAGTGGAGAGGAGGATTTAGAGGAGGTACGATCATTACTGGAAAGAAAAATAGTAGAAAAAGCCGCCCTGAATCGCTCTAAAGAAAACATTACCAAACTTAAATCCATCTTAAAAAAAAGGGCGGAATACGCAAAATTAGGAAACGCACAAGCCTGTATCGATGTAGACCTGGAGTTTCATAAACACCTCGCCATAGCCTCCGGAAACTCGATCCTGGCCGACCTATACGAAGCCTTTGCTATCCGCCTGAAAGAATCCTTTTTGGAACGATTTAAAACGGTCGAAAGCTTTGAAAAAACACAACAACAACACGAAGAACTTCTGTACTTCATCGAAACAGGCGATGTTGTAAACGCCATTAAGTCTCTGGACACCATTGTTACTTCTTGATACAAATTAACGATCTCTCTTTATGTCCGTTCAACAAAACGCTTTTACTTCCCAAGAAAGCGACAATTTACCCGATGCTAACAAACGGGTTGCTTCCCAAACGGTCTATCCCGTTTTATTTGCCATTAGTTTTTGCCACCTTTTGAACGATACCCTGCAAGCCATCGTACCGGCGATTTACCCCATATTGAAGGTTAATCTCGATCTGACCTATCTGCAAATTGGGTTGATCACCTTCGTGTTTCAGATGACGGCGTCGGTATTTCAGCCTATCGTAGGAAATTATACAGATAAAAAACCTACCCCCTATGCACTTAGCTTTGGGATGGCCTTTACGCTGGCAGGACTCCTGATACTTTCCACCGCCGGCACCTTCTTCTTCGTTCTCATTAGTGTAGCCATCACGGGTTTCGGATCTGCAATATTCCATCCGGAAGCCTCTAGAATGGCCTTTTTAGCCTCTGGTGGAAAAAGGGGAATGGCCCAATCCCTTTTTCAAGTTGGTGGTAACGCCGGGAGTGCGATAGGGCCTCTCTTAGCTGCACTCGTGGTGGCCCGCTACGGCCTCGGTGCCATTACATGGTTTTCGGCCTTAGCCTTACTCGGGGGTATTATTTTATTTATCTTAGGAAGATGGGGAAATGAACGCCGAAAGCAGATAGTCGCCTTAAAAAAAGCTTCCCGAAAAGCATTGGAGGGATTGTCTGATCGAAAAATTAACCAGGCATTAGTGGTTTTATTGATCCTTGTTTTTTCAAAGTACATATATATGGTGTGTCTGGGTAGCTATTACACCTTCTACTTGATTGAAAAATTCGGGGTTAATATCAAGGAATCCCAGTACTACCTTTTTGTCTTTATGGCTGCGGTTGCCCTAGGCACCTATGCGGGTGGCCCTATCGGGGATCGCATTGGACGCCGCTATGTCATATGGTTTTCCATCCTAGGAAGTGCCCCTTTTGCCATCCTCCTACCCTATGCCGGATTACTATGGACCAATATTTTAGCCGTGTTCGTCGGCTTAATCCTATCGTCAGCATTTTCTGCGATTCTGGTCTACGCCCAAGAATTGAAACCCGGTAAGGAAGGGACTATTGCCGGTCTGTTTTTCGGATTTGCTTTTGGGGTAGCCGGCATCGGTGCAGCAGCCTTGGGACTCATTGCCGACTATACCAGTTTGGACTTTCTTTTTAAAGTGTGTTCCTATCTGCCCTTATTGGGGATTCTAGCCATTTATCTGCCCAAAGTTCGTCAGGTTGGAAATTGATGGTTCGCTTCTTCCTTTTACAAACCATTAATTGAAATATTTCTTCCGTGGTATCAAAGGTTCATGACACCACGGAAGATTCTACCGTATACGAAATATACGTGAATTTTTGGACCGATATATTGATGGAACAATAGGATATTCCTACATTTAAGCCCATAACGGTAAACCCTACCATTTTACACCGTTGTTTTAAATAGTCGCTGTCAGTCCTAAAACCTAACGTATATTTCAGGAGTATGTCGGTCCTTAAACGTTTACAGCTCAAATTCGATCAATTTAGGGAACGTAATTTCCCATTAAAAGAATTTAACCCCTCTACCTCCCCTTGGATTGATCGGGACAATGCCGATATAGATCAATTTTTAAAGCAATTTAAGCCTCGATTTGAGATCAATTACGATTTAAAAGAGAAGCTTACAAATTGGAAGAAAAACGGGTATGCCGTTTTAGAACAAGCGATCCCGGCGGAGCTGATCGACAAATTCATGGAAGATTTCAATCGGTTGATTGACGAATCGGAGAAACACCAATTGAGCGTTCGTATAGACCTTCCAGAATTCCTCCCCGAACAACAGCGAAACATCAGTGAATTTCCAAAAAGCGCGCTACGAGGTAAATATGTTAAGTTTAACGACTTCCATAACTCTTCCGTAGCAGGGAAAAAATTGATGGCTCATCCCGCCATTGTTACATTCCTTGAAGCTATATTTAATCAACAGGTGGTGGCGATGCAAAGCCTTACCTTTTTATATGGCAGCCAACAGCCTACCCACCAAGATTTCCCTTGGGTGACGGCCAAAGACCCAAGCCACCTAGCAGCAGCCTGGATTGCTTTAGAGGACATACAGATGGATTCCGGACCCTTGTACTATTATCTGGGGTCTCATAAAATGCCGAAATTTGATTTCGGCTCTGGGATTTTGTATAAACCCTGGTCGACCAAAACACCACTCGATTATGCAAAATACCTGGATGAGACCTGTGAAGCACTCCAATATCCAAAGGAAATCCTTTTGATTAAGAAAGGTGACGTACTGATGTGGCATGGGGCTTTAGCGCATGGGGGAAGTCCGATTCAAAATCCCGAACAGACACGTAAATCATTTGTTTGTCATTATTCGACATACCAAGCTTTGCCTTTCCACCGGGCAGCACCTGGGTCTGTACCGATTATTCAAAATCATAACGGGATGTACATCTACAACAATCCCGCTCTCCCAGAGGCAGAGGACATCTTTAAATAAAGCCTCAAAACCTATTTTTCACCGTCAAGAAATAAGACTGCTTCCGCAGTTACATGAGGATGATTACCTTTTAATGGCAGCAAGTTTGATCCCCCCTGCATCCAAAACCCCGCTAGGGGTGACATTGTTCTAAACACGATCCCCAACGGCATCAAAACCCCGTAGGGGTGACATGATTGTAACGCACGATCCCCAACGGCATCAAAACCCCGCTAGGGGTGACATTATTGTAACGCATGATCCCCAACGGCATCAAAAACCCCGCTAGGGGTGACATGATTACATCCGGCTATTTTGGAAAGACTGTCTATGTATTACCCTAAT
>ENA-UOVV01000433-UOVV01000433.1-compost-metagenome-genome-assembly--contig:-NODE-433-length-51200-cov-78.517685_pt1 | contig 51200 bp, 46 predicted proteins | sample MGYA00238155_ERZ761577 | MGnify/ENA primary metagenome ERZ761577 (study PRJEB28898, sample SAMN06268775) | compost metagenome | isolation source: Emeryville, CA | place: USA:Emeryville, CA | collected... | reverse complement strand
ACGATGGTCTTCATGCGGCTTGCGCACGGATGCCGGGTGATCGAAATGCTGCGATCTCGTAGTGCATGCTGGCCGTAGTGCATGCGTCACCGCAGGAAGTTCGTCGAGAAACGTACCCGCATGAAGATATGAACGTCAGGCAAATCGTGAAAGGCGAGCCGATGCGGTGTGGCTTGATCGTATGGCTACGTATCCGCGTCGTCGCTACAATTCAGCTCGGCTTTGGACAAGGATTCGCTTCTATGTGCGCTTCGATCCGGCATCTCCCCGGCGCCCTGTCGGCTGGAATCACTGCACTGGTGCTCGGCATGGTCGCTACCGACCTTCATGCTCAAGCCACCTTGGAGCTCACGACGACGGACCAGGAGTCGTGCGTCGTCGTGACCGACCAGCAGGGAATCTTCAGCTCTCCCGACAGCACCGTCCTTCGCGCCACGGGTGTGACGTTGACCGGCGACGGCTGTGGAGGTGGTTCGAGCGGCGACTTCGGTGCGGCGGTAACCGCGCCGGCCTCTGCAACTGCGGGGACGCCATTCAACGTGAATTGGTCCGCGACAAGCGACGCGACCTATTGCGTCTACGCCGGCAGTGCCAGCGGGAGTGTCACCGGATGGACGCTCGGGGCCATGGCTTGTCAGGGAGCGTCCTGCTCGACACCACATACGGAGTCGGTCACTGTCCAAGCTGCCGGCAACTACGTGTTCCGCATCGTTTGCACCAACGCATCGGGCGTTGCGGAAGGCTCCACCGTCGCAAGCGTGCCAGCCCAGGCGCCTCAGCCGGCGAATTTCGAATTGACGGCACCGGCGTCGGCAACCGTTGGCGATAGCGTGAACGTCAGCTGGTCCGTGAGCGGTGCGACGAGCTGTGTGGGCACTGCGAAGCGAGACGGCACCACTACCACCTTGGCAGGGTGGACGGACGTGAGTACGGTCAGTTCGCCGCGTACCATCACGTTCCCCCAGGCCGGCAGCTATGAACTGACGCTCACCTGCAGCAACAGCGTGGGCAGCGTCACCAGCCAGCCGAAGACGATTGCGGTGTCGCCACAGGATACGGGAGAAGGGTGTCCTGCCGGCCGGCAGACGGCGGCCGACGTCTGTTATCACTACAACCTTGGATCGAGCTGCTCGCTGTCGACTGATGTCACTCAGTTCAAGAACATATGGGGACGTGGCTCGCCGTCCGACACCGCGCTCGAGTTTCCGGGGCGTCAGGGATATGCCGTTTTCAAGAACCTCCAGAAATCGCAGTACATCGCTGCAAGGTTCACCGTCCCGCAGAATCTGTCCACATCGGGTGGAAAGTTCTATCGGGGAGAAACGTTGCCTGGCCCCGGCGTGACGATGTCCATCAGTCAACAATGCGGTGACTTCAGTCTGGAGTATCCGTGCCAGCGCGCGCGCGATGTTCCGGGAACCGAACTCGTGCGATGGAAGAACCCGACAGCGTCGGGTGGGGGATGTGAGCTCGTGCCCGGCCAGACATACTATGTCAACCTCAAGGTCACGAATCCGAGCGCGGAACATACAGATTGCACAGGTTCGTCCTGCAAGATGACGATCCAGAACAATTACAACGTGGACGGTTGACGACCTGCGCCACGATGGATTTTGCCGAATGCGGATGCCGTCTGTTTCGACGGCATCCGCTATCTTCGTTTCAGTTTTCTGCGGAAGTTCGTATGAATGAGCGCAAATCAATTGCCTTGACGCTGACTCTCGTCGCGATTGCATGGGGACATGCTGCAGTCGCTCAGTCAGGGCCTTCCGTCACCTTGGCAACCCAGGGCGGTGTCACGATTACGCTTGAAGACGTTGATGCCTATGTGCAGAAGATTCCGGATTCCGAGCGCGCCGGATTCTTCAGGAATCCCTCTCGCGTGGATGCGATGCTGCGGAATCTCCTCGTGCAGCGCCGATTGGCCAATGACGCCAGGCGTGCCGGATTGGATCAATCCCCCGATGTGGCGAAGCAGCTTCTGCTGGCCGAGGAGGAGGTCTTGGCCCGTGCGGATGCCAAACGTTTTCGGTCGGAGATCACGGTTCCGGATCTGACGCAGCTGGCCAAGGAGAAGTATCTCGCCAACAAATCGCAGTATTCGGTCCCCGAGACATTGAGGATCCGGCAGTTGGTGGTGAGCACGGATAGCCGATCCGAAGAGGAAGCGCGCAAGCTGGCAGAAGATCTGCTCGCGCAGGCTGCCAGCGATCCATCCGCGTTCGAGGAACTCATCGAGTCCCGCTCGGACGAGCCGACACGGGAAATCACGCGGGGAGAGCTCGACGTCACGCGGAATGACAGGTACGGCGGCGCGCTGACAGCTGCAGCACGCAGCATCGCCAAGGCGGGCGAATTTGCGCCGGTCATCCAGACATCCGACGGATTCCATGTGATCCAGTTGATGTCGAAGACGCCTGCTCGTCAGCGCAGCTTCGACGAGGTCAAGGATGAACTTCGAGCCTCTCTTGAGCGGGAGTATGTCCAGAAGCAGATCTCGAATCGCTATGACCAGCTTCGCAACGAACCGATCGAATCCAATGGCGAGTTGATCAATTCGTTGCGGGATCGTTACGCGAACCCCGGTTCATGATGGTCGATTGACCATCATCGTCACCTCAAGCCTCTTGTCGGGATCGTCAGTCAAGCCGCAACCACGCAGCGCCAACGCGATGCTGTTCGTGCCCTTTCTCGAGAGGGATTTTCGCAACCGATTCTCGAACAGTTTCTTCGGTGGAATGTGGGCGTTGCTGCAACCATTGCTGCAGCTCGCCGTTTACGCGTTCGTCTTTGGCTACGTGTTCAAGGCGCGGATTCCGGGAGCGGATGCGCCGGGCTATGTTCCGTTCCTCGTCGTGGCATTGTGGCCCTGGACGGCGTTCGCGGAAGCGGTGCTGCGGTCCACCACCGTCATCCAGGACAATGCAGCGCTGATCGGCAAGGTCGCGCTGCCGAGGGAAGTACTGGTGCTCGCGAGCGTGAGCACCAGTTTCCTCCTCCACGGAGCCGGATTTCTGATCGCGATGCTGGTCCTGCGGATGTTCGGCGTGCCGGTCGATCTCTACTGGCTGCCACCGGCGATGGCGCTGTACATTCCGCTGTTCGCGCTGGCATCGGGATTCGCGCTCGCGCTCTCGGCGATCCAGGTGTTCGTTCGTGACCTGTCCCAGGCATTGGCGCAACTGCTTCCGCTGGGCATGTTCTGCGCGCCGGTGTTCTACGACCGCGAGCTTCTGCCCGAGCGATTCCGCGCCTGGCTCGACGTGAATCCATTCACGTTCTATGCGGAGTCGTTCCGAGCGCTGCTTCTCGACCATGGTGCGTTCTCGCTCGGTCGACTGCTCGTCGCCGCACTGATCGCCGCGCTCGTGCTCTTCGCAGGGCATCGCCTTTTCCGTCGTCTCGATCCGCACTTCGAGGACTTCCTGTGACGGACGTGCTCATCAAGGCAACGGGTCTCGGAAAGGCATATCCGAAAGCCCATCGAGCCGGGGACCGCTTGCGCGCCCTCGGTCGCCTCCTGTTCCGTCGGGGTGATCCCGATCGTGTGGTCGTCCTGCATGACGTGAACCTGGAAGTGAAACGAGGCGAGTCGCTCGGGTTGATCGGCGCAAATGGCGCCGGCAAGTCGACGTTGCTCAAACTGGTTACCGGCGTGTTGACGCCGACCGAAGGCAGCGTCGCGGTTCATGGCTCGATCGGTGCGCTGCTCGAGCTCGGCGCAGGATTTCACCCCGAGTACAGCGGACGGGACAATGTCGCGATGGCGGCCGCCCTGCATGGCCTCAGTGGCGCCACGCTGCGCGAGCGCCTGCCGTGCATCATCGAGTTCGCGGACATCGGCCATTACATCGACGAGCCCGTCAAGCACTACTCTTCCGGAATGGTGGTTCGACTCGGATTCGCGGTGATCGCGGCGCTGCGGCCCGATGTGCTCATAACCGATGAAGTCCTTGCGGTCGGCGACGAGTCGTTCCAGAAGAAGTGCATCCGCTGGATGCAGCAATACCTCGATGATGGCGGAACGCTCGTTCTTGTCTCGCACAGCATGTACCACGTGCAGAAGCTCTGCAGGCACGCATGCTGGCTGCGCGACGGCATGGTCGCGATGGCGGGCGACGTATTCGACGTGACGCAGGCATATCTCGCATGGCACGAACGGAACAGCGTCCCGGATGAAGCGCGAACGATCGGGGCCGGGGCTGCCGCCGGTGTCGAGTTCCACGTCGCGCGGATGACATTGAACGACGACATGTCCGAGCGCCCGTTGCTGCTGGATCCCGGATCATCGATGCGCATCGGCGTGCGAATCCACTCCCGGGATGGCCGGATACCTTGCATCGCCGTTGGCATCGTCCGCGCGGATGGAACGCCCGTGTACGGAACCAGCAGCGAAATGGACCACCATGTCCCGCAACGCGGCGAAGGAAGCGAGTACGTTGCCGACATCGAATTTCCCGACATCGCGTTGCTGCCGGGAAGCTACAGCGTCCGCGTGCATGCCATGGACCCCGAGGGCGTGCGCGTGTTCGACACGATGGAGCGTATCGTGACCATTCGAGGTGCATCGCGCGAGTTCGGCATGGTGCGCCTCGCGCATCGTTGGCATGCATCATCCGGAGCACGTGCATCATGACCGGTCAAGGCGAGCCGCTGGAGTTCACGGGCGAGCGATTCACGCCCGAATGCGTCCGCGAGATCTGGTACGAGCATTGGCATCGATATGCATTCGCGCGGCCGCTCGCGAGGGACAGGCGCGTACTGGATGCGGCGTGCGGCGAGGGATACGGTGCGGCGTCGTTGGCAGGCGTTGCCGCGGACGTCGTCGGTATCGACATCGACGAAACATCCATCGCACACGCGGCGAAGCGCTACTCGCGATACCGGAACCTGCGTTTCCGGGCCGGGGATGCCACCGAGCTTCCATTCGCAGATCGCAGCTTCGACCTCGTCACATCGTTCGAGACACTCGAGCACCTCGCCGCCCAGGAACGACTGGTGCATGGCTTCGCGCGGGTGCTGTCCGATGATGGCCTGTTGATCATTTCATCGCCGGACAAGCACACGTACAGCGAACTGGCGGGGTTTCGCAACGAGTTCCATGTCCGCGAGCTGTATCGCGAGGAACTGCTCGACCTGCTGATGCCGAACTTCGCGGAAGTGCGCCTGTACGGCCAGAAGCTGCTGTTCCAGTCCGCCATGTGGGCACTCGATTCGCAGCCGGCCCGCTGCGTGACCGACACCGCAAGCGATGAAGGCGCGCGCATCGATGCCGGTCTCGGCTATGCTCCGATGTACTTCATCGCCGTATGCGCGAAGCGCGCCCTGCCGGAAACGCTGCCCGACCTTTCCCTGTTCGGCGACCGCGAAGAATCCGTCTACGCGCACTACAATCACGAAATCCGCAAGAACATCGCAGCCGGGGCGCGAATCGCCGAGCTGGAGGCCGAGATCGCGCGCCTGCGCGAAGTCTCGACACCCGCCAGGCGCGATTGGCGCTGGTGGCGACGCAACCGGTGATCCGATGAGCAGCACTCCAGAGTACACGTTCCAGTACGCCAGCCACATCGTTCCGGCGCAACCACGCGTCGATCTCGATGCGCCGATGTTCGCGTCGGAAGACGGTGTGGTCGCCTCGCTCTCGAACAACGAGTGCGTGTTCCAGGTCAAGCGAAGCGGCGACACGCACGTGATGACCTTCCAGGTGTTGCAGGCGCTGGACCAGAGCCGCGAGTTCCGCTCGTTGCCCGAACATGTCGCGCACATCCAGGCGCGCGTTCCGGGTCTCGCGGGACAGCGCGAAGGCGTGCAGCGCGTACTGGACAACCTGGTGTCGCGCGGCCTGCTCATATCCGACCGGGATTTCCTGCGGCGCGTGGCGGCGGCTCCTGCAACCGATCCGGCGCCGTTCCGCGGTGCGTTCATCCGCGCCTGCGACCGACCGGAGCAACTGGCGACCTTGCTCGGTTCGCTGGCCGACTACGAAAGGCACTTTCGTGCCGGTCGGCATTACGTCGTTCTCGACGATTCGCGCACGCGCGCGGCGATCGACCGAAACCGCGATCTCGTGCGCGAGTTCGCGCGCGCCACCGGATGCAAGCTGACGCTGATCGGCGCCTCGGAACGGGCGAAGCTCGTCGACCGCCTTGCGCGCGCGGTTCCGCAGGCTGCATCGATTCTTCCGCATCTTCTTGGAAGCGAGGACGGCGCCGCGGCGCAGTTCGGCGGTGGTCGCTCATGGAACCTTGCGCTGCTGCTGTCGGCAGGCGCGCGCTTCGTCCTGTTCGACGACGACCAGCGCCTGCCATTGCGCAAGCTGGATGATGCTCGCATCGGCCTCGATCCGAATCCCGCATCCCGCGCGACGACCCGTTTCTACCGGAACATCGAGAATGCACTCGGCGCCGGCGAGGAGATGCAGGTCGATCCGTTCGAACTGCATCTGGCCGCGGCAGGGCGTCCGTTGGGCGCACTCGTGTCGACGTCCGACTACACGATCGACCGCAATTCGCTGCGCGGCCTGGCATTGAGTCGACTCGATCATCTCGACGGCGGCGCGCCGGTGCGTGTGACCCAGCAGGGCGCATACGGAAGCTCGCGCACCGAGTCCGGCATCTGGCTTTACCACCTGCCCCCCGAGGATCGCGCCGAGTTCGTGCGGGACCGCGACAGTTATCTGCGCAACGTCGAGGCAGGCAGCATCTGGCATGGCTACCGGCAGGCACATGCAGCGACGACCGTGTCCTTCACGCCTTTCGCGCTCGACAACAGCATCATGCTGCCCTGCACGAATCCGTTCGGACGGGGCGAGGATGCGCTCTTCTCGCAGGTGCTTGCGTTGTGTCACGACGGTGCGCTTGCACTGGAGCTTCCGGTCGCGATCGGCCATGTGCAGGAAACGCAGCGCAAGCGTTCGACGCATACGCTCTCCGCTCACACGCCGCGATTCAACTACTTCATCGGCGACTTCGTGCGTCGGCAGCTGCCGGAATTCAATGCCGAGGATCCCGCACAACGCATGGCGCTGCTTGCGGCGCATGTTCGCGACATCGGCTCGGCCAATGCGAAGGGTTGCGTCAGGCAACTGCAGGAATACCTCGCGTTCGTTCGCGCCGACATGATCGAGCGCCTGCAGCAGCAGTACGACGCCGCGCCCGACGCACCGGTCTGGTGGCAGGCCGACGTGCGCACGATCATCGAGGCGAACGGGCGTGCCCTGGTGTCGAAGGCCGCGCCGCGCCTCGGCGACTGGCCCGAAGCCATCGACGAGGCCGGCTGCGTCGATCGCCTGCGAAACGACACATCCAGGCTCGCCGCGACGTACGAGGCATGGCCGGCACTGTGGCGCCATGCGCAGGAGCAGGGCACGCGCCTGCTCGGCGCCGTTTGAACGAAAGACGAATGCGTGCTCCGGGCTCGCCGCGCACCGACGGCCTGACCAGCATCGTGATGGTCGCGGCGGACAGCGGTCCTCTGCTCGCGCGCAGCGTCGATGCCGCGCTCGCTTCCGATGCGCCGATCGAACTGATCCTGCTCGACAACGCATCGACCGACGGCGCCTTCGACGCGGTTGCTGCCGATCGCGCCGGCGATCCGCGCGTGCGCTTCGTTCGCAACGAATCGAACATCGGATTCGGCCCCGCCTGCAATCGCGGCGCCAGGCTCGCGAACGGCGATGTGCTGCTGTTCCTCAATCCCGACTGCGAGCTCAGGCGCGACACCATCGCCGGGCTGCGTGTCGTTCTTGCCGGCAATCACGACATCGGAATCGCCGGCGTGAACGTGCTCGATGCCGATGGTTGCCCTGCGCGCGGCAATCGGCGTCGCGATCCGACACTGCGCCGCGCGGTGATGGCCATGACCGGCCTGTCCCGGTTCGAGCGGCGCTGGCCGGCGCTGGCGGGCGTCGAGATGCCGCCGTGCGGGAACGCGAGCGAGGTCGAGGACGTGGAGGCGGTTTCCGGAGCCTGCCTGGCGATGCCGCGGGCGGTGTTCGTGTCGGTCGGCGGCTTCGACGAAGGGTACTTCCTGCACGTCGAAGATCTCGACCTGTGCAGGCGCGTGCGCGACGCGGGTTTTCGCGTCGTGTTCGTCCCGTACCTCGACGTCACCCATGCTCAGGGGGGATCCAGTCGCCATCGGGCGCTGTTCGTCGAACGGCACAAGCAGGATGGCATGTGGCGCTACTTCATGCGGTTCGATCCGGCCGCACGCAATCGGCTCGTGCGCGTTGCGGTGCGAGCGGCGTTGGCGATGCGCGGCGTGCTGCTTCGCCTGCGCCTGCACTGAAGATCGAGGCCTCGCGTAGCGGGACGCGATCCGCTGAATCGGGTCATTCGACGACGGCATGGACCCGATGGAGTCCGGGTCCATGCCGAAGACATCAATGCGCCTTGGCGCGTGCTCCGGTCCAGTAGAGATACAGGCCGACCAGCGCGAGCACGATCAGGCCGATCCACTGGCTGAAGTGCCAGGCATCCGGCAGCGCCAGCACGTCGCGATTCTCGGTCAGCCAGATCGGAACGGCGATGCCGATGCCCATCAGCGCCTCGCCGGTGATGAGTCCCGCGGAGAACAGCACGCCGGGACGGTGCACGCGTTCCTTCGTCTCGTCGTCGGCATCGACCACCTTGTGTCGCCGCTCGACGAAGTGCGCCAGCAGGCCGCCGAGGAAAATCGGCACCATCAGCTCGAGCGGCAGGTAGATGCCGATCGCCGCAGCCAGCACCGGGATGCGGAACTTCCGGCCATTCGCCTTCAGCCAGCCGTCGATCGCGATGATCACCGCGCCCACGATGGCGCCGATGCCGATCATGTCCCACGGCAGGTTCTTCCCGCCGAACATGCCGCCGGCCACGGATGCCATCAGCGTGGCCTGCGGCGCGGACAGCGGATTGGGGTGCTCCGCGGTCGGTGCGCCGATGCCGTAGGCCTGTGCAAGCAGGTTCAGCACGGGCGCCATGATCAGCGCGCAGGAGAACGAGCCGATCATCAGCATCAGCTGCTGCTTCCAGGGCGTCGCGCCGACGATGTAGCCCGCCTTGAGGTCCTGGAGGTTGTCGCCGCCGACCGCGGCCGCGCAGCAGACGACCGCGCCGATCATGATCGCAGCCACGGCGCCGAGCGGTGCGGAGCCGCCGCCGACCGGCGTCTGGCCGGCCGGGCCGAGCAGCAGCATCAGCACCACCGACGCGAACAGGATCGTCGCGATGGTGATGCCGGAAACCGGATTGTTCGACGATCCGACGAGGCCCGCGAGGTATGCCGACACCGACACGAAAAGGAATCCGGCGACGATCATGATGATCGTCATCGGGATGCTCACGTGCCACATGCCGACGATGGCCTGGTACAGCCACAGCAGCGGCAGCACGAACAGCACGAGCGCGGCCAGCATCCATTTCATCGGCAGGTCGCGCTCGGTTTCGGCGACGCTTCCGCCGCTGCCCTTGCGCGCGGCGGCAATGCCGCTCCTGATGCCGGAAACCAGCGACTTGCGCAGCGAGAACAGCGTCCAGACGCCGCCCACCAGCATCGCGCCGACGCCGAGGTAGCGGATCTTCGCCGACCAGATCGCGAATGCGGTCGCTTCCGCGCCCTCTCCGGCGACCTGCGCGGCCAGCGCCGGGTCGCTGCTCATGAAAAACGCCTGGTACAGCGGAATCGCGATATGCCAGGAGAGGATCGCGCCGGACAGCACCACGATGCCGATGTTGAGGCCGACGATGTAGCCCACGCCGAGCAGCGCGGGTGACAGGTTGGTGCCGAGATAGGCCAGTCCCTTGCCGTTGGCGAGGAAGCCGGACTGTGCCCATGTATCCGGAATCAGCCGCAGTCCGCTGCCGGACGCGAGCTTCACCAGACCGCCGAGCAGTGCCGAAATCCCGAGGATCTTCAGGCCCGGGCCGGGATTGTCGCCTGCCTTGAGCACTTCGGCCGCAGCCTTGCCTTCCGGGAACGGCAGCGGATCCTCGACGATCATCGTGCGCCGCAGAGGCACCGAGAACAGCACGCCGAGCAGGCCGCCGAGTCCGGCGATCGCCAGCACCCAGGAGTATTTGAAATCCTGCCAGTAGCCCAGGATGATCAGTGCCGGAATCGTGAAGATCACGCCCGCCGCGATCGACGAACCGGCCGAGGCGCCGGTCTGGACGATGTTGTTCTCGAGGATCGTGCCGCCGCCGAGAAGGCGCAGCACGCCCATGGACACGACGGCCGCCGGAATCGCCGTGGCGACGGTCAGGCCGGCGAACAGCCCGAGGTATGCGTTGGCGGCGGAAAGCACCACGGCCAGCACGATGGCCAGCAGCACGGCGCGGAAAGTGAGCTGCGCGACGGGTTTCGCCGCGGCCTGCGTGGAATTCATGGGGTGCCCCTTTGTCGTTGCGGCCGCGGCGGGCCTGCCGTATGAAAACACAAGGCCGGCGCGAAGGTCACGTTGCGGTCGCTTCATGCAGGTACGCGCCGCACGCTGCACAATGCGCGCCGGACCACCCGCGTACCGACGATGATCCATCCGATCCTGCGCATGGGCGATCCGCGCCTGTTGCGGATTGCCGCACCCGTTCCGCCGCACATGATCGGCAGCGACGACCTGCGCGTGCTGATCGCCGACCTGTTCGACACGATGTACGACGCCGGCGGCGTCGGCCTCGCCGCGCCGCAGATCGGCGTGGACCTGCAACTGGTGATCTTCGGGTTCGAACGCGCCGACCGTTATCCCGAGGCGCCGCCCGTGCCGCGCACGATCCTGCTCAACCCGGCCATCACGCCGTTGTCGGACGAGCGCGTGGAAGGATGGGAAGGATGTCTGTCCGTTCCGGGCATGCGGGGCATGGTGCCGCGCTGGCGCCGCATCCGGTACAGCGGCACGGATGCGGACGGCACGCCGATCGAACGTGAAGCCGAGGACTTCCACGCGCGCGTCGTCCAGCACGAATGCGATCATCTGATCGGCCGGCTGTATCCGTCCCGTATCGAGGATTTCTCGAAGTTCGGATTTTCCGACGTGCTGTTTCCGGGGCTCGATGTCGGCGACGATTGACGCCGCCGAGTGCCTCAGCGGAAACGGTTGATCGCGTCGCGCAAGGACTGCGTCGCAGCGCGCGCCGCATCCGCGAAATCCGTGCCGTCGCCGGCATACAGGATCGCGCGCGAGGAGCTGACCAGAAGCCCCGCGCCCTCCGCATCGCGGCCGTTGCGCACGACGGCCTCCACGTCGCCGCCCTGCGCGCCGACGCCCGGCACCAGCAGCGGCATCGCGCTGACGATCGCGCGCACGTCGCCGAGTTGCTCCGGCCACGTCGCCCCCGTCACGAGCAGGCAGTTGCCGTTCGCGTTCCACTCTCGCGCGGCCTTGGCGGCGACGTGCTGGTACAGCGGCCGGCCATCGACCAGGAGATCCTGCAGGTCCGCCGCTCCCGGATTCGAGGTGCGGCACAGGATCACCACGCCCTTGTCGGCGCGATCGAGGAAGGGCGCGAGCGAATCGCCGCCGAGATACGGATTGACCGTCACCGCATCGGCACCGTAGCGGTCGAATGCCTCGATCGCGTAGTTCTTCGCCGTCGATCCGATGTCGCCGCGCTTGGCATCGAGGATCACCGGCACGCCGGGATGGGTCGCGTGGACGTGCGCGATCAGGCGCGTGAGCGCGTCCTCGGCACCGAGTGCCGCGAAATGCGCAATCTGCGGCTTGAATGCGCAGACGAGATCGGCGGTTGCATCGACTATGGCGCGGCAGAACCCGAACACCGCGTCGTCATCGCCGACGAAGCAGGCAGGGAAGCGCGCCGGTTCGGGATCGAGCCCGACGCAGACCAGCGAATCGTTGCGCTGCCATGCGGATCGAAGCGACTGCATGAAGGTCATGGCGTGTCTCGCGGTTTGGCGATCAAGAATGCCCCCTTCCGGCCTGCCGGCTACCCTCGTCCGGCCTGAGGGCCGTGCTCGATCCCGCAAGCGGGGGAAGCGAAGCAGGATTTTCCCATCCCCGGCGAAACCTGCGTTTTCCTTCCTCCGCAAGCGCAGAGGCGAAACCCGTTTTTCCCTTCCCCCGCGCGCGAGGGAAGATGCCGAAGCGCCCCCCGACTCTCCCTTTCCCCGCTTGCGGGGGAAGGTGCCCAAGCGCCCCCGACTCCCCCTTCCCCCGCTTGCGGGGGAAGGTGCCCAAGCGCCCCCGACTCCCCCTTCCCCCGCTTGCGGGGGAAGGTGCCGAAGGCGGAAGGGGGGAAACGCCGTTCCGTCAGGCCAGTTTCTTGTACCGCAGCCGGTGCGGCTTGGCTGCTTCGTCGCCGAGGCGGCGCTTCTTGTCCTCCTCGTACTCGCGGTAGTTGCCCTGGAAGAACTCGACGTGCGAGTCGCCCTCGAACGCGAGGATGTGCGTCGCGATGCGATCGAGGAACCAGCGATCGTGCGAGATCACGAACACGTTGCCCGGGAACTCGAGCAGGGCGTCCTCGAGCGCGCGCAGCGTCTCGATGTCGAGGTCGTTGGACGGCTCGTCGAGCAGCAGCACGTTGCCGCCCTGCAGGAGCGTCTTGGCCAGATGCAGGCGTCCGCGCTCGCCGCCCGACAGCGAGCCGACCATCTTCTGCTGGTCCGGGCCCTTGAAGTTGAAGCGACCGATGTAGGCGCGCGACTGGATCTCGATGCCGTTGATGGTGAGGATGTCGGCGCCGCCGGATATCTCCTGGAAGACGTTGTGGCTGCCCTCCAGCTTCTCGCGGCTCTGGTCCACGTAGGCGATGTTCACCGTCGGACCCTTCACGATCTCGCCCTTGTCCGGCGTTTCCTGTCCCGTGATCATCTTGAACAGCGTCGACTTGCCGGCGCCGTTCGGTCCGATGATGCCGACGATCGCGCCCGGCGGCACGACGAAGCTCAGGTCGTCGATCAGAAGGCGATCGCCGAATGACTTGGATACGCCCTTGAACTCGATCACCGCATTGCCGAGCCGCTCGCCGGGCGGGATGAAGATCTCGTTGGTCTCGTTGCGGCGCTGGTATTCCTGCGATTGCAGCTCCTCCAGTCGCGCGAGGCGCGCCTTGCCCTTGGTGCGGCCGCCCTTGGCGTTCTGCCGCGCCCATTCCAGTTCGCGCTGGATCGCCTTCTGCCGCGCCTTCTCCTGGTTTTCCTCCTGCTTGAGGCGCTCGTCCTTCTGCTCCAGCCACGAAGAATAATTGCCCTTCCACGGAATGCCGCGGCCGCGATCGAGTTCGAGGATCCACTCGGCCGCGTTGTCGAGGAAGTAGCGGTCATGCGTGACCGCGACCACGGTGCCGGGGAAGTCGTGCAGGTAGTTCTCCAGCCACTCGACCGATTCCGCGTCGAGGTGGTTGGTCGGTTCGTCCAGCAGCAGCATGTCCGGCTTGGAAAGCAGCAGGCGGCACAGCGCGACGCGGCGCTTCTCGCCGCCCGAGAGCGGCCCGATCTTCGCGTCCCACGGCGGCAGGCGCAGCGCGTCGGCGGCCACCTCGAGCTGGCGCTCCAGCGCGTGTGCGTCGTTTGCCGCCAGGATGTTCTCCAGTCGTTGCTGTTCGGCGGCGAGCTTCTCGAAGTCCGCGCCTTCCTCGCCGTAGGCGGCATACACCTCGTCGAGCTTCTTCTGCGCATCGAGCACTTCAGCGACGCCTTCCTCGACCGTCTCGCGCACGGTCTTGTCGGGATCGAGCTGCGGTTCCTGCGGCAGGTAGCCGACCTTGATGCCCGGCTGCGGCCGTGCCTCGCCCTGGAAGTCGGTATCGACCCCGGCCATGATGCGCAGCACCGTCGACTTGCCCGCGCCGTTCAGGCCGAGCAGGCCGATCTTGGCGCCGGGAAAGAAGCTGAGCGAGATGTCCTTGATGATCTGGCGCTTCGGCGGCACGACCTTGCTGACGCCGATCATCGTGTAGATGTACTGCATGGGAACTCCGGAACGGATGATGCGATCGCGCGACCGGCTGGCGCGCGGAGGATGGAAAACAGGCAGCCGCGCATTATCGCGCAAGCGCAACGGGTCTGCCATGCGCTCCGCGCGCCGCCGTGCCGCACCGGCCGGCACATCGCGGCGGCGCGAAGCGCGCCCCGCCTTGCCCGTGGTGGCGCGTGTAAAATCCCGCTTTTCCCCGGAAGGCAGCACGCATGTTCCCGAACGACAGTCGCATCGAAGGCTACGACCCCGAACTGGCGGCCGCGATCACGGCCGAACGCCAGCGGCAGGAAGACCACGTCGAGCTGATCGCGTCCGAGAACTACGCCAGCCCGCGCGTGCTGGAAGCGCAGGGCAGCGTCCTCACCAACAAGTACGCCGAAGGCTATCCGGGCAAGCGCTACTACGGCGGCTGCGAATTCGTGGACGTGGCCGAGCGGCTCGCGATCGAGCGCGTCAAGGAGCTGTTCGGCTGCGATTACGCGAACGTGCAGCCGCACTCCGGTTCGCAGGCCAACCAGGCCGTGTACTTCGCGCTGCTCGAACCGGGCGACCGCATCCTCGGCATGAGTCTCGCGCACGGTGGCCACCTGACCCATGGCGCGAAGGTGAATCTGTCCGGCAAGCTGTTCGATGCCGTGCAGTACGGCGTGAACGACCAAGGCCTGATCGACTACGACGAGGTCGAGCGCCTCGCGCTGGAGCACAAGCCCAAGATGGTCGTCGCCGGCTTCTCCGCGTACTCGCAGGTCGTGGACTGGGCGCGCTTCCGCGCCATTGCCGACAAGGTCGGCGCATGGCTGTTCGTGGACATGGCGCATGTCGCCGGCCTCGTCGCGGCTGGCGCCTACCCGAGCCCGCTGCCGCACGCACACGTGGTGACGTCGACCACGCACAAGACCCTGCGCGGTCCACGCGGCGGCATCGTGCTGGCGAAGAATCCCGACGACGAACTCGTCAGGAAGCTCCAGTCGATCGTGTTCCCCGGCATCCAGGGCGGTCCGCTGATGCACGTGATCGCGGCCAAGGCGGTCGCGTTCAGGGAGGCGCTGGAACCGGCGTTCCGCGAATACCAGCGGCAGGTCGTGGCCAACGCCAAGGCGATGGCCGCGACGCTGATCGAACGCGGCTACAGGATCGTCTCCGGCGGCACCGAGAATCACCTGATGCTGATCGACCTGATCGGCAAGCCGCTCACCGGCAAGGATGCGGAAGCTGCACTCGGCAAGGCGCACATCACCGTCAACAAGAATTCCGTTCCGAACGATCCGCAGAAGCCGTTCGTGACGTCCGGTTTGCGCATCGGCACGCCGGCGGTCACCACGCGCGGCTACCGGGAGCCGGAGTGCATCGAGCTGGCGAACTGGATCTGCGACGTGCTCGACGCGCCCGGCGACGCCTCGGTGATCGCGACGGTGCGCGAGAAGGTCACCGCGCAGTGCCGCCGTCACCCGGTGTACGCCGGTTGACGCGCGCGACGGTCGCCCGCGCCGCCCGGCCCGGCCGCTCGATGGTCCCGTCCGATGTCCTTTCCGTACCCGCCGGTCGCGGGCATGAATCTCGATCCGGCGTCATAATTCGTCGCGGATCCCGGCTGGATCGTGACTCGACCGCGCAATGCACTGCCCCTTCTGCCAGCACGAGAACACCCGCGTCATCGACTCGCGCGAATCGGAAGACGGCGCGGCGATCCGGCGACGGCGCGAATGCGAGGCCTGCGGCGAGCGCTTCAGCACGATGGAAGTCGCCGAGCTCAAGCTGCCGACGATCGTCAAGGGCGACGGGCGCCGCGAACCCTTCGATGCGCTCAAGCTGCGCCGCTCGATGGAGCGCGCGCTGCACAAGCGGCCGGTGCCGGAGGCGCAGATCGACACGGCGGTGCATGCGATCGTCCAGCAGGTGCGCATGAGCGGCGAGCGCGAACTCGCCTCCCGCAAGCTCGGCGACTTCGTGATGGCGCAGATGCGCCAGCTCGATGACGTCGGCTACGTCCGTTTCGCATCCGTGTACCGCCGCTTCGAGGACGTGGCCGACTTCCGCGAGGAGATCGAGATGCTCGAGCGCGACCTGCCGACGACCGAAGGGCAGTTGCCGCTGCTCGGCGGCGACATCGTGCCGTTCGGCGCGAACGGCAAGCGCGGGCGCAAGCGCTGAATCATGCGACGCATGCGCGGGTGGTTGGAGCTTGCAGGTCTGGTCACGGCACTGGTGGCGTCGGTCCTGTCGCGGCTGCTCATGCGCAAGATCGCTCCGGTGCATGCGATGTTCGGCTTGGAACTGCCGGGACCGACGCGGGCGTGGCGTGCCTGCGTGCCGTACGGGCTCGCGCTGCCGCTTGCGACCGCGCTGGTCTGGTCGTCGATGCGCCGCGATCCGAGCGGGGGCATCGCCACGTTCGTGGTCGGTGGCGTGCCGCTCGGCATCTTCTCGATTTTCGCGGCATGGCTGCCGGTGATGGCCGTTGCGAAGGTCGCGGGATAGGAATGCGCGGACACATGTTCAGCGCGGTCGATCACGCGATGATGGCCCGGGCGCTCCGGCTCGCCGCGCGCGGCCTGCATTCGACGCAGCCCAATCCGCGCGTCGGCTGCGTGATCGCGCGCGACGGCGCGGTCGTCGGCGAGGGCTGGCATCGCCGCGCCGGCGAGGCGCACGCAGAAGTGTTCGCGCTGCAGGCCGCAGGAGAACGCGCGCGCGGCGCAACCGCCTACGTCACGCTGGAGCCGTGCGGAACCTTCGGCCGTACACCGCCCTGTGCGGACGCGCTGATCGCCGCCGGCGTGGCGCGCGTCGTGATCGCGAGCGGCGACTCCTCGCAGGCCAAGGGCGATGCGGTCGGCCGCATGCTCGCCGCCGGCATCGTGGTCGAGAGCGGCTTGATGCGTACCGCCGCGCGCGAGCTGAACCGCGGCTTCTTCAAGCGCATCGAGCACGGCCTGCCGTGGCTGCGCATCAAGCTCGCGTCCGGGATCGATGGGCGCACCGCGCTCGCCAACGGCGTGTCGAAATGGATCACCGGCGAAGCCGCGCGCCGCGACGTGCAGCGCTGGCGCGCGCGCAGTTCCGCGCTCCTCACCGGCATCGGCACCGTGCTCGCCGACGATCCGCGCCTGACCGTGCGCGACGAGGAACTGCTCGCCGCCGATCCCGCGCCGGTCGCGCCGTTGCGCGTCGTGCTCGACAGCGAGCTGGCGACGCCGGACGGAGCCGCCGTGCTGGATGGCTCCGCGCCGACGCTGGTCGTGCACGCGAACGGTCTGGCCGCGACCTCGCGCTTCGCGCGCGTCGAATGTGCCTCGGTGCCGCGCGCGCTGCACGGGCGCGGGCTGGACATGGGGGCGGTGCTGCGCCTGCTCGCCGGTCGCGGCATGAACGAAGTGCAGGTCGAAGCCGGCGCGCGACTTTGCGGCGCGCTTGCCGCGGCCGGCTTCATGGACGAACTGCTGCTCTATCAGGCGCCACTCGTTCTCGGCGACGACGCACGGCCGCTGCTGCGCCTTCCGGTCTTCGATCGCATCGAGGATGCGCCGCACCTGCGCGTGCACGAGATGCGACAGGTCGGCGACGATGTGCGCTTCCTGCTGCGGCCAGCCGCGGCCCGAACCGGGGGTTGATCCATGTTCACCGGCATCATCGAGGCAACCGGCGTCGTGCAGGCGCGCGAAGCGCGCGGCGGCGACCTGCGCCTGACCATCCGCGCCGACTCGCTCGATCTTTCCGACCTGCGCGAAGGCGACAGCGTCGCGGTCGCCGGTGCGTGCCTGACCGCGCTGGACTGCCATGTGCACGGCTTCGTCGCCGATGTCTCGCGCGAGACGCTGGCCTGCACCACGCTCGGCGCGCTGGCCGAGGGCGACGCGGTCAATCTCGAACGCGCGCTGCGGCTGTCCGACCGGCTCGGCGGGCATCTGGTATCCGGTCACGTCGACGGGGTCGGGCGCGTGCTGGATGTGCGCGAGGACGCGCGCTCGCAGCGCTGGACCTTCGAGGCGCCGGCGGCTCTCGCGCGCTACATCGCGGCGAAGGGCTCGATCTGCATCGATGGCGTCAGCCTCACCGTGAACGAGGTCGAAGGCGCGCGGTTCGGCGTGAACCTGATTCCGCACACGGTCGCGGTCACGACCTTCTCGCGGCGGCGCGTCGGCGACGCGGTGAACCTTGAAGTGGACATGATCGCCCGCTATCTCGAACGCCTGCACGGCGCCGACGCGGCCGCATGACGCGGCGTCAACCGGATCCGCAGCGATCCCCGACCGAGGCAACACCATGAGCTTTGCGACCATCCCGGAACTGCTGGACGACCTGCGCGCGGGTCGCATGGTGGTGATCGTCGACGACGAGGACCGCGAGAACGAGGGCGACCTCGTCATGGCCGCCGAGAAGGTCCGGCCCGAGGACATCAATTTCATGGCGCGCGAGGGCAGGGGCCTGATCTGCCTGCCGATGACGCGCGCCCGCGCGCGGCAGCTCGGCCTGCGGCCGATGGTCGACGCCAACACCTCGCCGTACCACACCAACTTCACCGTCTCGATCGAGGCGGCCGAAGGCGTGACCACCGGCATCTCCGCCTACGACCGCGCGCACACCATCCGCACGGCGGTGCGCCCCGACGCCGGGCCGGCCGACATCGTGCAGCCGGGCCACGTCTTCCCGCTCGTTGCCCAGCCGGGCGGCGTGCTCACCCGCGCCGGACATACCGAGGCAGCCTGCGATCTCGCCGCGCTGGCCGGGCTCGAACCGGCCGGCGTGCTGGTCGAGATCCTCGACGACGACGGCAGCATGGCGCGCCGGCCGGAACTGGAGCAGTTCGCCGGGCGCCACGGCCTGCGCATCGGCACCATCGCCGACCTGATCCGCTACCGGCTGGAAACCGAGAAGACGGTCGCGCGCGTGCACGAGTCCGCATGCGAGACCGAATTCGGCCCGTTCCTCCTGTTCGCCTACCGCGACGCGCTCTCGCACGGACTGCATTTCGCGCTGGTGCGCGGCGACGTGGCCGGCGACGAGCCTGTGCTGGTGCGCGTCCACGTGCAGAACACCTTGTCCGACGTGCTGCATCTGGAGCGTGCCGATCTGGGCCTGACCGTTACCGCCGCGCTGCGGAGGATCGCGCGCGAGCCGCGTGGCGTGGTCGTAGTGCTGGCCGGCGACGATGCCGCCGACGCCCTGCTCGCGCGCCTCGAAGGCAAGGCCATGCCGGCCGCCGACGGCGTGCCGGAATGGCGTCGCCTCGGTGCGGGGGCGCAGATCCTTGCCGACCTCGGCATCCGCCGCCTGCGCGTGCTCGGCACCGCGCGCCGGCTGGTCGGACTGGCGGGTTTCGGGCTGGAAGTGGCCGGCCACGAGGAAACGCCGTAGGCGCGGCTGCCCGCTACACTTGCATCCCCGGCCTCCTTCAACGCCCATGCCCACGTACTCCGGTGAACTGCGCCCCGTCGCGGGCGCGCGCTACGCGATCGTCGCCAGCCGCTGGAACCCGCGCATCGTCGACGCGCTGGTCGACGGCGCGCTGCGCACGCTGGCCGACCACGGCGTCGGCGAGGAGGCGATCGATCTCGTGCGCGTGCCGGGCGCATGGGAGATTCCGCAGGCCGCGTTGCGCCTCGCCACGCGCGCCGAAGTCGCGGCGATCCTCGCGCTGGGCTGCGTCGTGCGCGGCGACACGCGCCATTACGAGCACGTCGCCGACGGCTGCGCGCAGGCGCTGATGCGCGTCGCGCTGGAGCGCGGCGTGCCGGTGCTGAACGGCGTGCTCGCGGTCGAGCGCCATGCGGACGCCGAGGCACGCGCCGGCGGCGCGCACGGCAACAAGGGCGAGGAAGTCGCGCTGGCGGCGCTGGAAACGGCCCATCTCTGGAGACAGATCCGATGAATGCATCCCGCGCGCCATCCGGCGTGGACCCGGCCGCGCGCTCGCGCGCGCGCCGCCGCGCGCTGCAGGCGATCTACGCCTGGCAGATCAGCGGCAACCGCATCGAGCACGTGATCGACCAGTTCCGGCAGGAGCAGGACATGCAGGTCGCCGACCTCGAATACTTCGAGGCGATGGTGCGTGGCGTCGCCGCCCGCCACGAGGCGCTGGACGCCGCGATCGTGCCGCACCTGGACCGCGACATCGACCGCGTCGATCCGATCGAGCGCGCGGTGCTGCGCCTCGGTGCGTGGGAGCTCAAGGAGCGCATCGACGTGCCGTACCGTGTCGTCATCAACGAGGCGCTGGAAACGACCAAGCGCTTCGGCGCCGAACACGGCCACACCTATGTCAACGGCGTGCTCGACAAGCTCGCCGCCGAATGGCGCGCGGCCGAGTACGCCGCCTCGCGCCGCTGAGCGGCGCGCGCCACGCGATCGTGCGCATGCCGTTCATCCATCGTCGTCACGCTGCGGTGGCGGCGGTGGCGCTGTCCCTTGCCTACGCGGTCGGCATCCTTGCCGGGCTCGATGCGCTGAACGGAACCTGGTACTGGCGCCGGCCGTGGATCGATCTCGGCGTGCTGCGCTGCGCGCTTCTGCTCGCGCTGCCGTTGCCACTCGTCCGGGTCGGGCTGTCGCCGCGCTTCCGGTCGCGGACGCGCCTCGTGGCGCTGGTGCTCGCCTCGTTCGGTTTCCAGCTCGCGGCGGCGGCCTGTCATCCGGATGCGTGGGAGCGCGTGCGCGCGATCGTCGAATCACCGGTCGCGACCAGCTATTTCACCGACGCGACGCGCATTGCCGACCTTCGCGAGTGGCTGGCCGGGTTCCACGCGGCGCGGCTGGAACTGCATTCGGCGACCCATCCGCCGGGGCCGATCCTGTTCCACCACGCCGTGCTGCGCATCGCCGGGCCCGAATCGGCGCCGCTCGCTGCGGCACTGCTGATCGGCCTGATCGCCGCATCCGGCGTCGCGGTGATGTGGCGCTTCGCCGGCATCTGGACCGACGATCCCGAGGCGCGCCTCGCCGTCGCCGCGTGGTACGCGATGCTGCCGGCGCTGGTCGTGTTCTTTCCCGAGTTCGACCAGTGCTATCCGATCCTGACGATGCTGCTGGTGACCGGCTGGATCGGTGCGCTGCGCGGCTCGCTTGCGCGCGCAGCCGCGTTCGGCGTCGTCGCGTTCGTCGCGACCATGTTCGCGTGGAACCTGCTTTCGCTCGGCGTGTTCTTCGCGCTTGCGGTGGCGTGGTGGTGGCGCCATGCGCGCGGCACGCCGAAGGTGCCGGCCGGTCTGTCCGGGATGCTCGTGGCGCTCGCGACGTTCGTCGCCTGCCATGCGCTGTTCGCGCTCGTTTCCGGCTACCGGCCGTTCGCGAGCCTGTTCCATGCGATCGACACGCAGGCCGTGCTCGCGGCCATGGTCGACCGGCCGTGGTGGGCTTGCGTGCTGCTCGACCCGTGGGATTTCCTCGTCGGCAGCGGCGTCGCCTCGATCCCGCTGCTGGTGTTGTTCCTCGCGCGCATGCCCGACGACGCTCGCCTCGATGCGGCGACCGCGGCGCTGATCCGCATCGGCCTCGCGACGATCCTCGTCATCGACGTGTCGGGCCTGCTGCGCGCCGAGACCGCGCGCGTGTGGCTGTTCCTGCAGCCCTTCGTGGTGGTTCCGGCCGGCCTCGCGCTGGCGCGCATCGAGGCACGCTGGCGCATCGCGGTGTTCGCCGCGCAGTGGCTCGTGCTCGTCGCGATGGTCACGCGGCTATCCTTCATCGATCCGTGACGAGGCCCGCGCGATGGAATTCGATCTGATCGGCCGCATCCGCACGCGCTGCGCTGCGCACCGTGCGGACGTGCGGCTCGGGATCGGCGACGACGCCGCGCTGCTCGCGCCGCCCGACGGCCTGCAGATTGCGGCGTGTGCCGACACGCTGGTCGCCGGCGTGCATTTCCCGCCCGGAACGCATGCCGCCGACCTCGGCTGGAAGTCGCTCGCGGTGAACCTGTCCGATCTCGCGGCGATGGGCGCGACGCCGGCGTGGGCGCTGCTCGCGCTGACCCTGCCCGATGCGCAGCCGGCGTTCGTCGACGCGTTCGCGGACGGCTTTGCCGACCTCGCCGCGCGCCATGGCGTCGCGCTGGTCGGCGGCGACACCACGCGCGGACCGCTGGCGGTCACCGTCACCGCGCTCGGGTTCGTCGCGCCCGGGCAGGCCCTCGCGCGCGGCGGCGCGCGGCCGGGCGACCTCGTGTACGTGACCGGCACGCTCGGTGATGCAGCCGGCGGGCTGCGCTGCCTCGACCGCGGCGACGCGAAGGCCGACATGCTGTTCCAGGCGCCGGGCGACACGCGCGAGCGCCTGCTCGCGCGCCTGAACCGCCCCGAGCCGCGCATCGCGGTCGGCGCGCTGCTGCGCGGCGTCGCCTCGGCGGCGATCGACGTTTCCGACGGCCTCGTCGCCGACCTCGCGCACGTGGCCGCGGCGAGCGGGGTCGGCATCGAGATCGAGGCCGGGCGGCTTCCCGCGTCGCCGGCGCTGCTGTCGCTGTTCGATGCGGACGAGCGCATCGCGCTGCAGGCGGCCGGAGGCGACGACTACGAGCTTGCGTTCACCGTTCCGCCCACGCGCGAAGCGGCCATGCTGCGCGACCTTGCACGTGCCGGCTGCGGCGCGACGCGTATCGGGCGCGTGACGGACGGCACCGGAGTCCGGTTGCTCGATGCCGGTGGCGACGAGATGCGGCTTGCCCGCGGCGGCTGGGAGCACTTCGCATGAGGCTCGATGCCGCGCAGCGCCGCGCGCTGCTTTCGCATCCGGCGGGCTGGATCGCCTGCGGCTTCGGCTCCGGACTGAGTCCGTGGGCGCCCGGTACCGCGGGATCGCTGGCCGCGCTGCTGCCGTGGCTCGCGTTGCGCGGGCTTCCACCGATGGTGCTCGCCATGGTGCTCGCGGTCGCATTCGCGATCGGCGTGTGGGCTTCGTCCGCAACCGCGCAGCGGCTGCACATCGACGATCCCGGTTGCATCGTCTGGGACGAGTTCGTCGGGCAGTGGATCGCGCTCGTGCCGCTGGCTTTCGCATCGCGCGGCTGGCCGTGGATGTTGGTCGCCTTCGGATTGTTCCGCCTGTTCGACGTCTGGAAGCCGTGGCCGGTTTCGTGGGCCGACCGGCGCGTCAAGGGCGGATTCGGCGTGATGCTCGACGACGCGCTGGCGGGGCTGCTCGCGGCGCTGGCGCTGACGGCGCTGCTCGTCGCGGCCGGCGGCTGATCGGGCCTACTCCGGCGGCAGCAGCTTGCCCGGATTGAGGATGCCGTGCGGGTCGAAGTCGCGCTTGATCGCGCGCATCAGGGCCAGCGCGTTCGGATCGACGGCGCGCGGGATGAAGTCGCGCTTGGCCAGCCCGATGCCGTGTTCGCCGGACAGCGTGCCGCCGAGGCCGATCACCGCGTCGAACAGCGCGTCCAGCGCGGCTTCGGCGCGGGTGCGCTCGGCGTCGTCGCGCGGCAGCAGGTTCACGTGCAGATTCCCGTTGCCGGCGTGGCCGAAGCAGACGATCGGCAGCGCGTGGCGGGTGGCGATCGCGCGGGTGGCGGCGACCAGCTCCGGAACGCGGCTGACCGGAACGACCACGTCCTCGTTGATCTTGTTCGGCGAGATCGTGCGCAGCGCGGGCGAGAGCGCCTTGCGCGCGGCCCACAGTTCGCCGGATTCCGTCGCGGTGCGCGCGCTGCGCAGGTCCAGCAGGCCGTCGCCGCGCGCCGCCGCCGACAGCGCATCGACGGCTGCATCCAGCGTGTCCGGCTCGCCATCGGCCTCGATCATCAGCATCGCGCCGACCACCGGCACCGCATCGCCGCCGTGCGCGCGGGCGAGGCGCAGGCATTCGTCGTCGAGGAATTCGAGCGCGGCCGGTGCGACAGGCTGCGCCATGATCCGCGCGACGGCGTTCGCCGCGGCTTCGACATCGGCGTACGTCGCGCGCAGCGTGCGCTTGGCCGAAGGCAGCGGCGTGAGCTTGAGGGTCGCCTCGGTGACCATCGCGAGCGTGCCTTCCGAACCGACCAGCAGGCGGGTCAGGTCGTAGCCGGTCGCGCCCTTGGTCGTCGCGGTTCCGCAGCGGAACGCATGGCCGCTTCCGGCGACCGCGCGCAGCGCGAGCACGTTGTCGCGCGTCGCGCCGTACTTGACCGCGCGCGGCCCGCCCGCGTTGCAGGCGATGTTGCCGCCGATCGTGCAGAACGGCGCCGAGGTCGGGTCGGGCGGCCAGAACAGGCGGTGTGCGGCGAGCGCGGCCTGCAGGTCGGCATTGAGCACGCCGGGTTCGACGATCGCCACGCGGTCGTCCGGGCGCACGGCGAGGATGCGGTTCATCCGCTCGAAGCTCGCGACCACGCCGCCTTCCGATGGCACCGTCGCGCCGGTGGTGTTCGTGCCGCGTCCGCGCGCGACCAGCGGCACGCGATGCGCGTGGCACAGCCGCACCAGTTCCACGACTTGCTCGTGGTCGCGCGGATACACTACCGCATCCGGCATCGCCTGCCGGCGCGAGTTGTCGTAGCCGTAGGTCAGGCGCTCGCCGGCATCGACGCTCATCGCGTCGCCGAAGATGCGCCGCAGTCCGGCGTGGAAGTCCGCTTCGGGCATGGCGGCCGCGCGTGTCAGTCCACGTACTCGAAAACCTTGACCACGCGCTCGACGCCGGCCACGTTGCGCGCGATCTCGACCACGGCCTCCTCCTCCTCGCGAGTGACCTTGCCCATCAGGTACACGGTGCGGTGCGCGGTGGTGACGTTGACGCGGGTCGGGTCGAAGCCGGGCAGGCTGGTGATGTCGAGCAGCGCGGTCTTCACGTGCGCGCTCAGCGTGTTGTCGCGGCGCCGCGCCCAGAAACCGATCGGTTCGCCGACGAGAAGGTCGTTGACGATGCGCCGCGTGCCTTCGATGCCCGTCACGCGCTGCTGCGCGCGCTGCTTGAGTTCCTCGTTGCGCACTTCGCCGATCAGCAGGATCACCGCGTCGTAGACGACCACGCGCACATTGTTCTTTAGCGCCAGTTCGCGATCCTCGTTGATCGAGTCGTAGGCGGTGAGGAAGGTGCGCTTGTCGTCGACGTAGGTGCCGAGGTCGCGGCGATCGTGCGCGGCGCGCGCACCGGCGGCCGCTCCGCCGACCACGGCGGCCACGCAGCCGGAAAGCAGCGCCGCGAGCAGCGGCAGCAACAGCAGGTGACGGACGCGCATGGTGGTTTCCTCCGGGAACGTTGTTTTCAGAATGCGTCGAACGCGTTGCGCAGCCACTCCAGCGCCGGACGGTCCGCGCCGCCGCCGATGGAGACGACATCGAAGCGGCACGTCGCATGTGCCTGCTGCGGATGCGCCGCGAGCCAGGCCGACGCCGCGCGCACCAGCCGCTGACGCTTGGCGCGACCGACGGAATCGGCGCCGTCGCCGAACCCGCTGCGACGCCGGTAGCGGACCTCGACGAACACCAGCACGTCGCGATCGCGCATCACGAGATCGAGCTCGCCGTGGCGGCAGGTGAAGTTGGCCTCCACCAGCGCGAGGCCGGCCCGCTCCAGATGGCTCCGCGCCAGTGCCTCGTAGTGCGCGCCGGTGCTGCGCGGCGCAGCGGCGCGCGTCGTGGTCATCGTGCGTCCGGGAACGCGCCGAGCGCGCCGTCGGCTGGCTCGGCGACGCCGTAGCGGAAGCGCGCCCAGCCGACCAGCCGGTGCACGCGACCGAACGAATCGGCGGTCAGCTCGCCCGTCGCGCCCGCGATGTAGGCATCCGGGTGCGCGGCGAGCCAGTCGAGGTACGGCACCAGCGCATACGCATCCATGCCGAATGCGAACAGGCGTCCGCCGAATCCGTTCGCGCTGGCCAGTCGGGTCGCGACCGCGTTGCGCGACGGCCGGCCGGCGATCGGAGCGAACAGCCACGGTGCATCGCAGAACTCGACACCGTCCAGGTCGCGGTCCAGCGCGACGTTGCCGTCGGCGGCATTGATGTGCGAGGTCGCGAAGATCGCGCCACCGATGCCCGCGACGCGCAGTTGCGGCACCAGCAGCCGGCCCTGCTGCGGGCGCACGCTGATGAACACGCCGCCGCCGTCGCCGGACGCAGGCATGGCCTGGCGCACGGCGCCGGAGTAGTCGATGTCCTTGTCGCCGATCCTCGTTTCCGCGACCACGCTGCCGCCGCCCGCCTCGAACTGCGCGCGGAACGCGCGCGCGGCGCGCTCGGCCCAGTCTGCGTCCGAGGCGACGATCGCGGCGCGGCCGATGCCGCGCGCAAGCATGCGCTCGGCCGCCTGCGCGCCTTCGGTGTCCGGCAGCAGGCCGAACTCGGCGCTGCCCGGAGGTGGCACCTCCCCGCTGTCCGGGTGGTTGAGCGCGAGCACGCGCGTCGCGAGCGGCTCGCGGAACAGCGCACCGACCGCTTCGCGCTGCAGCGGTCCGACGACGAGGTCCGCGCCGTCCGCGACCGCCGCACGATAGGCGGCAATCGCGTCCTCGGGCCGCGCGCCCGAGTCGTAGATGCGCACCTCGGGCCGCGTGCGCGGATCGTCCGCGAAGTAGGCGGTCAGGAAGCCGTCGCGAATCGATTGCGAGATCGCGTCCAGTTGCGAGGCGGGCAGCAGCAGGCCGACGCGATGCGGCGGTACGTAACCCTCGGGCGCGCCGTCGGCCAGGGTCGTGCCGACCGGGCGGCTCGGCTGCGGCAGCGTGCGCGCGAACGACTGCCCGGACGCGTTCAGCGCGAGCTCGATCCACGGCCGCAGCGGATCCTGCGGCGAAAGCAGCGCATGGCGGGCGCGCAACTGCTCGGCCGGCACGCGGGACAGTGCTTCCTGCAACTGCTGGCGGTTGTGATCGCGATCCGCGTCGCGCAGCTCGCGATCGAGCAACGCGCGCATCTGTGCGGACGCCAGCGGATTGCCGTCGGCGAGTTCCGCGCGTGCGCGCAGTTCGAGTGCGCGCAGGCGCAGCGAAGGGGAAAGCGACGCCTCGTCGAACAGCAGCATCGCCTTGGCGCGCGCGGCGTCGCCGCGATGCAGCGCGATCTCCGCGTCGAGCAGGTCCAGCCGTGCGGCGCTTTCCGCATCGAGCCGGCGACGGTGGATGTCGCCGAGCGCGCGCTCGGCGCCGTCGAGATCGCCGGCATCGCGCAGCACCTCGCCCGCGCGCAGGCGATAGAACGCGGCCATGTCGCCGCGCTGCGAGCGGGCGAGCGACAGATACTCGGCCGCCGCGCCGTGGAGGTCGCCTTGCGCGTAGAGCGTCTCGGCCCGTTCGGTGCGCGGCGAGTGCGAGGGCGAGAGATCGCCGACCGGCGCGGGCAGCGTCGCGCAGGCGCCGAGCAGCACGGTCAGCAGCAGCGCCGCGGCGCGCGCCGCGAGCGGGCGGGGTGGAGCATCGTGCGGTCGGGAGCGCATTTCTTCTCCGTTGCGCGCAGGCGCAGGCGAAGGCTGCGATGATAGCCGATCGTCGCGGCGCTCCCCGCCGCCCTCTTTCGCGAGCAATGCCATGCCGGAAGCCGGATGTCTGTGGGTCGTCGCCACGCCGATCGGCAACCTCGGCGATTTCTCGCCGCGTGCGAAGCAGGTGCTGCGCGAGGTCGACGTCGTGGCCGCGGAAGACACGCGCCACAGCGCGCCGTTGCTAGCGCAGGCGGGCAGCGAGGCGCGCGTGGTCGCGCTGCACGAACACAACGAGGCCGAGCAGGTCGCGCGCGTGCTGGAATGGCTTGGCGCGGGCAAGGCGGTCGCGCTGATTTCCGATGCGGGCACGCCGCTGGTCAGCGACCCCGGTTTCCGCATCGTGCGCGCCGCGCGCGAAGCCGGCTTCGCGGTGTCGCCGGTGCCGGGGCCGTGCGCGGCGATCGCCGCGTTGTCGGTGGCCGGTCTGCCGAGCGACCGTTTCGCGTTCGAGGGCTTCCTGCCCGCACGCGCGTCCGCGCGGCGCGAGCGGCTCGCCGAACTGGCCGGCGAATCGCGCACGCTGCTCTTCTACGAGTCGAGTCACCGCATCGTCGATTCGCTGGCCGACCTGGCCGCCGTGTTCGGTGCTTCGCGCGACGCCGTGCTCGCCCGCGAGCTGACCAAGCGCTTCGAGACCGTGCTTGCGATGCCGCTCGGTGCGCTGCATGCGCGCGTCGCGGCGGATGCGGACCAGCAGCGCGGCGAGTTCGTGCTGGTCGTGGCCGGTGCGGACGACGCGGCGGGCGATGCGAAGCTTGCCGAAGGCCGTCGCGTGTATGCGTTGCTCGCGAAGGAACTGCCGCCCGCGCGCGCGGCCAAGCTCGCGGCCGCGATCAGCGGCGCGCCACGCAAGCAGTTGTACGAAGGATGAGCGCGGGTCTGGCCGGACGCGACGCGAGGCGCGAGAATCGGCGCATGGATGCATCCGGTTCCCCGAGACGTCGTACGCTGCGCGCGATCCTCGTCGCCGTGATCGTGCTGGTCGTGGTGTACCTCGCCGCGGCGTTCCTCGGCGAATGGATCGTTTCCGCGCGCTATCCGGCGCCGGATCAGGCCGCGACCTGGGCGATGATCGTTCGTTTCGTCGCGGCGACGCTGGCCGTCGCATTCGCCACGCAGGCCTGGTACTGGCTCCGGCGCCGCTGACCGGCTGCTACACTGCCCGCGGGAGCCGGCCAGGCAGCCGCGGCGCTTCGCGCGTCGAGGAAAGTCCGGGCTCCACAGGGCAGGGTGCCAGGTAACGCCTGGGCGGCGCGAGCCGACGGAAAGTGCAACAGAGAGCAGACCGCCGAACGGCGCGGCTCCGCTTCGGCGGGGCGGCGTGCGTGGCAAGGGTGAAACGGTGCGGCAAGAGCGCACCGCGAGTCCGGCAACGGACCGGCACGGCAAACCCCACCTGGAGCAAGGCCGAATAGGGGAACGATGGCGTGGCCCGCGCCGTTCCCGGGTTGGCTGCTTGAGCCCTGCGGCGACGCAGGGCCCAGAGGAATGGCTGCCCACGACAGAACCCGGCTTATCGGCCGGCTCCCACCTCCATTCGACCGTTCCACGCCGCGCCGACCGGTGCGGCGTGGCGTGCGCGGGTCTTCTTCTGCAGTTTCAGTATCTTGCATGTCCTTGTTCAGGTCGGGTCTGAATAAGTGCCTGCACGGATTGAAAAAAACGTCGCCACGGACCGAGTTTTTCCTTGACAGCCCGATACCTGCTGCCTAATGTGGGCGATAGTGGTTTTTCGTGGTGAATCGTGGGTCATGTTCCAGGGCGAGGCAGCGGTCACGCTGGACGACAAGGGGCGGGTTTCCATACCCGCGGCCCATCGCGCGCCCGTGGCGGAAGGCGGCAATCGTCTGGTGGTGACCTACAACCCGTTCGAGCACGGCTGCCTGTGGATTTTCCTGCAGGACGAGTGGGAGCGGGTGCGCGACGAGGTCGTCGCGCTGCCGAGCGTGAAGGCGACGCACCGCAACCTGCAGATGAAGCTGGTCGGCGCCGCCGCGCACGTCGAGCCGGACGGCAACGGGCGCATCCAGATTCCCGCGAGTCAGCGCAACGCGACGGGCATCGAGAAGCGCGCGGTGCTGCTCGGCATGGGCAACAAGTTCGAGCTTTGGAGCGAGCAGGCACATCTCGCCAAGATCCGCGAAACGATCGGCGAGGACCAGATCACGGAGGAAATGCTCGAGCTGCGGCTGTGAGGACGCGATGAGCGCCCGTGCCTTCGAGCATGTACCGGTGATGGCAAGGCAGGTCCTGGAAGGCCTGCGGGTGGTCAGGGATGGCCGGTATCTGGATGGCACGTTCGGGCGCGGCGGGCATGCGCGCGAAGTACTGGCAAGGCTGGGGCCGCAGGGCAGGTTGCTGCTGATGGATCGGGATCCGGAAGCGATTGCCTGTGCCCGGCACGAGTTCGGTGGCGATGATCGGGTCGCGATCCGCCACGGGAACTTTGCCGGGATGGCGCAGTGGCCGGAGGCGGCCGCCGGAGTCGACGGCGTGCTCCTCGACCTCGGCGTTTCATCGCCGCAACTGGACGATGCGGCGCGCGGTTTCAGTTTCCAGGCGGATGGGCCCCTGGACATGCGGATGGACCCGGCGCGGGACACGAGTGCGGCGGACTGGCTTGCGGCTGCGGACGAGAGGGAGATCGCCGACGTGTTGTGGCGTTACGGCGAGGAACGGATGAGCAGGCGCATCGCGCGGGCGATCGTCGAGCGCCGGCGCGATGCGCCGCTCGCCACCACGCGCGAGCTCGCCGCGCTGGTCGAGCGCGTGATCGGCGGCCGGCGCCAGCCGGGCAAGCATCCGGCCACGCGCACGTTCCAGGCGCTTCGCATCCACGTCAACGACGAGCTCGGCGCGCTCGATCGCGGCCTTGCCGCGGCGCGCGACTGCCTGAAGCCAGGCGGCCGGCTGGTGGTGATCAGTTTCCATTCGCTCGAGGATCGCGCGGTCAAGCAGTTCATCCGCGGCGAGCCGGTGCGTGCGCCGCGCCGCGGCCTGCCGTTGCCCGAGCGCGCCGCGCCCGCGCTGGTCGCGATCGGTCGCGCGCAGTTCGCCGACGAGGCGGAGCGTGCCGCCAATCCGCGTTCGCGCAGCGCGGTGCTTCGCGTGGCCGAGAAGTCCCTCGCGCCGGAGGCCGCATGACCCTGCGCGCCGCCTTCTGCATCGTTCTTCTCGCGGCGGTGATCGCCAGCGCGATCGCCGCCGTGCATGCGCGCCACGAAAGCCGCCGCGCGTTCGTCGAGCTGTCGCGGCTGGATGCCGAGCGCGACGAACTGGAGATCGAGTTCGGTCGCCTGCAACTCGAACAGGCGACCTGGGCGGAGAACAACCGCATCGAGCAGATCGCGCGCGGCCGGCTCGGGATGATCGGGGCGAGCGCGGCCGAGACGCGGGTGGTACGCCGATGAACACCCGCGTCACGCCGGTGCGCCTTCGCTCCCGCCTCACTTCGGTGGTCGCCGTGCTTGCGCTGGCCTCGTGCGCGCTGGTCGTGCGTGCGGTGGACCTGCAGGTCGTGCGCAAGGACTTCTACCAGGAGCAGGGCGATGCGCGCTACCTGCGCGACATCGGGATTCCGGTGTCGCGCGGCACGATCTTCGACCGCAACGGCGAACCGCTGGCGGTCTCCACGCCCGTCGAGTCGATCTGGGCGAATCCACGCGAGCTCGTCGGCCATCCCGAACGCGTCGCGCAATTGGCGCGGGCCGCCGGGCTCGACGAGGATGCCCTCCGGAAGTGGCTGGCGGAGCGGTCCGCGCGCGAGTTCGTCTACATCAAGCGGCACCTGAACCCCGACGCTGCCGAAGCGATCCTCGCGCTCGGCATTCCCGGAGTGGCCAGCCAGCGCGAGTTCCGCCGCTACTACCCGAGCGGCGAGGTCAGCGCGCACGTGCTCGGGTTCACCAACATCGACGACGAGGGCCAGGAGGGGCTGGAGCTATCGTTCGACGAGTGGCTCACCGGCACGCCCGGCATCAAGCGCGTGATCCGCGACCGGCTCGGCCACGAGGTCGAGAACGTGGAACTGGTGCGCGAGGCGCAGCCGGGACGCGACCTCGTTCTGTCGATCGATCGCCGCATCCAGTACCTCGCCTACCGCGAACTGAAGGCGGCCCTGCAGGAGCATCACGCGACCGCCGGCTCGATGGTGATCCTCGACGTGCCGACCGGCGAGATCCTCGCGATGGTCAACCAGCCGTCGTTCAACCCGAACGCGCGCGGCGCGATCGACCCCGCGCGGCGGCGCAACCGCGTCGTCACCGACGTGGTCGAGCCGGGCTCGACGATGAAGGCGCTGACCATCGCTGCCGCGCTGGAAAGCGGCAAGTGGAAGGCGCACACGCCGATCGACACCACGCCCGGCACCTACACGCTCTACGGCCACACGATCAGCGACGTGCGCAACCACGGCTACATCGACGTGACCGGCGTGATCACGTATTCGAGCAACGTCGGCGCCGCGAAGATCGCGGCGACGATGACGCGCGATCACATGTACGACGTGTTCCATCGCTTCGGTCTCGGCGAAGTCACCGCCAGCGGCTTTCCGGGCGAGTCGCCGGGGAACCTGCCGATCGCGCGCAACTGGGGGCCGGTCGAGCAGGCGACGATCGCCTACGGCTACGGCCTGAGCGTGACGCCGCTGCAACTCGCGCAGGCCTATGCCGCGCTCGCGAACAACGGCCGTCTGCGCTCGCCGACATTCGTCAAGGGCGCGCCGAATCCCGATCGCGCGGTGATCGATCCGGAGATCGCCGCGCAGGTGCGCGCGATGCTGGAAACCGTGGTGCGCCCGCCCGGCGGCGGCGTCAAGGCCGCGATCGCGAACTACCGCGTCGCCGGCAAGACCGGCACCGCGCGCACCGCCGTCGCGGGCGGCTACCAGAAGCGCTACATCTCGCTGTTCGCGGGCATGGTGCCGGCCAGCGCGCCGCGCCTCGTCGGAGTGGTCGTGATCCACGACCCGCAGGCCGGCATGTACTACGGCTCGCTGGTCGCCGCGCCGGTGTTCGGCAAGGTCATGGACGGCGCGCTGCGCCTTCTCGACGTGCCGCCCGACGATGTCCAGAACTGGTACACGGCGGCGCCCGAATCGGCGCCCACCCTCGACGCCGCGGGCACCGTGCCCGCGCATCGTCCGGAGGTGGCCCGATGAGCGACGCACGCTCGATGACCCTGCGCGAACTGCTGCCCGGCGAAGTGGCCGGCGCGGCGGCCGACCTGCGCGTGCGCGGCCTCGCGCTCGACTCGCGGCGGATCGAGCCAGGCCACGCCTTCGTTGCGCTGGCCGGCCTCAACGCGCACGGCATCACGTTTGCCCCGGCGGCGTCGGCGCGCGGCGCGGTGGTGGTCCTTGCCGATCCGGCAGGCCTCCCCGCGTCCGCGCCGACGGCTGCTTCCGGTGCGCTTCCGGTGGTCTGGATCGACAACCTGCGCGAGCGCGTCGGGTCGATCGCGGCGCGCTTTTTCGGCGAGCCGACGCGCGCGCTGCGCGTGACCGGCGTGACCGGCACCAACGGCAAGACCTCGACCGTGCACCTGCTGGCCCAGGCGCTCGCGCGCGGCGGCAGGCGCGCGGCCACGATCGGCACGCTCGGCGCCGGCCTGCACGGTGCGCTGCGCGAGGGCGAGCGCACGACGCCGGACGCGATCGAGGTGCAGGCGCTGATGGCGGATTTCGTCGACGCCGGCGCCACCGACGTCGCGATGGAAGTCTCCTCGCACGCGCTGGAACAGGGCCGCGTCAACGGTGTCGCGTTCGAGCTGGCGGTGTTCACCAACCTGACCCGCGATCACCTCGACTACCACGGCACGATGGATGCCTACGGCGCGGCCAAGCGGCGCCTGCTGGAATGGCCCGGGCTGCGCGCGGCAGTGATCAACGTGGACGATCCGTTCGGCGCCGCGCTGGCCGCGCGGACCGGCGCCACCCGCCGCGTGCTTCGCTGCGGCGTGGAACGCGACGATGCCGATGTCGTCGCACGCGCGGTATCCACCGGCGCGGACGGGGTCGCGTTCCGGCTCGAAACACCGTGGGGTGCCGGTGACGTCGCGAGCCGGTTGCTCGGCCGCTTCAACGTCGCCAACCTGCTGGTCGTCGCCGCCTGTCTCGGCGAACTCGGATTCCCGTTCGACGCGATCGTCGATTCGCTCGCGCACCTGGCGCCGGTCGCCGGCCGCATGCAGCGGATCGGTGGCGGTCCGCGGCCGCTGGTCGTCGTCGACTACGCGCACACGCCCGATGCGCTGGAGCAGGCGCTGCGCGCGCTGCGTGCGCATTGCGCCGGGCGCCTCGTGTGCGTGTTCGGCTGCGGCGGCGAACGCGATGCCGGCAAGCGGCCGCAGATGGCGGCGATCGCGGAGTCGCTGGCCGACGCGGTCATCGTCACCGACGACAACCCGCGCGGCGAGGATGGCGATGCGATCGTCGCGGACATCCTCGCAGGCTTCGTCCGACCGGAGCGCGTGTCCGTCGAGCGCGACCGCGCGGCCGCGATCGCGCGCGCGATCGGCGAGGCTCACGCGGGCGACATCGTGTTGCTGGCCGGCAAGGGGCACGAGCCGTACCAGGAGATCGCCGGCGTGAAGCGTCCGTTCGACGACGTCGCCGTCGCGCGCGCGGTGCTGGAGGCGGCGGCATGATGCGGCTCTCCGACATCGCGCGCTGGACCGGCGGGCGCCTGCACGGCGCGGACGCGACGGTCGCCTCGGTATCCATCGACACGCGCACGCTGGAGCGTGGTGCGCTGTTCGTCGCGTTGCGCGGCGAGCGCCACGACGGACACGCATTCGCCGATGCGGCTCGCACGAAGGGCGCCGCGGCGCTGCTGGTGGAGCACGAACTCGCGCTGCCGCTGCCGCAGGTCGTGGTGGCCGACACGCAGCTCGCGCTCGGCGAGATCGCGCGCGCGCGCCGCGCCGCGAGCCGCGCGCGCGTCGTCGGCATCACCGGCTCCAACGGCAAGACCACGGTCAAGACGCTGCTCGGCTCGATCCTCGCGCGTCACGGGCGCACCCACGTCAATCCGGGCAACCTCAACAACGAGATCGGACTGCCGCTGACGCTGTGCGCGATGCCGCTGGACACGGAGTACGCCGTGCTCGAGATGGGCGCCGGCAAGCCCGGCGACATCGCCTACCTCGCACGCATCGCGCAGCCCGATGTCGCGCTGGTCAACAACGTCGCCGCCGCGCATCTGGAGCGGATGGGTTCGCTGCAGGGCGTGGCGGAAACCAAGGGCGCGATCCATGCCGCGCTGCCTGCGGACGGCGTCGCGGTGATCAATGCCGACGACGCATTCGCCGGATACTTCGCGGTGCGCGCGGCGCCGCGCCGGATTCTGCGTTACGGCATGTTGCGACAGGCGGACGTGACCGCGAGCGTCGATGCGCCCGGGATTCCGCCAGGCGCCTTCCGCCTGCTCTGCGCCGCGGGCGGTGTCGATGTCACCTTGCCGTTGCCGGGACGCCACAACGTGATGAACGCGCTCGCCGCGGCAACGGCCGCGATCGCGCTCGGCGTGCCGCTGGCGACGATCCGCGCCGGCCTCGAATCCGCGTCGCCGGTGGCCGGGCGGCTCGCGAGGATCGTCCACGAATCCGGCGCGGTCCTGATCGACGACAGCTACAACGCCAATCCCGGCTCGTTCGCGGCGGCGATCGCGACACTCGCCGCCGAATCCGGCGAGCGCGTGCTGGTGATGGGCGACATGGCCGAACTCGGCTCCGATGCGCGCCGGTTGCACGCCGACGTCGGCGCGCTTGCGCGCCGCAGCGGCATCGCGCGGCTGTACGCCGTCGGCGCCAATGCGAAGGCGGCGGTGGACGAGTTCGGTCGCGGCGCGCGCCATTTCCCGGATCAGTCCGCGCTGGTCGATGCCGCGCGAAAGGAACTCCGTGCCGGCGTCACGATGCTGGTGAAGGGGTCGCGCTCCTCGGCGATGGATCGTGTCGTGACCGCCCTGCGCGGCGATGCCGGCGGCAATGGAGGAAAGCGCGATGCTGCTTGAGCTGGCCGCACTGCTGAAGGGATGGATCAGCGGATTCCATCTGTTCCAGTACCTGACCTTCCGCGCCATCATGGGCACGCTCACCGCGCTCGCGGTGTCGCTGCTCGCGGGACCGGCGATCATCCGCAAGCTGGCGGCGGTCAAGGCGGGGCAGGTGATCCGCAGCGACGGGCCGCAGTCGCATCTCAGCAAGGCCGGCACGCCGACGATGGGCGGCGCGCTGATCATCGGCTCGATCGTGATCGCGACGCTGCTGTGGGCGGACCTGCGCAACCGCTACGTCTGGCTCGTGCTCGGCGTGCTGGTCGCGTTCGGCGCGATCGGCTTCTACGACGACTACAAGAAGCTGGTGCTGAAGGACAGCCGCGGACTCGCGGCGCGCTGGAAGTACTTCTGGCAGTCGGTGTTCGCGCTCGGCGTCGCGCTGTTCCTGCTCTTCACCGCCGACACGCCGGCCGCGACCACGCTGTACCTGCCGCTGATCAAGCAGGCGCAGTTCCCCCTCGTCGGCGCCGGGTCCGTGCTGTTCGTCGTGCTGACCTACCTGATGATCACCGGGTTCTCGAACGCGGTGAACCTGACCGACGGCCTCGACGGGCTCGCGATCATGCCAAGCGTGCTGGTCGGCGCCGCGCTTGGCGTTTTCGCCTATCTCGCGGGCAACCGCGTGTTCTCCGAATACCTCGGCATTCCGGCGATTCCCGGCGCGGGTGAACTGGCGATCTTCTGCAGCGCGCTGGCGGGCTCCGGTCTCGGATTCCTCTGGTTCAACACTTATCCGGCGCAGGTGTTCATGGGCGACATCGGCGCACTCGCGATCGGCGCGGCGCTGGCGACCGTCGCGGTGATCGTCCGGCAGGAAGTCGTGCTGCTGATCATGGGCGGCGTGTTCGTGATGGAAACCGCGTCGGTGATGCTGCAGGTGGCCAGCTTCAAGCTGACCGGCAAGCGCATCTTCCGGATGGCGCCGATCCATCACCACTTCGAGCTCAAGGGATGGCCGGAGCCGCGCGTGATCGTGCGCTTCTGGATCATCAGCGTGGTGCTGGTGTTGATCGGGCTGGCGACGTTGAAGGTGCGTTGATGGACGGACTCGTGCGCCAGCCGCTGATTGCAAGGGCATCCCACCGCCGGCTTGCGCCGACGGTCCCCCCCTCTCCCGCTGCGCGGGCGAGGGACGAGGGTCGGTCGCCTGCGGCGACCGGGTTTCGCGTCGGGAGCGCGTGGCCCTCACCCCACCGCCGGCTTGCGCCGACGGTCCCCCCCTCTCCCGCTGCGCGGGCGAGGGACGAGGGTCGGTCGCCTGCGGCGACCGGGTTTTCCATGGGGGTGGGGTGATGCTGCTGTTCGAACTGCCAAACCCGGTACAGGCGACGCGCTTCGGCGAGGTCGGCGGGCGCTACGACATCGGCCTGCTCGTCGGTGCGGTGCTGCTGGCCAGTCTCGGTCTGGTGATGGTCGCGTCCAGTTCCATCGCGATCGCGGATGCGCAGCAGCTTGGCGCCTTCTACTACCTCAAGCGCCACCTCGTGTTCCTCGCGCTCGGACTGGTAGCCGCCTTCATCGTCGCGCGCGTGGAACTGGACTGGGTCGAGCGTCACGCCATGCTGCTGCTGCTCGGCGGTTTCGTGCTGCTGCTGCTCGTTTTCCTGCCGGTGATCGGCGTTCGCGTGAACGGCGCGCGGCGCTGGATCCGGCTCGGCTTCTTCGGCTTCCAGTCGGTCGAGGCGGTGAAGCTGATCGTCATCGTCTACATGGCGAGCTATCTCGTGCGCCATCGCGAGGACGTGCAGACGCGCCTGCTCGGCGTGATCAAGCCGCTTGGCGTCGCGGCGCTGATCGTCGGCCTGCTGCTGGCGCAGCCGGACTTCGGCTCCGCCGCGCTGCTGATGGCGGTCACGCTCGGCATGATCTGGCTCGGCGGCGCGCGCATCCGGCACCTGGCGATGCTGGCCGCGGTTGCCGCTCCCTTGCTTGCCGCCGCGGCGATGAGCCAGGACTACCGCGTCAAGCGCCTGACCTCGTTCCTCGACCCGTGGGCCGATCCGTTCAACGACGGCTTCCAGCTCACCCAGGCGCTGATCGCGATCGGTCGCGGCGAGTGGTTCGGCGTGGGGCTCGGCGGTTCGGTGCAGAAGCTGTTCTACCTGCCCGAGGCGCACACCGATTTCATCCTCGCGGTGATCGCCGAGGAGCTCGGTCTCGCCGGCATCGTGCTGGTACTCGTGCTGTTCGCATGGGTGGTCGGTCGCGGCTTCGCGATCGGCCTGCGCGCGGTGGAGCAGAACCGGCGTTTCGCCGGCTACTGCGCGTTCGGCGTCTCGCTGATGCTCGGCCTGCAGGCGCTGGTGTCGATCGGCGTGAATCTCGGCGTGCTGCCGACCAAGGGACTGACGCTGCCGCTGATCAGTTCCGGCGGATCCAGCGTGATCATGACGTGCGCGGCGATCGGCCTGCTGGCGCGCGTCAGCTACGAGGTCACGCGCGCGGACAACGCGATGCTGCAGGTGATCGCCGCGCGCCAGGCCGTGGAGGTGCCGGCATGAGCGCGCGCGGCGCCGATCGCGAGGGGCCGGTGCTGGTGATGGCCGGCGGCACCGGCGGGCACATCTTCCCGGGACTCGCGGTGGCCGAGGAGCTCGTCGCGCGCAAGGTGCCGGTGACATGGCTCGGCGCGGTCGGCGGGCTGGAGACGCGGCTGGTGCCGCAGCGCGGCCTGCCGATCGAGACGATTGCGTTCTCCGGCGTGCGCGGCAAGGGCGTCGCGCGGCTGCTGGCGACGCCGCCGCGGCTTGCCGCTGCGGTGTGGCGCGCCCGCTCGCTGCTCCGTCGGCTGCAGCCGCGCTGCGTGCTTTCGCTCGGCGGCTACGTCGCCGCACCCGGCGGCATCGCCGCGCGACTTGCCGGTGTGCCGCTGGTCGTGCACGAGCAGAACCGCATTCCCGGCATGACCAATCGCCTGCTTGCGCGCATGGCGCGGCGCGTGCTGACCGGATTCGCCGATGTCTTTGCGCAGGGCGAGTGGGTCGGCAACCCGGTGCGCGCGACGATCGCGGCGCTGCCGGCTCCGGCCGCTCGCCTCGCCGGCCGCGAGGGTCCGCTGCGCCTGCTGGTGCTCGGCGGCAGCCAGGGCGCGCAAAGCCTGAACGCATCGGTTCCGGACATGCTGCGCCGGCGCAGCCCGGATTTCGGCGCCATCGTCCGCCATCAGTGCGGCGAGAAGCATCTCGACCGGACGCGCGCTGCCTACGCGGAAGCCGGCGTGGAAGCCGACGTGATGCCGTTCGTGCAGGACATGGCCGAGACCTACGCATGGGCCGACCTCGCGATCTGCCGCGCCGGCGCACTGACGCTGGCCGAACTCGCGGCGGCCGGCGTGCCGGCGATCCTCGTGCCGTATCCGCATGCGGTGGACGACCATCAGACCGCGAACGCCGGGGCCGCAGTCGAGGCCGGTGCGGCGCGGCTCGTGGTCGAGGGCGACGGTTTCGTCAAGCGTCTCGGCCTGACGCTGGACGCGATCGCCGATCGCGCGACGCTGCGCACGATGGCCGATGCCGCGCACACGCTGGCGCGCCCGGATGCCGCGCGCCGCATCGCCGAAATCTGTCTGGAGGTTGCCGCATGACCCCGATGCTGCATCCGGCCATCGACATCACCCACGCGGCGCTGTACCGCGATTTCCGTCGCGTGCATTTCGTCGGCATAGGCGGCGTCGGCATGAGCGGCATCGCCGAGGTGCTGTGCAACCTCGGTTACGCGGTGTCCGGTTCCGATCGCGCGGAGAACGCGGCGACGCGCAGGCTGGCCGGGCTCGGCGTCCGCATCGATCTCGGCCACGACGCGGCGCACGTGGCCGATGCCGACGTGCTGGTGGTGTCCAGCGCGATCGATCCGCGCAATCCCGAACTCGTCGCCGCGCGCGAGCGGCGCATCCCGATCGTGCCGCGCGCCGAGATGCTCGGCGAGCTGATGCGCTTCCGCCGCGGCATCGCGGTGGCCGGCACGCATGGCAAGACCACGACCACGAGCCTCGTCGCGAGCGTGCTGGCCGAGGCCGGCCTCGATCCGACCTTCGTCGTCGGTGGCCAGCTGCTCGCGGCGGGTGCCAACGCGCGCCTCGGCACCGGCGAGTATCTCGTCGCCGAAGCGGACGAGTCGGACGGCTCGTTCCTGCTCCTCTCGCCGGTGATCGCGATCGTCACCAACATCGACGCCGATCACCTGGAGAACTACGAAGGCGACTTCGGGCAGGTCAAGCGCGCGTTCGCGGACTTCCTGCACCGACTGCCGTTCTACGGCATGGCGGTGCTGTGCGCGGACGATTCGGAAGTCGCCGAACTCGCGGCCCGGACCGCGCGCCGCACGGTGACCTACGCGATCGACGCGGACGCCGACGTGCGCGCGTCGGGCCTCGTGCAGAACGCGCGCGAGACCTCGTTCCTGTTGCACCTGCCGGAAAGCGAGCCGATCGCCGCCACGCTGAACCTGCCCGGGCGCCACAACGTGCTGAACGCGCTCGCCGCGTGCGCGGTCGGCTGGCAGCTTGGCGTGGAGCCGGCCGCGATGCAGCGCGCGCTGGCGAAGTTCCAGGGCGTGGGCCGCCGCTTCCAGATGCGTGGCGAGATCGAGCTCGAGCAGGGCAGCGCGCTGCTGGTCGACGATTACGGCCATCACCCGCGCGAACTCGCGGCCGTGTTCGCCGCGGCGCGCGAAGGCTGGCCGGAGCGGCGCCTGGTCGTCGCGTTCCAGCCGCACCGCTACACGCGCACGCGCGACCTGATCGACGACTTCGCGAACGTGCTCGCCGAAGTTGACGTGCTGCTGCTGACCGAGGTGTATCCGGCGGGCGAGGCGCCGATCGCGAATGCCGACGGCCGCGCGCTCGCGCGTGCGGTGCGCGCGCGCGGCAAGGTCGATCCGGTGCTGGTCGAGCATCCTCGCGACCTCGTCACCGCACTGCCGCCGTTGCTCGCCGACGGCGATCTCCTGCTTCTCCTCGGCGCCGGCGACATCGGCGCGACCGCCACCGAGCTGGCCCGCATGGGGCGGCTGACCACGGAGGATTCCCGCTGATGGTGCCTGCACACTCCCTGCGCGTGACCGATCCCGACCGCTTCGGCCGCGTCGCGGTCGTGATGGGCGGCCAGTCGGCAGAACGCGAGGTTTCGCTCGACTCCGGCCGCAACGTGCTCGACGCACTGCGCGCGCGCGGCGTCGACGCGCACCCGGTGGACGGCATCCCGGCATTGCTCGACGCGTTGCGCGCCGGCCTGTATTCGCGCGTGTTCAACATCCTGCACGGCGGTGGCGGCGAGGACGGGGAACTGCAGGGCGCGCTGCAGTCGTTGCGCGTGCCGTACACCGGTTCCGGCGTGCTCGGTTCGGCGCTTTCGATGGACAAGGTGCGCACCAAGCAGGTGTGGATCGCCACCGGCCTGCCGACGCCGCGCTTCGTCGCGCTGCGCCGGGACGAGGTGACGCCGGCATCGGTGCGCGACGCCGCGGCGCGCCTCGGGTTGCCGGTGATCGTCAAGCCCGCCTGCGAGGGCTCCAGCGTCGGTGTTTCGCGCGTGTTCGACGAGGCCGGCCTCGATACCGCGGCGGCGCTCGCCGCGCGGCATCCGGGCGATCTGCTGGTCGAGGCGATGATCGTCGGCGACGAACTGACCGTCGGCATCCTCGGCCGCGAGGCGCTGCCGTCGATCCGCATCGTGCCGAAGGGCGCGTTCTACGACTACCACGCGAAGTACGTCGCCGACGACACCGAATACGTGTGTCCGGGCCTCGATGGCGAGGCCGAGGCGCGGATCCGCGCACTCGCGCTGGCCGCGTTCGATGCGGCGGGCTGCTCCGGCTGGGGGCGCGTGGACGTGATGCGCGACCGCGACGGCAACGACTACCTGCTCGAAGTGAACACCGCGCCGGGCATGACCAGCCACTCGCTGGTGCCGAAGGCCGCGGCGCAGGTCGGCATCGATTTCGGGACGCTTTGCTGGCGCGTGCTGGAAACCAGCTTCGACCACGAACCCGAGACGCCCGGAGCGATGCCGTGACCGGACACCTCGCCATCCGCCTCGTCGCATGGGCGGTCGCGATCGCGCTGGTCGCGCTGCCGATCGTCGGCGTGCTCAACGGCTGGTTCGCGGGCGACCGCTGGCCGGTGACGCAGCTCGGCCTGCGCGCGCAGTTCGATCACGTCGGCGCCGAACAGATCCGCGCCGCGGCGGAGCCTGCGCTGGCGCGCGGATTCTTCGCGCTGCGCCTCGACGAGGTGCGCGATGCGGTGGCGCAGTTGCCGTGGGTGGAGCGCGTGGAGGCCCGCAAGCGCTGGCCGGACCGCGTCGATCTGGTCGTGTACGAGCAGCAGCCGTATGCCCGCTGGACCGGGGGCCGGCTGGTCAATCGCAACGGGGCCCTGTTCCGCGTGCCCGGCGATGTCGGCCTGCCGGGGCTTCCGCGCCTAGCGGGGCCGGACGAGCGCATCGACGACGTGCTGCGCTTCCACGCCGAATGCCGGCGCGAGTTCTCCGGCAGCGGCCTTTCGGTCGAGGCCGTCACGCTTTCTCCGCGCGGCGGCTGGCGACTGGAGATGGGAACCGGGACGGTGATCGAGGTCGGTCGCGACGACGCGATGCCGCGTCTGCGCCGTTTCCTCGACGTGTGGCCGCGCATCGCACCGTCGAGCGTGCAGCCGCCGGCCTACATCGACCTCCGCTACGAGAACGGCTTCGCGCTGCGCTGGGCGCAGCCGGCCGATCCATCGCCCGCGCCGGAGCCGGCGGCGGATGCGCCGCCGCAAGCCGCGTCCCGCGCATCCGTACCGTCGCGGTCCCTCGGGCAGCGCCTGCGCGGCCACGTCCTGGCCGCATCCGGCGCGCTGCGTTTCTCTCTCCCTGACCATCGAATCGCGCTGCCATGAAACCCAAGTCCGAAAAGAACCTGATCGTCGGGCTCGATGTCGGCACCTCGAAGATCGTCACGATCGTCGGCGAACATGCGCTGGGCGACGCGGTCGAGATCATCGGCATCGGCTCGCATCCCGCGCACGGGCTCAAGCGCGGCGTGGTCGTCGACATCGAGTCCACGGTGCACTCCATCCAGCGCGCGGTGGAGGAGGCCGAGCTGATGGCCGGTTGCCAGATCCGCTCGGTGTACGCCTCGATCGCCGGCAGCCACATCAAGGACGAGAACTCGCACGGCACCGCGCCGATCCGCGACAAGGAGGTGAGCGTCGGCGACCTCGACGCCGTGCTCAATTCCGCCTGTGCGGTGGCGATCCCCGCGGACCGCGCCGTGCTCTACCGCGAGCCGCAGGAGTACGTGATCGACGGGCAGGAGGGCATCCGCCATCCGGTCGGCATGTCCGGCGTGCGCCTCGAGGCGAACGTCCACCTCGTCACCGGCGCGGCGAGCGCGATCCAGAACATCACCAAGTGCATCAACCGTTGCGGCCTCGCGGTCGACGAACTGCTGCCGGCCGCGGTCGCGTCCGCGCGGGCCGTGCTCACGGACGACGAGCGCGAACTCGGCGTGTGCCTGGTCGACATCGGCGCCGGCACCACCGACATCGCGGTCTACACGCAGGGCGCGCTGCGGCATACCACCTCGCTCGCCATCGGCGGCGACCAGGTGACCAGCGACATCGCGCACCTGATGCGCACGCCGACCGCACACGCCGAGGAACTGAAGGTGCGCTACGCCTGCGCGCTGGCGCAGCTCGCGCACGCCGAGGAGTCGATCCAGGTGCCGAGCGTCGGCGACCGGCCGCCGCGGCGGCTCGCGCGGCAGAACCTCGCCGAGGCCGTGCAGCCGCGGTACGAGGAAATCTTCGAAATGGTGCAGGCCGACCTCGAACGCAGTGGCCGCGCCGAACTGGTGCGTGCCGGCATCGTGCTGACGGGCGGCGCGGCGCGCATGGAAGGTGCTCTGGAGCTTGCGGAAGAGCTGTTCCACATGCCGGTGCGGCTCGGTACGCCGCAGCACGTGACCGGCCTGTCCGATGTCGTGGCCAATCCGATGCAGGCGACCGGCGTGGGCCTGCTGCTCCACGGAAGCCGCGGCGGCGCGACGCGTGGCGTGGCTTCCGGCGGTTCGCTGGTCGGCGGCATCTGGAGCCGCGTGTCGAACTGGATCAAGGGCGAGTTCTAGCTTGTTTCCGCGGATCGGGCCTCGTGCCCGACCGCGGATCGCACGGCCGCGGCAGAGCCGCGTCACGTGCTCCGGCTCGGGACACGGAATGTCCCTCGCCGCCGGGCCTTCCATGGCCCGGGATTCGACAGGGATGGCACCGGATCGCGGCGGATCGGGCCTCGTGCCCGACCGCGGATCGCACGGCCGCGGCAGAGCCGCGTCACGTGCTCCGGCTCGGGACACGGAATGTCCCTCGCCGCCGGGCCTTCCATGGCCCGGGATTCGACAGGGATGGCACCGGATCGCGGCGGATCGGGCCTCGTGCCCGACCCCGGACCGATCCGGCGGCGGGAAACCGCCGGGTACGGCAACGCGGCGAAGGATCGCCGCGATACGCGGCCGAAAGGGTCGCAGGCGGCGCGCCAGCCGTCGGACGGAGCGGGCCGGGAAGGCCACGTGTCCGGGAAAGAGAACGAAAACCTATTTTGCGGAGGATGGGATCATGGCATTCGAATTCGTCGAGAAGATGGCACCGAACGCGGTCATCAAGGTGCTGGGCGTTGGCGGCGGCGGCGGCAACGCGGTCAGCCACATGGTGCAGGCGGGCGTGGAGGGCGTGGACTTCGTCTGCGCCAACACCGACGCGCAGGCGCTCAAGAGCAGCGGCGCGAAGTTCACGCTGCAACTCGGCGCCAACGTGACCAAGGGCCTCGGTGCCGGCGCGAACCCGGAAGTAGGCCGGCAGGCCGCGCTGGAGGACCGCGAGCGCATCGTCGAGCTGTTGCAGGGCGCCGACATGGCGTTCATCACGTGCGGCATGGGCGGCGGCACCGGCACCGGCGCCGCGCCGGTGGTCGCGCAGCTCGCCAAGGAGATGGGCATCCTGACGGTGGCGGTCGTCACCAAACCGTTCCCGTTCGAGGGCCGCCGGCGCATGCAGGTCGCGCTCAAGGGCATCGAAGACCTCGGCCAGTACTGCGATTCGCTGATCACCGTGCCGAACGAGAAGCTCCTGACCGTGCTCGGCCGCGACGTGACGCTGCTGTCGGCGTTCAAGTCGGCCAATGACGTGCTGCTCGGCGCTGTGCAGGGCATCGCCGACCTGATCACCCGCCCGGGTCTGATCAACGTCGATTTCGCCGACGTGCGCACCGTGATGAGCGAGATGGGCATGGCAATGATGGGCACCGGTATGGCCAAGGGCGACGATCGTGCGATCGCGGCCGCCGAGGCGGCGATCAACAACCCGCTCCTCGACGACGTGAACCTCGCCGGTGCCTGCGGCATCCTCGTCAACGTGACGGCCGGGCCGAACCTGACCATGCGCGAGTTCGACGACATCGGCCAGGTGATCCACGAGTTCGCCAGCGAGGACGCCACCGTCGTGGTGGGCACCGCGCTCGATCCGGAGATGAAGGACGAGGTGCGCGTGACCGTCGTCGCCACCGGGCTCAATCGCGCGGTTGCCCGCCAGCCGCTGCGCGAGACGCGCGAGCGCGAGGTGCAGGTGGTGCAGCGGCCGCCGATCCGCGTGGTGCGCAATGCCACCACGGGCGAGGTCGTGGATTACGTCGGCGCGCCGGGTGCCGCGCAGTCGCGTCCGGTCGAACAGGCGCAACCCGAGGCTGCCGGAGACTACCTCGACATTCCGGCGTTCCTGCGTCGGCAGGCGGACTGATCCCGGGGTTCGTCGCACCCGTGATCGCGCGGGTGCGAAGTGGATCCGGGACGCGTCCTCCGCCTTGCCCGCGGGACGCGGGTCCGTCGGCGCCTCGCCGGCGGTCGTTGCCATCGCCCCGTGGCGCCGGGGCGATGGGCGTCGATCCGTCGTCGTCGATCCGGTGCGGCGCATCGACGCGCCCGGCCGGCACCCTCGGCGCAGGGGCGGCATTCTGTTGTCTTTCCGCAACACACTGTGGGTTGCGCGCGTCGTTCGGCTTTTGTCCCCGGGCTTTGCTGTGCTACGCTCGCCGCGTTTGTCAGCTCCTGCCCCAGGGGTTCACGCATAAAAATGATCAGACAGCGCACGCTCAAGAACGTCATCAGGGCGACGGGCGTGGGGCTCCATACGGGCGACAAGGTGTACATGACCTTGCGACCGGCGGCGGTGGACACGGGTATCGTGTTCCGTCGCGTGGATCTCCCCGACCCCGTGGAAATCCGCTCCACATGCGACAACGTAGGCGACACCCGCCTGTCCACCACGCTCGTCAAGGGCGAAGTCCGCATCGCGACGATCGAGCACCTGCTCTCCGCGATGGCAGGTCTGGGCATCGACAATGCCTACGTCGACCTCTCGGCGCCGGAAGTGCCGATCATGGACGGCAGCGCCGGTCCGTTCGTGTTCCTGCTGCAGTCCGCGGGGATCGAGGAGCAGGCCAGCGCCAAGCGGTTCATCCGCATCAAGAAGTCGGTCACCGTCCGCGACGGCGACAAGTGGGCCCGCTTCGAGCCGTTCGACGGCTTCAAGGTCGGCTTCTCGATCGACTTCAACCATCCGATGTTCACCAAGCGCACCTCGACCAGCGAGATCGACTTCTCCACGACGTCGTTCGTCAAGGAAGTCAGCCGTGCGCGCACCTTCGGCTTCATGCGTGACATCGAGTACCTGCGCGAGCGCAACCTCGCGCTCGGCGGCTCGATGGACAACGCGATCGTGCTCGACGACTACCGCGTGCTGAACGAGGACGGCCTCCGTTACGAGGACGAGTTCGTCAAGCACAAGATCCTCGACGCGATCGGCGACCTGTACCTGCTGGGACACAGCCTGATCGGCGCGTTCTACGGCTACAAGTCCGGCCACGAGCTCAACAACAAGCTGCTGCGCACGCTGCTCGCGGACGCATCGGCCTGGGAAGAAGTCAGCTTCGAGGACGAGCGGCTCGCGCCGATTTCCTACGCCCACCCGGCGCAGGCGGTGTGAGCCGGTGGACGTTCCCCGCGCGGGGACGTCCCTTCGGCAGTACGGTCCGGCGCAGGAGCGCGCCGGGTGCCACAGGTCGCGGGGCCTGCGGCAGCGGACGGAAGACGGCGTAGCCGCGCCGGCCGCACCGACGTTCGCGCGGGTGCCATCGTGCGCCGCGCGACATGCGGGATGCCTCCTGCGGGAGGTGCAGTCCCGGAGCCGCCCCGGCTCCGGTCACGATGGAACATCATCATCGGCGATGGACGCCAGCTTGCGGTAAAGGGCCTTGAGTTCCGGGTCAGAGAGGAGTGTCGCCGACGCCTGGAGGTGGCGTGCGGCGGCAGCGGAAAGCGGTTTCGGCCTTGTCGGATCAGGGGGAACGGTCGGCAAGGGCGCCACTTTCACGGTGAGGCGTTCGACCGTGTCGCCCAGTGCGGCGCGGGCCTCGGCCAGCAGCGCGGCTTGATGGAGCCGCAGCCGACTGGCCCAGGCGGGCGTCGAAGCCAGGAAGACGACACGTCCGTTGCGCACGTCCGCGAGCCGCGTCTCGCGCGCGGTCGCGGCGGGCAACAGTTGGCGCAATCTGCAGTCCAGCGCATCCAGTTGCCGCGCCCTTTCGACGAGCGAGGCAAGGGAGATGCATTCCGCCGCGCGGCGCAGGCCGCGAGCGGGCTGGGGTGGATCGCGCCTTGGCATAGACGAACACGAAACCGGTGTGACCAATGAACATCATTATCGTGCGCAATGCGCATTCGCTGCCATGGAGCCTCGACCTCGGGCAGCGTCGGCAGCGCGTTCTCGCGATCGCCTGCATCGCGGGTGCCGCGCTCCTGCTGGCCGCGCTCGGCGCGCTGGCTGCGATGACCCTTGCCGGCACGCGCGGCGGGCGGCTCGAGGAAATCCAGGCGATGCGCGCGGCGCTCGATGCACAGCGCGCGGAGCTGGAGCGGGTCAGCAAGGCGTCGCATCGCGATCTCGATGCGCTGGCGATGCAGCTTGGGCAACTGCAGGCGCACGCGACGCGCCTCAATGCACTCGGCGAGCGGCTGGCGGAAGTCGGCAAGTTCGGTGACGGCGAGTTCGATTTCGCGAGCGAGCCTGCGGTCGGCGGTCCCGAGGAAGTCTCCGCGCTGTCCGGCGCCACGCTGCCGCTGCAGGCGAGCATCGACGGCTTGCGTGCCGAATTCGACCGGCAGGAAACGCAGCTCGACGTGCTCGAGAACCTCCTGCGCGACCGCACCATCGACAGCAGCCTCGTGCCGAGCGGCATGCCCGTGAAGGTCGGCTACATCTCCTCCTACTTCGGCAGCCGCACGGATCCGATCGACGGTCACGCCAGCGTCCACCGCGGCATCGACTTCGATGCACCGCTGGGCTCGGACATCCATGCGGTGGCCGACGGCGTCGTCACCTGGTCCGGGCAGCGCTCCGGCTACGGCAACGTGGTCGAGATCGACCACGGCAACGGCTACATGACGCGCTACGCGCACAACTCGCGCAACCTGGCCGAGGTCGGTACGCGCGTGCACGCCGGCGAGACGATCGCCAAGGTCGGCTCCACGGGGCGCTCGACCGGGCCGCATTGCCACTTCGAGGTCTGGCTCAACGGTCGCGCGGTCAACCCGCTTGCCTACGTGAAGGCCAAGCGCGCCGCGCGCGGCTGACCGGGGCAGGCCGCTGCTCCCCCTTTCGGGTCGTCGGGGGCGACGCTCCGCAGGCCGCACGCGCGCGCCTCGGCGCCTGCCGACGAGCGTCCCGAGGTCGCGAGCGGCCGCGGTCCGAAGCGGTTTTCCGGCTCGGCGTCGATGGTTGAAACCGCGGCCATCGCCCACAAACTGGTTTTTATTGCCGGACGACCGCCGTATCATCGGCGGTTCGTCGTGTTTCACGGATGCTGCGGGCATCCGTGGCGACTGGCCGAATCCTCCATCCGGCGCCTGGCGCGGGATGCATGCACAGCCTCCCTACTTCGAAGCCCATCCATGTTCAACAGTCTCCTGACGCGCATCTTCGGCAGCCGCAACGAGCGCGTGTTGCGCCAGCTCGGCAAATCGGTGGAGCAGATCAATGCGCTCGAGCCCGCCTGGCAGGCCTTGTCGGACGAGGAACTGCGCGGCAAGACGGCCGAGTTCCGCCAGCGTCTGGCGGACGGCGCCAAGCTCGACAGCCTGTTGCCGGAAGCGTTCGCCACGGTTCGCGAGGCCGCGCGGCGCGTGCTCGGCCTGCGCCACTACGACGTGCAGCTGATCGGCGGCATGGTCCTGCACAGCGGCAAGATCGCCGAGATGCGCACCGGCGAGGGCAAGACGCTGGTCGGCACGCTGCCTGTCTACCTTAACGCGCTGGAAGGCAAGGGCGTCCACGTCGTCACCGTCAACGATTACCTGGCCAAGCGCGATTCGGCCTGGATGGGGCGGGTCTACAACTTCCTCGGCCTCACCGTCGGCGTTGTCTACCCGGGCATGGACCACGGCGACAAGCGAGCCGCCTATGCCGCCGACATCACCTACGGCACCAACAACGAATTCGGCTTCGACTACCTGCGCGACAACATGGCGCTGTCGGCGGAGCAGCGCTACCAGCGCGGCCTGCACTACGCGATCGTCGACGAAGTGGATTCGATCCTGATCGACGAGGCGCGCACGCCGCTGATCATTTCCGGCCCGTCCGACGAGTCGCCGCAGCTCTACGTGAAGGTAAACCGCATCGTGCCGCACATGACGCGGCAGGCGAAGGAAACCAAGCCGGGCGAGCCGCCCGAGCCGGGCGATTACTACGTCGACGAGAAGCAGAAGCAGGTGCACCTGTCCGAAGAGGGCATGGAACACGCCGAGCAACTGCTGCGCGCCGAAGGCATCATCGGCGAGGACGAAGGCCTGTACGACTCGCAGCACATCGCGGTCGTGCACCACCTCAACGCCGCGCTGCGCGCGCATGCGATCTACCAGCGCGACGTCGACTACATCGTGCGCGACGGCGAGGTGATCATCGTCGACGAGTTCACCGGGCGCACGCTGGCCGGACGCCGCTGGTCCGACGGCCTGCACCAGGCGATCGAGGCCAAGGAGGGCGTGCCGATCCAGCGCGAGAACCAGACGCTCGCGTCGATCACGTTCCAGAACCTGTTCCGCATGTACAAGAAGCTGGCCGGCATGACCGGCACGGCCGATACCGAGGCGTACGAGTTCCAGCAGATCTACGGGCTGGAAGTCGTCGTGATCCCGACGCACCGGCCGATGATCCGCAAGGACGAGCCGGACGTCGTGTTCCTCAAGCAGGGGCCGAAGTTCGAGGCGATCGTCGAGGACATCAAGGAATGCCATGAGCGCGGCCAGCCGGTGCTGGTCGGCACCGCGTCCATCGAGATGTCCGAACTGCTGTCCGGCATGCTGACCAAGCGCGGCATTCCCCACGAGGTGCTGAACGCCAAGCAGCACGAGCGCGAGGCGCAGATCGTCGCGCAGGCCGGGCGTCCGAAGGCGATCACCATCGCCACCAACATGGCCGGCCGCGGCACCGACATCGTGCTCGGCGGCAGCCTCGAAGCCGAACTGGCGGCGCTTGGCGAAGACGCGAGCGAGGCCGATCGCGAGCGCGTGAAGGCCGAGTGGAAGAAGCGCCACGACGAGGTTCTCGCACTCGGCGGCCTGCACATCATCGGCACCGAACGCCACGAATCGCGCCGCATCGACAACCAGTTGCGTGGCCGCTCCGGTCGCCAGGGCGATCCCGGCTCCAGCCGCTTCTATCTCGCGCTGGAAGACAACCTGATCCGCATCTTCATGGGTGAGGGCGTCGCGCGCCTGATGCGCATGTTCGGCATGAAGGAGGACGATGCGATCCAGGATCGCATGGTCAGCCGGCAGATCGAGAAGGCGCAGCGCAAGGTCGAGGCGCACAACTTCGACATCCGCAAGCACCTGCTCGAATTCGACGACACCGCCAACGACCAGCGCAAGGTGATCTACGAGCAGCGCAACGAACTGCTCGACAGCACGGACGTCGGCGCGACCATCGCCGACATCCGCCAGGACGTGTTCACCGAACTCGTGCGCCAGTACGTGCCGCGCGATTCGATCGACGAGCAATGGAACATCGACGGCCTGGAAAACGAACTCGCGTCGGAGTTCGGCCTGCAAGCCGGCCTTCGCGCATGGCTGGACGAGCGCGAGGAAGTCGATGCCGACGACGTGCTCGACCATGTCCTCACCCTTGCCGACCGCCTGTTCCGCGAAAAGGAGGCGATGATCGGCTCCGAAGTCATGCGCGGCCTCGAGAAGCACGTCATGCTGTCCGTGCTCGACAACGCATGGAAAGAGCATCTGGCGAGCATGGACTACCTGCGTCAGGGCATCTACCTGCGCGGTTACGCGCAGAAGCAGCCCAAGCAGGAGTTCAAGCGCGAGGCGTTCGAACTGTTCCAGGCCATGCTCGGACGCTTCAAGCATGAAGTGATCCAGTTGCTCGCGCGCGTGCGCATCCGCAGCGAGGACGAGATCGAAGCGCTGGAGCGCCAGCAGCAGGAGATGGCCGCCGCACAGGCACGCGCGCTGCAGTTCCAGCACGCGGAGGCGGCCGGCTTCGCGCCGGAGGGCGAGGCGGAAGCCGATTCCGCCCCCCCTGCAGCCACGCCGGTCCATCGCGAAGGACCGAAAGTCGGACGCAACGACCCGTGTCCGTGCGGCTCGGGCAAGAAATACAAGCAGTGCCACGGCAAGCTTGCCTGACCGCCGAACACCTGATTCACGCAGTCCCCCACCCCCGGGGCCGAGCCCGGCCTCTTGCAACGAACTCCATCGAAATCCCTTCCCCCGCAAGCGGGGAAGCGGAGCAGAAGCGCCCCC
>ENA-UOVV01000431-UOVV01000431.1-compost-metagenome-genome-assembly--contig:-NODE-431-length-51312-cov-39.060362_pt1 | contig 51312 bp, 61 predicted proteins | sample MGYA00238155_ERZ761577 | MGnify/ENA primary metagenome ERZ761577 (study PRJEB28898, sample SAMN06268775) | compost metagenome | isolation source: Emeryville, CA | place: USA:Emeryville, CA | collected... | reverse complement strand
AGGTTGTCACCCATGTCTTAGGTACAGACTGTTACCTATCTGTCCGGGTCGGACACGGGAAGGATTGGTTGCGGGGGCAGGATTTGAACCTGCGACCTTCAGGTTATGAGTTTGCTCTAGACCGTTCTCGCCACATTATCCGCCTCTACGCGAGTGCCGTCAATTGCCACATAAGATGATGTTTTCATTGACATATTTGGATCGTCGATCTACGCTGCCTTACGACTGAAAACTCCGCGGTTTTCTCCCAAATGATTCCGATTTGATTCCGGAGATTCCGGCGTTCACGAGGTGTTCCATGACCAAAATCACGAAACGTTCCGTCGATGCCGCGGTCCCCGGAGACAAGGAAATTTTCATCTGGGATGACGAGCTGAAGGGCTTCGGTCTGCGTGTCTATCCGTCAGGCCGCAAGATGTACCTGGCGCAGTTCAGAGCCGGCGGGCGGCTCCGCCGCATCAATATCGGCCTTCATGGCGCCCTCACCCCCGACCTCGCACGCACCGAGGCGATGAAGCATCTTTCGCAGGTGCGACTTGGCGGCGATCCAGCAAACGATCGGGATCGCCGCAAGGCGTCGCCCACGATGAAAGAGTTCGGCAAGCGTTTCCTCGCCGAGCATGTCGCGCTTCACTGCAAGCCTTCGACCTATGGCGAATACAAGCGGTCCGTCGAGTTGTTCATCAATCCAAAGCTGGGGTCGCATCGCATTATCGACATCACGCGCGCCGATGTGGTCGGGCTCCATCAGTCGATGAAGAACATCCCTTATCAGGCGAACCGGACCCTCGGCGTGCTCTCCGTCATGTTCACTGTGGCTCACACCTGGGGAGTACGAACCGATGGCGTGAATCCGTGCTGGAAGGTGAAGCGCTACAAGGAGGTCAAGCGCGAGCGCTATCTGACCCCGGATGAACTCGCTCGCCTCGGTAAGGTGCTGCGTGAGGCCGGCGAGGAGCCCGAAGCCGCCAACTGCATCCGCCTTCTGTTACTGACCGGGTGTCGACTTGGGGAAATCCAGACCCTCAAATGGGACTACGTCGATATGAAAGCCGGCGTGCTTCGCCTGCCCGATTCCAAAACCGGCGCCAAGCTGGTGCCCATCGGCCAAGCGACCATCGAGGCATTGAAGTCCATTTCCAAGGTGAAGAATAACCCCTACGTCATCACCGGCAGGGTCGAGGGACAGCACCTCACCGATATGCAGAAGCCGTGGCGGCGGCTGCGAAAGCGTGCCGAGCTGGATGGTCTACGTATTCACGATCTGCGCCATTCCTTTGCATCGGACGCCCTACAGCTTGGCCAGGACCTGACGATGATCGGAAAGCTACTGGGTCACACGCAAGTGCAGACCACAGCCCGCTATGCACATCTCAAGACGGATCCAATTCGCACGGCAGCTGACGCCGTGTCTGAGGCGATCGCGGTGGCTCTTGCCAGCCCGCCCAAACCGGATACGGAAAATCGAGATGTCGATACTGCCGCCTGAAGGCAGGTTCCGGTCGAAATTGACAATCCGCCAGCCGGAGAGCCGGCGAATGCTTGCCTTTCGTGCCACCGTTCACAGCCCCACCACTAGGCATCCAGGCTGTTCGTCAACAGACGTCCCAAACTTTGGACAATCCGTTTCCGCACCGTCTCAGAGTCAACGCCCCACATATTCGCGATCTCGTTCAGGACCAGCAAAACCTCTCCTGGAGCAACGGGCTGGCCAGATCGTTCCACGAACGGCCCGTCAGTCTCCGTTAAGACCCGGTCGTCGGGAATCGACTTTAGAACGCGACGACCATTCGGGGAGGCCCACATCCTTTCATTCACCGAAAAGTAACAACCTAATTGGACCCCACGCCGGGCCTCCGCCGCTGATCCAGTAAACCAATGAAGCACAACCGTTCCCCGATCCACGGGCAAGCACTCTTCGATCAGGTCGAGAACATGCTTCGCGGACCGGACACTATGCACACTCAGAACCTTGTCACCCGCGTCCGCGCATAGATTGAGGATTCTGCGAAAAACCTGTTTTTGCAGTTCAAACGAACGGTAGTAGCGCGGTCCGGCGTCGAGTCCGACTTCGCCGACGTATCGCGTCTCAGGAAGGAGGCTCTCGAACAGGTCCAACTCGGCCGCGCGTTCCTCAACCAGCTGCGGATGGAGACCGAGGCCAACCCGAACCAACTCACTGTGCATCGCGAGTTGTCGATTGCGGGGAAAAGCTTTTGGCGTGGTCGTCACGGCCAAAGTGGCCGCGCGAAGGGCGTCGCATTTCGCAATCGCGCCGTTCAGATCCGGGTACAGATCGAGGTGACAATGAAAGTCGACAAACTCGGGCCGCATCGCGTTAACTCGGCTTCGCGGTTACACCGCCCAGCAACTCAGCCACTTCGAGAACGCCGCGTCGAAACACGTCGGCATAGGCTCCTATTTCGGTCGGCGCATTCGTCAGCGGTCCGGGTTTGTGGACCAATATGCCAGCCAGCTCTGGGCGCTCCTCCAGACGGCGAGCCATAAGCTGGAACGACCGAACGTTCTCACCTTCCGACTTGTCGGTGAACAGCGTCTGCGCCGTAAGGTCGGGCACCGTATAGAGCGTGGGATCGGGCGCCCCAAGTCCCTCCTTCAGGGACGCGCGACGAATGAGGCACGGTACGCAGTAGCCGCAATGCCGCGGCGAGAGCTTCTTGTAGCGCGCCTTCGCTGGCGACGAGCAGGACATCGAATTGCCAACCTCCTTCTTGAGGAAGTCGCGATCCGCACATGACTTCACCATCTCGCCTTTTGTGCGGTGTCGATACTCGTTGACCAGAGTCGCCTCGATACCGATTTCCCGGAGCAACCGGTTCATCCCCGCTATGAAGTAAGGATGCGCTGTCCGGGTACTCAGAGCGCCGAACCTGAGGGGGTCTAGCGGTACGTTCAGTGCGATCAGGCCGTTCTCCGGTACGTTGACCTTGGTCGGCTTCCGGAACGCCGACGCCGCGAGGGACGCCAACGCGAAAAAGAGGAAAGACCGCCCCCTTTGCGTCTCCTCGACCTCTCCCGTGTCCAGGTGGTTATGATCGAACCCGAGGCGTACACGCATCGACCTGATCTCCGGACTCGGAAATCGCCGCTGCAGACGATCCAGCAGGTAGCTCTGCGCCTTCGATGTCTCCGCGTCCCAATAGTGACTCACGAGAAGCGGGCGTCGCCCACCCTTCAGTAGATCGAGCACCCCAATAAGGCTGTCGAGTCCGCGGAACGGCCAATAGGCGCTCACGACCTGCTCAGCCGCATCTCCAATCAACTTCTTGAGATGGCCGGCGATCCTTTTGCCATGGACCCGACGTTGCTCCGATGGGAGCGCCAGACGCGAAGCAATCTGACGGGACCGTTCGGCTTTGCGCCAGCGACTGACGTCGAGCTCCTGCTGTTTCGGATCTGACACCGGCAGACCGGAATAACCGGGTTCGATCTCGTGCATAAGACATGGCGGAGAGGCGTATTGCCTATTCTCATTCTCCCGCTTCGCCACGGTAGACCTCCGCTATTCTGCCGCCTCTTGCGCCTTCAAGTCATTGCTTATGTAACGCTCCCCTTTGCCCAGGAGAACGCCCGTCTGGGTAGCGATTCCCATCTCCAGGCTTTCGGCGATGCGTCGGGCGCGTTCGATAAAATGATCTGCGGCGGCAGGCGCACATACCTGTCTCGCCGTGTCCTCGAACAAGGCCAGCCACCGATCGAAATGATGCGCATCGATCGGGAGCGGCAAGTGCTTTTCCATGGGACGACCATGGTATCGTCCGGTCAACAGCGCAACCGACGACCAGAACGCGCACATCTTTTCCAGATGCGCGCCCCAATCATTGACGTGACTATCGAATATCGGCGCCAGAATGGAATCTTCACGAACGTGAGCGTAGAAAGCATGCACAAACCGGTGGATCAGCTCTTCATCGATCCCCGTGTTCGATACGATTTCAGCCGTGATACGCGCGCGCCGGTCATTCTGTGGCATGCCGTCCTTTCCCTCGATATGCGCATCCGCCTCCAAGCCGAACGCCCCAAGCTGTAGCCGCACGCCAACTCACCGCCCGCTTCGCAGAACGCGCAGGCTTGGCCACGTTTGATGAGCGTCGCTAAAGCCATAACATATATGGCCAATGTATCATTTACCTCATCACGAGGCAATCCCTGTGTGCATGGGAGGTGCAAGGAGACGCTCGGTGACGGCGCGGCGGCGATCTCCCCTTCTGACACGATGTCGCCGCCCACCCGTCCGCGACATAACGCACCCTGTTGTCCTCTCTCAAGATAAGCTATATACGAAATGCATGTTAAGCGGCGCACCTCCCATACAGGCGACGCGCCGCATCCGACGACCAACGAGAGTGACTGCTACATGGTTGCAACGTTAACAGGCGGCGAGCGCCAGATAGCGCTTGTCATCTCGGGTCTCGTCGCCATCTGTGGTCTCACACTCGCGGCCGCGGGCCGCCAGGATATGCTTGGCGCGCACGGGTTCATTATTCTCGTTTTTGGTCTCGCCTGTGTCTTCGTCATAATAAACGGCTTTTACGAGCCCGAACCCAGTCCCGAGAGATTCTCAAGCTATTACGACGAGCCCATCAAGGCCGGCGTCATCGCGGCCATGGCATGGGCCGTCTTTGCGATGTTCATCGGCGTTTGGGTGGCGGCCCTTCTCGCATGGCCTGACTTCACCTTCGACCAGGAATGGGCCAGCTTCGGCCGTCTCCGGCCCGTCCACACCACTGGGGTCATTTTCGGCTTTGGCGGCAATGCGTTGATCGCCACGTCCTTCCACGTCATGCAACGCACATCGCGCGCGCGGATGCCCGACCAGCTCTCGGCATGGTTTGTCCTCGTCGGCTATAATCTCTTCTGCCTGCTTGCCGTCACCGGCTATCTCATGGGCGTCACCCAGTCGAAGGAATATGCCGAAGCCGAATGGTATGCCGACATCTGGCTCGTCATTGTGTGGGTAACCTATTTCATCCTCTATATCCGGACGATCGCACGCCGAAAGGAGCCGCACATCTATGTGGCCAACTGGTATTTCATGGCCTTTATTGTTGTCGTCGCGATCCTTCACATCGTCAATAATATCGCGGTCCCGGTCTCTCTGGGACACGCCAAGAGCTATACTGTCTGGCCCGGTGTGCAGGACGCCATGGTGCAGTGGTGGTACGGCCACAATGCCGTCGCCTTTTTCCTCACGGCCGGCTTCCTTGGAATGCTCTATTACTATCTTCCTGTACGGGCGCAGCGGCCCATCTTCTCCTACAGGCTTTCGATCCTGAGCTTCTGGGGCATCACCTTCTTTTATATGTGGGCGGGATCGCACCACCTCCACTACACGGCGTTGCCGCACTGGGTGCAGACGCTTGGCATGACCTTCTCGGTCATGCTGCTCGTCCCGTCATGGGCATCGGCCGGAAATGCACTGCTCACGCTGAACGGGGCATGGCATCGCGTGCGCGACGACGCCACGCTCCGCTTCATGATGGTGGCTGCGGTCTTCTATGGCCTAGCCACCTTCGAGGGGTCGTTTCTCGCCATCCGCCCGGTCAACTCGCTGTCGCATTATACAGATTGGACCGTAGGCCACGTTCACGCGGGCGCACTCGGCTGGGTCGCACTGATCACTTTCGGCTCGTTCTATACGTTGGTGCCCAGCCTGTGGAAGCGTGAACGCATGTATTCGGCGACCCTGGTCGAGGTCCACTTCTGGTTCGCCCTGGCGGGTACGCTCGTCTACATCTTCGCCATGTGGAACTCAGGCATCATCCAAGGCCTGATGTGGCGGACATATACCGACGAGCACACGCTTGCCTATTCGTTCGTCGACTCGCTCGTCGCAATGCACCCCTATTACATCGCACGCGCCTTCGGAGGACTTCTGTTCCTGCTCGGCGCGATCGTCGGCGCCTACAATATCTGGATGACCCTCCGTACGGCGCCACTCACTGCTCCACGCGGGTCAGACGCCCCCCAGCCTGTCGCGGTCCCGGGAGAGTGACGATGCCGGAATTCTTCCATCGCAAACTCGAGCGTTCCACGATCGGCTTCGTGCTCGCCATCATCGCCGCCGCAAGCGTCGGCGGCATCGTCGAGATCGCGCCGCTCTTCACCATCGACGAGACGGTCGAGGAAGCACCCGACATGCGGTTTTACACACCGCTGGAGCTTGCAGGACGCAACATCTACATCCGCGAAGGCTGCTATGCCTGCCACAGCCAGATGATCCGGACTCTGCAGGACGAAGTCGAGCGCTACGGTCCGTATTCGCTGGCCGTCGAGTCCCGGTACGATCATCCCATGCTGTGGGGATCGAAGAGAACCGGGCCCGACCTTGCGCGCGTCGGCGGGAAATATTCAGACTTCTGGCATGTCGCCCATCTGACGAATCCGCGCGACGTCGTGCCCGAATCGAACATGCCGGCCTATCGGTGGCTCGCCCGGAATTCACTTCGAACTGAGGACCTGCCGCTGCACCTCGAGGCACAGCGCGCTGTCGGCGTGCCCTACACCGACGAGATGATCGAGAATGCCGCCCGCGACGCCTACGGCCAGGCTTCCCCGGACAGCGATTCCGCCTCCGGGGTCACGGAGCGCTACGGCGAGGAAACGCAGGTCCGCGCCTTCGACGGCGTCGCCACCCGAGTCACCGAAATGGACGCCCTCATTGCCTATCTGCAGGTGCTCGGCCGGCTGACCGACGCGGCTTTTCTGGACACTGCCGCTCCGCAGAAACCGCCGGAACCGATCGAATGACGGTGCTGGAGACGCTCATGGACATCGACCACGACACCCTCGTCGCCTTTTCCAAGAGTTGGGGCCTGTTCTATCTGTTGGCGCTCGCGATCGGCGTTCTTGCCTACACCTTCTGGCCCTCCAACAAGAAGCGGTTCGACAGGGCCAAGAAAAGCATTCTCGACCGGGACGACAAGCCATGGCAATAGACGAGCGCGATCCGGTCAGCGGCCACAAGACTACCGGTCATGAGTGGAACGGCATCAAGGAGTTGGATACCCCGGTGCCGCGGGGCATCCTCATCTTCCTCATCGTCACGCATATCTTCGCCGTTCTCTGGTGGATACTCATGCCGACCTGGCCCTTCGGCACGACCTACACGAAAGGCCTCCTGCAAACGGATCAACGCAAGACGGTTGAAGAGCAGTTGGTCGACGCAGCCGCGCAGCGTGCGTCCTGGATGGACAGGATCGAATCGGCGAGCTTCAGCGAAATCCAGGCGGATGAGCAGCTCATGTCGATCGTCAGGAGCTCCGGACATCAATTGTTCGGCGACAATTGCGCAGCGTGCCATGGCATCGATGGCAGGGGTCGCGCCAACTATCCAAACCTGGCGGACGATGACTGGCTGTGGGGCGGCAACCCTGAGATCATAGCCGAGACCATGCGGGTCGGCATCAACAGCGAGCATCCCGACAGCCGCTTCGCGCAGATGCCTTCCTTCGGGCGCGATGGGATCCTTGATCGCGATCAGGTGCGCATGGCCGCCGCCTATGTCTATTCACTTTCCAACCCGGATTATTCCACTGCCGAAAACATCGAAAGCATTAAGTCGGGACGAGAAGTCTTCCTGGCCAACTGCGCCGCCTGTCATGGCGAAGATGCGCGAGGCAACCAGGATCTCGGCGCCCCCAATCTGACGGATCCATATTGGATCTATGGTGGCGATCTACACACGATCGTCGCCACCGTCCACGGCGGCAGGCAGGGCCACATGCCAACCTGGGACGAACGGTTGACCGATACCGAGATCAAGATCCTCGCGCTTTATGTCCATTCGCTCGGGGTCGAAAATCCATGACGGCTGCCCGCAGAAGGCTTACAAGCCGCACGCGATTGCTGATCTGGGTCATCATACCCGCCGCAATTCTGGTCTTCGCGGCCGCCAATATCCATCTCGTCTATGTCGCCATCAACTCCCAACCCGATTGCGTCCCCCATTTGAAGGATGCCGGCGAGAATGGGCGGTACAGAGCGGCCAAATCAGCGTGCTGAGGAGCACCAGCAGATGGTTGAAGCCGACAAATCCTACGGTCTGTTGAGCGAAACGTCCGGCATCGAGGAGACAAGGAGCGAGCGCTGGCAAAGGCATTTGCCGCCCGGCATCGGCTTGCAGTGGCTTCGCGCGGGGTGGCGTGACCTTGTCAAGCAGCCCGGACCAAGCCTTGTCTACGGCACTGGCGTCTTTCTCCTGTCCCTGAGCCTGGTATGGCTGCTTGGCTACTTCGGGCATGACTATATCCTCTTCCCGGCGCTGGCAGGCTTCATGATCGTCGCTCCCGTCTTGGCGATCGGACTTTATGAAAAGAGCCGGGCCCTGGAGGCGGGAGAGAGCGTGACTCTCAACCGGATGCTGTTCGTGCGTCCCAGAGCCGGTGGACAGGTCTATTTCACGGGCGTCCTGCTGTGCCTGCTCATGCTTCTGTGGATGCGCGCCGCCGTGCTCATCTACGCTCTCTTCTTCGGTCTGAGGCCCTTTCCGGGTCTCGATCACATCCTCGCCCTCTTGCTAACGCAGCCGCTCGGATGGGCCATGCTCGTCGTCGGCACGGCGACCGGCGGCCTGTTCGCCTCATTCGCCTTTGCTATCAGCGTGTTCTCGATCCCCATGCTGCTAGACCGGCGTACCGACGCGCTCACCGCCATGGGCACGAGCATGGCACTGGTGTGGAACAATTTCATTCCAATGGTCGTCTGGGGCGCGATCGTCCTCACCCTTTTTGTCGTCAGCATCGCCACCGGGCTCTCCGGCCTGGTCCTTCTCTTCCCTTGGCTCGGGCACGCGACCTGGCATGCCTATCGGACTGTCGCCCGGGAGGAGGCCTAGCAAATGGCCTGCTGTGCTCCCGGTGCAGAGTCACCTCTTCCGTCGCAACGCGCAGAAAGGCCGTCGGCCGAGGAGATTCTCCACGCCAGCCGCAATATCGAGGACGGGCTCGTCCAGACCGACCTATCCGTACCCTCCGCTCACTGTGGATCGTGTATCGCGGCAATCGAAGGGGCATTGACGAAGCTTGAGGGGGTTGTCTCGGCGAGGCTCAATCTGTCGACCCGTCGCGCCACCGTGAAATGGCGGCCTGGCGGCCCGGTGCCACCGCTTCTACGCGCCCTTTCCGACGCCGGTTACGAGGCCAGCCTCTTTTCATACGAGGATGACGAAGCCGACCCCGAGCTCGCGAGGCTGATCCGCGCGACGGCGGTCGCAGGCTTTGCCGCTATGAACATCATGCTGTTGTCAGTTTCGGTCTGGGCAGGCGCCGATGAGACAACACGCCACGCCTTTCACCTCCTCTCCGCGCTCCTGGCGGTCCTCGCAGTCGCTTATTCCGGGCGCATCTTCTTCAGGTCGGCCTGGGCGGCCGTCAGGTCGGGCGCGACGAACATGGATGTACCGATTTCTCTGGGCATCCTGCTCGCCCTGGCGCTCAGTGTCCACGACACCCTTCAGAATGAGCCGCATGCCTATTTCGACGCCACAACCGCGTTGATTTTCTTCCTCCTCGGCGGTCGAACACTCGATCACTTGATGCGGCGAAAAGCGCGAACGGCGGTGCTCGGACTTGCCAAGATGATGCCGCGCGGCGCGAGCGTCATCGCGCCGGACGGAACGAGAACCTACAAGCCGCAAAGCGAGATCGAACCGGGTGAGCTCGTGCTGGTCGCCGCCGGCGAGCGCATCCCGCTCGACGGGACCGTCGAGGTCGGGACCGCTGACATCGATGCGGCGCTCGTTACGGGAGAAGCAGGTCCGCTTGCTGTGACACCGGGAACCCAAGTCCTTTCAGGCATGATGAATCTGAACGGCTCGCTCCAGATCCGTATCACGCGAACCGCGCGCGATTCCTTCATTGCCGGCATGATCCGAATGATGGAGGCGGCTGAGCACGCCAGAGCGCACTATAGACGCATCGCCGACCGCGCTGCCGCCCTCTACTCGCCGGTCGTCCATGGGCTCGCCGCGCTGGCGTTTCTCGGCTGGATCGCCGCTACGGGCGATTGGCATCGCTCGCTGACCGTGGCGATTTGCGTGCTCATCATAACCTGTCCGTGCGCTTTGGGCCTGGCTGTTCCCATGGTGCAGGTGGTTGCCGCGCGCCGCCTGCTCGAACGCGGAATTGCCCTCAAGGAAGGCAGTGCGCTGGAACGCTTGGCCGAAGTGGACACCGTGGTTTTCGACAAGACCGGGACGCTGACGATCGGTGAGCTTCACGTAGCGCGATGCAGCGTCACCGGGAAGGATCTCAGTGCCGCGGCCGCGCTGACAGCAAGATCGCGGCATCCGGTCTCGCGCGCCGTGGCGGAGCTTGCAGAAAAGGCAAGTCACATCGAGGTTGAAGAGTTCAGAGAGCGGCCAGGATACGGCGTTGAAGGACGCGTGGGCGGCGACCACTATCGGCTCGGGCGGCCGGAATGGGCGCTGGGTCGACAGCTGAGCACCGCCGACCGCAGCCTATTCTCGGGAACGGCCCTCGCGAGGAACGGCAGCTCCGCAGGCTTCTTCGAATTGTCAGACGCCTTGCGCCCCCGAGCCCGTGAGGTTGTCGAGATGCTGCGCGATCGTGGCCTGGCAGTGGCCATGCTTTCGGGCGACCGCCCCGAGACGGTATCCGCTGCGGCAGCTTCCCTGGGGATCCAGACGTCCCACGCCGGGCTCCTCCCCGAGGACAAGACCGCATGGCTTGAAGAGCGCCGCCGGGAGGGAGGCAAGGTCCTGATGGTCGGAGACGGCCTAAATGACGCCCCCGCCTTGTCCGCCGCTCTGGTTTCCATGGCTCCCGCCAGCGCCGCCGATGCCGGCCGGGCCGCAGCCGACCTCGTTTACTTCGGCAGCGGACTGATGGCGGTTCCGGAAGCCCTGACGATCGCGCGCACGGCCAATCGTCTGGTACGGCAGAACCTGATATTTGCGGTCTCCTACAACGCGCTCGTGATCCCGATCGCAGTAGCCGGTCACGTCACGCCACTCATCGCCGCCTTGGCAATGTCCTTGTCTTCCGTGCTGGTGGTCGCAAATGCGTTGCGATTTCCCCGCACCAAACAGCGCACGACCGGTGCCGCAAAGAGAAACATCTCCATGCTGCCATTGCCGGACAAAGCGCTATGACGGTTCTGGCGTGGCTCATCCCCATAGCTCTCGCAATGGGAGCGGTCGCTCTTCTCGCATTCATATGGTCGATGCGAACCGGTCAATATGATGATCTTGACGGCGCCGCGGAAAGGGTCCTGCTCGCCCAGAAGGAAGACTGGCCACTCACAGAGCCCTCGGACCAATCCGCCCGCAAGAATGATAATGAACGGCGCTGAAACTAAGAAGGCCAACTCTTTTTGACTATTATGAGAAATCTAGCCTGCGGCACAGCGAGCGTTAGGATGGCTCCACGATGAAATTCATTTGCCGGCAAGTCGACTGGATCGGCGCAGTCGCGCTTCTTTTCGGGGCAGCGGTCATTGTGCCCAGCCTCATTGCGCTCACGGCCAGTCTCGTCGCGGTCGCAGCCTCGCTATTTTGAGATGCGTTCGCCGAACGGCTTGAACCTCAGTCGCCCTCGCCTGGATTCGGACTGAACTCCGAGAGCTTGTTCGGGACGCCATTCAACGCGTCAGCGTCCGGCATGGGATCTTTCTTCCGGGTGATATTCGGCCACTTGTCGGCATATTCCTGGTTCAGGCGAAGCCATTGCGGCTCGGCCGCCGGATCGGTATCCGGAAAGATCGCTTCAGCCGGACATTCAGGAACGCAGACACCGCAATCGATGCATTCGTCAGGGTGGATCACCAACATGTTCTCCCCCTCGTAGAAGCAGTCTACGGGGCAGACCTCCACACAATCGGTGAACTTGCACTTGATGCAATTGTCGGTGACAACGTGGGTCATGCCCATCCTCATTCCGATGCTTAAAGATATATGTAACCTATATCTTTAAGGCAAGCGACATCTCGCTTCGCGGTCCGTGAAGGCCGGATCAGGCTTGCCCCCGCGCCGGCCCATCGTCCCGGCTAGCGACGCATCCCGACAGCCGCAAAATCAGGCCCGCGCGTTTCCTCAACCGGCGGATTCGGCACCCTGAAATCGCGTTCCGTCAGCATGATGTCGGCAAGGGTATAGCGGTCCAATGTGGTGACGAACGAAGTCAATGCTTCATTGAAAACGTTGGGCAGCCGGCAGCAGCCGGTAATCACGCACTGATTGCCGGTTGCGAAGCATTCGACCAAGGCGAAATCCGGCTCGGTCGCCCGCACGACCGCCCCGAGATTTATCTTTTCGGGCCGTCTGGCGAGCGTGAACCCGCCCGATCGCCCGCGAACCCCCTTCAGATATCCCGTCTTCGTCAGGATATTGACGACCTTCATCAGGTGCGCGCGGGAGATCCCGTAAACCCTCGAGGTCTCCTCGATGGTGATCAGGCGATCGCCGGCGGATCCGGCGTACATCAGCACGCGCAGTGCGTAGTCGGAAAATGTCGTTAGACGCATGTGTTTCTACCTGGTCCGCAACGCGGCATCGCGGCGATCAGCGCGCACGGGCTGGCAAGGGGAGCCGAGAGCGCGCCGCACGCTCGGCGCCTCGTTCAGAACCTGCCTCGTCTCGGTCGTTCTCGGAATGCATGAAGTTCCTCTGCACCAGATATATGATGGATAATAGATGAATCTTATTCTAGAGTCCACTCATCGCTGACGTTTCCCGACCATGGCCCAGCTTCTCCTTGCGATCCTTCTCTTCCTGACCGCCCACGTCGTACCGCCAGCACCGCCTGTCCGCCGGCGACTGATCGCGCTCCTCGGCCGCCGCGGATACCTTCTGGCATATTCCGTTCTCTCGCTCGCGCTGCTCGTCTGGATCGTCATCACTGCGAGAAGTGCGCCTTACATGGCGCTCTGGAGCTTCGCGCCATGGCAGTCCGTCATCCCCGTCGTCGCCATGCCATTGGCGTTCTGGTTTGTCGTCGCCGGGCTTGCCGAGCCCAATCCGCTGTCGATTTCGCTTCGCCGCCGCAATCCGACGCTCCCGCTCGCGCCGATTGTCGTCATAACGCGGCATCCCGTGCTTTGGGGCTTCCTGATCTGGGCTGGAGCGCATCTTCCGCCCAATGGCGACATCGTAGCCCTCATTCTCTTCGGCGGCATGGCCGCATTGGCCGCAGCGGGAATGCCCCTCCTCGACCGTCGCGCGCGAGCGCGTCTCGGAGACGAGCGCTGGAAGGCGCTTTCGCGCGGCACCTCCGTCCTGCCCTTTCTCGCCATCGCCTCGCGCAACGCCCGTATCCGGTTCTCTGGGCCGTTCATGCTGCACACGGCCATCAGCCTCGCTGCCTATCTGTGGTTTCTCCTCCAGGGTCATAGGCTGCTCATCGGTCCCGACCCGCTGAGCCTGCTCCCATGGTGACAAATATGCCGACCGCCCCATCGCGCTTCGCGCTCTTCAGCTATGGCTTCCGCCCGTTCTTCCTCGGCGCCGCCACCTGGGCGGCGTTCGCGATGGTTCTATGGGTCGCGCTGCTGACCGGGCATCTGAGCTTTGCGTCGCGTTACGACGCCGTTGCTTGGCACGCCCACGAGTTCCTCTTCGGTTACGGCGCCGCCGTCGTGGCAGGTTTCCTGCTGACGGCGATTCCGAACTGGACCGGCCGGCTGCCGATTCGCGGCATGCCATTGCTTGCTCTCTTCACGCTCTGGCTGGCCGGGCGAATCGCAATCCTGTTCACCGACATCGTCGGATTCGTAGCCGCGGCCACGGTCGACAGCCTGTTCCTTCTCGGCTTTTCCGCCATCGTCTTCCGCGAAATCCTTGCCGGGAGGGATCGCCGCAATCTCAAGGTCGCGCTGATCCTCGTGGTCTTTGCGCTCGTCAATATCGCCTTCCACATCGAGCTCTACCTATTCAGCCAGCCGCTCCACGCTATCCGTGCGACCACCTCGATCCTGGTGATCCTGATCATGCTGATCGGCGGGCGGATCGTCCCCAGTTTCACCCGCAATTGGCTCGCGAAGCAACAAAGCCGGCATCTTCCGACGCCCTTCAACGCATTCGACCGCTACGCACTCGGCATCGCCGTGCTGAGCCTCGGGCTTTGGATCGCTTTCCCGGATCGGCTGCTCACCGGAGCAGCGCTCATTCTGAGCGCCCTCGCGCAAGGCGCCCGGCTCGCACGGTGGTCAGGCCTGCATACCTGCCGCGAGCCGCTCGTCCTCATCCTGCATGTCGGATATGCCTTCATACCCTTGGGCTTTTTCGCGGTCGGCATCTCGACTATATGGCCGCAGGCCGTTCCGCCCGCCGTCGCGCTCCATGCTTGGACCGCTGGCGCGGTGGGGGTGATGACGCTCGCGGTGATGACTCGTGCGACTCGCGGACATTCCGGCCGCCCCCTCACGTCTCCCCCGACGACGACACTGATTTATCTGCTCGTGATCCTTTCGGTGGTACTGCGCCTGGCAACGATTGTCCTCCCCGACCGGGCCGCCACGCTGCACGAGCTGGCCGCCGCCGCCTGGACGGCGGCGTTTTGCGCCTTCGTGGTTCTCTACGGGCCGATGCTCCTTTGGGCGCGGAAAAAGACGTAGTCCCGTTTGGCCTGGCGCGTCAGGGTTTCCGATCACGCGGATCTGAACCTCGACATTTCCGCGCGTCGCATGGGAATAGGGGCAGATTTTCTCATGTGCCGTCTTTGCGAGCTCTTCCGCCCGATCCTTGGCCACGCCGTCGACATGGACCTCCAGCGTTACCGCGAGCTCGAAGCCGCCGGCCTGCCGCGACCCGATGCCGACATGGGCCGTGACATTCGTGTCGGGACCGACCTGAAGAGCGGCTTCCTTGGCTGCGAGCCGCACGGCTCCCTCAAAGCACGCCGCATAGCCGGCCGCAAACAGCTGCTCCGGATTGGTTCGTGCGCCGCCCGGACCGCCCATCTCCTTCGGCACCGAGAGCGCAGCCTCGAGCACGCCATCGTCGCTGCGGATCTGGCCCTCGCGCCCACCCCGGGCGGTCGCCACGGCCGTGTACAAGATCTTTTCGGGCATCGGTCTTTCCTCTTGCTGATGAAAAGCGATCTGCGCCCAACCAGGCGGCGTTCCACACGATCGGCCCGCGCTAGGCCGCAATCGGAGGCCGCCTGATCTCGGGCGCCGCATCCTTCTGCTGTTGCCGCGCCCGCTCCGCGGCGACCGCCATCCAGTCGCGTAGCAAGCCCTGGTCCTCTTTCGAGAACCGGGCGCGATGCTTCAAATCCTCGAACGAGTCGTCCGGATGGCACCGCTCGTAATCCGCACGAATAAGCGACTCGTGGTAGGAACGGATGTCGGCGTCGTCCGGACCGATTGGCTGTCTTACTCCATTGGCTGACATGTAGAGCCGTTCATCGCTCGATGGCATCATCGCTCGCTCCTCGTCTCCGCAAATCTGTCTCTTTCGAGCATTTCAGCCACCGCGACCATCACGCTGATGTCACCCCACAGCCCCGCATTCGCGGCCATGTAAATTCGCTCCAACTGATCGAGCCGGCGGTCCCGGCACTCCGTGCTGCGGTCGTCCTGCATCCTCTGCGGCGACGGCCTGGACAGGGCAGGCGCCCCCACGCCGCATGCCCGTCGGAATCGATTCCAAACCGGGGTCAGGGCTTCACCCAAGCTCATGTGCTCGCTCCGCGACCGAGGCGAACGCGCCAGATGTCGGGTCCCTTCTCGAGATACTCCCAACAAATGCCGCCGTCGCGGACCTCGAGCTGCAGCTTCAGGCGGCGCGGATCGTGGTCGACGATGAGCTGCAGCGTCTCGCCCGCCGCGAGATGCGTGACCAGTTGAGTTATGACCGTATGCCGAACGCTTGGACTGATCTCTCGAACGTCCACGACCCGTTCCTTGGACAAAGCCTGCTCACCCATGACGGTATCTCGCCTGATCGCCAGATAGACACGCCACATGGGCGCACATGCGCGCCGCGACGTCAGCCGGCAGCAGCCGGCCCAGAAGCGTCTCGAAATACGGCTTGACGATCCGCCCCGTGACTCCGCGCTCGGCGCACAGAAGATCGACGATGTTTTCGGCAAGCGGTGTCATTTGACGCTTGCCGGCGCAGGGATCGAGGATCACGCGGATCGCCTCCTCCACACGATCCCACCGCGCGCCGGAAATGTGCGTCATCACATTGCTGATGTGGCCATGCGCACGGAAATGCGACACGACGATCGCCGCCAACTCCGATACCGGCAGCTCCGCGATGTCGCCGGCGGCGAGGGAAAGGAGCGGCTCACGAAGCCCATCCATGAGGGCCGCCACCTGTCCTGATCCGGCGGCCTGCATCGGTTTGATCCCGCCCACCATCATGTTCATGGCGCGCTCAGCGGCCTCGCCGACCAACCAGCCGGACCCTCCGCTTCCGTCTCCATTCTCCTATCTCATAAAAGATACATTGACATTACATCTTTTAGCGGGAAGACTGGAAAACGTGAATGCCGCCTCCGGAGACGCGCTGCCATGAACCACAACGACCACGCCTATCCGGCCCTTCGATCCGCGGCGCCGTTTGGCGCCACGGCACAAAGTCGATGGCTGCTGCGCGGAGAAGCAATGGGAAGGCTTCTGGCCAGGGCCTTCGCCACCATGCGGCGGACCAGCGATGCTGGGCAGGGCCGCTTCGGCCATGCCCCGCTCTCAAGAGCTCACACCAAGACAAGGAAAATGCCATGAGTGAGCCCTCAAACACCGCCGACGTCGTCGATGTCCGGAGCCTCGTGCCGGCGGACCGCCACGCCAAGATCTTCGAGCTCCTGAACGCGCTGGAACCGGGCGCATCCTTCGTCCTGGTCAACGATCACGATCCCAAGCCGCTCTACTATCAGCTCGAAGCCGAGTATCCGGGCCAGTTCTCCTGGACCTATGTCGAACAGGGGCCACAGGTCTGGCGCGTCGAGATCGGCAAGCACGCCAAGGCGGCCTAAGACGCCTCGACGCGACGCCGGCTCCGACCGGCGTCGCGTCCGGTGGAAAATCTCACGATGGGTGTCACGCTCTCACGTTGGACCATGTCCTATTTCGCCGCAGCGCTCCTGTCGCTGATCCTCGGCGAGTGCCTCATGACGGCAGGATATGGCTTTCCATCTGCGCCGATCCGGGCTCCGCAGACGCTCGTTCTTGTCCACCTCATCGCCATCGGCTGGCTCAGCCTTCTGCTTTGCGGGGCGCTCTTTCAGTTTGTCCCGGTCCTCATCGCACGGCCCCTTCACAGCAATTCGCTGCCTCTGCCAACCCTTGTCTTGCTTGTGGCGGGGCTCGCCGCGCTGCTTTCCGGTTTTCTTCAGCTCTCCGGCACGATCGACGTGGGCGCATGGCCCTTCCCGCTCGCCGCCGGCTTGCTTGCATCCGGATTTGCGCTCGCCCTTTATAATCTCGGTCGCACGCTCTGGCAGGCTCGACCTCTCCCCCTGCCGGCGCGTTTCGTCGCGGTGGCTCTCCTGTGCCTCGCCGCAACAGTCGCACTCGGCGCAACCTTCAGTCTCGTCTTCGCCGGACCGGTCCATTCCGAAGCGCTCCTGGCGATCACCGCGGGCGGTCTGCCGCTGCACGTCCTCGCCGGGCTCGGCGGCTGGCTGACATTTGCGGCTATGGGCGTGAGCTACCGTCTCCTAGCGATGTTCATGCTCGCACCGGAATTGGAAGGCGCCCGTCCCCGTGCGGTCTTCTGGCTTGGGACAGGCGCGCTCGCCGTGGTGATCCTCGGCGGGGTTGCGCAGATCCTTCGCGACGTGACAATCCTGCCCGCGCTCTGCGTCGGCGCCCTTCTCGGGTTTGCCGCTCTGGCACTTTACGGTGCCGACATCTTCTATCTCTATCGCGCCCGCAAGCGCCGCATCATCGAGCTCAACAGCCAGATGGCCGCCCTCGCGCTGATCTCGCTCGCCGCAGCCGTCGCGCTCATTGTCGTTCTGATCGCGACGAACCGTCTTTCAGACCAGATCGGCGCCGTCGTCTTCCTCGCAGCGTTCGGATGGCTGACCGGCCTCGGGCTCGCCAAGCTCTACAAGATCGTCGCCTTCCTGACCTGGCTCGAATGCTACGGCCCCGTGCTCGGCAAGACTGCAACGCCTCGGGTGCAGGATCTCGTCATCGAAGGACGCGCCCGGCCGTGGTTCCTCCTTTATTTTCTGTCCGTCTGGGGCGCGACCGCGGCTCTGCTCTTCGCGCATGCCACAGCTTTCAGAATGGCGAACGGAGTGATGCTTGTCGCCACACTCGCGATCGCCGTGCAGCTCCTGCGCACGCGGCTGCTGTCGGACCTGACGGCGGAGGTCCCGCTGCCCGACGGCGCGCACCGGCCGCATCTCCTCGTGTCCCTCCCGAACTCAACCTGACCGGAAAGGAGGCCAACCCCCCATGCCACAGACCTTTGTCGACCTCGACGTTCGTCCGATCCTCCGCGGCGGCGGTGAACCATTCGAAAAGATCATGCAAACCGTTGATGCTCTCGCCCCCGACGAAGGATTGCGGCTTTACGCGACATTCAAGCCGGTTCCGCTGTTCCAGGTGCTCGGCCGCAAGGGCTTTGCTCACGAAGCCAGGGAGATCGAGGGCGGCGACTGGGAAGTCCTGTTCAGGCGTGCTGAAGCCCCCGTCGAGGGCGAGGCAAGCGCTGCGGCCGAAGCCCCGGACACGGATGATTGGCCCGAACCTGCCCAGCAGATGGACAATCGCGACCTCGAGCCACCCGAGCCGATGGTCCGCATCCTGGCGGCGCTGGAGACGATGGAATCAGGCGACGTTCTCCAAGCCCTGCTCTGCCGCGAACCGATGTTTCTCTTCCCCGAGCTCGCCAAGCGAGGGCATGCATGGCAGGGCGGTTTCGAGCCGGACGGCACCACCTACAAGATCCTCGTGCGCGTCGGCGAAGGCCAGAAACCGGCGGCTTGAGAGCCTACTGCCCGTCGCCGACCCCTTGGGAGTCTCACGATGTTTATCCAGACCGAAGCGACAAGCGACCCGGCGAGCCTGAAGTTCCTGCCTGGCAGAGACGTTCTCCCGGGCCGAACCCTAAGCATCTCTGATCGTAGCGAAGCCGCTCGCTCTCCGCTCGCCGCAAGGCTCTTCGAGGTGCCTGGCGTTGCGGCCCTGTCCTTCGGGTCGGACTACATTACCGTCACCAAGAACAAGGGTGAGTGGCAGCATCTCAAGCCGGCTCTCCTCGGCGCGATCATGGAACATTTCATGGCTGGCGCGCCGATCATCATCGAACAAACCGTCGACGCCGCGGCGCCGACCGAGACAGACGCAGTCGCGCAGAAGATCAAGGAGGCCCTTCGCCGGGTCATCGACCCGGAGCTCGGCTACAATATCGTCGATCTCGGCTTGATCTATGATGTGCATGTCGATGCCGACGGCGTCGCCTCGGTCATCATGACTACCACGACGCCCGGCTGTCCCGCCACCAGCTATCTCACCGAAGGTGCACGGGAGTGCACGGCCTCTGTCGAGGGCGTCGAAATGGCCGAGATCACGCTGACCCATGAACCGCGCTGGTCGCCAGAGCTGATGAGCGACGACGCCAAGGCGCATTTTGGCATTCGCTGAGGGCTGGCTGACGATGAACTCGACATCCAAGCACCGTATCGCGGCCCGTAACGAGCCGGTCAGACCTGCTTTCCCCATTGCCGATCTTCTTCTCGAAAGCCTCCACAGCCTGGCTCAAGCCGGAGAGGCCGAAAACGCATGCCGTCTTGCCGGCCGCACCTACGCGCTGCTGCGAACAGCGCAACCTGACGTTGCCCGCCGCTTCGACGTCTTCTTGCATCGTCTGACACCGCGCTTGACCTGGACCGAGCCGCCTCGGCAAGCCGGGCATATCGTCTCTCACGATCCTGCCATTGCCGATGCCCGCCTCCCATCAACTTCCGGCGAGCGGGAGTCCGATCGATGACGACCACTGTTGTTGGACACGCATGCCGTGCGCTTCAAACGGGTCTCCGGGCCCAGATATTGAGAGTGACGGACACCGTACGCTCCCGATGCGCCTTTCTCGCTCCTCGCCTGATTGCCGGTGCAGCCTTCCTCTTCCTCATCGCGATTGTCGTTGGGATATTCTGAATGCACGCCGACCGGACGCAATTCAAACGCCCAACGTCGCTGTGGCGAATTCAGCCCGAGGGGCCGTGCGACCCGCCGGGGCATGTCGGGCATCCCGCATGGGCGGAGATCATCATATGCGCCGAATCCGCACACGCCGCCCACCTCGTCGCAATGCGGCTCGACGCAGCAATACAGACATTTTCGGTCGGCAACGGGTCGCCGACGACGCGGACAGCCGCCCCGATCAGGTCCTCCTACGCGGTCGAGCCTGTCGAACCGAATGCCGCAATCGCGTCTTGCGCGTCTGCGTTTCCCGAGATCGTCACGGCAACACTCCGAAAACAGCCCCCAACACAGGACGACACCTCGCTCTTTGCCGACGTCGTGATCACACGAGAGACCCGCGTGTCGTGCAATGGGGCCGATCCACAGCTCGGGCATCCCAAGGTCTGGTACGCCTTCCGCGAAGGAAAGCCTGGCTCCCTCGCCTGCGACTACTGCTCGCGCATGTTCATCTACATCCCGTCGGCCAACTCCGGGATCGAGCTGCCGACACGTCGGCACGATTCCGAAAGGACATCCAAACCGAGACCTCGTTTGCCCCCTCGAATGCCAATGGAGTTATCAATGACCGATATCCCAGCCAAGCTGCCCGATGACGCCAAAGCCTACGGACGCTCACCTGATTTCACCTCGGACAATCTTCCCGACAAGCTTCGCTCCGCCCATTCAACCAAAGCCGGCACATGGGGTCTCCTCCATGTTCTGGAAGGAAGAGTTCGCTACGAATTGGAGCCTCCGAAGAACGGAGTTCGAGAAGCGGCGGCGCCCGAAACCATCGTCATCGAGCCCGAGGTCCTGCATCATGTGGAATTCCTGGAGCCGGGCCGGTTCTTTATCGAATTCTATCGACGTGCCGGCAGATGACCTCGACGGTCCGAAGACTAAGGACAGCGGCGGCTCCGGCTAGTTGGGCCGCCGCAGGACGCGCCATGACATGTCCACCAGAACGACAATGATTGCCACCATCTTCGCGGCTTCCAGCGCGATATAGAGCGTGTGATGGTTCGACGGGGCGGGCTCACCTCCTGCAATAATGACGCCGACCCGCGCATCGAGAAGAGGCAACAGCCACACGGTTTCGAGCGCAACAATCAATACAGCTACGATCGTGAACACACCACTGATCCAGCCGCGCCTTCCCAGAAACGCCAGCAGCAACAAAGCGGCACAGAATCCCCACTCGACCTTGTTGTAGACGGCAAAGGTATGCCGGCCAACGTCCAGAGCAACCGGCAGCGTGAGACTCGGCGCCAGGAATTTTGCCGGGGTGGCGAGGAACGAAACACCGACCAGCATGCCCAGCCAACCCGCCGCGACGATGATCAACAAGACAGAGAATGCGGATATTCTCGAATGCGGCAGCTCCACCGTTGCGTACTCCCGATCCACGCGTTAAGATATACAGAGAATATTTGTTTTACTAGGACGACACAAGCCGCAACGCCGGCTTCCCCAGCATGCGGCCCATTGCGGGCTGTTGCCGCGCTGCGCCAGTCGCCCCGGCATTACGCCTCCAAGTGGAAGGAGTGAGCCATGGCGCAGAAGATGAAAGCCACCGTCTTCGTTGAGCCCAATCGCATCGTTCTCGATGAAAAGCCGATTCCCGAAGTCGGCGCGCTCGATGCATTGGTCCGCATTACGACGACGACGATCTGCGGAACCGACGTGCACATCCTCAAAGGCGAATACCCCGTCGCCCCAGGCCTTACCATCGGGCACGAGCCCGTCGGCATCATCGAGAAGCTCGGCAGCTCCGTTCAAGGATATGAGGAGGGCCAGCGCGTCATCGCTGGAGCAATCACGCCGAGTGGTCACAGCGCCGCCTGCCTCTGCGGCTGTCATTCTCAGGACGGTCGCGACACCAAGCACGGCTTCAAGCCGCTCGGCGGGTGGCGCTTCGGAAACACCATAGATGGCGCCCAAGCCGAATACCTGCTGGTGCCCGACGCAATGGCCAACCTCGCCGCGATACCGGACGAGCTGGAGGACGAACAGGTCCTCATGTGTCCCGACATCATGTCCACCGGCTTCTCCGGCGCCGAAAGCGGCCAGATCAAGATCGGCGACTGCGTGGCCGTCTTCGCGCAAGGACCTATCGGCCTCTGCGCCACGGCAGGAGCCCGCCTGATGGGTGCCACCACGATTTTCGCTGTCGACGCGATCTCTGAGCGGCTGGCACTGGCAGGCGCCGTCGGCGCTGATCACGCGATCGACTTCACCAAGACCGACCCGGTCGAGGAGATCATGCGACGCACCGACGGCCGCGGTGTCGACGTCGCCATCGAAGCGCTGGGACGTCAGGAGACGTTTGAAGCCGCATTGCGCGTGCTGCGGCCAGGGAGCACATTGTCGTCACTGGGTGTCTATTCGGCCGATCTCAAGATCCCGCTTGACGCCTTCCACGCGGGCCTGGGCGACCAGAAGATCGTCACGACCCTCTGTCCGGGCGGAAAGGAACGCATCCGTCGCCTGATGGAGGTCATTGCGTCGGGCCGCCTCGACACCCGCCGCCTCGTCACGCACCGTTTCCGACTGGATCAGATCGAGGACGCCTATGACCTCTTTGCCAACCAGCGCGACGGAGTGATCAAGGTGGCGATCACCCCCTAGACACGTCGCTAGACGCCACCGCCGCGGCGGCACGGACCTCTCCAGCACGTTTGATCATTGTAGATTCGATGATGATGGGCTAAGATATATTTAGTATGAATGTTTAAGTTCATGTAGAAGGAGCCAAGCGATGGAACGGTCCGATCTCAAGGTTTCCCCATCGCAGCTATCCGACGTTGCCTCGCCCGAAGCCGGCGATCCCGAGTGGGACTGCGTCGCCGAAGCCTCGTGGGAATCCTTCCCCGCAAGCGACCCGCCGGCCTGGATCGACCGAGGGCATGACATACCTTCCTCCCCTCCCGGCGACGGCCTCTCGGCCACCCACGAGGCGAAACGGATCGACATCGAGGAGGATGGCTTTGTCGTCGACAGCGCACTTCTCGCAGAACTCTTCGACCTGAAGGACTCGGAAGTTCGGCGACTGATGCATGAGGGGCAGATCACCAGCATTTGCGAAAAGGGGCTCGATCAGCATCGCGACCAGTTCCGACTCACCTTCTTTCACCGCAACCGCCGCGCGCGCATAAGCGTTCACGCGTCCGGCCGCATTCTCGATCGGTCCGTCATCAATTTCGGCGAGACCCCGGTTCGGCAGACGTCGCGCCCGGCGACCGGTTGATGCACAGGGAGCTCCGTTAGCCGCCAAGGACTCTGCTATGAGCATGCAATCAATGTCCCCGCTCGATCTTCCGGGCAGCGATCTCGACATCGCCAAAATGCCGGGACATTGGTTGCTCGCCCGCCTGGGCAAGCGTGTTCTTCGTCCCGGAGGGCTCGGCATGACCCGAGCGCTGCTCGACGACCTACTCATCACATCGGATGACGACGTAGTCGAACTGGCTCCCCGTCTCGGAACCACGGGGCGCAGGATTCTGGAAATAAATCCTAGCCGCTCTGTCGGCGTCGAAAGAGACACCAAGGCAGCCGCCTGGTCGGAGCGCCAGCTTCCCAGAGCGCGCAACATCTCCGTTGTCACCGGAACGGCTGACGACACCGGCCTGCCCGATGCATGTGCCTCGGTCGTTATCGGCGACGCCATGCTGACGATGAACATGGCCGAGCACAAGCAGCGCATTGTCCGGGAAGCCTATCGGCTGCTTTGCCCTGACGGCCACTACGGCATTCATGAGCTCTGCATCATTCCCGAGGCAATAGATCCGGCCGACCACCAGAGAATCGACCGCGACCTCTCCTCGGCCATCCACGTCGGCGCGCGGCCCTTGCGGGCTCCGGAATGGAAGAGCCTTCTCGAACAGTCAGGCTTTCAGGTCACCAAGGTCGGGCACGCACCCATGCACCTGCTCCGCCCGAAACGCCTGATCGAGGACGAAGGTCTGATCGGGGCTCTCCGCATTGCGAAGAACATCCTGGTCAGCCCGAAAGCCAGAAGGCGCGTCTTGGCGATGCGCGCGGTATTCGAGCGCTATCAGCAGAATCTCAACGCGATCTACGTCGTCGCTGAAAAGAGGCAGGAGGCCGGATGAAACCTCCATCGCGCCGGACACAACCCGCTACGCCATCAAATGGAACCTGCCCCCAATGAATGACGCTCTCTACCCGAAACCGACCCGCAGCCTCGCTGAGAAGCGAAAGGCCCTTGCCCCCGATGCCGAGGCTGCATTTCGCACGTTTAGCGAAACGGTTTTCCGCGACGGAGCTCTGTCGGCCAAGACCAAACAGCTGGTCGCCATCGCTGTCGCCCATGTGACTCAGTGTCCATACTGCATCCAGGGTCACACCAAGGAGGCACTCAGGCGGGGCGCATCCGCCGAAGAGATCATGGAAGCGATCTGGGTCGCCGCCGAAATGCGTGCGGGCGCTGCCTACGCCCATTCTGCGCTCGCGCTGACAGCGCTGGGTGAGGGCGGTGAAAATGATTGATCGCGATGCGCTGTCCCCCCGCAGGCAAACGCCATGGGCCAACACATGGTCGCTCGCCGGGCCAGGTCGGACGAAACGCGTTGCTGCGCGCCATCGCACCTTCGGACATCGCCTCACACTCCGTCCGAACGACCGCGACGGTCATGTGGCGACAGTCTCCTGGTCGGTGGCGATGCGAAATTAGAAAGGAAGCTGCTTCATGGCGCTGCATCACGCAAGACCCGGAGAGATCGTCGACGTTGCGCCGATGGGCGCTGCGATCGCCGGTGCCCGAACCAGCGCCATCATAAAGACGGATCAGTTCGAGGCGATCCGCCTGATCGTGCGTGCCGGCCTCGAGATCCCCGAACACGAGGTCCCCGGCAACATCACCCTCCACTGCCTCGAAGGCCGAGTGCAGCTTGGCCTGGAAAGCACCGTCCTCGAACTGGGACCGAACCAATGGGTGTATTTGGCCGGCGGCGCGCCGCACTCGCTCAAGGGCATCGAAGATTCGTCGCTGCTGCTGACGATCTTCTTCCCGCAACCTGCAACTCGATCCCGACGGACCGGGACGGAGTGAGGTGCGATCTTGCGACCATCACCGATAGAGCGCGCTCAAGCGGCTGCACACCAGGGCGGCCATTGGGCCAGTCGCGCTTATAGAGAGCCGAGCCGGGCGATTGTCGGGCGCTATGACTGCAACTGCATCGACCGCTGGGAGAATGAAGGCGGCGCCATAGTGCGGATCAATCCGGATCACCACACCGGGGGACACAATTGAGAGACGGCCATGCTGATTCGCTCCTCCGATCAGAACCCTCGATACACGCTTCTCAAGCGGTTTCCCGTGCCGCGAAACTTCAAGACGGACCGCTCGTCTCGCATTACGCGCGGAAAGCTTTGGCCCGCCCCATCACGAGCCGCGAAAATCAAGCGTCTTGAGGTTTACCGCTACGATCCGGACAAGTCGGCCAATCCTCGCCTCGACACCTATGAAGTCGATATCGAGGACTGCGGCCCCATGGTCCTCGACGCACTGATCAAAATAAAGAACGAGATTGATCCCACGCTGACCTTCCGCCGTTCCTGCCGGGAGGGCATTTGCGGATCGTGCGCCATGAACATCGATGGCACAAACTGGCTCGCCTGCACGCGCTTCCTATCCGAAACGGCAAATCCCGCTGCGATATACCCGCTCAATCACCTTCCGATCATCAAGGATCTCGTACCCGATCTCACCCATCTCTACGCGCAATATGAATCGATCGAACCATGGCTTCAATCCGCGACGGCGGCGCCGGATCGCGAGCGACGGCAATCGCCCGAGGACCGGCACCGGCTCGACGGATACTACGAGTGCATTCTATGCTTTTGCTGCACCGCGGGATGTCCGAGCCATTGGTGGAACGGAGATCGGTTCCTGGGTCCTGCAGCGCTGCTGCAAGCATGGCGATGGCTGGCTGACAGCCGCGACGAGGCGACGGGCAAGCGCCTCGACGAACTCGAAGATCCGTTTCGCCTCTACCGTTGCCATACGATCCTGAATTGCACCCGAACATGCCCCAAGGGCCTCAATCCCGGCAGGGCGATCGCCGAGATCAAGAAGATGATCATCCAACGCAGCAGCTGAAATCATGACGCATAGCCATCGCCCGACATCACCCGCTCTTCAGATCTACCGGCCGCAGCTTACCTCGGTGCTCTCCATCACCCATCGATTGACGGGCGTCGCTCTCAGCGTGGGCAGTCTCATGATCGTCGCCTGGCTCGTGGCGGGAGCGATCGGGCCTTCTGCATATGATGGCGTTCTGGTCTTCGTGCGGTCCTGGTTCGGGCTCGTCCTCCTGGCCGGCTGGACCTTCACCATCTTCTTTCACCTCTGCAACGGCATCCGACACCTTTTCTGGGACACGGGCCGCGGCTTCGCTCTTCGAACGATATACGCCTCAGGCTGGGCTGTGGTCGCAGTGAGCACGGCACTCACAATCGGTTGCTGGGCGGCGGCGATTTTCCTGGCTTGGGGCGTCGAATGAGGTGCTACCAAATCCAGATCCCACTGGCGCGCGCGCGCGGACTCGGCTCCGCCAGGTCGGGTGCAAGCCAATGGTGGGCTCAGCGTGTAACCGCCATCGCGCTGGTGCCGCTTACCATCTGGTTCGTCGTCTCGATCGTTCCCCTGATGGCCGCCGGCCATCAGGCTTTTCTCGATTGGCGCGGCTCACGGATCAACGTTGTCTTGCTGACGCTCTTCGTCCTGATGCTGTTCTATCACATGGCGCTCGGTCTGCAGGTCATTGCCGAAGATTACCTGCACCGTGAATCCACGAAGATTACCGCGAAGATATCGATTCAACTTGCCTGTCTGACGCTGACAATCGCTTCCATTGTTGCGATCCTGCGATGACGATGGACGGCACATTTCCAACCGAGGCTGCGGCGAACAACGGAAATGGATACTGGAAGTCATTCATGAATCCGTGGCCGCTCAAGGAGACGTTTGTGAAGGTCGACACCCTGCTTCCAGCCGCGCGAGAACGACTCGTCACGATCAGCGACAAGGCACAGCTTACGGAGGCCGCCGCGCGCCTCGGCACGGGTCACACAGGTCTCGTTGTCGTCTGCGACGACGCCGGCAGAATGGCTGGAGTTGTCAGCAAGACCGACATCGTATCACGCATCAGCCAGTGCGAAGGACATACGTGCACAATGATGGTCGCCTCGGTCATGACGCGTAGTGTCGCCTCCTGCAGACCTGACGACTCGCTCCAGATGGCCTGGAATCTCATGAAGGAAAGGGGATATCTGCACATCCCTGTCGTCGATCGGGAAAACCGGCCCCTCGGTACGCTCTTCGCGCGCGACGTGCTTCAAGCCCTGCTGCGCGAGGTTGAGTACGAGGAAGACCTGTTACGCGACTATGTCATGGGCATCGGATATCGCTAGCCTCGCCATTGCAATGGCTCTCGTTCACTCTTTCGATAGAAGGCAAATGCAGCAACAAAGGCGACAAAGAGAGATCAGGATCAAGGCCGATGACATCGCGATGCCATCCGACGGCTGCTGGATGAAAAATCTCGCATCAAGCACGGCATTTAACCGATTGAACCCAAGCATTCATCCAGTACTGCAAGGCCATTTATCATGCAGAGCCCGAATCACGATTGACCTCAATAAGGATATCCCGCACGCTAGTCGAACACTCGAGAAGTTGCTGCCGATGAACGATCGCAATCGGAATGCGCCTGGAGGTATGAGGCGATGAGCCATTTCCTTGACCGGCTGACCTACTTTCGCAGGGATCAGGAAACGTTCTCGGGTGGTCACGGCATCACGACAAGGGAAAGCCGGAAGTGGGAAGACGCCTACCGGAAGCGGTGGGCGGCGGACAAGATCGTCCGCTCCACGCACGGCGTGAACTGCACCGGATCCTGTTCCTGGAAGATTTACGTCAAGGGCGGGATCGTTACCTGGGAGACGCAGCAGACGGACTATCCGCGAACCCGGCCGGACCTGCCCAATCACGAGCCCCGCGGCTGCCCGCGCGGTGCGAGCTATTCCTGGTATCTTTATTCCGGCACGCGCATCAAATACCCGCTGGTGCGCGCCCGCTTGATCAGGCACTGGCGCGAGGCGCGCAGTTCGATGAGCCCCGTGGCTGCGTGGCGCTCGATTGTCCAGGACAGTGCCAAGCGCCGCGACTGGGTTGCCAAGCGTGGCCGTGGTGGCTTCGTGCGCGTGGGCTGGGACGAGATCAACGAGCTGATCGCCGCGGCGAACGCCTATACGATCCGCGAGTACGGGCCGGATCGGATCGCCGGTTTCTCGCCGATCCCCGCGATGTCGATGATCTCCTATGCGGCCGGCACGCGCTACCTGTCGCTGCTCGGCGGCACGATGCTTTCCTTCTACGACTGGTATTGCGACCTGCCGCCCTCTTCCCCACAGGTGTGGGGCGAGCAGACAGACGTGCCGGAGAGCGCGGATTGGTATAATGCCGGCTTCCTGCTGGTCTGGGGCTCGAATGTGCCGATGACGCGGGCTCCGGATGCCCACTTCTATTCGGAGGTTCGCTATCGGGGCGCCAAGAGCGTCGTCATCGCGCCCGACTACAACGAGGCGGCGAAATTCTCCGACATGTGGCTGCATCCCAAGCAGGGCACGGATGCAGCGCTTGCCCTCGCGCTCGGCCACGTGGTGCTGCGCGAGTTCTATCTCGATCGGCAGGCGGAGTATTTCGCCGACTACACGCGCCGCTTCTCTGACTTTCCGCTGCTCGTCACGCTGGCCGAGCGCGACGGTCAGCTCGTGCCCGACCGGATGCTGCGTGCCGCAGATCTGCCGGACAGTCTCGGCGAAACCAACAACCCCGATTGGAAGGCCGTCGGCATCGACGAGGTGACCGGCGAATTGGTGGCGCCGCTTGGCTCTTCTGGATTCCGCTGGGGCGAACAGGGCAAGTGGAACCTCGAGGAGCGGGACGGCAAGGGCCGCGACATCCGGCTTCGCCTGAGCCTTGCCGACGCCCATGACGGGATCATGCCCGTCTCCTTCCCCTATTTCGGCGGCACCGCCGCGCATGACTGGGTCGCCACCACACACGAACGGATCCTCAAACGCAACGTGCCGGTTCGCGAGATTGAGCGTGCGGACGGCGGCAAGCTGCGGGTGGCAACCGTCTTCGATCTCTACTGTGCCAACTACGGCCTCGACCGCGGCTTTGGCGGCGAAAACGTCGCCACCAGTTTCGACGACGGTATCCCTTTCACGCCCGCCTGGGCGGAAAAGGTGACCGGCGTGCCGCGGCAGGCCATCATTCAGGTGGCGCGCGAGTTCGCCGCCAACGCCGAGACCACCAAGGGGCGCTCCATGGTGATCCTCGGAGCGGGGCTCAATCACTGGTACCACATGGATATGAGCTACCGCGGCATCATTCAGCTTCTGGTGATGTGCGGCTGCGTCGGCAAATCCGGGGGCGGTTGGGCACATTATGTCGGCCAGGAAAAGCTGCGCCCGCAGACCGGCTGGCTACCGCTGGCCTTCGCGCTCGACTGGACCCGGCCGCCGCGACAGATGAACGGCACCAGCTTCTTCTACGCCCATAGCGACCAGTGGCGCTACGAGACAATGAAGGTCTCCGAGCTCCTCTCCCCGCTGGCGCCGGCCGGCGACTGGTCGGGCGCCATGATCGACGTCTACCTGATCGTGCCGCCTGACAAGATCGGCGCCTACCGTTCGGTATTGCGCGTGATGCTTGGGCAGCATTTGGCGGAAGCGATCAAGTGGCGCGCGGATATCGAGAAGAACAACAGGTTGGACGAAGACCTGCCGGAGAGCTTCCCAGACTGGCCGATGATGTTCTACCTCGATGAGCTGCCGCAGCTTGGCTATATGCGCATCGTCGAGGAAGCCGTCGCCATTACGCGAAGCTACCGGGTGCGGCTGTGGCTCTTCACCCAGGACATGGCCCAGCTGAAGGAGGTCTACCCCAAATGGGAGAGCCTGCTGGCCAACTGCCGCTGCCAGATCTTCTTCAGGCCGAACGAAATGAGCACGGCGACCGAAATCGCCAACCGGCTCGGCATGCGGAAGGATATCTGGGGAGGCGAGGATTGGGTGGCGTCGCCGCAGAAGCTCATGGGACCGGCGTTCCGCGAGGATGCCGTTATCTTCCTCGACGGCCTGATGATCCGATCGCGGATGGTGCCTCCGGTATACGCAAATCCAGCCCTTCAAGCGTGGATCGCCGAACAGAAGCAGGAGTTCGGCGAGGACATAATCCGTGCGGCACGAGCGACACCCCCGCCGTCTGCTCCCGATGACGAACCGGATGCATCGCCATCCGGCGGCGCGGGATCAGCGGCGCCGACCAAGAGTGAAAGCTCTCAAAGAGAAGACGCCGACCTAGCAGACAATCAGGAATATCAGCGTCGCCTCGCCGCCCTCCAGGCAGAGATGCGTGTCCGCAAAGCCGAAACATCGACCCTTGGCCCCGAGAGGAGCACCAAGCCGCCTGAGCGCCCCGTAGAATCATCCGAGCCGCCCAAGCGCCCTCCTATGCCGCCAAAGTTCGACGAATGACCTGAGAGGGCTCCCGGCGCGCCAGACACCCTTTCAAAACCACAAGCCAAAGGACCAGCACATCAGGAGTTTCAGGAATGATGGAAAATATCATCACTATCGCCGTCGTGGTCGTCGTCGGCATCGTCGTTCTCAATCTGCTCTTCTGGAACAAGAACAAGAAAACGTTCAGCGACGCGAAAAAACAGAAGATTTCCGAACGGCAGGCGCAGCGAGACCAAGCGAAAGAATATCGGCAGAAATAGACCTGACGGCGCTGCAAATGCTTATCCACAAGAGAAGCGGCAACTACAGGATTTAATAATACAGGTACATATAGGTATATGCGGTACCGTTTATGCGTAATGCCGGTACCGTTTATGCGTGCCGAGAAAGTCGCTGGCGAGAAAAGCCGCCACTGTCAGGGCGGTACCGTTTATGCGTGGATAACTCGGCCCCAACCCGTTTTATGCACAGACCGGTTAGACGTCGTTCAGGCGAGGGTTTGCCGCCGGACATGGGACAGACTAGGCAACAGAATGAGCGCCTCCGGCGTCTCGTCGAGGCGCAAGGCCGGATAGATCAGCCGAACCTTGGCAAGTGCGTGAAGGAACGCCTTCTTGAAATTACGCCGCCCCTGCGCCGTCGTCGGGTAGTCCGAACCGAACTGCAGTTGCAGCGCACCCCATGGGATCGCCGTACGGTCTTTCAGATAGGACATCCGGTAGGTCAGCCACAGATAAACATCGAGCGCGAGTGGCGAGCGCTTGAGTGCCGTCAATGCCCGCAGGTCGATGGGTACCGGGTTCTCGGTGATTTCCGTGAAGAACTTCTCGGAGAGCACTACGGTGCTTTCCCATAAAGAACCCTGATCAGGCTGCCGAGGCTCCCACCACAGGTTGGCTTCGTCGGCAATGGTTACGTTGCGAATGCCGATGCCGCTTCCGGCTGTGTAGGTGCAGGAGATCGAGCAGGAGACCAACCGGGTCATCTGGTCCTTCAAGCGAGGTATCGACCCCCAGCGACCACCAGTCGGCGCCAAGCCCAACTCGGTCATGAAACGGCTGAGGCTGCCTCCGAGTACGACATGCCGGTCCTTCGTCCGCACAGCCTCGGTGGTCAGGAAACCGATGACGAGACGCGGGATACTTCCGTAGGGCAAGCCGATCTTCGATGGCGCGACCATGGTCATGGTGAACGCCCCGTTGGTGCGCTCGAACTCGTTGGCCGCAACAGCCTTGTGGGGCATTGTGGCCTGCACGAGCGCCCGCGCCATGAAGCCGAGGGCGCCGGCTTCCTTGGCCGCCTCCAGCTCGATTTCCATCGCGGCGCTGAACAGATTCTCCATCTGCCGCGTCAGCGGACGGTTGTCATTTGCAGGCTGGCCGACCTGCGCCTTGGGGGAAACCCTCAAACTGTCGATGGGCTCGATTTGAAAGAGGTCGTCTTGCGGTTTGCGTTTGTGGTTCATTCATCGATATTCTTATTTTGTTCTTTTCAGCATATCATAGGCCGCAGTTCGTTCAGCCATGATTTGCAGTTGAGACGACGGCAAGCCGACTAGCGGTTTGCCTTCCCGGCAATCTGTCGACAGATCTCCATCAGATCCTCGAAGCGGTCCGGATCGTTCAGCAGCAAGCCGTCCTCGACCATGCGGGCATAGTCCTTGGCAAGCGCCTCGAACGCCGCGCCTTCGGGGACCAGGACAAGTCCGCCGCGAACTGCGGCCCCATAGTCGATGAGCGCGCCTTCGGCATCCTTCTCGGCAAAGAACATGCTCTTATGCCGCGCGACCGCGAGGGCCAGGTCGTGGTCCTTCAGCGCCGCGTCGGCATGACCGGCCTCGTCCAGGCGGACGAGATCGTACCAGTGACGTGCGAAGCGGTCCCCACGGGCGCGGCCTTGCAGGCAATAGACATGCACGGCCGTCGCCTTTTCCCAAAAGGTGCGCTCGACACGCATCGTGCGCGGCGTGGCCTCGGGGAACGCGAGCGTTGCCAGATGTTCAGCGGCATCGCAGACGATGCGGCGCGGCTCCGCCGGCTCGCCCGTCGAACGCGCCCCGAACTCCAGCATGACCGAAGGGCTGACATAGCCGGAGCCTGTCGCGAGGGGCTCGTAGTCGATGAAGAGCTTGTCGCCGTCGGTGCGGAGCTTGGCGGATAGACCGTCCCGCTTGAGCGCCGCCTCGATCACGGGAGCAACGGTCTCGGTGACCCATTCGGGCAGGCGCGCCCGGACCGCACTCGACCACTTCTTCTCCTGACTGCGGTTGGGCGGCAGAGCCTCCGCATTGTCGCCGACCAGCTCGGGGACGAGCGCGCGGATGTCGTAGGTCAGGTCGATATCTTCGGAGAACCGATGGATAGCACCGTACCCCTTGGAGAGGGACGTCCCTCCCTTGAAGACCAGATGCGCCGCGAAGGGCGCATCGAACAGCGTGGCAAGCGACCAGACGACCCAGACATCCTTCTCCAGGAGGTGGACGGGTCGGCCGCTCGCGGACGCGGCAACCTCAAGGGCTTCCCTTTGTTCGTCGGCAGAAAGCTGGAGGAACGCCTCAGCCATTCACGACGACTTCACTGACCTGTTTGGCAAGCCAGGCCGGCAGCACGGAGCGCGCGGCGGCGATCGCCTGAAGCTCGGACGCGGAGAGCTTCCGCTTGAGCGCACGGAGGGCGGCGCCGGCCTGTTCGGGACCGAGCCAGGCCACGGCCCGAAGCACTTCGCCGGACGGCTGGTTGCCGACGGCGAACTGCCAGCGGGGTGCATGGCGCAGTTCCACGACCTGTGACCCAAGCTTCAGTTTCCGGTTCCGACCGGACGTAAGATAGACGGAACGGACCGGAACCTGCGTCGTCAGGCCGAGCTTGTTGGCAACGGCCGCGCCGTGCGGCGCGATGGCTTCTCCGGTGATATGCGCGATTTGCTCGACCACCTGCGCAGCCGACGGCGCACGCTTGCCGAAGCGACTCTCGACGGGGCGCACATAGGCGCCGCGGCTGATGCGCATGAGCTGACCGCGCTTGACCAGACGGGACAGCGCCTGATCCACAGCCGCGCGGCTGCCGAGATGCAGCAGTTCCTTGGCGCAGAAGGGTGCGCCCTCGGGCAAACCCTCGGTGTGCTCCAGTATGGTCTTGGCCAGCGTGTTCATGGTTTTCACTCCTTGTCAGAAAGATAATCGAGTTTCTGACACTTTTCAAGCAACCAGTCTCGCACCCGCAGCAGGGTCCGGCAGCGGATGACCCGATGACATGTGTGGAGATTCGTTGGCACAGATTGGCTCTCAGTGTGCCAAATGTGTGCCAAAACGCAAGAAAGCCCCGTCCGTGAGGATCGGGGCTTTCTGTAATATCGTGTCTTTTCAGATAGATATTTGGTTGCGGGGGCAGGATTTGAACCTGCGACCTTCAGGTTATGAGTGCCACCCGAGGGACGCAATTTTCTTCGCGATTTCCGTAGCTTAGCCGATTTTCAGGCGCGCGACGTCGACGACGTGTCGCACGGAGCAGCCGTAAACCATTGGGAACGATCAGGAATGCACTCAGCCCAGCAGCTTGGCCTCGACCTGGGCCATGGCCTTCTGGTGATCGGGCGAGGGGAATAGATGCCCGTAGCGCTCCATGGTCATCTGCACGGAGGCGTGGCCGGCGAAGGTCATGACCTCCTTGATCGAGAAGCCCTGCTCGATCCAGAGCGACACGGCGAAGTGGCGCAGGTCGTGCCAACGCATCTTCACGCCGACGTCCTTGCAGAGCTTGCGGAACACCTTCTGGATGTTGGTGTGCTGCAGGATGCCGCCGCGTGGCGCTGGGAAGACGAGACCGAGCTCGCTCTTCGGGCAACGCAGCTTCCAATGCCGCAGGGCGTTGAGCACCATCGGCCCGGCAGGGATGTCGCGGAACCCGGCCTTGGACTTGGGCTCGCCGATCTCGTTGTAGGCGTCGGCGCGCTGGCGGATGCGGATGAACCCCGCCTCGAAGTCGACGTCCTGCCAGCGCAGGCCGCGCAGTTCGGAGGCGCGCAGCCCGCCCAGCGCCGAGACGATCAGGTGCGGCTTGAAGTCCTCGTCGGCCGCCTCGATCAGCGCGCGGATCGCCTCCTTCGACGGCACCGGCGCCATGTGGTCGATGCGGCTCGACTTGATCACCCGCACGCCCTGTGCGGCGTTGGTGAACAGTTGGCCGTTGTCGATGGCGTGGTCGAGGATGAGCTTCAGGACCGAGAGGGCGCGGCGGGTCAGATGCTCCGAGCGCCCGTTGATGAGCATCCGGTCGCGGAATTCGTTCACATGACGGCGGGTCAGCGGGACGATCAGCTTGTCGCCGATGCCGACCTCGGGATCCGTGATGTGCAGCCGCACATAGTCGCTGTAGCCGCGTAGCGTCGCCCGCTCCATGCGCCGCCCGGTCTTGCAGCGCACCTCGCAGTGTTCGAGCCAGCTCTTCGCGGCCTCGGCCACGGTGATGCTCTCGCTGTCGGCCAGATAGGTGTGGTTGGCGACCAGCGAGCGAACCTTGACGAGATAGACGTCGGCGTCCTTCCGGCGCGGGAACAGCTTCGAGCGGCGCTTGCCGGCCTGGTCGGTAAAATCGACCTGCCAGCGCACCAGACCCGAGGGCAGCGTTCTTTTCCGGATGGTCGCCATTCCACCTCCAAGTCGTTCATGACGCTCGGTTTTGCCCAACAGGCAAGGCCTGTTTCGGGCCGGCGCACGAATACCATTGACAGTGCGTCAGTGGTCATATATCCATACATCTGACGCAACGTCAAAGGTATTCGCCATGACCCCGACCCTGACCATCCAGCAGCTCGCCGAGGCCACCGACCTGAGCCGCACCCAGATCGACCAGTGGATCTCGCGCGGGCACTTCAAACCGAAGAACCCGGCCGAGAGCGGCAAGGCGCGGGCCTTCACTGTCGAGGACGCGGTGGTGCTGGGCGCGCTTGCCGAGTTGGTGCGCATCGGCCTGACGCCGAGCGTCGCCTCGATGCATGTGCACAGCGTCTATGCCTTCACCGACGACGACGCGCTTCTGGTGGTGAGCCAGGGACCGGACGAGATGGCGGGCGGCACCGGCGCGCTCTACTACGACCCGGCCAATCCGGCGACGCATGGCCAGATCGTGCGCGCCCGCGACCTCGCCGGCATCGCCACCGATCCGAAGGTGCGCTCCATGGCGGTGGTCAATCTCGGCGAGGTGGAGAAGCGGGTGCTGGCGGTGGCCGGCGTCCGCTGACCACTCGCGCCCGAGGAGTTCGACATGATGAACGAAGAGATGCGGGTTCAGCCCGCCACGGGAGAGCCTTGCCCGACAATAGCCGACGATCTGCTGCGCGGCGCCGACGCCATCGCTACCTTCGTGTTCGGCAGCACGAAGCACCGGCGCAAGGTCTACTACTACGCCTCGGACGCGAAGGTGCGCATGCCGGTCTTCCGCATCGGCAACGTGATCTGTGCCCGCAAATCCACGCTGATCGAGTGGATCGAACGGCAGGAGGGCTGCCGATGAGCGAGATCGCCCCGCTGTTCATCGGCACCGACGATCACGTCATGCTCGGCAACCGGATCAGGGATTGTCGCGAGGCGCTGATGTACCTGCTGCGCCACTCCATCGCCGGCAGCCCGCATCACCGCGAGGCCAAGCTGTCCATCGCCGCCCTCGACCGGCTGCGCAGCGAGCTCGATTGCCATCTGCAGGAGACGACACCGCGCGCCCGGGATCCGCGTCGCCTCGCCGACCGGGTCTATGCCGGCCGGGAACGCCTCGTCGCCTGTTTGGCGACGCCTGCCGAGCGACGGCGCGACAGCTTCGCCGGCTGGGAGATGGACGAGGCATGAGCCCATGGCAGACGACGTGCTTGCCCATGCCCGGCTCTATCTGGCACTTGGCTTTGCCGTGCTGCCGGTGCATTTCCCCTACGAGCGGGACGGCCGGAGGCAATGTTCCTGCGCGCGCGAGGATTGCGGTCAGCCGGCCAAGCATCCCTTCGGCCGCCTCGTGAGGAACGGTGTCAAGGACGCGAGCACCGATCCCGAGACCGTCGAACGCTGGTTCGCCAGCACCGCCTTCAACATCGCCATCGCCACCGGGGCGGTCAGCGGCATCTTCGTCCTGGACATCGACCCGCGCCACGACGGCGACGAGGCACTGGCGGCGCTCGAGGCCGAGCACGGTCCCCTGCCCGCCACCTGGCGTTTCCTGACCGGCGGCGGCGGCGAGCACATCCTGTTCCGCCATCCGGGGCGCACCATCCCCAACAGCGCCGGCGTCCTCGGTCCCGGCATCGATGTGCGCGGCGACGGCGGCGCCATCGTCGCCCCGCCATCGCGCCACATCTGCGGTCGCCCCTACGCCATCTCCGTCGACCATCATCCCGAGGAGGTGCCGCTCGCAGATGCTCCGGACTGGCTCTTGCACCGCATCCTCGGATCCCGGCCGTCGGACAGGGCGCGCAAGGCCACGGAATGGCGGGCGCTGACCCGCGAGGGCGCCGTCAATGGCGAGCGCAACGCTTCCATCGCCAAGCTCTCGGGCCTGCTGCTCGGCCGGCGCATCGACCCGCATGTCTGTCTCGACCTGATGCTCGCCTTCAACGCCACCCGTTGCAGCCCGCCGCTGCCCGAGGACGAGGTGGTCGCCACCGTCGCCAGCATCGCGCGCCGCGACCGCTCACGCCGCGAGGAGGCGCGCGGCAATGGCTGACGTCCACGACCTGCTCGACGAGATGATGAAGCGCGGCCGGCCCGCCGACGCGCCGGCCGAGGCCATCGACCGCCCCATCGAATATGCCGACGAGTCGCTGGCGCTCCGCTTCACCGCCGCCCACGCCGACGACATGCGCTACGTCCACCTCTGGGGCCGCTGGCTGCGCTGGGACGGGCAGCGCTGGCGCACCGACGAGACGCTGGAGGCCTACGACCTTGCCCGCGCCGTGGCGCGCGCCGCATCGGCCGAGATCTGCGAGGGCGGCGGCAACGCCAAGCTCGCCTCCACCGTCGCCAGCGCCAAGACCGTCAACGCCATCGTCGGGCTCGCCCGCGCCGATCGCCGTCATGCCACCCGCACCGAGGACTGGGACGCCGATCCCTGGCTGCTCAACACGCCGGGTGGCACGGTCGACCTCCGCACCGGCAAACTGCGCCCGCATGAGCGCGCCGATCTCATCACCAAGATCACCGCCGTCGCGCCCGGCGGCGACTGCCCGCTCTGGCTCGCCTTCCTCGACCGTGTGTTCGCGGGCGATGCCGACCTCATCGGCTTCGCCCGGCGCATGCTCGGCTATTCGCTCACCGGCTCGATCCGTGACCATGCGTTGTTCTTCCTCTACGGCACCGGCGGCAATGGCAAGGGCGTCTTCCTCAACACCTGGCACAAGATCCTCGGCGACTATTCCTGCATCGCCTCCATGGAGACCTTCGTCGCTTCCAAGTCCGAGCGCCATCCGACCGACCTCGCCATGCTGCGCGGCGCCCGCGCCGTCATCGCCCAGGAGACCGAGGAGGGCCAACGCTGGGCGGAAAGCCGCATCAAGGCGCTGACCGGCGGCGACGCCATTTCGGCCCGCTTCATGCGCCAGGACTTCTTCACCTTCGAGCCCGCCTTCAAGCTGATCATCGCCGGCAACCACAAGCCGTCGCTGCGCAATGTCGATGAGGCGGTGCGCCGGCGTTTCAACCTCGTGCCCTTCACCGTCACCATCCCGAAGGCCGAGCGCGATCCCAACCTGCCCGAGAAGCTCGTCGCCGAGTGGCCCGGCATCCTCGCCTGGGCCATCGAGGGCTGCCTCGAATGGCAGCGCGTCGGGCTCGCCCCGCCGCCCGCCGTGCTCGACGCCACCGAGGAATACCTCGCCGACGAAGACGCCATCGGCCGCTTCCTCGACGAGCGCTGCGCCACCGGCGACCTCTTCGCCATCGAGGAGGTGCAGGACCTCTTCGCCTCCTGGCGCGACTGGTGCGCCACCACGGGCGAGTACGCCGGCACCGTGCGCCGCTTCAGCCAGAACCTCGAAGCCCGCCACTTCGCCCGCGAGCGCCATCCGGTGAGCCGCCGGAAGGCCTTCCGGGGCATCCGCCTCACCGTGCGCGCCGCCGCCACCGGGACCAACTTCAATGACGCCTGACCGCAACCCCTTGGAAAGCCTCGTTCCGAAACCTTCGAAACGATCCGTCCTTATCGGACGTATCGCCCGCACGCGCGCACGCGCGTACGTCGGATATGGGAGGAAGGTTACGAAGGTTTCGGAAGCGGCTTCGCGGCAAGCGCCGTGCCAGTCGAGCCGGGAATCTTCGGCACGATCCTGCATCGGCTTGGTTCCTGTTGGGCGGATCCGTATGCCGCGGGCAATGGCGCGATGCGTCGCCAGCGCGAGGGCGCATCATGCCTAAACTCGACCGCGCCGAAACCAAGACCGAGTTCGCCGCCCGCGTCGGCCTCACCAAGGGCCGCATCTCGCAGCTGGTGGCCAACGGGCTCCCGGTGCGCGCCGACGGCCGCATCGACGTGGAGACCGGGCTCGCCTGGATGGAGCGCAATCTCGATCCGTCCCGGCGCGGCAAGGGCGGCACCGTGAGCACCGGCGCGAGCACGCCCTCGGTCGCCGAGGTGCGGCGCATGCTGATGCTGGTGCAGGTCCAGCGCGCCCGCCTCGCCTACGACAAGGAGCGTGGCCAGCTGATCGACGCGGGCGCGGCGAAAGCCACTATTTTTGCCCGGGCGCGCGCCGAGCGTGATGCCCACATGGCTTGGGTACAGCGCGCCGCCCCGCTCATCGCCGCCGAGACGGGAGCGGACCCACAAACGACCTTCGCCGCGCTCGACCGGCTGATGCGCGAGCATCTGGAGCATCTGGCCGACACGCCGCTCGGGGAGCTTCGCGATGCTGGTTGAGGCCGATGACGCCTGGCGGCGCGGCATCCGCCCCGAGCCGCCGATCACGGTGTCGGAATGGGCAGACAAGCACCGCGTGCTGCCCACCACCTCGGCCGAGCCCGGCCGCTGGCGCACCGCGCGCACACCCTATCTCCGCGCCGTCATGGACGCGCTCTCGGCATCCTCCCCGTTCGAGCGGGTCGTCCTGATGAAGGGCGCACAGACGGGCGGCACCGAAGCGGGCCTCAACTGGCTCGGCTACATCATCCAGAACGCGCCCGGCATCGTCATGATGGTGCAGCCCTCGCTCGACATGGTGCGGCGGAACACCACCGTGCGCATCGACCCGCTGATCGAGGCGACGCCCAGCCTGCGCGAACTGGTCGCCGCGCCGCGCTCGCGCGACGCCGGGAACAGTCTGTTCCGCAAGTCCTTCCCCGGCGGCCAGCTGGTGATGACCGGCGCCAACTCCCCCGTGGGCCTGCGCTCCACGCCGGTGCGCTATCTCTTCCTCGACGAGGTGGACGGCTATCCCGGCGACGCCGATGGCGAGGGCGATCCCGTCGATCTCGCCATCCAGCGCACCGCCACCTTCCGGGGCCGGCGCAAGATTTACATGGTCTCGACGCCGACGCTGAAGGGCTACTCGCGCATCGAGGCGGCGTTCGCCGAGTCCGATCAGCGGTATTTCCATGTGCCCTGCCTCGCCTGCGGCGACATGGCGCCGATTACCTGGGCGCGCATCCGCTGGCCCGAGGGCCGCCGCGCCGACGCCTGGCTGGTCTGCGAGGCCTGCGGCGGCGTTCATCACGAGCACGACAAGCCGCGTCTGCTCGAAGCCGGCGAGTGGCGCGCGACGGCACCGGGCGACGGCCGCACCGCCGGCTTCCATCTCTCCGCGCTCTATTCCCCATGGGAGACCTGGGCCGAGATCGCCATCGAGCATGGCCGGGTCATGAAGGACCCGCCGCGCCTGCAGGTCTGGGTCAACACCAAGCTCGGCGAATCCTGGGAGGACCAGGCCGGCGACACGGTGCCCGCCGATCCGCTGATGGCGCGGCGCGAGGACTGGGGCGAGGACCTGCCCGCCGGCGTTGCCGTGCTCACCGCCGGCGTGGACGTGCAGGGCGACCGGATCGAGGTGCAGGTGGTCGGCTGGGGCCGCGACGAGGAGGCGTGGGTCATCGACTATCGAGTGCTCTGGGGCGACCCGTCAGGCCCGCGTCTCTGGTCGGACCTCGACCATTATCTGCGCGCCACCTTCGTCCATCCGCACGCCGTGCCCGATCTGCCGGTCCGCGCCGTCTGCGTCGATACCGGCGGCAACCACACCAAGATGGCCTACGAGTTCTGCCGCACCCGGCTCGCCCGACGCGTCTGGGCGATCAAGGGCCGGGGCGGCGCCGGCGTGCCCGTCTGGCCGCGCCGCCCGACCCGCTCGAACAAGGGCAAGATTCCGCTCTTCATCGTCGGCGTGGACGCCGTGAAGGACGCTGTCTACGCGCGCCTGAAACTCACCGAGCCCGGCCCCGGCGCCATCCACTTCCCGCGCCGGCTGGATGCGGAGTATTTCCGGCAGCTCACCGCCGAGCGGGTCGTCACCCGCTTCGAGCGCGGCCGCCCGATTCGCTCCTGGCAGCCCAAACGCGACGGCGAACGCAACGAGGCCCTCGACACCTTCGTCTACGCCCACGCCGCCCTGCACGGGCTGATCAGCATGGGGCTCAGGCTGAACGAGGAAGCCGACGCCGCCATGGCAGCGGGACGCAGGGGCGAGGCGCTGGTAGCGAAGCCCGCCAGCGCCCCGGTCATCCGGTCGGCGTGGATGGGTTAGGGACCCGACGATAGCTGGCCCTCTTCAACCGACGACTCTGACGTCTCGACGGTTCGTGCCGCCTTCTGGATACTCATAGTCTGTAGACTCAGAGGCATCATTTCTCCGAGATTTGGCCCGGACAATTGCAACACCGGGGCGCCGATGGGGAGAAAGGAACTACGAAAGGCAAGCGAAGATCTGACCGAAATCCTCGCTGAGAATCTTCGCGCCTTCAGAAGGTCCAAAGGTCTCTCCCAGGAAGAACTCGCCGACATGTGCGATCTGCACCGGACGTACGTGGGTTCGGTGGAGAGGGGGGAGCGCAACGTGACCCTCAGCACGTTGGAGACGTTAGCCACTGCTCTTGGTGTGAGTGTCCCGGAACTCCTGACCAAGAGAGCATTTGAGGATGGCGACTAACGGTAATGGGCCTGAGCGGTACGTTGAGGCGATCCGACGGAGCGGCCTGTCGATCTACGACCATATCGAGATTGGTGATCCGGACCTGTGGATTCCAACGCCGGAACTGGAACAGCTGCTCAACGCGGCGATGGCGGGCGTCTCGCTCGCGGGGCTGCCCTTGCGGACCCGCTCAAAGGTCGTGAAGGAACATGTCTGCCGAGCGCTCGGCTACCCGGTGCCGTCCAGCTTCAAGAAGACACAGCCGCGCTTTCCGGGGCAGTTTTTCGACACCTATGCCCAGAAGTCGAACAACCTTCAGGTCTGGAATGAGGAACTTGCGCCCACGCGGCGCTACGTGATCATCCGGGTCGGCGAGGGGGATGTTATCACCAAGGTCAAAGTGGTCACGGGTGACACCCTGGCGTTGCTGGATACAACGGGCACGCTGACGCAGAAGTACCAAGCGCGGCTGATCCCCGGAGAGGCGAAGGCGGAGCTGATCGCGGACGAGGATACGGAACTGCTCCGCCCCTTCGTGCGGGCGGGCGTCGATTTGGCCGCCGTGGCGAGCCCGGTGAACCATCCTCGGGCGGGGCAGTTGCTGCCGATCCGGGAGGTTTTCGAACGGCTGCAATCGCTCGTCGGGGAAGCATTCCCAGACATCGGCTACGACCAGGAGCGCAACCGGGGCGCGGCGTTACACCGGCTGGTGTGCCAGCATCTGGGATATGCCGATTATCGGGACGACGGGCAGTTTCCGGACGTGCGGCACCAGCTTCTGGAAGTGAAGCTGCAAACATCGCCGACCATCGATCTCGGCCTGGTGTGTCCGGACAGCGAGGAAGCGCTGGACGTGCCGAAGATCGAGGGCCAGCAGATTCGTCACTGCGATGTACGCTACGCGCTGTTCTACGCGGTGACGAACGGGCAGAACGTCACCCTGACACACCTATTCCTCAGCACGGGCGAGAAGTTTTTCGCGCGGTTCCCCCAGTTCCAGGGCAAGGTGCTGAACAGGAAGCTCCAGATACCGCTTCCGGCGCACTTCTTTGATGAGTAGCGATAAATGACCGCAGCTCGGCAGGGGCAGGGAGAAAAGGGGGCACAGGAAGCCCGTGTTTACGCACTGGTCGAACGGGCGGCGGCGGAAGGACGGCGCTGTCCGACGAATGCCAAGATCGCCGCTGATCTCAACAAATCCGGGCTCACAAAACCCGTGGCTGCGAGCAGCATACCTGGCGTTTTCCGGCAGTTGATTCGCCGGGGTCTTGTGACCGTCCGGATCTACGGGAACAACTGGCGGGACGTTGTGATCCTCCAAGGTCCACATGCCGGAAAGGCCACGCTACCGCCGTCGCACGGCGGTAAACCGCATATCGTTATCGACCAGGCTGAGCGGGAGCGGCGAGACAGGGCCGCTCGATGGTAGTGGACAAAGCCAGCGTACGATTAACCGGGCTTGCCGCCGGTGAGAGCCTCCCAAACTAAAGCGTCCAGCTCCTTCTGGAGCTGCTCGGCCTCAGGCGACGGTATGCACTCGTAGACCCGCTTCGCCTTCGCGATGATGGACTTAGCAAGCCGGCTGTGCGGATCAGGCAGGGGGAACTTCTCGACATACTGCGTGATGAAGCGGCGGCGGCCTGCATAGAGCTTGTTGTGGAAGCGCAGATCGTAGAAGCGCTCGATAAAGGTCGAGTTGCCGACGGCGGCCGCGAGCCATAACAGGTCCGTCCGCGCGGAGTTCTGGCAAATGAGCCAGTAGCAGTCCCCGTTGACGACGGAACCGTCCACATCGACCCAGAACGTCGGTTCCTCGGCGATATCGCGGAACACGAGCTTGGGCTGGTCCCAGGCGTCGGGATCCTGCGGCACCCAGATTTCATACCATTTGCGTCCTGCCTCGACGACGTATTGACGGCCTTCGAGGGCGGCGCGGTGCGCCTCAAGGTAGGCTTGACTTCGGGGATAGCGCGTCAGGTCGACGGCGCGGCGGCGGCCCTGCACAACCTCATGAGGATAGAGGATCTGACTTGGTCGGTCGGACGCGAGAGCCTTGAAGCGGCGGGCAATGTGGTGGGTGGTAAGCGGCTTGAGAAGTTCAGGTCGGTCGGCCTCGGGCATGTCCTGCCAGTCGCTGCGAATGAAAATCTTGTCGGCGCAGGTTTTGACGCCAACACGGATTTTACCGATGTCGCGGAACGTGCCCCAACTATGGGCTTCGACGGTCGCCAACCAAGTGTCCACGGCTTCCGTCGCGATGCGCCAAACGCCGTCAGGCGCGCCGCTGGTGTTCAGTTTGCCGTGTTGGACCAGGAAACGCCGCCCGTCCTCGACCTCGATGACGCCTTCACGGGAGAGGGCGTCGATTGCGTCAGAGGCTGTGCCGATCGCCGGGTCAGTGGTCTGGTAGATCGACGTGAAAGCGGGAGTTTCGAGCTTATGGCCGTTCTTGCCCTCAACGAGCAAGACGGCGGGTAGTACGGCGGCCTCAAAGAGCTTGGTGTCGCCCAAGTCCCATACGTGGCGGATGTTGAAGCGCTCGAAAAGGGCCTGCCGGACAGACGCCCCGGACCTAGTGGTCATGAAGCGATTGGAGACGATGACGCCGGCAATGCCTTGGGGTTTGAGCACCTGGGACATGCCGAGGATGAAGGCGTAGTAGAGGTCCACGCGACCGGCCAGTCCGAACTGCTCCGCGAGAAGCTGCGCCTGCGCAGCCCCCATGATCTGGGTGCGGACATAGGGAGGATTGGCGATGATGAGGTCGTAAGCCTCTGGAACGACCCGGCGGAACAGGTTGCCGTGGCCGCCAACTCCGAAGTGCTCAAGGACGAACTCGAGGAAGTTGTCCGGCTCGAAATGGAGCGGGACGCCCGGGAACTCCTGTTTGAGTCGTTCCGTGGCAGTGTCGAGGGCCTCAGGATCGGTCTCGAAACCATAGACTTCGATGTTCAAGCCCGGTTGATCGGTCAGGTGCTCAAGCAAGCTGACAAGCAGCTCCCCATGGCCGACGGCAGGGTCGAGGATGCGAAGTGGCCTGTCGGTTGGAAGTCGTCCAGCGGACTCGACGATTTTTTGTGCGACGAAATCCGCGAGAATTTTGGGCGTATAGGTGGCTCCACCGGCCTTTTCTTCGGTGACGATGTGGTACCGTTGGATTGATTGCAATGCCTGCGCCTGCTCCATACGCTTTACGCCCCAGTTCCTGATGCACCCCGAGATCGACGCTACTTATAGTCATCGTTCTTGCCAGCGCCGTCAATGCCTTTAACGCCTCAAGGCACGAAAGCCAATTCGGAAAATGGGCATGGGTCTCAAATACTGACAATCATTCCAAAACGTACCGAATGACGCGCTCCTTGCCGCCGCGCGAGAATCGGCGGCATGTGGAAGTCTATCCGCCACGCGCTCGGGCTGGACCGCCGCCGCGCCTTCGATGCGGCGGGCGGCGGCCGTCGCTGGGAGAGCGCCAAGACCTTCGACGGCCTGAACGCCGCGATCCTGGCGGGCGCGACCACGGCGGCACGGCGCGCCGGCTGGTATGCCCGCAACAATCCGTGGGTCGCGGCGGCGGTCGACAGCCTCGTCGGCAATGTGGTTGGCGCCGGCATTAAGCCGCAATCGACGCATCCCGATCGGGCGGTACGCGAGCGTCTGCAGACGCTGTGGTTGCGCTGGACGGATGCGGCCGATGCCGGCGGGCTCAGCGATTTCTATGGCCTGCAGGCCATGGCCGTCCGCGCCATGGTCGAGAATGGCGAAAGCTTCGCGCGCCTCAAGACGTCGCCCGATCCAAAGCCTGGCATCATTCCCCTCACCATCGAGCTTCTGGATCGCGAGCAGGTGTCATCGGACCTGCATCGCGAGATCGGCGGCGGGGCGCGCATCCGCGCCGGCATCGAATTCGACTCCGCCGGCCGTCGCGTCGCCTACTGGGTCCGCTCCTCCCGACCTGGCGACCCGTTCGGTCCGCTCCGCATGGACCCGATCCGCGTCCCCGCCGCCGATTGCATCCATCTGTTCAAGCCACTCGTGGCGGGCCAGCTGCGCGGCATCACCTGGCTTGCGCCGGTGTTGCTGCGCCTCCACGAGCTCGATCAGTTCGAGGATGCAGCCCTGGTCAAGGCCAAGGTCGCGGCCCTGTTCACCGGCTTCATTACCGATCCCGACGGCACGGTTGGCGGGCTATCGGGCACGAGCAATGCCGGCGTGCTGCAGGTCGGCATGGAGCCCGGCAGCCTCATCCCGCTGCCGCCCGGCGCCGACATCCGCTTCTCCAACCCGACGGAGCACGATGCCTACGCGCCCTTCGTCAAGAACCATCTACGCGCCGTCGCCGCCGGGCTGGGGCTGCCCTACGAGCTCGTCTCGGGCGATCTCGAAGGCGTCACCTATTCCTCGATCCGCGCTGGGCTGATCGAGTTCCGCCGCCGCGTCGAGCAGCTTCAGCACAATGTCGTCGTCCACCTGTTCTGCCGGCCGGTATGGGAACGCTTCGTTCGCCTCGCCGTGCTCTCGGGCGAGCTGCCGGCGCGCGACTTCGACCGCGATCCGGCAGCCTATCTCGGCTGCGAGTGGCTGCCGCCGAAGTTCGATTACGTCGATCCCAAGAAGGACGTCGAGGCCGAGATCCTCGCCATCGAGGCAGGCCTCAAGAGCCGCACGCAGGCCATCTCCGAGCGCGGCTATGACGCCGAGCAGGTCGATGCCGAGATCGCCGCCGACCAAGAGCGCGCCACATCGCTCGGGCTCGACTTCTCCCGCGCGAAGCGGGTCACGACGGAGGTGGCCAATGCCTGAGACGATCACGCTCCTGACCCGCCGCGCCGACCTCGCGCCCGCTACTGCCGACCGCGACGCACGCACCGTCGAGGTGATCTGGTCGACCGGCGCGCCCGTGCGCCGGCGTGACATGGCGGGCGAATATATCGAGCGCCTCAGCCTGGATGCCGCCGCCGTGGACTTGTCCCGACTCAAGGGCGCCAGCGTGCTTGATGCGCATCGCCAGTCGGCCGTGCGCGATGTGCTGGGCTCCGTCCGCAGCGCCGCCGTCGACGGCAAGCGCGGCACGGCGCTGATCCAGTTCTCAGGCAGGCCCGAGGTGGAGCCGATCTGGCAGGACGTGCTGGCCGGCATCCTGCGCCACGTTTCGGTCGGCTACTCGGTCGAGGAATGGGCCGAGAGCCAGGAGAACGGCGCGCGGGTGCTCACCGCCGTTCGCTGGACGCCGCACGAGATTTCCCTGGTGCCGACACCCGCCGACCCAGGCGCCAAGATACGAATGGAGACCGACATGATTGATACCGACACTGGGGCGGCCGAAGCGCCGCCCGCGACGGAGACGCAGACCCGCGCCGCCGTCAACGCCGAGATCCGATCCATCGCCCGCATCGCCGGCCTCGACCAGAGCTGGGTGGATGGGCAGATCGACGCCGAGGCGGACGCTGACGCCGCACGCCGTGCCGCCTTCGAGGCGCTGGCCAAGCGCTCCGCGCCCGCGATCCGGACCGAACAAGTCCGCGTCGAGATCGGCGAGAGCGAGGACGAGCCGGCGCTTCGAGCCCACCAGATGGGCGAAGCGCTGTATGCCCGGATCAATCCGCAGCACCAGCTTTCGGAGCCTGCCCGCCGCTATGCCTATGCGACACCGGTCGATATGGCGAAGGAACTGCTGACGCTACGCGGCGAGAGCACCATGGGCCTGTCGCCGGCGAGCATCATCACCCGCGCCCTGCACACCACGTCCGACTTCCCGATCATCCTCGGCGACACCGTCGGCCGTGTACTGCGCGACGCCTACCAGGCGGCACCCGCTGGTGTTCGCCGCCTCGGCCGTCAGACCACGGCGCGGGATTTCCGGGCGGTGAACAAAATCATGCTCGGCGAAGCGCCCCTGCTCGAAAAGCTCAACGAGCACGGCGAGATCAAGGCGGGGACGATGGCGGAAGCCCGCGAGGCCTACAAGGTCGAGACCTGGGCCCGCAAGATCGGCATCACCCGGCAGGTGCTGGTCAACGACGACCTCGGCGCCTTCTCTGACCTTGCCCGCCGCATGGGCCAGGGCGCGGCCGATACCGAGGCCCGCATCCTGGTGGACCTGCTCGAGGCCAACACCGGCAACGGCCCGAAGCTCTCGGACAACAAGACGCTGTTCCATGCCGATCACGGCAACAAGGCGGGCTCCGGTGCGGCGATCTCCGACACCACGCTGTCGGCGGCGCGTCTGGCGCTTCGCACCCAGAAGGGCATCGAGGATCGCACGATCCGCGTGACGCCCAAGAACCTGCTGGTGCCACCCGCACTGGAAACCGATGCAGAGAAGTGGCTGGCGACCGTGGCGCCTGCCAAGGCGGCCGATGTGAACCCGTTCTCCGGTTCGCTGTCGCTGGTGGTGGAGCCGCGTCTTACGAGCGCCACGCGCTGGTACGTCACCGCCGATCCGGGTGAGATCGACGGGCTGGAGTACGCCTACCTGTCCGGGAACGAAGGCCCGCAGGTCGAGAGCCGCTCCGGCTGGGACGTCGATGGCGTCGAGATCCGCGTCATCCTCGATTTCGGCGCCGGCTTCGTCGACCACCGGGGCTGGTTCATGAACCCCGGTGCGTGATGGCGGACCTCGCCCAGCTCACCGCCTGGCGCGACGCCCTGATGGCCGCGCGCTACCGGGGCGTCCGCACCGTCGAATACGACGGCAAGCGCGTCACCTACGCCACCGACGGCGAGATGGCGGCGGCCCTCGCCGACCTCGACCGCAAGCTCGCGGTAGCCGGCGGCAGCCGCATCTCCGTCGTCCGCATCGCATCATCGAAAGGAGTCTGAGCCATGAAGACCTTCATGCAGAACGGCGACGTGATCACCGTGACCGCACCGGCCGGCGGCTTCGCCTCGGGCGACGGCGTCATCGTCGGTAGCCTGTTCGGCATCGCCGCCTTCACCGCAGCCGAGGGCGAAACCGTCGAGATCGCCACGCGCGGCGTCTATATCCTGCCGAAGAACTCCACGGCCGTGATCGCGGCCGGCGCGCAGGTCGCCTGGGACGCCACGGAGAAGCGGATCGATCTGCCGGGCACCGGTCTCTATCCGGTCGGCATCGCGACCGAGGCCGCCGGCAACGGCATCACCACGGTCCGCGTGCGGCTGGATGGGGTGGCGACGGCGGCGGCAGCCTAGGACTGAATGGGGTCGTGCAAAATTTCTGTTGCTTTTGCAAACGCACTATGATCTTCTGCCGTCTCAGGAATCAGGAGGCGACATGGCGCTGGCGGACGAGACAGAGGTGAGGCGGATCCTCTCGGCTTTCGAGCCGACGATCCTTGATATTGTCCACGGCGCCTGGAGTGACTGGATGGCGTCGCCTCATCGCTCGACGCTCAGATATCCGCGCACACGGGCCTGCTTGGTCCATGAGTTCATGGTGAAGCGGGCTATTGAGGCATTCGACGGGAGCTCTGACGTCCACGTTATCCATCAGGACGAGACGGCCAAGTTCCTCATAGGGCGAGAGCTTCTTCTTAGGCTTAAGAAAGGCGATGCGAACGGCTTGGGCTGCAATATTGAAACGCAGGCCGTGCTGAACTTCACCGACCCTCAGATGGTCATTCCGGGGCTGCCCGACGTCCAGAAGGTGGATGTGGTCTATGTCCTGAACACTATCGAGACGCAGATCGACCGCGTCGCCGTTGCCGCCCGAGACAATGGGACGCGTCTTTGGTCATATGACATAGAGGATCGGCGCGCGGCGCCAGTCTTGCCGCTGCCGCAGCCCACCTCGTCGCCCGACATCGGCGCAGTGGTCAGACTCCGCGGCGCGCGCAATGCCGGCAAAAAGATCAACGACGATAAGAACAGCGGGTAAGCACGATGCCCGTAAATGGAGGAATGCTGCGCATCGCGCGGCAACGAAAGGGATTCCAGCAGGGCGAGGCCGCAGACCGACTCGGCGTCGCCCAAGCCACGCTTTCGCGTGCCGAGAACGGCATAATTGAACCTTCGGACGATCTGCTCGACCGTGCAGTATCCGTCTACGGGCTTCCGCGTTCGTTTTTTTTTCAACCGGACACCGTATACGGCGCGCCTGTCTCGGTTCACCCAATGTGGCGTAAGAAGACGAGTGTGCCTGCGAAAGAGATGGATCGCCTCGTCGCTGACCTGAACTTCCGAACCATGCATCTCCGCCGACTCTTGGAGGCTGCTGAGGTCGATTCTGGGCCCGGCGTCCCGCAACTCGATATCGATGACTATGGAGATCCCGAGGCGGTCGCGGGAGTGGTCCGAGCGCACTGGAAGGTTCCCCCAGGACCAATTGCAAATCTCACGGCGCTCGTCGAAGCAGCCGGAGTCATCGTCGTGCACTCGAATCTCGGGCAATCGTCAGTGAGCGGGGTGACCTTCTCAGTTCCCGGCCTTCCGCCATTGGTCATTCTGAATTCTGAGCAGCCCGCCGATCGCTTGCGCTTCACCCTCGCACATGAGCTGGGGCATCTTGTAATGCATAGGTTCCCAACGCCCCACATGGAGGACGAAGCCAACGCCTTCGCTGGCGCGCTGTTGATGCCCGCAAAGGACATCCGTCCGTACTTCGCGGGTCGCCGTGTCGACTTCGCTTTACTGGCGGCGCTTAAGCCCGAGTGGAAGGTGGCAATGCAGTCGCTGCTGATGCGCGCCCGAGCGCTTGGCGCCGTGACGCCGAACCAAGAGCGTTATCTTTGGCAGCAATTCAGCATGCGGAAGATGCGATTGCGCGAGCCTCCTGAGCTTGATTTCCCGGCAGAGCGACCCCAGGCGGTGAGCAAGCTATTCCAGCTCCATATCGAAACGCTCGGCTATTCGTTGGAGGACTTGGAGACCATGCTGCACATGTATGGCTCCGATCTGGTCGAGTTCCACGGCCTGCAACTTGGACCACGAAAGAAGGGCGGGCCCCACCTACGCCTCGTCTGAGGCTACAGACGACTATTCGGCTGGTGCTCGCCCTCCTGGAAGGCGGCGTCGGTGATGTGCTTCAGGAGCTCGGCGTAGTGCGCGAGAGTTCCGACGTGGCCCCAGTTGATCTCGTCGGGCGCGTAGCCGAAATGCTCTTCGGAAAGCGCGGCGAGCCGCGCCAACATGGCGTCGATCTCGGCCTTGCGGGTGATGAAGGCGTCGAGGGCGTTGTCGTTGGTGCACTCTGTTCTCATCGGCGGACTCCATCATTCATCCCGCCCAATGACGCTCCACGGCGCTCGTATAGCAACTTGGTTCTACGCTCTGCGGACCAACGCGAGAAGCAATTCGCGGGGCAGCGCACAACCGCGAACACATCGCGAACATTGGCGTTGCCCGTGTCGCATCCGTGTCGCACGGAAGAATCAGGAATGGCGGTAAGTATTTGGAATTTTTCGTGTTCGTGTTGCGTTCGCTTGCAACACGGGCGCGGACAGCAAAATGGCGCTAAGTCTTTGACTTAGCGCCATAATTTTGGTTGCGGGGACAGGATTTGAACCTGTGACCTTCAGGTTATGAGCCTGACGAGCTACCGGGCTGCTCCACCCCGCGGGGGTG
>ENA-UOVV01000429-UOVV01000429.1-compost-metagenome-genome-assembly--contig:-NODE-429-length-51414-cov-23.596020_pt1 | contig 51414 bp, 56 predicted proteins | sample MGYA00238155_ERZ761577 | MGnify/ENA primary metagenome ERZ761577 (study PRJEB28898, sample SAMN06268775) | compost metagenome | isolation source: Emeryville, CA | place: USA:Emeryville, CA | collected... | reverse complement strand
CCCCCTCACGCCAGCAGCACGTCCTCGGTCCGGCTCTTCACCGCATCGGCGAGCGTGGTGCGGTCCAGCACTTCACGCGTTGCCAGCGTGACGCGGGCGAAGACGTGGCGGATTTCGCACGTGCCTTCGTCGGCGCAGTCGGTGCAACGGCGATAGGCGATCTTGCTCAGGCAAGGCAACGGCGCGATCGGCCCGTCGATGAGGCGGAGAACCTCGCCGAAGGTGACCTGGTCGGCCGAGCGCAGCAGCACATAACCGCCCAGCCGCCCGCGACGGCTCATCACGATGCCGGCGCGTTTCAGTTCCAGCAGGATCTGCTCGAGGAACTTCTTGGGAATCGCCTGCTCGCGCGAAATCTCCGAGATCATGAGGGATTCCCCCGGAGGGATGCGGCAGAGCGCCACCAGGGCCCGTAGGGCGTATTTGGCTTTTTGCGAGATCATCGGTCGAGGCACTTGGGGCGCGGATCGCCCCGTCTTTCATTCGCTATAGGACGTTTTCCGGCCCGCCCGCCATGACCAAACCGCAACGCGGTGAAAAGATCAGACCTTCTCCTCCACCGGAGGCGGTACTTCGGGGTTGAATGGATCGCCCGCCCGCGTCGCCGGCAGGGCTGGACGCTGGCCCTGTGGCACCAGCGGTGCAAGCCGCTGCTCGGGGGTCATCTCCACCAGTTCGGAGGCCGGATGCTCCTCCTCTGCCGCCACGGGCGCCGCGGCCGCGGGGGGAACCGGATGCCGGATATGAGCCGCCCCGATCGCCTCGGTGACGACGTTGGGATCGGGCGCGAGCTTCGGGCCCGGCACGTCGCCCACCAGGGGGCCGAGGGCTGAGGCCACTGCATCGGCTGCGGTGATTTCGGCGATGGCGCTCGAATCCCGGGTGACCACATCGACCAGGCCGAGCGCGATTTCGCGCTCGCCGCGGATCACCACATTGGCACCCAGCGTCTTGAGATGCAGCTCCTCCTCGTCCGAATGGGCGCGCACCACAATGAGTGCCTTGGGGTTGGACTTGCGCGTCTGCTCCACCGCCTGCCCGGCCTCGAAGGCATCGGGGATGGCGACGAGGACGTTAGCCGCCATGTCGATATTGGCGAGGTTGAGTACGCCCGAGGCCGCCGCATTGCCGACGATGACCTCGAAACCCTTGCCGCGCGCCGCATTGACCCGCTCTTCGGCATCCTCGACGACCACGAAGCTCAGATGCCGCTCGGCCAGCGCATCGGCAACCACGGAGCCGACCCGGCCATAGCCGACGAGCACGATGTGCCCGGTCTTGGTCGTCGCGTGGACCCGCTCCTCGTCCTCGGAGACGGGCTCGGCGACCGGTGCAGAAGGCGCAAAACCGGGTTCGGTGCGAGCGGCGGGCTCGCCGGCGCCGCTGCCGAATTTCTGTTCGAGCTGCGGCCTGAGTGCATCGAGCGTCATGAAGATCAGCGGATTGAGGATGATCGAAATGAGGGCGCCCGCGAGGATCAGATCGCGCCCTTCGACCGGCAGGATGCCGAGCCCGACGCCCAGCGCCGCGAGGATGAAGGAGAACTCGCCGATCTGCGCGAGGCTGGCCGATATGGTGAGCGCCGTCGACACCGGCTGGCGGAAGGCCAGCACGATGAGGAACGAGAACACCGACTTGCCCACGATGATGATGAGCACGGTGCCAATCACCGGCAGCGGATCGCGCAGCACGATCGAGGGATCGAACAGCATGCCGACCGAAACGAAGAACAGCACCGCGAACGCGTCGCGCAGCGGCAGACTCTCGTTGGCAGCGCGGTGGCTGAGCTCGCTTTCGGAGAGGATCATGCCGGCAAAGAAGGCACCGAGCGCCAGCGACACGCCGAACAGGTAGGCGGCACCGGCGGCCACCCCGAGCGCGATGGCGAGCACGGCAAGGCGGAACAGTTCGCGGCTGCCGGTATGGGCGGTGTAGTGCAGCACGAAGGGGATCACCCGCCGCCCCACTACCAGCATGAAGCCGACAAAGGCCGCCAGCTTGAACACGGTGACGCCGACAATGCCGAACAGGCCAAGCGGCCCCGTGAAGCGCTCGACCAGAGCGACGAACGGATCATGCGGCGTAGCTGCCTCCACGCCGTAGATCGAGGCGATCGCCGGGATCAGCACCAGCGCCAGCACCATGGCGATGTCTTCGACGATGAGCCAGCCGACGGCGATGCGGCCCTTCTCGCTCTCGACCATGTGCCGGTCCTGCAGGGCCTTGAGCAGCACCACGGTGGAGGCGACTGACAGCGCGAGCCCGAAGATGAGGCCGGCCCCGAGCGACCAGCCGAGCAGCAGCGCCAGGCCGAGGCCGAGCATCGTCGCGCCGCCGATCTGCACCAGTGCGCCGGGTATGGCGAGGGCGCGCACGCTCAACAGGTCCTTGAGCGAGAAATGCAGGCCCACGCCGAACATCAGCAGGATGACGCCGATTTCGCTCAGCTCGTTGGCGAGTTCCATGTCGCCGACGAAGCCGGGCGTATAGGGCCCGACGAGCACGCCCGCAATCAGATAGCCCACCAGCGGCGGCAGGCGCAGGCGATTGGCGATGGCCCCGAAGATGAAGGCTAGAACCAGACCCGCGACGATCGTGGAGATCAGGGGGGTACTGTGGGGCATCGTTGCGAACCTCCAGTGGGCGCGGCCCAGGGGCTGTCTGAGGTAAGGATTTGAGGAAGATGGGGGAAAGGCCCCCCGCCTGCAAGGGCGAGAGGGCAGCAAGAGTGCGGCGATTCATGGGCCGCTGCCTGGGCGGTTGCATGAGCCGCCCCGCTGATTCACGTGGAACAGGCAAAAGGGCGCCCGAGGGGCGCCCCTGGCCGAAACGTCGATTGTGACGGCCCCGCCCGGTCTCAGGCGTCCATCTTGGCGCCGGAAACCACCGCGTGAAGGTCGATGAGACCGACCATGCGATTGTCGTGGGTGACGATGCCGTTGAGCAGCTCGGTGTCGATGGAGTTGCCCTCGGGCACGTTGTGGATCTCGTCCTTGGAGACCGTGAGGATGTCGCTGACCGCATCGACGAGGATGCCGACCCATTTCTCGCCCACCGACATCACCACCACGACATGGTTCTTGGTGGGCGAGGTCTGGCCTTCGCCGAAGCGGGCGCGCAGGTCGAAGATGGGAACGATGGTGCCGCGCAGGTTGATGACGCCGCGCACGAACTCGCGCGTGTTGGGCAGCGGCGTGGCGCCGTTCCAGGCGCGGATCTCGCGCACCGTGGTGATCTCCACGCCGTAGGTCTGATCGCCGATGGAGAAGGCGATGAGCTGCAGCGAGTTGGCGGTGGCGGCGGTGGTGCCGGCCATATCATCCTTGAATGCCAGGGCTTCCATTTTGACCTCTTGTCGCCGGCGTCCTGCCGGGTTCGTGTGTTCGGATCAGGCGGCGCTCTTGTGCGCCGTGGCAGTCGATTTCAGTCCCTGCACGTCCACGATCAGGGCGACGTTGCCGTCACCGAGAATGGTGCCGCCGGCAATGCCTTCTATGGACTGGAAGTTCTCTTCCAGCGATTTGATGACGACCTGCTGCTGGCCGATGATGTCGTCGACGATGAGCGCCACCTTCACCCCGCCCTCGGCCTCACACAGCACGACGAAGCGGTTCTCGCGATCGACGTCGGTGGTCATGGCGAAGCGGCTGGCGAGATCGACGACCTGCACATATTCGCCGCGCACCTGCAGCACCTGGTTGCCGGTGGGCATGCGCGAGAAGTTGGCGCGCGCGCACTGGATGGTTTCGACGATGGACGAAAGCGGGATGACATAGGGCGAGCCCGCCACCTTCACCAGCATCACGTCGAGCACGGCGAGAGTGAGCGGCAGGCGCAGCGTGAGGCGCGTGCCCTTGCCGGCCCAGCTCTTCACATGCACCGAGCCGCCGATCTTCTTGATGTTCGAAAGCACCACGTCCATGCCGACGCCGCGGCCGGAAATGTCGCTCACCTCGGCCGCGGTGGAGAAGCCGGGGGCGAAGATCAGCTGGTCGATCTGCTCGTCGGTAAGCGCCTGGTCGGGCCCGACCACGCCGCGGTCGCGCGCCACCTGCAGCACGCGTTCGCGGTTGATGCCGCCGCCATCGTCCTCGACGGCGATGAGGATGTTGCCGCCCGCCTGCTCGGCCGAGAGCCGGATGACGCCCGCCTCGGGCTTGCCGGCGGCGATGCGCGTCTCGGGCATCTCGATGCCGTGGTCGGCCGAGTTGCGGATCATGTGGGTGAGCGGATCGGAGAGTTGCTCGATGATCGTCTTGTCGATTTCGGTGTTCTCGCCGATGGTTTCGAGCCGGATCTTCTTGCCGGTCTTGGCCGAAAGCTCGCGCACGAGGCGCGGCATGCGACTGAACACGGTCTTCACCGGCTGCGCCCGGATGGCCATCACCGCGTCCTGCAGCCCGCGTGTGGTCTGGGCCAGCACCTCGATGCCGCGCACCAGTTCCTGGTAGCGGGCCCTGAGCGTCTCATCCATCTGCTGGGTAAGCATGGACTGGGTGATGACCAGCTCGCCCACCATGTTGACGACGCGGTCGATCTTGTCGAGATCGACTCGGATGGACTGCACGCCGTTGCGGCGATCCTCCGGGCCGCTGCGGCGCTCATTGTCGCCGTCATGGTCATCGGCAGGAGCCGCAGGGGAAGACGCGGCGAGCGGCGTCGGCATGACCGGCGGCGCCGCCTTGAGGGCGGGCTTCAGCTGCTCGGCCAGCTCGGCGAAGCTCAGGAGCTTGCCCTCTTCGCCGGCAGCGGCAGCGGCTTCGACCTCGGCGTCGAGCTTGTCCTCGGTCGGCTCGATCCCGGCGAGTTCGGCGAAGGTCGGCATGGCCGGCCCCACATCGGCGGTGGCCGGAGCCGGGACGATCTCAAGGTCGCAATTGCCCTCGACGAACTCGAACACCTCGGCGATGCGGGCCTCGCTGGCCGTGTCCGAGGTCAGCGTGATCTCCCAGCTGCAATAGACGCCGAAGGGCTCGAAATCGCCCAGCGGCGGGATCTCCTCGAGCTTCGCCTTGACCTCGATCGTGCCGAGCGTCGCCAGTTCGCGGAAAAGCAGCAGCGGGTCGTTGGCCCGCGCATACAGCTCGGAATGCGGGGTGAAGCGGATGATCCAGCTTCTGCCGCCCATGGGCGGGGCTTCAAAACTGTCTGTGGAGGCAAGCCGCTCGATGGGCTCGGGCGACGGCGTATCCTCGGCCCCGGGGATGGTGACCATCACCGGCACGAAGTCGATGTCGAACTCCTCCATCGGCTCGCCCGACATGTCGGGGTCGCCGCCGGAGGTCAGCGCGTCGAACTGGGCCTTCTCCTCGTCGCCATAGCCGGGGGGCAGCTCGACCCCGTCCCGCGCCGCGGCGACGAAATCGGCAACGATGTCGTTGGCATGGATGCACAGCGCCGTGACGTGCTCGGATAGCTCGACGCGACCGTCGCGCACATGGTCGAGCAGCGTCTCGTAGGCATGGGCGAAGGCAACCAGGGCGGCAAAGCCGAAGGCGCCACCGCCACCCTTGATCGAGTGGATGGCGCGAAACACCGCGTTGAGCCGGTCCGATGAGCGGTCGCCGTCCTCGATGGCGTGGAACTGCTCTTCGAGCTCAAGGAGGAGCTCGGAGCATTCATCGAAGTAAGTGGCCTTGAAGTCGTCGAGGTCGCTCATAGTCCAGTCGAAACCCTTCTGGGCACTTTGGTCTGGGCAGCCGGGCTGCCGCGCCGCGCGTCAGTGAACGACGCGGTGAATGACGGAAATCAGCTTCTCGGGGTCGAAGGGCTTGACGATCCAGCCGGTGCCGCCGGCGGCGCGGCCCTGGTCGCGCTTGTCCTGGCTGGTCTCGGTAGTGAGGATCAGGATGGGCAGCGAGTTGTGCAGGCCCGAGGCGCGCACGTTCCGGATGAACTCGATGCCGTCCATCACCGGCATGTTGATGTCGGTGATGACCACGTCGACGCTTTCGTTCTTCAGCACGTCGAGGCCCTGCTGCCCGTCTTCGGCCTGCAGCACTTCGAAGCCGGCATTGGAGAGCGTGTGGTGCAGCATTGCGAGAATGGTGCGGGAATCGTCGACGGTGAGAACGCGCATCAGTACCTCATCCTTCCATGATCGCGGCGAACTCGCCGCCGAGCCCAAGGCGCTCCACCGCGAGCCGGAAGGGCTCGCTGGGCTCGGTTACCGCGAAAGCGAAATTGTTGCGTCGCGCAGTCTCGGCCGCGCTCATCAGCATGAACAGCGCATTGGTGGCCACGCGCTCCACGGCGTTGCCCCTGACCGTCACCGGGCCGGACTCCACCGCGTCGATCAGGACGTCGCGGATGGGATCGAGCGCGTCGAGGTCAGCGATCGCCGGTAAGGCGATGGTTTTGCCGCGTGTCTGGGCCATGCCCCAAATAAGCCCCTGAACCTTCTGTTCGTGGCGGGCAGCATCGGCGCTAACGGTTTAAGAAGTGCTAAGTTCAGACCAACTTCGGACCAATCGCGGCGGCGATGGCGGTGCGAATTGCTTCGGCGGGTACACTCGCGAAATCAGCCGGTTGCCAGCGCGGACGCTGGTCCTTGTCGACCAGCACGGCGCGCACGCCTTCGGCGAAGTCCGCGTCTCGGCAAAGGAGCTGCGCCAGCGCCAGGTCGACCGCCAGTACCTCGCGGATTCCGGGTAGCCTGCGGCCCGCAAGGTGGCTCTGATGAATGGCGACGAGGCTGGTGGGGGAGCGCGATTTCAATGCCGCCGACAGCGACGGATCGGTGACCCCGGCAACGATTGCGGCCGGATCGTTCCAGTCGAGTTCCGGTATGGCATCGGCGCCGGGCACGAAGGCCTCCTCGCCGCCGGCCAGCATTTCGGCCCGGACCAGGTGGGAAAGCGCCGCCTCGGGCCGTGATGAGCCTGCCGCTTTAGCGATGGCGTCGAGGATCGCCTCGCGCCGCGCCGGGTCAATAACGCCGTCGCAAAGCCCAAGCGCCAGCGCGTCGGCCGGCCCGACGGCAACGCCCGACATGAGGAAGGCCAGCGCACGGTTGAGCGGCGCCCGGGCGAGGATGAAGTTGCTGCCCACGTCTGACACGAAGCCGATGGCCGCCTCGGGCATGGCCCATTTCGCCTCGGGGGTGGTGAAGCGATAGCGGCAGTGCCCGGCAATGCCGATGCCGCCGCCCATCACCACGCCATGGGTGAGCGCCACGGTGGGCTTGGGATAGGTCGCGATCAGCCCGTTCATGAAATACTCGGCCTCGAAGAAGGCGTCGGCCTCCTCTGCCCTGCCCTCGAGCACCATCTGCCGCACCGCGCGGACGTCGCCGCCGGCGCAGAAGCCGCGCGGCCCGCGCCCCTCGAACAGAACGACGCGGATGCCGTGGTCGTCGCGCCACTGCTCGAGCGTGCGGATGATGCCGCCGATCATGTCGAGGTTCAGCGCGTTGATCGCCTCGGGCCGGTTGAGCGCGATGATGCCCAGATGCTCCTCGCGGCTGACCTCAAGCTGTCCTGTCATCTTATGTTCTGTTCCAATGGCCTGCCCGGAGTGATAGAGCACCCGCCCATGAAGGCCAACACTGCCCCCGTTTCGCTGACCAACGTACACCTCACCGGCATCGCCCGCGACCTCAAGGCGCGGGCCGACGAGGGGAGGCCGATCCGCATCGGCGTGATCGGCTCGGGCGAGATGGGCACGGACCTCGTGACGCAGGGCGCGCTGATGCGCGGCATCGAGGTCGCTGCAATTGCCACCCGCCGCCCCCACACGGCACGCGCAGCCATGGCGATTGCCTATGGCGACGATTCCCATGCTGTGGAAGCCGACACGCAGTCGAAGGTCACTGCCGCCATCGAGGCGGGCAAGATGGCCGTCACCTCCGTCGAGACCATGGTGACCAACCCACTGATCGACGTGGTGATCGACGCCACCGGCAAGCCCGGCGTCGCCGCCGACTACGACCTGATGGCCATGGAGCACGGCAAGCACCTGGTGATGATGAACGTCGAGGCGGACGTCACCATCGGTCCTTACCTCAAGCAGCAGGCTGACAAGCTGGGCGTGGTCTACTCCGTCGGCGCCGGCGACGAGCCGAGTTCGTGCATGGAGCTGATCGAGTTCGCCACCGCCCTCGGCTACCGCATCGTCTCGGCCGGCAAGGGCAAGAACAATCCGCTCAACCACGACGCCGTGCCCGACGACTATCGCGAGGAAGCCATCCGCCGGAACATGAACCCGCGCATGCTGGTGGAGTTCGTCGATGGCTCCAAGACCATGGTGGAAATGGCCTGCATCGCCAATGCCACCGGCCTCGTGCCCGACATTCCCGGCATGCACGGCCCCGCCGCCGACCGCGACCAGATGGCCAAGGTGCTGATCCCGAAGGAAGATGGCGGCATCCTCAGCAAGAAGGGCGTTGTCGATTACACCATCGGCAAGGGGGTGGCCCCCGGCGTGTTCGTGATCGTGGAGGCCGAGCATCCGCGCATCATCGAGCGCATGGACGACCTCCATGTCGGCAAGGGCCCCTATTACGCGCTCTTCCGCCCCTATCACCTCACCTCGCTCGAAGTGCCGCTGACGGCGGCGCGCATCATGCTGTACGGCAAGCCCGACATGGTGCCGCTCCCCAACCCTGTGGCCGAAGTGTGCGCCGTGGCCAAGCGCGACCTCAAGGTGGGCGAAACCTTCGATGCCATCGGCGAGACCTGCTATCGCAGCTTCGTGCTCACCATCCAGGATGCGCGGGCGAAGCGCGCGGTGCCCGTGGGCCTGCTCGAGGGCGGCAAGGTGACGGCGCCGGTGAAGAAGGGTGAACTGCTGACCACCGCCAACGCCCAGCCCGACCAGACCACCCGCCTCTACGCCCTGCGCCAGCGGCAGGACCAGATGTTCGGTTTGACCAGCTAAGGACCCGCGCCCATGCCCCTGACCCAGCTCGATGAGAAACCGGCCCTCGTGGTCATCGATCTGCAAAAGGGGATAGTGAGCCAGGCGATGGTGCCGCCCGCCGCTGAAATCGTGGCGAGGGCCGTGCGCCTCATCGCCGCCTTCCGCGCCAGGGGGCTGCCGGTGGTGCTGGTCAACGTCGCCGGCCGCTCGCCCAGCCGGGTCGAGAACAGCACGCCGTTCGATCCGCCCGCCGACTGGGCCACGCTCGTGCCCGAGCTCGATGTGCAGCCCACCGACATCCTCGTCACCAAGTACAATGTCGGCGCCTTCTACGGCACCGGGCTCGACCGTGAGCTGCGCCGCCGCGGCGTGACGCAGATCTTCCTGTGCGGTATTTCCACCACGAGCGGCGTCGAGGCCACCGCCCGCAATGCCTATGACCGCGGCTACAACGTGGTGTCGGTCACCGACGCCATGAGCGAAACCAACCCCGAGGCACACGAGCACGCCATACGCGTGCAGCTGCCCAAGATTTCGGAAATCACCAGCGTCGACGAGGTGCTGGCGCGGCTCCGCTGAGCCGGCGCTGCTTCTCGCACGCCGCCCCCGAGGCGCGCGACACCTACGAAGACGTGCTGTCGGGCCGAGCGATGGCGAACACCTCGCGGGTACCGGCGTCGCGGTAGAAGTCTACCCGCGCCCCGTCCCAGTGGTAGTCGAGGTGCCGGCCCTGCACCGGGTGCTGTGCGAGGTCGGGGTAAAAGAGCCCGGCGCAGGTGCCGCCAGGTCGACGCACGCTGGGATAGATCACCCCGTCACTCCCTGTCCGGCGCAGCCCGGCCGCCACCGCTTGGGCGGCGGCATAGTCGTCGGGATCAAACAGGGCCGGTTGCGCTTCGTGCAGGTCGTGCAGCCGGCCCTCGAGGTCGAGCACGATTTCGCGGAACTGCGAGGTCCAGCCCGGCTCCTGCCGCGTCGCCGCCATGAAACGGGCATGGTGGTGAATGGTCTCGAACAGCGCCGTCTCGAAGCTTTCTGCGGCATAGAGCACGCCGTAGCTGCCGTCGGAAAAGCGGCTCGGCCGGTCGGGCGAGGCATGGACGAAAGGCGCCATCAGGTAGCTCGCCCCCGGCCCGGAGACGGATCGTTCCGCCGGCACGAGGTCGAGCCGCCCCACCTGCTGCAGCACGCGCGGATTAGTCTTCTGTTCGGCCGAGATCAGCAGCGGCCAGTCGGCCGGATCGGCAATATCCTCGAACAGGTCGATGGGCGGGTAGAGGCTGCGGATGATCCGTACCGCGCCCCGCCAGCTGACCGGCACGACGGGATAGCCGGTCACCAGCCCCGCTCGGCGTCGACGTAGCGGCGGACCCGCATCAGGTCGGTGAGTTCGCCCCGCAGCATGATGTCGAGGGCGCGCTGCCCGCCAAAGGCATCGTTCGGCGCCTTGACCCAGGTATAGGCCCGCGCCGGCTCGCGAAAAATGAGGCGCAGGGCCTTGTGAATGCCCATGAGGTTGCTCAGCCGCGCCCGCCCGTCGCGCCCGATTCGCCCGATCGCGCCGGCCTTCCAGCGCGCAAAGGTGCGGGGCGGCAGGTCAAGCAGTATGGCCGCCTCGGCATCGGTGACGCCCCACAGCCGGAACAGGTTGACCGCCGCCCTGAACATCGCCTCCGCTTCGGCATCGGTGATGCCGGGATCGGTGACGGCGGGCGGAACGGTATCGACGAGCTCGAGGGCAACCTGTGTCATGTGGCGCAATGTAGGCGTATACTCGCCATATGGCAATACCGGCGCCGGCTGCGAGCTCAGACCGGAATACTCAGTCACTTACCCGGCGGACACGCCGCGAAATACTGTCGAGCCCGCCGCCGCGCGCCGTGGCGCATGGTTAGCCCGGTGTTAACCCGCAACCCATAATGTCGCGTGTAATCGGCGTGATCCCTGTTGGATCGGCCGGAAGTTCCAGTTGCGTAGAGTATCCGATGCCGGCACAGCACCTGCTCGAAGACGCCCGCCATGTGGGCACCGCCGCCCCTGCAGCCATAGCGATCCGCATCCCCGTCCGCCTCATCGGCGCCGTCCTGCTGGGGTTCGTGGCAATTGTGCTGCTGGCGCTGGCCAGCTGGCAGGTCGATGATCCGAGCCTCAGCTACGCCTCGGGCAACCCGCCGCAGAACTGGCTCGGCTATCCCGGCGCCGTGATTGCGGACCTTTGCTTCCAGGTGTTCGGCATCGGCATGCTGCCGCTGCTCGTGCCCCTGGCACTGTGGGGCTGGAGCTTCGTGCGGCTGCGCACGCCATCGAGGATGGGCCTGCGCGTGCTCGCCTGGGTCGCCTCGAGCGTCCTCGCCTGCGGCGTCTTCGCCTTCTTCGCCGCGCCTGAAACCTGGCCGCTGCCCACCGGGCTGGGCGGGCTGGTCGGCACCGGTTTCACCAATCTGGCGACCGCGGTTACCGGCGAGCAGCCCCAGGCGATCACCGCCACGCTCTTCGCCATCATAATCGCCGCCCCGGCCGTCGCGCTGTTCTGGCTCGCAATGGGCCTGGGCAAGGTGAACCTGCCCCGGGTCGAGATGCCCGCCGCCAGGGGCCGCGGCAAGGCCAAGGCCGCCCCGGCAGTGGAGCCCGAGGCGCGCGACGACGACCGTCCCGAGCGCGATTCGGTGTTCGACGTGATCCTCGGCGCCGCCGTGCACATGGGCTATTCGGCCAGCGCCGCCATCAAGCGCGCCCGCGCCGGCATTGCTGCCCGCAAGGCGGCCGAGGCCGAAGCCGAGGCCCTGCGGAATGACGGGCTCGAGCCGAGCCTCGACGGCGCCCCGCGCGTGGTGCCGCAGGTCGAGCCGACTCTCTCCGGCAGCACGCCCTACACCGCTGCTCGCGCCGAGCCGCAGATGGAACGGCGCATCAATCTCGCCCCGGCCGCCGACTACGACGAGCCCGAGGACGAGCCGCCCTTCGACACCGACGAGGCGGAAGAGGCGGTTTACGCGCCCGAGCCGCCGCGCTGGGAGATGCAGACGCCGCTGCGCGGCCCCATGGCCCAGCGGCAGCCGGCGCCGCAGCCGGTGCGGCAGGCCGCCCCGAAGATGCATGCCGAACCCGCCATCAGCCCGCGCGTCACGCCCGCCGCGCCGCGGCCGCAGCCCGGTATGCGCGCCACCCGCGAAGCGCAGGGTTCGCTGCTCGACGAGCGTATGGGCTTCCAGCTGCCCGAGCTGAGCCTCCTCGCCCAGCCCAAGCACAAGGGCCCGAGCGCCGAGCATGCGCCGGAGCGCCTCGAGGCCACGGCCCGCAAGCTCGAATCCGTGCTGGCCGATTTCGGCGTGAAGGGCGACATCATCAATGTCCGCCCCGGCCCGGTGGTGACGCTTTACGAACTCGAGCCCGCACCCGGCATCAAGTCCTCCCGCGTCATCTCGCTTGCCGACGACATCGCCCGCTCGATGAGCGCCATTTCGGTGCGCGTCGCCGTGGTACCCGGCCGCAACGCCATCGGCATCGAGCTGCCCAACGAGGTGCGCGAGACCGTGTACCTGCGCGAAATGCTGGCGAGCTCCGACTTCGAGAAGATGAAGGGCAAGCTCCCCATCTGCCTGGGCAAGACCATTGGCGGCGAGCCGGTGATCGCCGACCTCGCCCGCATGCCGCACCTGCTCATCGCCGGCACCACCGGCTCGGGCAAGTCGGTGGGCATCAACACCATGATCCTCTCGCTGCTCTACCAGATGACGCCCGAGCAGTGCCGCCTGATCATGATCGACCCCAAGATGCTGGAACTGTCGATCTACGACGGCATCCCGCACCTGCTCACCCCGGTGGTCACCGATCCCTCCAAGGCCGTGGTCGCACTCAAGTGGGCCGTGCGCGAGATGGAGGACCGCTACCGCAAGATGTCGAAGATCGGTGTGCGCAACATCGACGGCTTCAACATGCGCGTCTCCGAGGCCAAGGCGAAGGGCGAGGTCATCACCCGCACCGTGCAGACCGGCTTCGACCACGAGACGGGCGAGCCCATCTTCGAGTCCGAGGAGTTCAACCTCGAGCCCCTGCCCTTCATCGTCGTCATCATCGACGAGATGGCCGACCTGATGATGGTGGCCGGCAAGGAGATCGAAGGTTCGGTGCAGCGCCTCGCGCAGATGGCCCGCGCCGCCGGCATCCACGTCATCACCGCCACGCAGCGCCCGTCGGTGGACGTCATCACCGGCACCATCAAGGCCAACTTCCCCACCCGCATCTCCTTCATGGTGACCTCGAAGATCGACTCGCGCACCATCCTGGGCGAGCAGGGCGCCGAGCAGCTGCTGGGCAATGGCGACATGCTCTACATGGCCGGCGGCGGCCGCATCCGCCGCCTCCACGGCCCGTTCGTCTCCGATGCCGAGGTCGAGGCCGTCGTCAACCATCTCAAGTCGCAGGGTGCGCCCGACTATCTCGATGCCATCGTCGCCGACGAGGACGAGATGGAGGACGGTGGCGCGGTCGGCGGCGAGGAGTTCGGCGCTGGTGGCAATTCCGGCGACGAGCTCTACGACAAGGCGGTGCACGTGGTGCTCACCGACAAAAAGGTCTCCACCTCCTACATCCAGCGCCGCCTCGCGGTCGGCTACAACAAGGCCGCCACCTTGATCGAGCGCATGGAAAAGGAAGGTGTCATCTCCGCCCCCAATCACGCTGGCAAGCGCGAGATCCTCATCGGCAACAACGCCGACGGCTACTGAGGCCCGCTCAACGCACGACAAAAGGCCCGCTCCGGCGGGCCTTTTGCTTTGAGGCGCCGTCAAACCGCCGAGGGCTGGACGTGATATAAGCTGCGCCTTATATAAGTTTCCACCGATATAAGGAGAGAACCCATGCCGTTCGATCTCGCCGACCATCTGGGCGCCATTTCGCGCACCGTCGAAAACCTCGAGCGCGACGGCCAGCCGGCCAAGGCAGTGGTCGCATCGCGCGTCTTCGACACTGACGCCGCCGACCTCTGGAACGCGCTCACCACGCCGGAGCGGCTGAAGCGCTGGTTCGCCCCCGTCTCCGGCGAGCTGAAGCTCGGCGGCCGCTACAGTGTCGAGGGCAATGCGTCGGGCACCATTACCGCCTGCGAGCCCCACCGCCACATTGCCGCTACCTGGGAGTTCATGGGCACCACCACCTGGATCGAACTCAACCTCCACCCCGAGGACAGCGGCACGCGGCTCGAACTGCGCCACATCGCGCCCCTCAGCCCCCATTGGGACACTTATGGACCGGGCGCCGTCGGCGTCGGCTGGGAACTCGGCTTCGTCGGCCTTGCCGCCCACCTCAGGCGACCGGGCGACGACGTGCGTGCCGAAGGCACTGGCTGGGAGACGTCCGACGAGGCCAAGGGGCTGGTCCGCGCTTCGGCCGAGGGCTGGGGCGCGGCCGCCATAGCCGCCGGCGACGAGCGGGAGCACGCTCTCGAGGCCGCCGAAGCGACACGGCGCTTCTTTTCGGGCGAACCGCCGGCACAGACCTGATGCATGCCTTCGACGTCCTCGGCGATCCGGTTCGCCGCCGCATCCTCGAACTGCTGGCCGAGCGCGAGCACGCCTCGGGGGAGGTGGTGGCGGTGATCGCCGCCGAGTACGGCATCACCCAAGCCGCGGTCAGCCAGCATCTGAAGGTTCTGCGCGAGTCCGGCTTCGCCACCGTCCGCCCTGAAGGCACCCGCCGGGTCTATACCCTCGACACCACACCCCTGCGCGACGTGGACGACTGGCTCGACCGCTTCCGCGGCTTCTGGGAACACAAGCTCGAGTCGCTGGCGACCGAAGTGGCACGGGGCAAGAAGGAGCGAGGGGAATGACCTGCCGGGCGCTCAGCTATTGTCGTCCCGGCGTCCGATGCAGCCATTCCACCTCTTGCCGCATTTCCCAACTACATGCATCGTCAACATCGAACGAACACGGAAACGCGTCACCCCATGCTTCGCCGCACTTTCATCGCGCTTGCTGCCGTCTCCGCCCTCCTTCCCAACGCCATCCAGGCGCAGGAGCCGCGCACGCTGACCGATGCCGAGCGCCAGCTGATCACCGAGATCAACCGGCACAATTCCGCGATCCGGACCATGGTCGGCCGCTTCCTGCAGATCGACACCCAGGGCCAGCGCATCGAGGGCACCTTCTTCCTCGAACGCCCTGGCAAGGTACTGTTCCGTTACAACCCGCCCTCCTACGAGCAGATTGTCTCGGTCGGCCGCGGCTTCTACGTCGTCGATCGCAAGGAGAAGACGCAGTACGCCTATCCGCAGGACAAGGTGCCGCTGCGCCAGTTCCTCGACAGCGAGATCGACCTGTTCAAGGCCAACCTCGTCGCCATTGCCCATTCCGACGACTACGTCTCGCTGACCCTGCAGGACGACACCCCGCGCGGCATCGTGCGGGTGGCGCTGGTGTTCGACACCGAAAGCAAGGACCTCAAGCAGTGGACGCTCACCGAGCCGAGTGGCAACGAGCTGACCTTCTCGCTCTATGACGTGGAATACGGCGTCACCATCCCCAAGTCGTATTTCTACATCGACCCCACCTTCCGCGCCGTCAACGCGCCGGCCGACAACTGAGTCCGCAACCGGCTTTACCGATTCCCCGGCTCTCGCCATAAGGGGCGCCTCACCTGATACGGGCGCCCCATGCCGACGACTTTTGCCACCTGGAACATCAACTCCGTGCGCCTGCGCCTGCCGCTGGTGCTGCAGTTCATCGAGGCATACCGCCCCGACATCCTGTGCCTGCAGGAGATCAAGTGCCTCAACGACCAGTTCCCGCGCAAGGAACTGACGGCCGCCGGCTACCCCTACCAGGCGGTGCATGGCCAGAAGGGCTATCACGGCGTCGCCATCATCTCGAAGACGCCGCTCACCGACATTTCCTCGCGCGTCTTCTGCGAGATCGAGGAGAGCCGGCATGTCTCGGCCGTCACCGATTTCGGCAAAGGCCCGGTAACGGTGCACAACTTCTACATCCCGGCCGGCGGCGACATTGCCGATGTCGAGCTCAATCCCAAGTTCCGCCACAAGGTCGGCTTTCTCAACGAGCTCAAGGCCTGGTTCGGCGAAGACCACTTCAAGGAGCGCCAGCTCATCTGCGGCGACTTCAACATCGCCCCGCTCGAGCACGATGTATGGAGCCACAAGCAACTGCTCGACGTGGTGAGCCACACTCCGCTTGAGACCGAGGCACTCAACGCGCTGCTCACCGGCGGCCACGGCTGGGTTGACGTGGTGCGGAAGTATTTCCCGCCCGATCAAAAGCTTTATTCGTGGTGGAGTTACCGGGCCAGGGAATGGAGCGTCTCCAACAAGGGCCGCCGCCTTGACCATATCTGGGCCACTGCCGACATCGCCGCGCATACGACAGGCGCCGAAATCGTCCGCGCCGCCCGCGGCTGGACCGACAAGCCGTCGGACCATGTGCCGGTGATCGTCCGCTTCGCGTGAGCATGGCGCCCCGGCGCGGATTCACGTGGAACACCGGGCCCGGACTTAGCCGATCTTTCCCCGAACGCTCGAGACCGCGCCGAGATAGCCCAGCAGCTCGGCGCGGATACGTTCCGCGGCCCGCGCGGCCAGCGCCGGGTACTGGTTGGCGAGCTTCATGAACGCGGTGCGCGGCACGAACAGCGTCTCCACTGCATCGATGGCCTTCACCGTCACCGGGCGGGGCTTTGCCACCACGAGACTCATGGCACCGAGCAGCGCGCCGGGCTCGTGCACGAGGAACGGGTTGTCCTCGGCACCGTCCTGCGTCGTGGCCACTGTGCCCGAGATCAGTACATGCGCGCCCTCGGGTACGTCGCCTGAGGCATAGATCACCGTACCCGGGCGAAACTTCTTGCGCTCGGACGCAAAGGCGAGCAGCCGACGCTGGTCGGCATCGCAAATCTCAAAAAATTCGGCGCGCCCGAGAATGGTCGCCGTGTCGTCGAGTTGCATCCCGCCCTATTCCCGGAGCTCAGGTCGTACCGGGCCCTGCTGACGCCGCTGCTACCGCACCGGCAACGATATAGAGCATTTCTTTCAAGGAACCGGAATCGATTTTGCCACGCTGGCTAACGGAGGTGGGGAAAGCCAGCCACCGGTAGCGGCATGGGCGCGTCTCTTCCCTCTCGACAGCCCGTCCCCGGCAGAAGTAAAAAATCGTTGTCAACACTTGGGGACAAAGATGGTCAGGTACTTTATTGCTGCCGGCATTGCCGGCCTTCTTTCCATGACCTCGGTGTCTTTCGCAGCTGCAGAATATGTGCGCATCTGCGACACATTTGGCGCGAGCTGGTACTACATTCCCGGCACTGAGACCTGCATGAATCCACAGACGGGTGAGACGAGGAGAGTAACCGAAAGCGAAACCGAGACCGACATCGAGATCGAGTACGGAACGACAGAGTTGAGGGACAAGGCCGATGACGCCCTGGACGGCGTTGCGCTGAGCCTCGCCCTGCCCAACCCCACCGTCGATCCGGGTAAGACCTTCGGAGCCGCTGTCGGCATAGGAACCTTTGCCGGCTCGACTGCTATTGGCGTCGGTGGCGCGTTTAAGGCAGGCGAAGGTCTGACCGTTTCGGGCGCTATTGGAGCGAGCGTCGACGGCAGCCCGCTGGGTGGCCGGGCCGGCGTCAACTTCTCCTGGTAGCCTCCGATCAGGATGTTGCGGCTTCGTCGTCCACGACGAAGCCGCGGCCCTTGAGCAGCCCGCGGATCTCGGGGTCGCGGCCACGGAACAGCCGGTATGCCTCGCCATAGTCGCGCGAGCCACCGGCCGAGTAGACGTACCTGTAGAGCCGTTCTGCCGTCGCCGGATCGAACGGATCGCCCGCCTCTTCGAAGGCTTCGAAGCCGTCGGCATCGAGCACCTCGCTCCACATGTAGCTGTAATACCCGGCGGCATAGCCATCGCCCGAGAAGATGTGGAGGAAGTGCGTGCTCGCGTGCCTGAGCGCGATCTCCTTCGGCATCTCGATGCCGTCGAGCACCTTGCGTTCGAACGCATCGACATCGCCGTCCGGCCCGAGTCCTGCGGCGTGGTAGTCCATGTCGAGCAGCGCTGAGGAGGCGAACTCCACCGTCTCGAACCCCTGCCCTGCCTTGCGCGCTGCGCGCATGCGCTCGAGCAACGGCGCCGGGATCGGCTCGCCCGTCCTGTAGTGCGTGAGCCGCGCCAGGACTGGATCGCTTTCGAGCCAGTGCTCGTAGAGCTGGCTCGGCAGTTCGACGAAATCCCGCACCACCGAGGTGCCCGAAATTCGCGGATAAGTGACGTCGGACAGCAGCCCATGGAGTGCGTGGCCGAACTCGTGGAACACGGTGCGCGCCTCATCGAGCGAGAGCAGCGCCGGCTCGCCCTCGGGCGGCTTCATGAAGTTGCAGGTGTTGACGATGAGCGGCACTTGCCCGCCATCGAGCTTGTGCTGGTCACGGAACGAGGTCATCCACGCGCCCGAGCGCTTGCCCGGCCGGGCGTAATAATCGCCGTAGAAGAGCCCGATCGTCCTGCCCTCACGCTGCGCCTCCCACACCCGCACGTCGGGATGATAGCCCGGCACGTCCTCGCGCCGGGTGAAGGTCAGCCCGAACAGCTTCCCCGCAGTGAAAAAGGCGGCATCGATCACCTTGTCGAGTTCGAAATAGGGCTTCAGCTCGTTGGCGTCGAAGTCGTAGCGGGCTTGGCGCAGCTTTTCGGCATAGAAGCGCCAGTCCCACGGCTCGATGGTGATGCCGGCACCTTCGGCGTCGGCCAGCGCCTGCAGCGCGTCGCGATCCTCGAGCGCCTTGCGGCGGCCATGGGCCCACACTTGCTCAAGCAGGCCGCGCGCCGCCTCGGGCGTCTTCGCCATGGTGTCGGCGAGCTTGTAATGCGCATAGGTCTCGTAGCCGAGGAGCTTCGCAAGTTCGGCCCGCAGCGCCACCGTCTCGGCGATCACCTTGCGGTTGTCGTTGGCATTGCCGTTGGCGCCGCGCTTCACGAAGGCGCGCCAAGCTTTTTCGCGCGTCGCCCGGTCGGTGCCCGATTGCAGCACCGGCTCGACGCTCGAACGCGATGCCGTCATCGCATAGGGCGCGTTGAGCTTCCGGTCGCGTGCGATCTGCGCCGCTGCGGCCTTGGCCGAATCGGACAGTCCCGCCACTTCCGCCTCGCTGAGGGCAATGACGCTCTCGCGCTCGTCGTTCAGCACGTTCTGGCCGAACTGCGTGCCCAGCACCGAGAGCCGCTCGGTGATGGCGGCATAGCGCAGCCGCTCGTCGGCACTCAGGGCTGCGCCCGAACGGACGAAGTCGAGATGATAGCGTTCGAGCACCCGCAACTGCTCCGGGGTGAGCCCGAGCGCATCGCGCTGGCGATACAGTGCATCGATGCGGGCAAAGAGTTTGGGGTTGAGGAAGATGTCGTTCCAGTGGCGCGTCACGATGGGCGCCATCTCCATCTCCACCGCCTGGAGTGCCTCGTCGGTATTGGCCGAACTCAGCTGATTGAACACGCCATCGACCCGCCGCAGCGCCTTGCCGCTGCGCTCGAGCGCCGCGATCGTGTTCTCGAACGTCGGCGCTTCAGGCGACTCGGCAACCGCCCTCACCTCGGCCTGGTGCGCCGCCAGCGCCTCGGTATAGGCCGGCTTGAAATGCGCGGTCTCGATGACGTCGAACGGCGGAGCCTCGAACGGCGTGTCCCAGGCGGCAAAGAACGGGTTGGTCATGGAAGAGTCTCTGGTGGGCATTGCCAACTAGATAGAGCGTCAGCGCCCATTGCTCCACCCCACCGAGTGCCTGGTTGGCCAGAGGGGAGCGTTCCACGGCGCCCACCGCACCCACGCCGCGGCCCCAAAAACAAAGGCCCGACTTCCGCCGGGCCTTATGCCACTCGTCGCCGGATTGGATCACGGCACCAGGCGATAGCCGCCCTCTTCCGTCACCAGCAGGCGCGCATTGCTGGGGTCGCGTTCGATCTTCTGGCGCAGGCGGTAGATGTGGGTTTCGAGCGTGTGCGTCGTCACCCGGTTGTTGTAGCCCCACACTTCCTTGAGCAGGATCTCGCGGGTGATCGTCTTGGGCCCCTGGCGGTAGAGATACTTGAGGATCGACGTTTCCTTGTCGGTCAGCCGCACCTTGGTGCCGTCCGGCGATTCGAGCAGCTTGGCTGCGGGCTGGAACGAGTAGGGCCCGATGGTGAAGACCACGTCCTCGCTCTGGTCGTGCTGGCGCAGCGCGGCGCGCATGCGAGCGAGCAGCACCGAGAAGCGGAAGGGCTTCGTCACATAGTCGTTGGCGCCCGATTCGAGCCCGAGAATCTGGTCAGCGTCGCTGTCCTGCCCGGTCAGCATGATGATCGGGCTCTTGAACCCCTCGCGCCGCATGATCTTCACCGCCTCGCGGCCATCCATGTCGGGCAAGCCGACATCGAGCAGCATCAGATCGGTATGGTTGCCGCGCACCTTGCTCAGTGCCTCGGCTGCGGTACCCGCTTCGGCCAGGTCGAACTCGCGATAGGGCGAAAGCTGGTCGACCAGGGTTTTCCGCAACTCCGCATCGTCGTCGACAAGAAGGATGCGTCGTCTGTTCATTGTGTTACCCCAAGCCATCGGCCCCCATTCCTGAGTTAGGCCGGGCGATTGCTGACCGGCCAATCAAAACGGCGTGACACCGTTCAAAGGCCTGCAACGTGATTTGACACCACTAAGTTTCATTCGCTGCGCCGGATCTGCGCACAAACGCTACGGACGCCAAGCTGACAAATCGCTGACAAAATTCCGGAGCCTCACGTAAGCATCACAAACATAGCTAATGAGCGTGATGCGGGCCTTCAACCCGGTCCCTGCTCCGGCAGCGTGGCAAGGATAAGTGCAAGCGCCTCAAGGGCGAATCCCAACGACGCTGCGAGCGAAACCACCATCTGTGCGAGATAGGACCGCTCGCCCACGAAAGCCTCGGGCGTACCGGCATTGAGCGCCGCCATCGTCTCCTTCCGCCCGGCCTGCTGGTCGAGATTGGCGAGCGCGTCCGCAAGTCGCAGCGCCTGCGACATCGGCGCATCCGACACGATGCCGCTGCGGTGGTCGTGGGCCGCGATTGCCAGCATGGCCCGAAGCGGCAGCCTCCCATCGAGCCAGGCCGCCGTGGTTCGGCCGTGGATGTGCCAGTCGCCATCTACGATGAAGTAATCGAGGTCGTGCAGCAGCCCGGTGATCTCCCAAAGCTCGGCCTCCTCCGGCGCCAGCCGTTCGCCCAGGCGGCGCATGAGGTTGCCGGCAAAGCGCGAATGCTCGGCACGCGGCGTCGCCCCCAGCCTGGCGATGACCCAGGCCTCGGCCTCGATCAGGCGCATCGGGTCGCGGACATATGGGTCGGTAGGCACGGTCACGAAACGCTCCTATGCCGCCATAGGAGCGGTGCGGAGCGGGCCTGTCCAGCCGTCGAAACCGAAGGGCAGTTCTGTGCGACGCTCAGCGGGCCCCGAACAGCGCCGTGCCGACGCGCACATGCGTCGCGCCCATGGCGATGGCGGTTTCGAAGTCGCCGCTCATGCCCATGGAAAGCTTCTCCACCTGCGCGTCGCGCCCCAGCGAGGCGAGATGGGCGAAGAACGGCCCCGCTGGCTCGCCCTCGGGCGGAATGCACATGAGCCCCACCACATGGAGCCCGTGCTCGCTGCGGCAGCGCTCGACAAAGGCCACCGCCTCGTTGGGCGCAATGCCGGCCTTCTGCGCCTCGAGCCCGATATTGACCTGCACGAACACCGGCAGCTGCTTGCCGGCACGCGCCATCTCGGCCTTGAGCACGCCGGCGAGCTTGTCGCGATCCACCGTCTGGATCACGTCGAACAGAGCAACGGCCTCGCGCGCCTTGTTGGTTTGCAGCGGGCCGATCAGGTGCAGTTCTATGCCGTCATAGGAAGCCCGCAGCTCAGGCCATTTGGCCTGCGCCTCCTGCACCCGGTTCTCGCCGAAAACCCGCTGCCCGGCGTCAAGAAACGGCCGGATTGCTGGGCCATCGAAGGTCTTGGACACGGCGATGAGCTCGACCTGCTCCGGCGGTGGCCCGAACCTCTGGCGCGCTTTCTCGATGCGGGAGCGGATGAGCTCGAGCCGTTCGGCAGCATTCGTCATCGTTGCACCAACCTCGCGGACCCCAGGCGGCAGTTGACCCACCGGCCGATTTCTGTTGAAGGTCCGCTACTCAAAATCCCCCTTAAACGCAACATTTTGCGTCTCCCCTAGAGGACGTCGGAAGTGACTGGCAGAAGCGTCGAACGCTATAATCCGCGGGTCGAAGAACCGCGCTGGCAGAAGGCCTGGGATGAAGCCCACGCCTTCGAGGTGAAGCACGACGAGACCAAGGAACCCTACTACGTCCTCGAGATGTTCCCCTACCCGTCGGGGCGCATCCACATGGGCCATGTGCGCAACTACACCATGGGCGACGTGCTGGCGCGCTACAAGCGCATGCTCGGCATGAACGTGCTGCACCCCATGGGCTGGGACGCCTTCGGCCTTCCGGCCGAAAACGCCGCCATCCAGAACAAGGTCCACCCCAAGAACTGGACCTATGCCAATATTGAGGCGATGAAGAAGCAGCTGAAGTCGATCGGCTTCGCCTTCGACTGGACGCGCGAGATCGCCACCTGCGACCCCGCCTACTACAAGCACCAGCAGAAGCTGTTCATCGATTTCCTCAAGGCCGGCCTCGTCGACCGCAAGAAGTCCAAGGTGAACTGGGACCCTGTCGACATGACCGTGCTCGCCAACGAGCAGGTGATCGACGGCCGCGGCTGGCGCTCGGGCGCCGTGGTCGAGCAGCGCGAGCTGACCCAGTGGTTCCTCAAGGTCTCCGACTATGCCGAGGAGTTGCTCGAAGCGCTCGACGGCCTTGATCGCTGGCCCGACAAGGTGCGGCTGATGCAGCGCAACTGGATCGGCAAGTCCGAGGGCCTGCGCCTCTTCTTCGAGCTTACCGAGCCGGCCCATGGCCATAACGCCATCGAGGTGTTCACCACCCGCCCGGACACCATCTTCGGCGCCAGCTTCATCGCAATTTCGGCCGATCACCCGCTGGCCAGGGCCATTGCCGACAAGCCCGAGATCGCCGCCTTCATCGAGGAGGCGCATCGCATCGGCACGGCTACCGAAGCCATCGACAAGGCCGAAAAGCTCGGCGTCTTCACCGGGATTCACGTGAAGCATCCGGTAAAGCCGGGCGCCACGCTGCCCGTCTACGTCGCCAATTTCGTACTGATGGAATATGGCACCGGCGCCATTTTCGGCTGCCCGGCGCATGACCAGCGCGACCTCGACTTCGCCCGCCGCTACGGCCTGCCGGTGATCCCGGTGGTGCTGCCCGAAGGCGCCGACCCCGATACGTTCGAGGTGCAGGACGAGGCCTATACCGGTCCCGGCCGCGCCTATCACAGCGAGTTCCTCGACGGGCTCGATGTGGACGCGGCCAAGAAGAAGATCGCCGAGTACTTCGCGGCGCGCACCGTGGACAACCACCCGCAGGGCACCGTGGAGGTGAACTACCGCCTTCGCGACTGGGGCATTTCGCGCCAGCGCTACTGGGGCTGCCCCATCCCGGTGATCCATTGCGAGAAATGCGGCACCAACCCGGTGCCCGATGACCAGCTGCCCGTGGTGCTGCCCGAGGACGTCACCTTCGACAAGCCCGGCAACCCGCTCGACCACCATCCGACCTGGAAGCACGTCAACTGCCCGGTCTGCGGTGGCGCGGCCCAGCGCGAGACCGACACCATGGACACGTTCGTCGATTCGAGCTGGTACTATGCCCGCTTCACCGACCCGACGGCGGCCACCCCCACCACCCCGGCCATTGCCAATAACTGGCTGCCGGTGGACCAGTATATTGGCGGCGTCGAGCACGCGATCCTGCACCTGCTCTATTCGCGCTTCTTCACCCGCGCCATGGAGAAGACCGGCCACCTGAACCTCGACGAGCCGTTCAAGGGCCTCTTCACCCAGGGCATGGTCGTTCACGAGACCTATTTCGACGGCTACGAGCCCTCGGGCCAGCCGCGCTGGGTCGAACCTTCCGACGTCCGCATCGAAGGTATGGGCGACCAGCGTGTCGCCACCCGCATCTCCACCGGCGCCCGCATCGAGATCGGCTCGGTGGAAAAGATGTCGAAGTCCAAGAAGAACGTGGTCGATCCCGACGAGATCGTCGCCACCTACGGCGCCGACACCGCCCGCTGGTTCATGCTCTCGGACTCGCCGCCGGAGCGCGACGTGCAGTGGACCGAAGCCGGCGTCGATGGCGCCAGCCGCTTCGTTCAGCGCGTCTGGAAGCTGGTGAACGACGCGCTCGACCTCGTCGAGGGCACCGCCGCTGCCGAGCCGGACATGACCGACGCGGAAACCGCCGAGATCCGCAAGCTCGTGCACCGCACCGTCGCCAATGTCGCCGGCGAGATCGAGGGCCTGCGCTTCAACCGCGCCGTCGCGCAGATCTACGAGCTGACCAACGGGCTGGCAAAGTTCGTGCAGTCGGTCGCCGACCGCCCCACCGCGGGCAGGGTCGCCGCCGTTCGCGAAGGCGCCGAGCGGCTGGTGCTGGTCATCGCCCCGATGATGCCGCACCTGGCCGAAAGCTGCTGGGCTCTGCTCGGCAACAAGACCATGCTGGTCGATGCCCGCTGGCCGGAGGTCGATGCGGCGCTGCTGGTCGATTCCACCGTACTGATCCCGGTGCAGGTGAACGGCAAGAAGCGTGCGGAGATCACCGTCGAGAAGGACGCGCCCAACGACGTGGTGGAACGCGAGGCCTTGTCTCAGGACGCGGTTGCCCGCATGCTGGACGGCAAGCCACCCAAGAAGGTCGTGATCGTCCCCAACAGGATCGTCAATGTCGTGGTCTGAGCCGCAAGTGGCACAACGCCTTGATCCTCCCCTGTGCGCAGCACGGGGGAGGACGACCACGCATAGCGTGGTGGAGGGGACGTTTCCGTACACTGCGGCCCGCGCGCTTTTGCTCGCCCTTGCCCTGGCCCTGCCGGCCACCCTGGCGGCCTGCTCCAGCCTTACGCCCGTCTATGGCGAGCGCGGCATCGGCATCGAGCGCCACGCCTTCCGCTACGACAAGCCCCAGAACCGGCTCGACCAGATCATCTACCAGGAGCTGGTGCTGAAGCTCGGCCGCACCGCCGACCCGTCCGTGCCGCTCGTCCGCGTCACCACCACCAGCGCGGTCCGCGACCTGACCAAGACCAAGGTCGCCAACCCTGCCGCGCACAAGGAAGCGGTGGTGACCGCGAAGATCGAGCTCCTCGATGCCGGCGGCAACATCGCCTTCACCGCCAGCCGCTCGGCCGCCGCCTCCTTCACCGCCGACCGCTACCAGGCGCTGGCCGAGACCGAGGCCGAGAAGGAAGCGAAGGAACGCGCCGCCCGCGAGCTGGCCGAGACCGTTCGCCTGACCCTTCTCGGCGCCCTCGCCAACCCCGCCTGATGGTCGCGCTCAAGGCGCACGAGGTCGGCCGCTACCTCGATCGTCCCGATATTTCCGAGGGCGTCTTCCTCGCCTATGGCCCCGATGCCGGCCTGGTGCGCGAGACCGGCCAGCGTCTGGCCCGCCGCTTCGCCGGCTCCGACGCCGATTCCATGAATCTCGTCGTGCTCGATGCCGCCGAGCTCGATGCCGATCCCAGCCGCCTCGCGGTGGAAGCCCGCACCACCTCGCTTTTCGGCGATCGCCGCGTCATCCGCGTCCGCAATGCCGACAAGTCGCTCACCACGACGCTGAGCGAGATCGCTGCCGACCCGCAGGGCGCCGTCATCGTGCTCGAAGCCGGCAACCTTCTGCCCCGCGATCCGCTCCGCGCCCTCGTCGAGACCGCGAAGATGGGCCGCGCCCTGCCCTGCTATCCCGATACCGACGAGACCATCGCGCGACTCATCGCCGATACCTTCAACAAGGCCGGCATCGCCGCCGACCAGGACGCTCAGACCGCCATCCGCGACAGCCTGGGCAATGACCGCGAAGTCACCCGCCGCGAGCTCGAAAAGCTGGTGCTCTATGCCGAAAGCACCAAGCGCCTGACGCGCGAGGACGTGCTGACGCTGTGCGCCGACAATGCCGCCCTGGTGCTCGACGAAATCGCCGACGCGCTGGGCACCGGCCACGCCCAGGCCCTCGACACGGCGCTCGAGCGGGCCCTGGCCGCGGCCGTTAACGCCCAGCAGATCCTTGTCAGCGCCCTCAACCACTTCGCCACGCTTCGTCGCTGGCGGGTCGAGGTCGATGCCGGCAAGTCACCCGGCGCCGTGCTCGATAGCGCCCGGCCCAAGCCGCATTTTTCGCGCCGTGCCGCGATGGAGCGCCAGCTTCGTATCTGGACCGATGATGCGCTCAACGCAGCACTGGACCGCCTGCAGAGCGCCATTGCCGACAGCCGCAAGCGCTATGACCTGCAGGAAACCATCGCCAAACGGGCCTTGCTTGCCATCTCCATGATGGCCGCCGAGCGCTGAGCGCCATCGTTCCGCCATGCCAACCGGCAAATAGGCCTCGCGCTGCGATTTGAGCGATTGATGTTGCGCGTGTTCAACGAAAGTTGCAGGTGTTTTATACACGATCGCGCCACAACTGCACATTACGACGCGGCGCACCGGAGACCCGAATGCCCCTGCCCCAGGCAATCCTGTTCGACCTCGACGACACCATCATCACGGAGGGTGAACGCTACCCCATTCTGGTGCAAGTCGCCTCGGAGTTTCAGGAGTTCCTGCCCGGCCTCGACCCCATCGCCGTGGCCGACAGGCTCGAAGCCGCGCTCGCCAGCTACTGGGCCGATCCCGAGCAGGCGCGAGAGACGCGGCTCCGGGCCAATGGCGGCATCCGCCAGGCGCGCCACCGCATCGTCACCGAAACCTTTCAGTCCTTCGGCATTGCCGATGCGGCAGGGCTCGCCGGCATTTTCTCGTCGCGCTTCACCGAACTTCGCGCCATCGGCGCCCGTGAGTTCGACGGTGCCCGCCACACGCTGGAAACCCTGCGAAATACCGGAGTGAAGCTGGCGCTCGTCACCAACGGAGCCGCCGAGATCCAGCGTGCCAAGCTCGAACGCTTCAGCCTCGCAGCGCTGTTCGACCACATCCAGATCGAAGGCGAGCACGCGTTCGGCAAGCCCGACCCCCGCGCCTATCGCCTCGCCCTCGAAGCCCTCGGCGCCCAGCCGGCCACCACCTGGATGGTTGGTGACAACCTCGAATGGGAAGTGGCCGCCCCGCAGCGGCTCGGCATCTTTGCCATCTGGCACGATCACCTCGGCCGCGGCCTTCCTCCGGACGCCACCGTCCGCCCCGACCGCATCATCCGCCAGCTGCCGGAACTGCTGAGCGCTTGAGCCCCCCGCGCACAGCCGCAAGCGCCCCTTACCGGGTACGGTGAGTCCATTGGGACATCAGTGAAACTGATGACGTCGGTGCGCTTTCTTCCGCGCTACGGCCGTACCAGCTTGGCGCAGACCGCGTCGAGTTGGTCGAGCGTCCGGTAGCGGATTTCCACGCGGCCGCCCTGTTCCTTGTGGTCGATCGCCACATGCAGACCGAGCACGTCAGACAGCCGCTTCTCCAGCGCCTGCGTATCGGCATCCTTCACAGCCGGAGCTGCCTTCTTGCGTGCCGCGGACGGCCGCTCCTGGCTCAGTGCCTCCGCCTCGCGCACTGAAAGACCGCCGCTAACGATGCGACGGGCCATCGCTGCTGGATCATCAGCCGTTATGAGAGTGCGCGCATGGCCCGCAGTGAGTTCGCCGCGCGAGACCATTTCTCGAACGTCCTCGGGCAGTTTCATCAGCCGCAGCGTGTTGGCCACATGCGAGCGTGACTTGCCAATCACCTGCGCAAGATCGTTCTGCGTATAGTCGAACTGCTCGATCAGCTGGGCGTAACCCATTGCTTCTTCGAGCGGATTGAGATCGACACGCTGCACGTTCTCGATGATGGCGAGTTCCAGCGCCTCCTTGTCCGAGACGTCGCGCACCAGCACCGGCACCTCATTGAGCCCGGCGCGCTGACTGGCGCGCCACCGGCGTTCGCCGGCAATGATCTCGAACTGGTTCGGGTCGCGCGTCGGCCGAACCAGCAGCGGTTGCATCACGCCTTTCTCGCGGATCGAGTTGGTCAGGTCCTCGAGTTCTTCGGCGTTGAACTCGCGGCGCGGGTTGGCGCGGTTGGCGATGAGGAAGTCGACCGGCAGGCGGCGCAGCCCACCGCTTGTATCGGCGAGCCGCGCGCCCTCCACCGACTGCATGTCGCCGATGAGGGCGGCAAGGCCGCGGCCGAGCCGGGAGGGACGTTCGTTCATTCTCAATTCCTTCTCGGCATTTATGCGGCTACCAGCTGCCGCTCACGCCGGATCACTTCGGTCGCGAGGCGGAGATAAGCCTGACTCCCGGCGCATTTCAGGTCATAGAGCAGGGCGGGTTTGCCGTAAGACGGCGCTTCGGAAAGCCGCACATTGCGGGGGATCACCGTATCGTAAACGAGGTTGCCCATTTCCGAGCGCACATCCGCCAGTACCTGCTCGCTCAGGTTGTTGCGCTTGTCGTACATGGTCATCACCACGCCCTGGATGGAAAGGCGCGGATTGAGCGTGCTGCGGATCTGTTCGATGGTCTGCAGCAGCTGCGAAAGGCCTTCGAGCGCGAAGAACTCGCACTGCATCGGCACCAGCACCGCATCGGCGGCCACCAGCGCGTTGAGTGTCAGCAGGTTGAGCGAGGGCGGGCAGTCGATCAGCACATAGCTCACCGGCCGCCCCTCGATGAGGAAGTCGCCCAGCTGGCGGAACGCATCGCGGATGCGGAAGGCGCGATCATTGTGCTGCGAAATCTGCAGCTCCACGCCGAGCAGGTCGAGAGTGGAGGGGACGATGGCGACATTCGGCACGCTCGTCATCACCGCCGCCTCGGAAATCCGCGCCTCGGCCATCAGCAGGTCGTAGGACGAGATTTCACGTGAAACACGGTCGATCCCGAGACCGGTGGAGGCGTTGCCCTGAGGGTCGAGATCGACGATGAGCACGCGTTCGCCGATGGCGGCGAGGGCAGTGGCGAGGTTGATGGCGGTGGTCGTCTTTCCGACGCCACCCTTCTGGTTGGCGAGAGTGAGAATACGAGGCGCCAAAGCTAGGGCTCCCGATGGTTGCCGCTAAACCCCTGATTTCGGACGCAGATTCGTAATCCGAAGCAGGACGCCACGTTCGTCCGTGACGCTTTTCGTTAATACCACGTCAAAGTCCCAGGCCAAACGACTTTCGGCAAGCTCCACAGCATGATCCTTGCCCTTGTGCAGGATCGCAACGGTTTGCGGCCCAAAGAACGGGTGGATAAGCCCGAAGAGAACTTTGAGCTCCGCCAGGGCACGGGAGGTGATCAGGTCGACCGGTGTTTCACGTGAATCCAGCTCTTCCACTCGACCGGCGAGCACTTTTGCCGGTAGGCCGAACTCGCGAATCGCGGTGCGAAGGAAGGACACCTTCTTACTGATCGGCTCCACCAGGGTGAAAAGAGCGCCAGTGCCCTTGAGAGATATCGCGAGCGGAATCGCTGGCAGTCCACCGCCGCTGCCGATGTCCATGACGTTGAGCTCCGAGGCGCCCCGATGATCGATCAACGGTAGTAGCTGTAGAGAATCGACGATATGGCGATCCCACACCGTTTTTTCTGTTTCACGTGAAACAAGATTCTGCACCGCATTCCATTTGAGCAGCAGGGCAGCAAAGGATTCCAGGTCGCGCTGCACCTCGGCAGCCGGTCGCCCCAGCCATGGCGCGTATTGGTCGATGCCCGCCATCAACCTGCCTTGCGCATGCTGCCACGACGGATCACCGACAGGATGAGCGTGATGGCAGCCGGGGTTACGCCGTCAATGGCCTGTGCCTGCGCGATGGTGGCCGGCCTGTGCGTGGCGAGCTTCTGCTTCATCTCGGCCGAAAGCCCGGGCAAGGCGGCGTAATCGAGCCAGTCCGGAATTTCGCGTGTCTCATCACGCCGCATGGCAATGATGTCGGCCTGCTGCCGGTCTAGGTACACCGCGTACTGCGCGTCGATGGTGACCTGCTCCAGAACCGAGGCCGGAATGCCAGCAATCTGTGGCCACAACCTGGCGAGATCACCCGAAGTCATATTCGGGTATGACAGCAGCTCAAAGGCGCTGCGACGCTGGCCATCGGCGTTGACGGCAAGGCCAGCCTTCCGGGCCTCCGTTGGCGTAATAACCAGCGATTCCAGTAGCTTGCGGGCGCTAGCCAAGGCTGCCTGCTTTTCCTTGTAGCGTTCGGCGCGCTCCTCGCCAACAAGCCCGTGACTCTCTGCGAGCGCCGTCAGCCGTTGATCCGCGTTGTCGCTCCTCAGGTGAAGTCGGAACTCCGCGCGTGATGTGAACATACGATAGGGCTCGCTCACCCCGCGCGTCACCAGGTCGTCTATCATCACGCCGAGATAGCTTTCGGTGCGCGACAGCCGCATCTCGTCACCACCTTTCGCCGCCAGTCCGGCATTGGCGCCGGCAAGGAGGCCTTGGGCCGCGGCTTCCTCGTAGCCCGTCGTGCCATTGATCTGCCCGGCCAGGTAAAGACCAGGCAGCCGCTTCAGCTCCAGCGTCGGCTTCAGTTCGCGCGGATCGACATAGTCGTACTCGATAGCGTAGCCGGGCCTGATGATGCGGACATTCTCGAGCCCCGGCATGGACTTGAGGAACGCTTCCTGCACATCGGCGGGCAGCGAGGTGGAGAGCCCGTTGGGATAGATCGTCGGATCGTCCAGCCCCTCCGGTTCGAGGAATATCTGGTGGCTGTCGCGGTCGGCGAAGCGCACGATCTTGTCCTCGATCGAGGGGCAGTAGCGCGGCCCCCGGCTCTGGATGCGGCCGGAATACATGGCCGAGCGATGAAGATTGTCGGCGATGATCCGGTGCGTATCGGCCGTCGTCCGCGTGATGAAGCAGCTCACCTGCGGTGTGGTGATCGCCTCGGTCAGCATGGAGAACGGTTCGGGCACCGCGTCGCCCGGCTGCTCCTCCAGCACCGAAAAGTCGATGGAGGTGCCATCCAGCCGCGCCGGCGTACCCGTCTTGAGACGGCCGAGCTGCAGGCCAAGCGCTTCCAGCCGCACGGACAGACCAAGAACCGGCTTCTCCCCCACGCGCCCCGCCGGCACTGTCTCCTCGCCGCGATGGATCAGGCCGCGGAGGAACGTTCCAGTGGTCAGCACCACGGCCCTGGCCGTGAAACGCCGGCCATCGAGCAGCACTGCGCCGGTAATGCGCCCGTCCGTCTCGATGAGGTCGTCGACCTCGCCTTCGATCACGGTGAGGTTGGGCTGCGCCACGATGGCCGCCTGCATGGCCTGCTTGTAAAGCTTGCGGTCGGCCTGGGCCCGCGGTCCGCGCACCGCCGGGCCCTTGCGCCGATTGAGCACGCGGAACTGGATGCCGGCCTGGTCGGCGACGCGACCCATCAGCCCGTCCATGGCGTCGATCTCGCGCACCAGATGGCCCTTGCCGAGCCCGCCTATGGCGGGGTTGCAACTCATCTCACCAATGGTGGCGAACTTGTGGGTGATCAGAGCCGTCGGCACACCCAGCCGCGCTGCGGCCGCCGCAGCCTCGGAGCCGGCATGCCCGCCCCCCACAACAATGACGCCGAAATCGGTCATGGTGTCAAAATTCCTTGGAAGGCGCGGGTCTACGCCACTGTTTCACGTGAATCAACCGGACAGGGCGCCAGTGCGGCACCAGCCGTGTTTCACGTGAATCACTTGCCGATACAGAAGGTCGAGAACAGCCGGTCCAGAACTGACTCCGCGTCCATGCGACCCAGCAGCCTTTCGAGCGCGGCAGAGGCGCTGCGCAGGTCCTCGGCCGCCAGCTCCGACTGCTCGACGTGACCCGCCGCGTCCGACAGCGCGACCGTAGCGGCCAGCAGAGCCTCACGGTCCCGTTCACGGCTGACCAGCAACTCTCCCGGATTGACCGTGCCGGCACCCGAAATGTCGTAGAGCAGCCGTAGCAGTTCCTGAACGCCAACTCCCGTCGTCACCGAAACAGCGTGGTCAGCACCTGCAATCGTCCCAAGGTCCGCCTTCGTCGCCACCTTGAGGAACGGCGGCCGTTGCCAGCCATCGTCACCCGGTTCCGAAAATTCCGGCGGCGCTTCCACCGGAAGGTCCGGCGCCTGCAGCCACAGCACCAGGTCGGCCGACAGCATGGCGGCGCGGGCGCGCTCCACCCCCATGGCCTCGGCCTTGGAATCGGTCACGCGCAACCCGGCGCTGTCAACAAGGATGATCAGCTGCCCGTCGATATCGAGCGGAACTTCCTTGAGGTCGCGTGTGGTGCCTGGCTCGTCCGAGACGATTGCCGCCTCCGATCGTGACAGGGCGTTGAGCAGGCTCGATTTGCCCGCGTTGGGCGGTCCGGCCAGCACCACGCGGAACCCGTCGCGCATCACGCGGCCTTGCCCAAGCGATGCCAAAACGCGCGATATTTCCGCGTGCAACGCCAGAACGTCATCGGCCCAGCTGGCGGGCAGGGCCCCGACATCGCCCTCGTCGGAGAAGTCGAGCTGCGCTTCGATCTCTGCCCGCAGGTCCAGCAGCCGCTCCCGCCAGCCTTCCACCTGCCGGGTCAGGCCACCATCGAGCCGCGCATGGGCGAGCTTTCGCTGGTTCTCCGTCTCGGCGACGATCAGGTCGCCGAGCCCCTCCACCTCGGTGAGGTCTAGCTTGCCGTTCTCGAAGGCGCGGCGCGTGAACTCACCAGCCTCGGCGAGCCGCACCCCCGCCCGCTCCACCAGCCGCCGCAGCACGGCGCGGACAACAGCCGGTGAGCCGTGGAGCTGCAATTCGGCGCAGTCTTCGCCCGTAAAGCTGCGGGGTCCAGGCATCCAGGCCACCAGCCCCCGGTCGAGCACCTCGCCGTTGAAGACGATATCGCTGAGTATGAGTTTTCGCGGGCTGGGCAGCTGGCCCAGCATGCCCATCAGAACGGGCCCGGCCTGGGGCCCGCTCAGCCGGATCACCGCCACGCCGGCCGGCACCGCCCCGGAGGACAGTGCCACGATCGTATCGGCGGCAGCCACGGGAAGGTGTCCCGCCGCCTCAGGTGTTCATCGAGTCGAAGAAATCGGAGTTCGTCTTGGTCTGGCGGATCTTGTCCATCAGGAACTCCATCGCATCCACCGTACCCATCGGGTTGAGGATGCGGCGCAGCACATACATCTTGCGCAGGATATCGGGCTCCACCAGCAGCTCTTCCTTGCGCGTGCCCGACTTGGTGACATCCATGGCCGGGAAGATGCGCTTGTCCGAAACCTTGCGGTCCAGGATGATTTCGCTGTTACCCGTACCCTTGAATTCTTCGAAGATCACTTCGTCCATGCGGCTACCCGTATCGATCAGCGCCGTGGCTATGATCGTAAGCGAGCCCCCATCCTCGATGTTGCGGGCGGCGCCGAAGAAGCGCTTTGGGCGCTGCAGGGCGTTGGCATCCACGCCACCGGTCAGCACCTTGCCCGAGCTCGGCACCACGGTGTTGTAGGCACGGCCCAGGCGGGTGATCGAATCGAGCAGGATCACCACGTCGCGCTTGTGTTCGACGAGGCGCTTGGCCTTCTCGATCACCATTTCGGCGACCTGCACGTGGCGCGACGCCGGCTCGTCGAAGGTCGAGGAGATCACCTCGCCCTTCACCGAGCGCTGCATGTCAGTCACTTCCTCGGGGCGCTCGTCGATGAGCAGCACGATGAGGTAGCACTCGGGGTGATTGATGGCGATCGACTGTGCAATATTCTGCAACAGTACGGTCTTACCGGTACGCGGCGGCGCAACGATCAGCGCGCGCTGACCTTTGCCGAGCGGCGCCACCAGGTCGAGCACGCGGGCGCTCTTATCCTTCACCGTCGGGTCGGGCAGCTCCAGCCGTAGGCGCTCGTCAGGATAGAGCGGCGTCAGGTTGTCGAAGTTGATCTTGTGGCGGACCTTCTCGGGGTCCTCGAAGTTGATGGTGTTGACCTTGAGCAGGGCGAAATAGCGCTCGCCTTCCTTGGGAGACCGGATCTGGCCTTCAACCGTGTCGCCGGTGCGCAGCGAGAAGCGGCGAATCTGCGAGGGGGAAACGTAGATGTCGTCGGGGCCCGGCAGGTAGTTCGCGTCCGGCGAGCGCAGGAAGCCGAAGCCGTCGGGCAGCACCTCCACCACGCCTTCGCCGGTGATGTCCACCTCGCGCGCCGCCAGCTCCTTGAGGATGGCGAACATCAGTTCCTGCTTGCGCATGGTCGAGGCGTTCTCGACATCCTGGCTCTCGGCGAACTGCAACAGTTCAGCAGGCGTCTTGGCCTTGAGTTCGCTGAGTTTGATACTTTCCATTGCGCGTACGGACCTTGGGCGTAGTGAGTGGCGGGAGATTTTGGAGAGAAGCGGGGGTGACCCGGGGGATTTGCCCATCAAGACGCCTGGCAGCGCCGATACATGTCGGGCGAGATGGCAGTCAGATAGCCAAAACTGATGCCACATTCAAGCCAGTGCCTCGCAAAATCGGTCGCAGGGGCGGAGGCAACACGCCCCGGACGACACCATCCACCACGATGGTAAGGCCGTCCGCTCCGGGAAACGGCCTCCACCCACACACTGCCGACCGACAGAGACTCCCTGCGTCCCCGCCGCGAAAGTCCCGTGCAGCCCGCCGGCTGCCTGGCTGCCTAGAAGGGCTTCACGATCACCATGATGACGATGACGATGGCGAGCACCATTGGCATCTCGTTGATGACACGGTAGAACTTGTGGCTGCGCGTGTTGCGGTCCTCGGCAAAGTCGCGGCGGATGCGGCCATAGAAGCCGTGGAGTCCGCTGAGGCCCAGCACCATCGCAGCCTTCACCCACGGCCAGAAACCCCACCAGATCGAGTGGTCGATGCCCAGCATCAGCAACCCGAAGATCCAGGTGGCGATCATCGCCGGCGTGGTGATGCCGCGATAGAGCCGCCGCTCCATCACCTTGAAGGTCTCGGACTTGTCCGAACCCTTCTCGGCCTCGGCGTGGTAGACGTAGAGCCGCGGCAGGTAGAGCAGGCCTGCCATCCACGAGATGACGGCAATGACATGCAGCGCCTTGATCCAGGGCAGGGCAGGCAGCAGGAAATCCATCTCAGAGGCTCCGGACTTTGGCGATCAGCCGCTCGAGGTTGCCGATCGGCGTTTCAGGCACGATGCCATGCCCGAGGTTGAAAATGTGCGGCCGGCTGCGGAAGGCCGTCACGATCTCCTCGGCCCGCCTCTCCATCTGCTCACCACCGGCAAGCAGGCGCAAGGGATCGAGATTGCCCTGCACCCCGAGCCCGGCTGGCAGCTGCTCCGCAAAGCTCAGCGGCACGCCATAGTCGAGACCGAGCAGGTTGACACCGGTCGCCCTGGCATAGGCGGGCAAATTACCGGCCGCGCCGCGCGGAAATCCGATCACCGGCGCGTTCGGAACGCGGGCCCGCAGCCCTTCGACGATGCGGCGATTGGGCTCGATGACCCAGTCGCGGAACGCCACCTCGTCGAGATTCAGGGCCCAGCTTTCGAAGAGCTGCACCACATCGGCGCCGGCCTCGAACTGCGCGGCGAGATAATCTATGCTGGCCGCAACCAGCACGTCGATCAGGCGCGCAAACGCTTCGGGCTGGGTGAGCGCGAAGACGCGCGCTGCCGCCTGGTCGGTCGAGCCCTGACCGGCAATCATGTAGGTCGCCACCGTCCACGGCGATCCACAAAAGCCGATAAGCGTCTTGTCGGAAGCGAGCCCTGCCTTGACCCGGCGCACCGTTTCGATGACAGGCGCCAATCCTTCGGAAGCCCTGCTGAGATCGAGAGCAGCAATGCCGTCAGCCGTGATGGGATCGAGGCGAGGGCCTTCGCCCACTTCGAAGCGTACCTTCTGGCCCAGCGCATCGGGGATGACCAGAATGTCGGAAAACAGGATCGCTGCGTCGAGGTCGAACCTTCTGAGCGGTTGCAGCGTTACCTCAGCCGCAAGCTCCGGATTGTAGCACAGGTCGAGGAAGGAGCCGGCCTTTGCTCGCACCTCGCGATACTCGGGCAGGTAGCGGCCGGCCTGGCGCATGATCCAGATCGGTCGCCGTTCGGTCCGGCGCCCGAGCACGGTCTCGAGCAGCACCTTGGTCTGGGTCATGCCGCCCTCCCGCCTAAAGAGATAGATTCTTTCATCTTCATCATTATGGCGGTGTGTATCTGGAATTCACCTCCGTCCACAACGCGAAAGCGGGCGACAGATGCGCGCGGCGTGCCGTATCCGAGCCCTGTGAATCCACGAAATCCTGCAATTTTAGCCATCTTCACGACTCGCCCGGCTGTGCAGGGCTTTGCCGCCGCCACATTCGTTGACGAAACGTTAACGGGCCTGTGAATCCAGCCGCCGCCTCCGGGAGGGGTTTTCCACGATTCCCTCATTAACGGTTTGTTAAGACCTGGGGCAGGTCAGCTTGTGGACGGATTTTGACCCAGCGGGGAAATATCGACCCCGTCACCCTCGCCGCCGGATGACTCACAGCCCTCGGCCTTGAGCAAGCGGGAACAGTGTGGAAAAGCTGCGCCATGCTGATCCTTGCGTCGAACTCCGCGGCCCGAAAGGCCCTTCTCACCGGGGCCGGGCTGCGATTCGAAACGAGTCCAGCGCAAATCGACGAGCGTGCGCTCGAGGCGAAGCTGGTGGGGAAAGCGCCCGAAGCGGTGGCGAGAGAACTGGCCGAAGCGAAGGCGCTCGATGTATCGGCACGCAATCCCGGCGCCACCGTCATCGGGGGCGACCAGGTTCTCGCCTTCGCCGGCGGGCTGCTGCACAAACCGGCCGATTTCGACGCGGCGCGAGCCCAGCTCGATCGCCTGCGCGGCAAGCTCCATCATCTCCATTGCGGCATCGCCCTCGCCCGCGACAGCAAGATCCTCTGGTCGCAAACCCACAGCGCCCGCCTGCTGATGCGGGACTTTTCCGACGCCGAGCGCGACCAGGTGCTGGCACTCGAAGGTGAAGCCGTGCTCGGCTCCGTTGGCGCCTACCGGCTCGAAGGCCCATCGGTCCGGCTTTTCGCCGCCATCGAAGGGGACTATTTCACCATTCTCGGCCTGCCGCTCCTGCCCCTGTTGACTGCACTGCGCCTCCACGCTCCCAACCTGCTGGAGCGCTGACAGGAAAAGCTGCAGTCTTTTCCGGTTCGGCAGCGCGACCACCAACGAGCCAGTGATTCACGTGAAAAAAGCCTTCGTCATCGGGTACCCCATCAAGCATTCACGCTCACCGCTGATCCATGGGCACTGGCTGGCCGAACACGGCATCGCGGGGAGCTACGAGCCCATCGAGGTGGCGCCCGAAGCCCTGCCGGCCTTCCTCGATCGCATCCGCTCCGGCGAGTTCGCCGGGGGCAACGTCACCGTTCCGCACAAGGAAGAGGCCTGGAAGCTCGTCGATTTCCGCGATCTCGATACCGACCACCTCAAGGCCTTCAACACCCTGAGCCAGGTCGAGACGGCCGACGGCATCGCCATCTACGGCCAGAACACCGACCTTCACGGCTTTCTCGCCAATCTCGACCAGCAGGCGCCGGGCTGGAACAAGGATGTCGAAAACGCCATCGTGCTGGGCGCCGGGGGTGCGGCTCGCGCCGTTGCGGCGGGACTGATGCTGCGCGTTCCCGGCAGGGTGCACATCCTCAACCGCACGCGCGAACGGGCCGCTGCGCTCGCCGCCGACATCGTGCCGCGCCGCGCCGTAGGAGGCAGCCTCGACGATTATGCTGCACTCGCCCCCACCAGCCAGCTCGTCGTCAACACCACCACAATCGGCATGCATGGCACACGCTTCGACAATCTTGACCTGTCGTTGCTGCCCAAATCGGCGCTGGTTACCGATATCGTCTATGTGCCGCTCGTCACTCCGCTTCTTGCCGACGCGCGGGCGCTGGGGCTCCGCACCGTCGATGGTCTCGGCATGCTGCTCCACCAGGCGGTGCCCGGTTTCGAGGCGTGGTTTGGCGTGCGGCCCGAAGTCACCCCGGCCCTGCGCCAGAAAATCGAAGCGACGCTGTGATGTTCAAGCTTGGCCTCACCGGTTCCATCGCCACCGGCAAATCGACGGCGCTCAAGGCCTTCAACGACCTCGGTATCCCCACCTTTTCCTCCGACGATGTCGTCCACGGGCTCTACCAGGCCGAGGCGGTAGAGCCAGTCGAGGCGGTTTTCCCCGGAGTTACCACTGACGGCGTCATCGACCGGGCAAAGCTCAGCGCCATTCTCGTCGCCCATCCCGAGCGGCTGCGCGAGCTCGAGGCCATCGTCCATCCGCTGGTGCGCGCCCGCATCCGCCGCTTTTTGGAAGAAAGCGAGGCGGAGGGGGCAAGACTCGCCGTCGTCGATATCCCGCTCCTCTTCGAGCGCGGCGTCGACTGGGGACTCGATGCCGTCCTCGTCACCGTGGTCGATGAGGCCGAGCAGCGCCGCCGCGCGCTCGCCCGCTCCGGCATGACGGTGGAAAAGCTCGATGCCATCCTCGCCCGGCAGATGCCGCAGGCTGAAAAGCGCGCCCGCGCCGATTATGTTCTCGATACCGGCGCGTCGGTTGATTCGACCCGCGCCGAAGTCGCCGCGCTGGCGCAAAGACTGATGGCAGAGGCCGAATGAACCGCGAAGTCGTGCTCGATACCGAAACCACCGGCCTGTCGCCGGTGAACGGCGACCGCATCGTCGAGATCGGCGCCGTCGAGTTGCTCAATCATATTCCCACCGGCCGGCACCTGCACCTCTACCTCAATCCCGAGCGCGACATGCCCGAGGAGGCGTTCCGCGTTCACGGGCTGAGCAACGAGTTCCTCGCCGACAAGCCGAAATTTGCAGAGAAGGCCGACGAGTTCCTCGAGTTCATCGGCGACGCCACGCTGGTGATCCACAACGCGCCCTTCGACATGGGCTTTCTGAACTACGAGCTCGAGCGGATAGGGCGGCCCAGCCTCACGAACGAGGTGATCGACACCGTAATGGTGGCGCGCCAGCGCCATCCGGGCGCCCGCGTCAGCCTCGATGCGCTGTGCAAGCACTACGGCATCGACAATTCCAAGCGCGTCCTTCACGGCGCGCTGCTCGACAGCGAGATCCTCGCCGACGTCTATCTCGAGCTGATCGGCGGCAAGCAGGTCAGCCTGGCGCTGGTCGCCGAAACCGAGACCCAGTTCGGCATCACCGTGCAGCGCGCCCCGGCCCGCCAGCGGCCCGCCCCGCTTCCCCGTCGCATCAGCGACGCCGAGATCGAGGCCCACTACAGCTTCATCGCCGGCTTCGGCGATGACGCGCTGTGGAAATATTACGAAGACAAGGTCGAGGCCGCGGAGTAGGGCCGCGGCGACGCGGCCGCCTGCACCCCCAAAAACAAAAGGGCGGCCTGCGCGGCCGCCCCGAAAGTCCTGCCGGACAAATGCCGGTCAGTTGGCCGCGGCCGGCGGCTTCTGGGCCTGCATGCTGGCGAGGTTCTGCAGGTAGAGCTGCTGGAAATCCACCGGCTCCATCATCAGCGGCGGGAAGCCACCCAGCTGCACGGTGTTGGCCAGCACGTGGCGGGCGAACGGGAACAGAACGCGCGGCGCCTCGATCATCAGCAGCGGGGCCAGCTGGGCCTCGGGGATGTTGCGCAGGCGGAAGACACCACCATAAACGAGCTCGACGGCAAACAGCACGTTGGTCTCGCGCTCGGCCTTGGCGGTGAGGTTGAGCTCCACAGCGTAAAGGTCGTCGGCCTGCTTCTTGACGCCCACGTTGATGGTGACGTTGAAGGTCGGGTTGGGGCCGCCGAGCAGCACCGAGCCGGGCGCGCCCGGGTTCTCGAAGCTGAGGTCGCGGATATACTGGCCCACCAGGCTGTAGCCGGGAGCGTTGGCGGCATTGGCGGGTGCGGCGCCGGCCGGAGTTTCGTCAGCCATGTTCGGCAGTCCTCGAAGCAGAAAAAGAATTCCGGCGGCTGGCTAGCATCTTTGCCGCACCCAAACAAGGAAAGCGGCCAAAAAACACCCCTTCAGCGCGGACGGTACTCGTCGTCGCTGAGCTCGATGGTGTCGTCTTCCACCTGGCGCGGCCCGAAGCCATAGGTCGAGGTCGTGGTGGTGGAAACCACCGTCACTCGGCTCGCCAGATACCGGTAGATCAGCGTGCGCACCGGCGGGATGAGCAGCAGGATTCCGAGGAGGTCGGAGAAATAGCCCGGCAGGAGCAGCAGCAGGCCGGCGATCGCCACCATCATGGCATCGGCGAGTGACCGGGTCGGCAGCCGTCCGGCACCCATGCTCGAGCGGATGTCGCTGACGAGTGACAGGCCCTGCCAGCGCAGCACCAGCGCACCGGCCACCGCCGTCAGCAGCACGCCTGCCAGCGTTGGCCACAGTCCGATGGCATTGCCGATCAGCACGAAAAAGGCGATTTCCGCGAGCGGCACGATCATGAAGACGGCGAACAGGATGCGGCCCACGAAGAATCCTTTACCTTTCCGATGCGAACGGGCTCAGCCAAACGTGAACTGGTTTCCGGCTGAGCCATTCCCTATATATAGGCAACACTTTGCGGCCAACGAGCCATCGCCGCCTCCCCGGGCGTGAAAAAACGAGCACAGCGTCTTATGGAAGAGTTCTTCGACATTCCCACCCTGATCGTCATCGGGCTCGCCATCGTGGTGCTGTTCCGCCTGCGTCAGGTGCTCGGCACCAGAACGGGCAATGAGCGCACGCCGGCCCAGCGCCGGGCCGAGGCGGCCGCCAAGGCGGGCGAGGACAATGTCGTGCAGATGCGGCCGCGCCCCATCGAACCCCAGACCAGCGAGGATCTCGAGCGCCACAAGCGCAAGCTCGAAGCCGAGATCACCCAGTTCTCCCATGGCGACGAGAAGGTGGCCGAGGGCCTTCGCGCCATCGCCGACGCCGATTCGAACTTCATGCCCAAGAGCTTCATGGAGGGCGCCAAGGCGGCTTACGAGATGATCGTCACCGCCTTTGCCCAGGGTGACCGCCAGACCCTCAGGAACCTGCTCGACAAGGACGTCTACGAGGGCTTCGAGCGCGCCATCAAGGAGCGTGAGGCCGCCGGCCGCAAGGTCGATTTCACCTTTGTCGGCCTGCCCAAGGTCGAGATTTCCGAGGCCGAGCTCGACAAGCGCAATGCCTATGTCACCATCCGCTTCCATGCCGAGGTGGTATCCGCCACCCGCGACAAGGACGGCACCCTAATCGAGGGCAATGCCGACCAGGTGACCAGCATTGCTGACGAGTGGACCTTCGCCCGCTCCCCCAAGTCGCGCGACCCCAACTGGAAGCTCGTCGCCACCAGCCAGCTCGAATAGGGCTGGCCGGGGGTCCCGAAAATGTCGAAGCGCCGGGACGGCAAACCCAGGTTGCCCGACTGGCACCTGTGGTTCGAGGTACAGAAGACCGTTGCGCCGCTGCGCCCGGCCCGCCAGCCGATCGTCGACATGGAAGGCGAGCCCCTGCCGCTGCCCGCGGCGCCGCCAAACCCGCCCAAGCCTCGGCCCCGGCCGCATCGCGTGATTCCGATGCCCGCCTACCAGTCGGACGGGCGCCCCGGAAAGAAGCCGGCGCGTCCGGGAATTGAGCCCAATCTCAAGCAGCGCCTGATGCGCGGCCGCGAGCAGATCGACGGCACCATCGACCTGCACGGCATGCGCCAGGTCGAGGCCCATGCGGCGCTCACCGGCTTCATCCGAGCCCGCCACGCCCGCGGCGATCGCACCCTGCTGGTTATCACCGGCAAGGGGCTGAAAAAGCTCTCCGACGATGCCGCGGTCATCGTCGAGCGCGGGGTGCTGCGCCAGATGCTCCCCATCTGGCTCACCGAACCCGGCCTCGCACCGCTTGTCGCCGGCTGGGATGCGGCGGCCCAAAGCCATGGCGGCGACGGCGCCTTCTACGTTCGCCTGCGCCGCGACAGGGAGTATCGATGACCCCGCTCGGCCAGAAACTGCGTCAGATGCGCGAGGAACGGGGCGTGTCCCTCAAGGACATGGCCAAGGCTCTGCGCGTTTCCAGCGCCTACCTCTCGGCGCTCGAGCATGGGCGGCGGGGCAAGCCGACCTGGATGCTGCTGCAACGCATCATCGCCTATTTCAACGTCATCTGGGACGAGGCCGAGGATCTGCAGCGCCTCGCCGAAATGAGCGACCCCAAGGTGACCATCGACACGGCCGGCATGGCTCCCGAAGCCACCGAGTTCGCCAACCGCCTCGCCCGCGACATCGGCAAGCTGGCGCCCGAAGACCTGAGCTTTCTGAGCGCCGAACTCACCCGCCGCCTGAAATAGCTGCGTCCCGCGGCGTTCGGCCTGCTACCGTCCCAGGAACGCCTTCAGTCGCTTCACGCCCTCGCGCAGCCGGTCCGGGCTTGTGGCGTGGCACCAGCGCAGCCAGCCCTCGCCCTCGGGCCCGAACGCACCGCCTGGCGCGAGGCCCAGCCCAGCCTCTTCCACCAGCCGCTTGGCCAGCGCCAGCGTGTCGCCTTGCCCTTCGATGCGGAAGAACACATACATTGCCCCGCCCGCTTCCGGCACGATCACGCCGGGCAGTGCCGTCAGCTCATCCACCAGCAACTGCCGCGTCGCCCTCAGCTGCGCCCGCAGCCTGGCCACCTCCGGCTCGCCCTGCTGGATTGCCACCGCCGCCGCCCGCTGCACCGGCTCGAGGATGCACGAGGTGTTGTACTCGATGATCTTGCCGAGGTCCTCCATCAGGGGCTCGGGCACGGCCAGCCAGCCGGCGCGCCAGCCCGTCATCGTCCACGCCTTGGAGAAGGTGTTGGCAGAAATGATCCGGTCGCCTACCTCGTAGCGCTTGATGAAAGAAGGCGCCGCCTGCCGCGCCGGGTCGTGCACCAGCCGCTCATAGGCGTCGTCGCTCAAGATCCAGATCCCGTGCTTGCGGCAATGCGCCACCACCGCATCGACCTCGTCTTCCTCGATGGTCCAGCCGGTGGGGTTGTTGGGCGAGTTGATGATCACCATGCGGGTGCCCGGCGTCAGCGCCGCCAGCAGCCGGTCGAGGTCGAGCGACCACTTGCCGTTCGCCACCGTGAGCGGCACCCGCTCTACCTCCGCGCCCAGAATCTTCGGGATTTCGGTGATGTTGGGCCACAGCGGCGTCACCGCCACCACCTTGTCGCCCGGCGAAATCACCGTCTGCGCCGCCAGCATCAGCGCGTTGACGCCCGACCCCACCGCCGCGATCCGCCCCGGCGCCACATCGATGCCATGGAGCCCGCCCAGATAGCTGGCAATCGCCTCGCGCAGATAGGGTCGCCCGAGATTCTGCGAGTAAAAGGTTTCGCCAGAGCCCAGCGACGCAATCGCCGCCTGACGGATGAACTCCGGCGTCGGCTGGTCGCTCTCCCCGAACCAGAAGGGCAGCACATCGGCCCGCCCCATGCCGGCATTGGCCACCTCCCGGATCAGCGAGGACTTAAGCGCCTGCACTTCAGGACGGGCGGCAACTGGAAAATCGAGTGGCATGTGAGGCTCGGGAAGTTGGAATTGCCCAGCGTTCCTAGAACAGCCTGTCGGCCACGAAAAGGGCGGCCCTTGTCGCGCTCCCGCCCCAAACGCCCCCGCAACCAAAAAAGAAGGCCGGGATTGCTCCCGGCCTCCAGTCTTCGCTCCGAAACCCTTACAGCACGAAGCGGCTGAGATCAGTATCGTGCGCCATCTGGTTGATGCGTTCTTCGACATAGGCGCGGTCAATGCGGATCGTCTGGCCCGACTTGTCGGGCGCGTCGAACGAAATGTCCTCGAGCAGTCGCTCCATGATGGTCGCGAGCCGCCGCGCCCCGATATTCTCCACCGTGGCGTTCACATGCACCGCCGCATCGGCAATGGCCTCGATGGCGTCCTGGGTGAAATCGAGCGTCAGCCCCTCGGTCGCCATCAGCGCCACATACTGCTTGATGAGGCTCGCATCGGTGGCGTTGAGGATGTTGATCAGGTCTTGCCGGTCGAGCGCCTTGAGCTCGACGCGGATCGGCAGGCGGCCCTGCAGTTCCGGCAGCAGGTCCGAAGGCTTTGACACATGGAATGCGCCCGAGGCGATGAAGAGGATGTGGTCCGTCTTCACCGGGCCATACTTGGTCGAAACGGTCGTGCCCTCGATCAGCGGCAGCAGGTCGCGCTGAACGCCCTCGCGGCTGGGGCCGCCGGAAATGCCGCCTTCGCGGTGCGCCACCTTGTCGATCTCGTCGATGAAGGCGATGCCGTGGTTCTCCACCAGCTCCACCGCCTCCTTGATGAGCGCATCCTGGTCGAGCAGCTTGTCGGCTTCCTCGGCCATCAGCGGCGCATGGGCGTCCTTCACCTTCACCTTGCGCTTCACGCCGCGCCCACCAAAGGCCTTGCCCAGCATGTCCTGGATGTTGATGACGCTCGCGCCCGGCATGCCGGGAATCTCGAAGCCGCCCTGCGGCGCCTGCGCCGTCAGCTCGATCTCGATCTCGCGGTCGTCGAGTTCGTTGTTGCGCAGCTTCTGGCGGAAGCTGTCGCGGGTCGAGGGCGTGGCCGACGAGCCGACCAGCGCATCGAGCACGCGCTCCTCGGCATTGTGGTGGGCCTGCGCCTGCACCTCGTGGCGCTTCTTGTCGCGCAACAGCGAAATGCCCGCTTCCACCAGGTCGCGCACGATCTGCTCGACGTCGCGGCCGACATAGCCGACCTCGGTGAACTTGGTCGCTTCCACCTTGATGAAGGGCGCCTGCGCCAGCTTCGCCAGGCGGCGCGAGATTTCGGTCTTGCCGACGCCGGTCGGCCCGATCATCAGGATGTTCTTGGGCGTCACCTCGGCGCGCAGATCATCGGGCAGCTGCTGCCGGCGCCAGCGGTTGCGCAGCGCCACCGCCACCGCCCGCTTGGCGTCGTTCTGGCCCACGATGTAGCGGTCGAGCTCGGATACGATCTCGCGCGGGGAGAAATTGGTATCGGTCATTCACTCATCACTTTCCGCTGCCTTCGCGTCGAAGCGCAGCATCATCAGGCAGTCTTCGTACATGGTCCCGTCGACCACGATGCCGCCCGGGTCCCGGCCGAACTCGACAAAGCCGAGGCGTTCATAGAACCGCCTTGCCCGCCCGTTCGCCGCATTCACGATCAGGTAGAGGAACTTCAGGCGCTCTCGCGCCGACCTCAGAACTTCGGCGAGCAGCAGGTCCGCCGCGCCGGTGCCGCGGGCCGCCGGTTGGAGATAGACTCCGACCAGGTGCCCGCGATGGCTCAGCTTCGCGCCGTTTTCGGCATAGTATGTCGCCATACCGACCAGGCTGTCGCCGTCGAACACCCCGAAGGTGTCGCCGCGCGCCAGCCGCGTCCGCCACTCGTCGTCCGCCTGCGCCTGTTCGTCCTCGAGGCTCGAGGCGAAGGCGGCCGGCTCGAGCGCCAGCCCCTCGAGGCGCAGCGCCCGATAGGCGGGCACGTCCCCGGGACCGAGTAGGCGGACCGTGTAGGCCATCAGCTTTCGATCGTCTCCACGGTGACGTTCTCGTTGGTGTAGATGCAGATCTCCGCCGCGATCTTCATCGCCTTGCGGGCGATCTCCTCGGCGTCGAGCTCGGTGTTTTCGCTGAGCGCCAGCGCCGCCGAATAGGCGTAGTTGCCGCCCGAGCCGATGGCGATGGTCGAGTGGTCGGGCGTCAGCACGTCGCCGGTGCCGGTCAGCACCAGGGTGGTGTCCTTGTCGGCCACGATCATCATCGCCTCTAGCCGGCGCAGGTAACGGTCGGTGCGCCAGTCCTTGGCCAGCTCGACGGCGGCGCGCATCAGTTGATCGGGATACTGTTCGAGTTTTGACTCGAGCCGCTCGAAAAGCGTGAAGGCATCGGCCGTGGCTCCGGCGAAGCCGCCGATCACCTTGCCGCCCGCCAGCCGCCGCACCTTCTTGGCGGTATGCTTCATCACGGTATTGCCGACGGACACCTGCCCGTCGCCGGCCACCACAACCTTGTTGCCCTTGCGGACCGCAACAATGGTCGTCCCGTGCCAGCCGGGGAAATCGTTGTCTTGCGACATGGGGGAAGAACTCCGAGACTAGTTACTGCCTTATTTAGGCGCGTGCGCCCGGAATGCAAACCGGCCTGCCCGAAGGGGGAGGGGGCCGACGTCGCGCCCTTCACCCCATCTTCACCGCCACCGCGCTAGATGCTACAGCGCCCCGCCCAAGGAGCCTGCCCAAGGAACCCGCTCATGCGTACTGCCGAAATCGCCCGCAAGACCAACGAGACCGACATCACCGTGTCGGTGAACCTCGATGGCACCGGCAAGCACGACATGCAGACCGGTATCGGCTTCCTCGACCACATGCTCGATCAGCTCTCGAAGCACTCGCTCATCGACATGACGGTGCGCGCCAGGGGCGACCTCCACATCGATTTCCACCACACGGCGGAAGATGTCGGCATTGCGCTGGGCGAAGCGGTCAAGAAGGCGCTCGGCGACAAGAAGGGCATCCGCCGCTATGCCAGCTGCGACCTGCCCATGGATGGCACGCTCACCCGCGTCGCCCTCGATGTTTCGGGCCGGCCCTTCCTCGTCTGGAAGGTGGAATTCACCCGCGACAAGGTGGGTGACATGGATACCGAGCTGTTCCGGGAGTGGTTCCAGGCCTTCGCCATGAACGCGGGCATCACCCTCCATGTCGAGACCTTCTATGGCGACAACAACCACCATGTCGCCGAAAGCGCCTTCAAGGCGCTCGCCCGCGCCCTTCGCGACGCGGTGGAGATCGACCCCCGGGCGAAGGATGTCATTCCCTCGACCAAGGGGTCGCTTTAGCCGGAGCGCTTAGCGGGTCGGGCCGCCCATGCTCAGCATGACGGCGGCGAACACCAGCATCACCACCAGCAGGGCAATGCCGAGATAGCCCAGCGCCGGGCCGGCGGGGTCGATCACGTCTTCGCCGGGACCGTGGGGGTTGTCGATATTGTCAGCCATGCTTCCATCTCCAGGTTGGGCTCTGCGCTTCCAACCGCAGGCCTTTTCGTCTATGCGGGGCAAACGCCGTTCGACCCGCCGAGGATTGATCCACGTGACCCTCTATTCCCTATACCGGGGCGAAAACCAAGACCTCATCGCTGTGGCGGATCGCTTCAGCTGGTTCGCGGCCCTGCTGCCGCCGGTCTATGCGCTGGTGCACGGCCTGTGGCTGCTGCTCCTCGGCTGGGTCGCCATGGTTGCGGCGGTCATTCTGCTCGGCTGGCTGGCCGGTGGCGATGCGGCATTGTGGTCCTATGTCCTGGGCGCCCTCCTCGTCGGCTTCGAGGCGGGTACCTTCCACCGGCGCGCCCTCCGACACCGTGGCTTCGCTTACACGGGCGATTGTCTCGCCACCGATCCTGATCTCGCCATCGTCGAGGCGCTGAAGCGCAAATGAGCACAGTCACCATCATCGATTACGGCGCGGGCAACCTTCGCTCCGCCGCCAAGGCCTTCGAACGTGCTGCTCGCGATGCCGGCACCGGGCACGACATTGTCGTCACCGCCGATGCCGATCTCGTCCGCCGCGCCGACCGCATCGTGCTGCCCGGCGTCGGCGCCTTCGCCGATTGCCGCGCCGGCCTCGATGCCGTCCCCGGCATGGTCGAAGTGCTTCAGGAGCGCGTCATCGGCGGCGCCGTGCCTTTCCTCGGCATCTGCGTTGGCATGCAGCTCATGGCCACCGAAGGGCGCGAGAAGGCCATCACCCCCGGCCTCGGCTGGATCCCCGGCGCCGTCATCCGCCTCGAGCCGGCCGGTGACCTCAAGGTTCCGCACATGGGCTGGAACACCCTCACCTTCGAGCGGCCGCACCCGCTGCTGAGCGGCATTCCAGATGGCCCCGACGGTCTCCACGCCTATTTCGTCCACTCCTACCACCTCGCCACCGAGCAGCCCGAAACGTTGATCGCCACGGCCGAATACGGCCAGCGCGTCACCGCCATCGTCGGCCGCGACAACATGCTGGGCACCCAGTTCCACCCCGAAAAGAGCCAGACCCTCGGCCTGACCCTCATCGCCAATTTCCTGAGGTGGAAGCCATGACCTTCACGTCCGTGACCCTGACGTCGCCAGGGTCCTCCACCGCGAAGCGGGGGAGGGGGACCGCCGCAGGCGGTGGAGGGGGCGTCAGCGCTCGTCCAGCCTGCGAGGTCCGCCCATGATCCTCTTCCCGGCCATCGACCTCAAGGACGGCCAGTGCGTCCGCCTCAAGCTCGGCGACATGGAGCAGGCCACCGTCTTCAACGACGATCCCGCAGCCCAGGCGAAGTCCTTCGAGACCCAGGGCTTCGAATATCTCCACGTCGTCGATCTCAACGGCGCCTTCGCCGGTGAAAGCGTCAACGGCGCCGCCGTCGAAGCCATCCTGCGCGCGGTGAACTTCCCCGTCCAGCTCGGCGGCGGCATTCGTACCCTTGCCCATATCGAGGCCTGGCTCGCCCGCGGCCTGTCCCGCGTCATCCTCGGCACCGTCGCCGTGCGCGATCCGGCGCTGGTAAAGGAGGCGGCCCGCCTCTTCCCCGGCAAGGTCGCCGTCGGCATCGATGCGCGCGGCGGCAAGGTCGCGGTCGAAGGCTGGGCCGAAACCTCGGAGTTGAGCGCCATCGAGCTCGGCAAGCGCTTCGAGGGCGCCGGGGTCGCTGCCATCATCTACACCGACATCGACCGCGACGGCGTGCTCACCGGCATCAACTGGCCGTCCACGCTCGAACTGGCCAGGGCCGTCTCAATCCCGGTCATCGCCTCGGGCGGCCTTGCCTCGATGGACGACATCCGTACCATGGTGAAGCCGGAATATGAGCTGCTCGAAGGCGCCATTTCCGGCCGCGCCCTCTACGACGGCCGCATTGATTCACGTGAAGCACTGGCGCTACTCAAGGGCGCCCGGGCCGCGTGACCCGGCCGCCCTTCCCATGGCTGCCCTACTGGCTGGCTCTCGCGGCCATCTTCATCGGTGCGTTGGTGCCGATCGGCGTCACGCTCTATGCCGCCGCTGTCGCGGAAGGTGCAGGCTGCATCCTTGCGGAGGGGACGCCGTGTCTCATCGACGGGGTCGACAAGGGGCCGGAGCTGCGCAGCCTGGGTGGCAGCTTCATCTATGCCCTCTTCACCTGGCCGGCCGGCATCGTGCTCGCCTGCCTGTGGTTCGCTCTGCTCTACTGGCACCGCCGGCGCTGGAGCCGGAAAGCGGGCTTCGATGACTAGGCGCGCCGCCCGCCCCCTGCTGGTTGGCAAGGTGCAGCTGCGATGGTATGCGCTCGCCCTGCTGCCGATCCTCGGGCTGGGCTGGCTGTCGCTCAGCAACCATATCCCGGGCATCTTCCTGCCCCTCGTCCTCTTCGCCTTCGTCTTCTGGCTCATGAGCTTCGTCATGGCCGTGATAGCGAAGCTCCGTCGCCCCCCGGAGACCCGGAAATGACTCTGAAGACCCGCATCATCCCCTGCCTCGACGTCAAGGACGGCCGCGTCGTCAAAGGCGTGCAGTTCGTCGATCTCGTCGATGCCGGCGATCCGGTCGAAGCCGCCATCGCCTATGATGCGGCGGGCGCCGACGAGCTCTGCTTCCTCGACATCACCGCCAGCCACGAGAACCGCGACACCATCTTCGATGTCGTCGCCCGCACCGCCGAGCACTGCTTCATGCCCGTCACCGTCGGCGGCGGCGTCCGCAAGCTCGAGGATATCCGCAAGCTGCTCCTCGCTGGCGCCGACAAGGTGTCGATCAACTCGGCCGCCGTGAACGACCCCGATTTCATCGCCCGCGCCGCCGACAAGTTTGGCGACCAGTGCATCGTCGTCTCCGTCGATGCCCGCAAGCGCTTGAGCCAGGCTCCGGGTCAGGACAACCGCGACGAGTGGGAAATCTTCACCCATGGCGGCCGCAACGCCACCGGGCTCGACGCGGTCGAGTTCGCCGCCAGGATGGTGGAGCGTGGGGCAGGGGAGCTGCTCGTCACCTCCATGGATCGCGACGGCACCAAGTCGGGCTTCGATCTCGCCCTCACTCGCGCCATTGCCGATGCCGTGCCGGTGCCGGTCGTCGCCTCGGGCGGCGTCGGCTCGCTCGACGACCTCGTTGCCGGGGTGAAGGAAGGTCACGCCTCGGCGGTGCTCGCCGCCTCGATCTTCCACTTCGGCACCTATACGGTGCCCGAGGCCAAGGCCTACATGCAGGCCCACGGCATCCCGATGCGCATTGACGGCAGTTCTGGAGGCAGCCGATGAGCTTCACCCTCGAAACCCTCGACGAGCGGATCGCGCTGCGCGCCGCCGCCTCGCCCGAGGAGAGCTACACGGCAAAGCTCCTCGCCGCCGGCATCCAGCGCGTTGCCCGCAAGCTCGGCGAGGAAGCGACCGAGGCGGTGATCGCTGCCGTGGCCGAGGATCGCGCCGGCCTCACCGGCGAGGCTGCCGATCTGCTCTATCACCTGCTGGTGCTGCTGCGCGCCGCCGATGTGCCCCTTGCCGACGTGATGGGCGAACTCGAGCGCCGTACGGCCCAGTCCGGCCTCGCCGAAAAGGCGTCGCGCCCGGGGGGCACCGTGTGATGAGCAAGCCGAAGCTGCAACTGCAGCCCTACCACAACTTCACCAAGGCCGAATGGGCCAATTTCCGTGCCGACGAGCCGATGACGCTCGACGCCTCCGACATCGAGCGCCTGCGCGCGCTCACCGACCCGATTTCGCTTGAGGAGGCCGAGCAGGTCTACCTGCCGTTGAGCCGCCTCATCTCTCTCTATGTCGAGGCGACGCAGGGGCTGCACCGCGCCTCCACCCGTTTCCTCGGCGCCGACGACCGCAAGGTGCCTTATATCATCGGTGTCGCAGGCTCGGTGGCCTCGGGCAAGTCCACCACCTCGCGCATCCTGCAGGCGTTGCTCAGCCGCTGGCCCAGCTCCCCCAAGGTCGACCTCGTTACCACCGACGGCTTCCTCTACCCCACCAGGAAGCTCGAGGCGATGAACCTCATGGACCGCAAGGGCTTCCCGGAGAGCTACGACCGCCCCGCGCTCATCAAGTTTCTCTCCGACATCAAGTCGGGCCGCCCCAATGTCAGCGTGCCGGTCTATTCACACCTCGTCTACGACATCGTGCCGGGGGAAAAGATCGTCATCGACCGGCCCGACATACTCATCGTCGAGGGACTCAACATCCTGCAGCCGGGCGAGTTGCCGAAATCCGGCCGCCCCATCCTCTTCGCCTCCGACTTCCTCGATTTCTCGATCTTCATCGACGCCAGCGAAGCCGACCTCACCACCTGGTTCATGGACCGCTTCCGCGCGCTGCGCCAAACCGCTTTCGCCGACCCCAACAGCTTCTTTCACAAGTTCAGCCAGATGAGCGCAGAAGAAGCCGAGAAGTTCGGCCTGTGGGCCTGGACCGAAATCAACCTCCCCAACCTGCGCGAAAACATCCTCCCCACCAAAAGCCGCGCCGACCTGGTCCTCACCAAAGGCCCCACCCACGCCGTGGAGCACGTGGCACTGCGGAAGGTTT
>ENA-UOVV01000428-UOVV01000428.1-compost-metagenome-genome-assembly--contig:-NODE-428-length-51477-cov-18.224418_pt1 | contig 51477 bp, 59 predicted proteins | sample MGYA00238155_ERZ761577 | MGnify/ENA primary metagenome ERZ761577 (study PRJEB28898, sample SAMN06268775) | compost metagenome | isolation source: Emeryville, CA | place: USA:Emeryville, CA | collected... | reverse complement strand
ACTTTCGGAGGAAAGTGGGTTTTCACAAAATGGCGGGATGGACGGGACTCGAACCGCCCCGATCCAAACAACAGAAAAGGCTATCTCTACGACCTTTAGTTGTTGATGAGTTATTTAGGAACGGAGGAAAGATGCAGCAACACGTGACGAAAAGCGAGTCGAAACAGAGTCGTATCCAAATTTCGTCCACAGAATTTTCGTCCGAAATCGCTCTAAAATGGACATGCGTTGCACCTGTCCATTTTCGTTTTTCAACGACTTAGTAGCGATGGACTGGCAGCACGCCTATCCATTGATCGGCTCAATTTTTCCAAAAAAATTTGGCCAAGATTTGGACAAGTGAAGTTAGTGCTGCAACATCGGCCCCGCCTCGCTACCCCTCCACATGCAACGAATTTTTGCCGGCTTATCAGATGTAACCCTTCCCGAATCGCGCAGTCCCCTCGGTGAGGACGCCGAACTGGAACGGATTTATGGTTATCTCATTTCTCCCAAGTTGCTAGCTTACGCACCAGCTCCCCCGGGCCAGCACAATCCAGCTCCATGGAGTGCTGTCGATGGTGGCGACGGCATCGAGTTTCATGTTCAATTGATGGTCCAGAACGCCGAATCTGACGAGGCTGCACGCGACTCGGTATGGTGCATCGCCGCACTGTTCAGGCTCGCAAAATATCCGTTTCTGTTAGCGCCAGTAATTGCAGATCAACCATTGGTAGCCCCATCCACATCGAGTGCGAACGGCACCCCCGTTATCCGCACGTTTGAAACACAACGCCGCATTTTCACGTCACCAACCGGCAAGGTTGTTTGCATGTCGCGGGAAGACATTGACTGGGTCGGTCGGCACTGGAGGCGCTGCCAAGCCCTTTTCAAGGGCCATCCCAAGTTCGCCGCAGTATTCCGCGCGTTCGACATGGCCACCGTAAGCGGACGCTCGGTTCCATCACTGCTTCCCATTTGGACTGGGCTTGAAACGCTTTTCTCGTTCAGCCGGGGTGAAGTGCGTTTCCGTTCGGCCGCATTCATTTCAACCTATCTGGAACCTCCCGGACCGACCCGGCTTGAACTATATCGGCGCATTCTGAAGCTCTACAACGAGCGATCGGCGGCAGCTCATGGACCTGAAAAAGTCGACCTCGGATCACTAACTGAATCCTACGTGCTGCTGCGAAACGCGCTGGTAAAGATCGTTGATTCCGGGAATCTGCCCACGCAGGACGCCCTTGAGAAGGACCTGTTTGAGCCCTCGGCCTCGTAAGCGAAGGCGGCGGGCGCGCCGATGCACCCACCGCTAGGACTCAGTTCAGACGCAAGCCGTCAGGCATGCATTCCCAGCTTCCGCGCCTCGGCCTTGGCCACGTTGATCCGGGCACGTTCGCGGTATTCCTCCGGGACGTTCCGGGTGCGGGCCAGGATCCGCTCGTGGATTTTGGAATGCTGTTGCTGGCTTGCTCGCGACAGCGAAAACGGGATCAATGCCGCAGTCCACGATGACGATCCGGCTTCCAACCGATCCTCGCTCCGATGCTTACGAGGATTTCGCGACCGCGTATGCGTTTGCGGCGGGTTACTTCGTCGAGACGCGACTAAAACTGCGTGATACGACTGTCGAGGTTCTTGAACTCGATGTCGTCGCAACTTCTGCCCTCACCAAGGACGCAAAGCGTGTGCTGGTTGAGGCGAAGTCTGGCGGCTGGGGTTTCCCCGACGTGTTCAAGGTCTCCGGCTGGATCAACTTTCTTGGGATTCCAGCAGGTGTCGTCATTTATCGCGAAGAGATTGAGCAGCGCCGCAAGGAATCGCTCGATGCGGTCTCGAAGAAAACCAACGTGTCGTGCCATCGGTTCGATCTCGTCGGCAAGGTTGTTGAGTCACCGTTCAACGATGGTCGGAAAATCGACGCTGATTTCGGCGGCCATATTCTAACGAAGGCGTGGTATTCGCAAATCTCGCAGCGCCTCGTATTCGCGAACTTCACGTCGTATTGCAAGAGTAGCCCTGGCGCCGCCTTCGAGTCGCTCATCGCAAACACGATCGATTATCAGCGCGCGGCTGAGCGCAGTTTTTTTGAGAGTGATCCCGCTGCGCGCGTTGCCGCTCTTTATCGCGCGTATCAACGCAACCCCAATCTGTCGGGTGCGTTCGTGGATGCAATGTCGACCGCGAAAGCCGTTCCGATGCAGAACATTTGGAACGAAGCGAACGACACTAAGGACCATTTGTGGCTCCAATATGTGATGTTCCTCGAACACCGCGCCCGTATCGGAATCATCAAGGCGGCGGCGGACCTCATCGCCACCGGTGCCAAAGAGAAGGCCAAGCTCGGGGCGTTCTACGAGGTGGTCCTGCCAGACTCATTTCTTAGCGGGCTCGAAAAACTCGCGGTGCTCCCCGAATGGGAAAAGGTCCCGTATTTGTTTCAGATGCTAGTCGAAGTCTTCGGTGGTTTTTATCGCGATGATGAGATCGAGCTGCTCGCCGCAGCTACGGGCATAGCCCCCGCGAACATTCCCACTGCGCTCGCGCTCTATCAGGAATTTTTCCCGACCGGCAAAGGCTGGTTTTACACGGTGAAAGGACTTCATCGCTTGAAGTTGATCCCGGCGTTCCTGCGCGGCATCGGCTGTTTCTTTCGCCAATCCGTCCACAAGCTTGACCGCTACGAAGCGAAGTATCCTGACCACTCATGGCTCTATTGTAAGTGGCACAACGTCGCAATTGTCACCTGCGGTCGAGAGCTTGCCGTGCCCGAGAAGCAAGCGCTTCCAGTCGCTGCGCCAGCAAAACCGGCGTCACCGAAGGCGCTGCCGCCAGCTCCGCCGAAGGCGTGAGCACTAGCTTGCGCAAGCGACTGTCTGTGTGTGTGGGGGGTAGTCTTTTGGTAGCACGCCACCGCGGAGCGGATAGACTCCGAACACCTCGATCATGAATGTGCATCCGAGCGGTGTGGCGCCTGGCTTAATCCATCGGATACGAATGCCGGGGCCGTTTTGGTGTAATGCACCCTTGCTCGCAAGCAGTGCGTCGAACGTTGGGTGCGGCCGTGGAAACGCGTTGCAGAAGAGATCGAATTCGTCGCCCACCGTGAGCCCCATATGCAGATAAATCATGCCGCGCATGATTTTCTCGCCGAGCAATTCGAGGTCGCGGACTTTGACCGGAATCGCCACGCCTGAGGGCGCATTGCTCATTTGCACGATTGGCTTATCGCCAGTCGGCACGTGCTGTTGCCCAAGCAACTTGGCTGCTCGACGAACGCGAATTTCGGTGTCCCGTGAGTCACGGCCGCGCGATGGGTCAAGCGCTTTGACCAACCGCGTGCCAAGGCCGAGCGATTCGAGTGCCCGATTATCGACACAGAGCGAGAAGCGCTGGAGCAGGTCGTCTTCAAGTTTTCCATACTTTCGATTACAGTCTTCACACGAAGGCATCTGCCATTTTTCTAAATTCGGTGGCGTTGAATCAGGATACCAGCTCTTGGGGAAAATATGATCGGAGGTCGGTTTTTCGACATGCATGCGGCAGTGAACACATGGACCGGGAGGAAATTTATTAGCCATAGAACAGACTCATTGCTGCGATTCAGAACTCATCATCAGGATAACGCTCCTCTGGTTCTTCGTATTCAAAGACAATGGTGCCGTTGCGGTAGGTGAAACGCGTGCAGTCAAAATCAATGTCGCCACCCACGTCGTCCTTGCATCCTGAGCCGGCGAACCAGTTGTAACTGAAATTCATCGAGTAGACATCTCCCTCGATGTGGTCGACGGATTCTACCTCAAACGAATTATCGACATATTCGGCACGGTAGTGGTGCCGCTTCATTGACGGCATAAGCGGATGCAGTTTGTCGCACTCCTCGCGCAAAACGTGCAGAAGGCCTGGCGCTTTGAGTCCTCGCCGAACGGATAGCGAAATCGTTTGCGTCGCCATGATGAAAATGAGCCCGAATTTCAGGTATGATCGGTGATCGAAGCGAGCGATGAGTTCGATTACAAACTACCTGTGTGCTCCTCCACCATGCCTTGATCTCGTCGTTGCGGCAGTTGGTCCCATAAGCAAAAGCGGCGGGCGCGCCGATGCACCCGCCGCCAGGGTCTCAGTTCAGACGCAGACCGTCAGGCGCGCATTCCCAGCCTCCGCGCTTCGGCCTTGGCGACGTTGACCTGGGCACGTTCGCGGTATTCCTCCGGGACGTGCCTGGTGCGCGCCAAAATCCGTTCGTGGACTTTGGGATTTTGCTCTGCCCACTCCAAAATCTCCTGATTGCGGCTGGCCCGATACTCTCTCGAATTCATGATCGAGAGCATCTTTTGCCGCACCAGGTATTCTTTGGAGTAACCGTTGATCCGCTCGTAGAGTTCTTTGTTCTCCGCGATGAATTTGTCGATTGCCGCGTCGGTCTCGGCGTTACGCGGCGGGTTTCCGTTGGTCTGCTTTTGCGCCTTCTTGTTGGCGACTTCTTCACTGAGTGGCATGGTGCCTCCTATCGTTATCCCGGCTATTGGGTGACAAGGCAGCCGGTCGCCAGAGTGGCAATGGACCTTGTTCGGGCGAGGATCGCCCAAAGACTTCAAATGCAGTCTTCATCGAACTCCGCATTTTCGGACGGATTGAGCGTCTTGCGGTGAATATCGAGGATGGCCCGCTCGAACTCCCGCCGAACCTCGCGCGAAGTGCCGCGCGCAATCCACAAACGCAACAAGGCAGTCACACCCGGACTTTCCCCGTAGGCTTCTACGAGTTCGCAATGCACCTTCTCATAAATTTGCGTCAGGTGCGGCGGAAGTATCTTCGCCAAGTCCACGTCTTCGACGAAGGCTCTTGTTGCAGAGTTCATTGCGTGATCGAGGCTCGGACGTTCCAGAGCGGACTGGTTCCGTTGCCCCGCTTCATTGACATGGTGGCTCATCGCTTTTCCTCCATTGGGCTGGCGGCCTGCTTTTGTCGCAGCTCCGCGATTTGCGCGCCGAGCTTCGCCAGTTCCTTCGTCAGCGCCTCGTTTTGCTCGATGAGCGAGGCGACCAACTGGTTTTGCTCCGCCATGCGTTGCTCAAGTTCCGCCGGCAGCGGAGCCGGCGTTTTCGCTGGGTCGGCCACGGCGAGCACCGGGCCGAGCGAAACGACGGTGGGCGCGTTCGGATTGAGATTCCATGAAGCTCCGGCCTCGCGCCGATAGACGACATGGGCTTCGTGCATCAGGTCGGGATCGTGCGGATCGACGTAGCGGCCCACCGGGTAAGCCTTCAACGACTCGCTGACGCGCACCTTTTCCGCATTCGTCTCATCGAGATCGGTGCCAGACACGGGAGCGACCGGCGCGGCCGGAGGCGGCGCAGCAGCCGTCGGCTTATTTTGCAGGTTCGCGCAGCCGGCACAAAGCGCCACGGCCACACCCAACAGGAGCGCGTTAATTCTCATGGTCTTTCCTCCAAATTTCCGCGTTGGCGACGTTCCCTCGCGTTCCCTTTGCCACGTCCATCGTCTCCGTGACATAGAGATAAAACTGTTTTCCAGCCCGCACGCGCACGAAGAAGCCATCCCGCTCAATCGCTTCCTGAATCTGCCGGGCGTAAGCGTTGAGCACGTCCGCCGTGCCTTGCAGGGCAGCGTTGCGCCCCGAGGCCATCGGCACCTGGGCCAAGTCCCCGAAAATCCCGCCCTGAGTCCGCAATTCCTGTAAGCCGCCTGCGAAGCCGGCCAGAAAGGTCGAGGCGAACAGTTTAATTTCCTGCCAGTTGTCCGACTTGATGAGGTCGCCGAGCAAACCCGCCGAACCATCACGCAAGCCAAACTCGCCGGTCACATCGTCTTTCGCCCGGTCGAGGGCGATGCCTGACAAGACGAGTTCCGTGCCGTTGAGCGGCGACGAATCCCGCCACACCACCACCCATCGGCCCGAGACCGCAATTCGCTCACGCGCCCGGTCGAGAGAAGCCCGTCCGTGGACCTCCGCTCCTGCCGGGATGATCAATCGTCCGTCATGCCAAACGTCTTCCGTGACCAAACCAAGGACGGGAGTATCCAGCTTCGAGGATTCAATGGTGATGACCGTTTCACACGGAATCAGCCGACCATAGGGCGCATAGGCCCGCGACAAGGCCGGGGCTTCGTTAGCAGCAACAACATTGACCAAGCTGATCGGAAGCACACGCGGCTTGGGCGGCATCCGTTCAGCCGCCGAATCTTCGCCGGCCTGCCGCCCAAGCCGTTTGGGTTGTTCAACAGGTTCGCCGCCTCCGTCCCGCTCCGCCTGGGCGACGGTCGCCGGCACCTTGAGCGGAGCACCGGGCCGCATGATGGACTGTCGCACCGGCCCGGCATTGGTCGCCGACGCTACCGGCGTCATTTGCGCGGCACGCGCCCGCTCCCGCGCATTGCTGCGCTGGATCATCCACCCGCCCACGGCGGCTAACAGCACGAATACCGTGAGCGTGCCGGCAGGCGACTTGAGGAATGCCCAAAGTTTCATGGCTGGTCCGGCACGATGAGTTTGGCGTCACGCTCGACCCGCTGGACGATGACGCTGAAGTGGTTCCTCACGCTCAGATTCGCGCGACCGCCGCGTGGCGTGCCGGTGATAGCCAGGTAGCCCGTTGTTGTCGCCTTTGGCGGAACGATACCCGACGCATCCGCGACCGCTGCATAATAGACATTGCCGCCCACACGCACCGCCAGCCGTTGCGGCTGATAGATGACTTCGGTTTCACCCGTATTCTCAAAGCGAAGCCGGAAAACCAATGTGTCCTCGGGGTCGAAACGGAAGACCTCTTCTACCGTCACCCGGTAGTCACGATAATAGGAAATACTGCCGGGCGTCGCATATTCGATTTGCTGGATGGCCTCGGGATACTGCGAGCGCACCAGCGCATAATTTTTCGCCCGGTCGAGAAGTCCCAAGAGGACTTCCGGCGTGACTCGCCGTTGTAGGGACAGGCCCCGGCCTGCCAACTCGTCCTCATAAAACGTCACCGAGCCATACGGCTCCTCGCCGACCGCGAAGCGCAGCACATAGGTTTTATTCTTCCAAACCACGTTGACGGCCGCACGCGCGTCCGGCTCGAGCGCGCGGACGCTGAAAAACGTCCGGCCCGCCGTGTAGGCCAGGAGCACCGGCGCAGGCATGCCCGGATCGGCTGAGACATTTGCGGCTTCGATGGCAGTTAGCGCCGAGGGAAACATGAGCGTCGTCGGCGCATCCGTGCTGATCGGGATTTCGTAAACGACCCGCTCATCCAGCGGGAACTGTTTCACCGCCGGCTTCACGTCGGCACGGGCGACCACGAGCAAAACGAGGCCCGCAACTAGAAAATGGTGCAATCGTAGGCCCATACGCCGAGGGGGTATCGTTTGTTCGCCACCATGTCCGGGTTGCGGGCGAACGTGAGGGTGAGCGTGAATTTCGGACTCTCCGCGAAGGTCTGATTCTCAAACACGCCGGCCCGGACAAGCTGGCCTTCGACCCGCACCAGCACGCGATCCTCGCGCGTGCGGAGGATGTCGAGTTTGAACACTTCCGGCTTCTGGTGGATTTGCTTCGCGTCAAATTCCGCCTGCGATTTTTCGCGGTCGCCGTTTGCCTTCGCGTAGGCTTCCGCGAGGAACAGCTTTTGCAGCATGTCGGGATAGTCCCATCCCTTTGGATTGCGCTGGAAATACGCCAGCGTCGCCCACAGGGCCATCGTTTCATGCAGGTCCTTCGCCTCCTCAAAACCGAGCAGCGGCGACACCGAGAACGAACCTGCCCCATCCAGCACGACGACGCGCTCGCGAGCGCGATACGCATTGATGATGAGATACGGCTGAACCAAGCAGAACGCCACCGCGCCGCACGCGACGAGAAACCAGACCCGTGAAGCAAACGCATGGTCGGCGAACAGCCGGGCCGGCGAAAAGCCGGTGCCGCGCACAGCAGCCGCCGGCAACCGCTTCGTCTGGTCAACGGGCGTTTCGCGCAGGGTTTCCGGCAAGGCGGCCGGGGCTATGGATTCGCCGTTAGCCATAAGGATTCCCTCAGATGCCGGGCCGTGCTGCCGCCATCGGTGGCGGGGTTGAAGGTGGCGGCGTGCCTGGAGCCGGTGCGCCGGGTGGCATCGGCGCTATGGGTCGGCTCCGTTCCAGCTTGTAGCTCAATCCATAGATCGAGCGCGATATGGTGTTCACGATATGCGCAAAGTTGCCCGACTGGCCGGTGAACGCCTGCCCTTGCGCGAACAACCCCTGCATCACGACCGGCGTGGCGATCATCCCGACGATAATCATGATGGTCGCCAGAATCCCGCCCATGAAGGTGAGCAGCGGCGAATACAGGGCATCACCCACGCTCTCCGGGTTCGCCCCGACCGCTCCGCGAAAGTCGGTCCAGACGGCGAGCGCCACGAGATTCGTCAGCGCGAAGCCCACCGGCCACGCTAGAATGGCGAGCACCTGCTGGAAGAACCTCACCGCGATTCCGCCGAGCCCCGGCACCATGAACAGCGCCAGCGCAAACGGCGTGATGAGATACAGGAGCCACCGCAGCACGTATTGCAGGATGTGCATCGGCACGGCGATGAGCGTGCCCACGTAGATGAACACGTTGGCGAGCGCACGAGAGACGGCCTGATAAATGGATTCGTTGATATGCCGCCACGACCATTCGCGTCCCTCGGGATTGTCCGTCGTGGATTCACGAATCGTCTGCGACGCCGAAGTGGGATTTTCGTTGTAACCCGGATCGACGTATTCCGCGACCGAGAGGAAAAATTGTTCCACCCGCGCAAACCAAGTGTCCATGAAGGCCACTGCCGCCACGATCACGATGGCCTTCGCGAGCGTGAACCAAAGTCCTGTGCTGCCCGTCCGCGCGCCGGCTGCGTATGCCATCAGCCCCAGCACCATAATGGTAAACACGATGAACCGGAACGCGCCGACGAGCGCGACCATCTTGGATTCCAGCGTAGGCAGAAAAATATCCATGATGCTAAGGCCGCTTTGGCTCCTCTTTGCCCGGTTCGTCTTTCTTCTCCGACGGCACGCCCAAATCCATCGGCGGCGGCTTCCGCCCGAGCTTCTTGCTCACTTCGTTTACCGCCTCGTTCGATTTCCGAATCTCCTCCTGAGCGCGCCGCTCCGCTTCCAACCGTTCGCGTTCGCGGCGCTCGATCTCCTCGCGGCTCGGCCCGCAGCCGGCGAGCACGCCGACAGCCAGCAACACGACACTCGCATGAAGGAGTCTAGTTTTCATGAGGAACGCTCCTCCGCACCCGCAGGGTTTTCAGATAGGAACTGACTCGCTGGTTCGCCAAGTAGTCGTCCTTCGCCGCCAGCTCGGCGGCAGCCAACCGCTCCTGTTCGAGCCGCGCATCGTTGGCGACTTTTTGCAGCCACACCGCATCGGCCTCGCGCTGGCGTGTGGCTTCGACTTGCGCCAACTGGCCGTTCAGCGCGGCCAGCTTCGCCGAAAGTTTCTGCACTTCTGCATCCGTGGATGCGGATTTGATCGCTTCCAGAGTCCGGGCGACTTCCTCCTGTAATTCCTGCTCCCGTTCGTGCGTCGCCTCTTTCACTTCGTCGGCGTTGGCCTGCACGCCGTCGAGAACGGCATAACGCCGATAGACGAGCGGATCGCGCCGGAGTTCGTTGCCGTCGAGGTCGAGATCGGAAATCGCGCGGTAATTGCCGCTCGCGGTGTTTTTCAGCGAGTCGAGACTTCGCACGAGCCCGAGAATCGCCGAGCGTCCCCGGCCATATTCACGCACAAGATCGGGTTGTCCGATCCCGTCCAGCACAACCGACGCGCCGGCTTCGGCGGGATTGCCCGACCACCGGCGAATGTCGTCCTGAATGTTGATCTGCCGGTTGATCTGGTCGATCTGCGTTCGCAGGTTGGCGATGCTTTCAACCCATTTCGCGATGGTCGCGGCATGGGCGGATTGATTCGCGGCCAGGTTGGCGGCATCCGTCACCGGAATTTGCGCGAGCAAACCCAGCGGCGCGACGAGGACGATGAGAACGACGGCCTTCATTGGATGCGGAGATATTCGACGCGAGCGTTGTAGGTAACGCCGTCGATTGTGGTTTCCGGGATGACCACCGGCACCAGCCGGGCCTCGCGCTCATCGACGTTCGCCCGCGCGCGTTGCTGGTTCTGGATAATCCAGTAGTGTTGTTTCACGGACTGATTCATGGCGCGGTCATAACCGCGCTGCTCGGCTTCGCTGATTTCGCGCTTCACCTGACTTTGCGCGATGCGTGAGGCGGCATAACCGACGACGGCTCCGGCCGCCGCGCCGCCGGCCTTGTGATCCGACAGATGATAGCCGGCGACACCGCCGGCTCCGGCGAGGCCGAGATCGGCCGCAGTGCCGCCGACCGTGTTGCAGCCTGAAAGAGCCACCAATGCAAAGCCGGCTAACGCCAGCATGAGCACGCTACGCTGATTGCGCTGATTCTTCATCGTCATCCTCCTTGCTGGGTTGAACATTCCGCACCGTGCCGCACAGCGGCGGATCGGTGACGGGACTGAAAAAGCACAGGCTGGAAAACTTCTTCCCATCCGGTTGCTGCTCCGGCATGGGATAGTTCTGGATCGAGACGCAGACCGATTCAGGAAGGCCGATGTCGTGGGCAATGTCGTCCACGTCGCCACGATCGAATTGCCGCATCAGCCAAAACTGTTTGCTGTTGCCGACGACGACCGGACGGATGCGCGAGTCCTTGAACTTGCCGTATTGCTGGACGATGGAAGCCGTCCAGCAGTTGAATTTCCTCAACTGTGCGTAGGACTCGGCGACAATCTTTTCCCCGCCCGGCACGTCGAGAAAACGCGCCAGCTCTTCAAAGACGATCCGCTTCCACTCCGCACGCGGGAGTGAAATGATGTGCTGCCGGCCGAATCCGGCGATGAGCAAACCCGCCGCCGTCTTCAACTCGACCGCCTGTTCGGGGATGTAGCCGAGTTCAAAATGGGCGATCCGACCCGTGAGTGAAATGTTCGTCGGCCCGTCGAACAGGCGGCCATACTGGCCGTGCGCGCACCACGCCGAGAGCAACGTCGCCAGATGATCGACCTGCTCTTTCTTGTGTTCCGGCAAGCGCCCGAAGCGCATCAACTCAACCAAGCTCGCGTGCGTCGGAAAGTCCTCCCGCATGTAACGGGCGTGAGCGAGCGCCATAACGGCGCGTTCCGTCTGCGGATGTTTCAAAAAAGCCGTGATGTCGGCCTCGGGTATGTCGGCCACGAATTGCTGCGCCTCGTCATCGCCGGCCGCGAGCCGGTCACGCAGCTCGGCGAAAGCTTCAATCTCCGTGGCGCCCGCCCCCATCCGCGTCTTCCACCGGTGCACCGCGCAGGCGTGGCGTTGTAGCGCCGGCAGTTCGACTTGATGGCGCTTGGCCCACTCCTCGAAAGCGTCCTGATAGAGTTGCTGGATATATTGGCCGAGCAGGGCTTGCCGGACTTGCTGCGTCTCTGCGTCCGAAGCCTCACCGATCATGCGCGACACCAACGCGACCGCAGAAGCGAGTTGGAGTTGCCCGAGCGGCATCCCGCCCGAGTCGAAATAGTTGATCGTGAGGTCGCCGTCGGGATGCAGGACGATGGGCCGCTCGCCCATGCCCGTGGTGAAACTCTCATACGACAGACCTTCCTCGATCAGCATCGTGTAGCTGAACCGTGCGGCCGTTTGCCAAAGGAAATCCAGCATGAGGCGCGATTTGCCGGCTCCGGTCGCGCCGCACAGGAGCAGGTGTTGCGGCGACGGCGGGTTGCCCAGGAACGTCCGCAACCCCACGAGATTCTTCTGCGAGCCTTCAAAGATCGCCTCGGCCTCGGCGAGATGCCCGGTAAACGTTGCCGAAAACGGCAGCAGGTCCGCCAAGTAAGTGTCTTCGGCGTAGAGGCTGCGATGTTTATAGGGCGAGTGTGTCCAACCGGGCCACGATGCGAAAAAGAGTTTCTTCGCCGTGGAGGGCCGCGAGCACTCGTAATACTGCGCGCCGGCCATGCCGTTGATCGCGTTCTTGATCGCCGCGCATTTTGCGGAAAGTCCGGTCTCCGTCTCATCCCATACACGGATGATGTAGGTCACGGCGAAAGGCCGGATGAAGCCGGTCGAGAGCGATTCGATCTTCCGTTCCTTTTTGCCGATGGCGACGAGCAACGAATGGCGCTCTGTATCCTGATACTCGCCACGCAGCCGTTCGATGGCCTTCTCTTCCTTGTCCACCTCGCGCTTGGTCGGCAGCGGCTCGATGTTCACCGTGATCTGGTAGTCGAGAAATTCCAACCCGGTTAGCCGCCACACGATGCCCGGCGAGGTCCGGCTGGGCCACCGCTTGAGTGCGAAGACGGCGTGATAGCGGCCGTCGAGATAGAAGCCGATTTTCTGCAACCCGACGCCATCTCCGTTCCAGCAATTTTCCTGTATCGAAAGCGCCGGATTGAATTGCGCGGCGAAATCCACGTCGAATCGCTCCGCGAGCGACGGGTTCAGAAACTTTGTCCAATAGGTGAAGTGGGCCAGATCGTCCATCGGCGTCAGCATCGTGTCCCCACCGAGGATCGTTCGCAGGCTGTCCGTGATTTCCTCGAATTGGGCGCGAAGTTGGCCCAACAGCCTTTCGTAATAGGCTTCCAAGGCACCGGCCGTCAGGCGCGGCCCGGAGTGCCGGGTAATTTCCGTAGATATGAAAAGCGCCAACTGCTCGCGCCGCAGCATCCGCCGTTGCATTTTTCGCCACAGCCGCCGCCATTGCCGCATGACCCGGCGTTTGATTTGCGGATGCACGATGGCCTCCGCTTCACGATAGAATCGTGTCAGCTCCGGCACATAGTCGCCGTTGCCGACCCACTGGAATTGCGCCCGCATCCCCTCGCCTAAAAACGCCAGCAGCGTTCGGATCTTGTCCTGGTAGGCATTCAGTTGCGCCACGCTTGCCCCACGTTGGTCGGGTGCGTGCACGAGGTAGCCCTTGGCGGCGATGCCGCCCTTTTCCAGCGGGCTGAACAAGAGCAACCCGTCCGCGAAAAATCCGTTGGGCGGGCCGCTACGCATGCGGCTCCTTCCTCGGCCGCGCCGGCTGGCTTTGCACCATAAGCGACCAACCTTCGCCGTTCACCAGATCGTCGACAAAATCCTCCGCATACCCGTCCGGCTTATTGTGCCGGAAGAGCAACACCCAAACCGCCGTTGCCAGGAACACGGGCGCTGAAAATAGCAGCGCCAAGGCCATGCCCACGCGCAGCACGAACGAAAACACCAGATACAGCGCCAACGCGACGACGAAGGCGATCAGCACGTAAATGAAATCGTTGCCTTCGAGACCAAACGCACGGCCCCGGCTGTCATTCGCGCTGTTCGTATCAGTGATCCGAAGTTCGCTCATGGCTGGTTCCCTCGGATTGCGGATGCGTTCAGAACGTCGGCTCCAGGACGCCGCCCCCCATGCCGAAGATGGTAAAAAGGGCGCCCATGATCGCCGCTGCACCGGCGATGATGATGCCGGAGACGATGCCCATTTTCCCGTCAGCATCGCCTTTCGACATTTTATCCGCCCCGTTCCAGATTTTGATGACGCCCCACAGGAATCCGGCGAGAAACATGATGCCGAGGCCGGATTGAAAACCGTTGCGCAGCGAGGGCGGGATTTGTGCGAGCACCGGCCATCCCGCGCCGATGCTGCCGAACAGCGAAAGCAATGAGTTCATGCGTGGGGTCTCCTTTGGGTTTCACGGAAGGCCGCCGCAGCGTGATTGCCGCACAGCATTCCGTGCTTCCGCCATCGACCTGCACCGGCTTCCAACAGACCAGAACCCGTCTATTGAATTTCTGAATCCGCCGAGGATGCTCCGCGCGTCCGCAGAAGCTTCGCTGTATAACCGAAAAACTTTTTGAATTCCCGATTCAGATGCGGCTCATCGCAGAAACCGCAGGCGTCGGCGATCTCGCCCATGCGATGCTCACCGCTGAAAATCATTTCGTGCGCCTTGATCCGACGAAACTCGCGCACGTAATCCATCGGCGCTTTGCCTGTGCGGTTGCGGAACAGCAGCGTGAAATGCGGCGGACTCAGCGAGACCAGTTTCGCCAGGTGGACGACGCGGATTTTCTGGTCCAGATTCTCCTCAATGAAGTCGTGCACGAGTTGGGTGCGGTCTTCTGAAAGCCGACTGCCCGGCAGCGGGGCATAGCAGGAGCCGTGGCAGGCGAAGAGCCGACGCGCGAAACACGCCGCCATCGGTTCCAACAAGCTTGCGGCGGGAGGGTCGCGGTGTGAGCACAGCAGCCGAATTGTGGTCGCCAGCAGCCAGAGGACGGGATCATGCGCGGCGCCATCCAGTGACTCGCGCGCGAGCACCGCCTTCAAATGCTCGGCGGGAGTCGTTTCGAGGAATGCCGGCTTGAGGAAGATTTCGACCAGCGGCGCTTCCGCCGTCCAATGCGCGGCGTGCTCCACGCCGGGAGCCACACAGTAAACTTGCCGCCCGACTATGCGTAGCTCGCGGGGGCGGCCATTACTAGACGAGATGCTAACGAGGCCGAAGGCCGAATCGAAAACTGCGGCCAGCTTGAGTTCGGCATGACTCTGACGTTCTCCGGTAAGAGGCCCTACGCGCCCATATCCGACCGACAGGCTGCGGCAGGGCATAACCCAGCGCCCGGCGGGAACTGTTGGAGCGGAGAGTTCGTGCGCCGTGCCGGGAAAATCATTTTTGAGGCTGGATTCGGACTGCTGGGCCATGCAAACAAAACGCCCGCGCGGCGGGGACGCGGGCGTTTCTAGAGCAGGGTAACAAGCGCAAACCGGACATGCTTAGAACCAGACGATGGTTTTTAGGAATACGCCGATGATTAGTGTCCGTGCGCAGTAGCTTGGGATGAGAGAACGGATTCATCTGTGGCCTGCTCCGCCTGACGCGCGGCCTTGCGGGCGCTCGCCACGTAGACGAAGGTCTTCTCGCTGCCGGAGTCGCACCATTCCCCACCAGCCCGCCGGCGCCAAAAGCACAACGGTCGTCATCCCCGGGAAATAGCCATAGGGTTCTGGTGTGAAGAACGGGAACGCGAAGTGGGCCAACTCGATCACGCCCATCGACGTGAAAAACGTCCACGCGAGGTAATACCCCAAGGGATGGCCCCGCTCGACCAACAGTGGAATCAACAGCCAAGCTCCAGCGAAGGCATAGAGCAGCAACGCGAGAAACGAATTTGGCTCAGGCATCGGCTTGCCGGTGATTCGAGACAACGCCGGAAAGAAGTCCCAATAGCGCTCTTCAATCTTGTGCAGGACGAAGGCTGCCAAGGTGAGAAAATACGGCAGTTTGATGTCCTGAAACCGAGCGCGACTCGGGATGAGCAACCAGAGCACAAAGCCTCCCACGAAGCCGAAAGCGAAGAGAAATGCCGGCAAGGGGCCAAGCAGCACGTAGCCTAAGATGAGGACTGCACAGGTGAACGCAGCCGCGATGCTGATTTGTGGCGAAGTCGCGTTCATCTGTCAGACGTTTGGCATCCGCAGGAGACGGAGCGCGTTTGCGACTACCAGCAGGGTAGCTCCGGTGTCGGCGAGGATTGCGAGCCACAGGCTGGCGAAACCGAGTAGGGTGAGCGCGAGAAACACCAGTTTGAGGCCCAGTGAAAACGCGATGTTGAAGCGAATGATCGCGAGCGTGCGGCGTCCGAGTCGGACGGTTTCGGCGATTTTCGCCAAGTCATCCTTCATCAGTGCAATGTCAGCCGTCTCGATGGCCGCATCCGTGCCAGCGACACCCATCGCGATCCCAACCGTAGCGGTCGCCATCGCAGGCGCGTCGTTCACCCCATCGCCCACCATGCCGACGATTTCATGTTGTTCGCGGAGTGATTTCACCGCCGCCACTTTTTCATCGGGCAGGAGGTCGCCGCGGGCCTCGTCGATGCCTACCTGTCGCGCGATGAAGCTCGCCGTGCGCTGATTGTCGCCGCTCAACATCACCACCTTTTGCACGCCCGAATCGTGCAGCTCGCGGATCGCCTGCGTGGCGTTTTCCCGCACCGTGTCGCCGACTGCGATGATGCCGAGAACGCCACCGGCGCAGTCGTCATGCGGCCGATGCCCCACGACCACGACGGATTGGCCACGGCTCTCGATGGCGGCGAGCCGACGTTCAACGTCCTCAGAGCAAACGCCCAATTCGTGCGTGAAGCGGTGATTGCCGACAAAATAGGCGTGACCGTTGATGAGGCCCTGCGCACCGCGTCCGCTACGGTTCTGATAATCCTGCGCTCGCGGAAACGTGATCCCACGTTTTTGAGCGTGCTCAACGACCGCTTTGGCCAGCGGATGCGCGGAATGGGCATCAATCGCCGCCGCGATGCTCAAGATTTCCTCCTCCGAACTTTGGCCGACGATCTCGACGCCCTGAACCGTTGGCCGCCCTTCTGTGATCGTGCCGGTTTTGTCCAGGGCGAGCGCGTTTAGTTTAGCAATGGATTCTAGGTGCTCGCCACCTTTCACCAGCACGCCGCGTCTCGCCATTGCGGTGAGTCCGGCCACGATGCTGACCGGCGTCGAAATCACCAACGCGCACGGGCACGCGATAATGAGCATGACACACGCCCGATAGAGCCATTGCGACCAATCGCCGTCGAAGAATACCGACGGAATCAGAAAGATGAGCAGTGCGATGCCGGTCACCGCGGGCGTATAGTAACGCGCAAACACATCGACGAAGCGTTGCGTCGGCGCTTTCTTTTCCTGCGCTTCTTTCACGAGCCGGATAATCTTCGCGAGCGTCGTGTCTCCGGCCGGCTTCGTGACCCGAATTTCCAGCGAGCCCTCACCATTCACCGTGCCGGCAAAAACCGTGTCACCCTTCTTCTTGTCCACCGGCACCGATTCGCCGGTGATCGGCGCCTGGTTCACCGCGGATTCGCCAGCGATGATTTCTCCGTCGAGCGGAATGCTCATGCCGGACTTAACCGCGACGATTTCGCCAACCTTCACCTCTTCAACCGACACCTCGACGAAACGTCCTTCGCGATTCACCGCCGCGACCTTCGGCGCAATTTCGAGCAGCGCTTCGACCGCTCTCCGCGCGCGACGCTCGGCCCAGCCTTCGAGCCACTCAGCGACGCCAAAAAGGAAGACCACCGTGGCAGCTTCGACCCATTCGCCGATGAACGAAGCTCCGACGACCGCGATGACCATGAGAAGATTGATGTCGGCTCGCAGCCGTCGCAGCGCCCGCCACGCTTTCGGCAGAATGAACCATCCGCCCGCCGCTATTGCGGCGGCTGCAAGCACAGCCGTTGCCCGCTGCGGCCAAAGCGCCAGCCAGTTGCCGAGCAGGCTCGCTCCAATCAGGACTCCAGACAATGCCAGGGTGATTGTCTCCGCGCGACTCGCGCCGGTGCCATCCCCATGTCCACAATGCTCGCAGTGGTCGTTGCCGCCTTGCTGGTGATTTTCGCGATCGTCGGGAGCTTCGGCGTGCTTTGCGGAAGAGGTGCTATGGCTATGTTCTCCATTCATGGGAATTGATGGGGTTGAGGGGGAAATTGCAGAGCGTGATTTAGTGTTTTCGGGTTTGGCAGAATCTGCGCCGCCGCACCCAGAGTCGGATCAGTTCAAAGACTCCTCCGGCGAACATCCCGGAAAAAATACCGACGGCCATTACGAGCATGCCGCGGCCGGAGATCACTTCGGCAATGAAGCCGATAAAGTTCCCGACGAAGATCCCAACCCACATGCCGGTCCAGGAATACTCCGGCTTCAGAGGCCGGCTCAAGCGCGCCCCCTTCGATATATTCACGATTTTTGCACGGCTCGTCATGACGACACCCAACCCGCTCCCTTTGCCGCTCTCGTGCGGCGGGCTTTATGCCAGATCCGTCTGCGCCACCAGAAGCGACCGCACTCAATGCCCGAACCCAGCACGAGTCCCACGAATCCGCCGGCCATCATGATCCACATGCTCACGCGCTGGATGGCAACTTCCACTCCCACGGCGAGTGTTTCGCCTGCAAATATCCCGATCACTATCGCGCCTATCGCGAACTTAGGTTTCGGCGGCAGACGCACGCGCTTGTGTCGCGAGACGTTCATTGTTTTCGCACGCCGACTCATTGTTAATCCTCCTTGTGGTGGTCGCGTGAAACCCGATGCCCGTTGATTTCGTGTTCTCGGTTCATGGCCGTCATCTCTGGCAGATCACCGACTGGTCGCGGCGCGCTCGCGGCCGGCTAGAGCCCGCAACTCACGGATAGTTTTTGCCATGTCAGGCGCACCAAATAATGACGTGCCAGCCACGAGAACGTCCGCACCGGCGAGCAATCCTGCCGTCGCCGTCTCGGATGTTATCCCGCCGTCTATCTCGATGCGAAAGTCCAGCCCCAAGGCCGCCCGACGGACATAGGCGGCTTCGATTTTCTCTACAGTCTTGGAGAGAAACGCCTGTCCGCCGAATCCAGGCTGCACCGTCATGATGAGCAGGAGATCGATCGCATCGAGGAAGGGCTCGACTGCGGCGAGCGGAGTATCGGGGTTGAGAGCGAGGCCGACCTTGCACCGATGGCCGCGCACAAGGGCCAACGTGCTCCGCACGCCACCCACATGCTGAGATTCCACGTGAACCGTAACCGAGTCCGCCCCCGCCTCGGCAAATCGTGCAACGAATGCCGCCGGCCGACGAACCATCAGTTGCACGTCGAAGGGCAACCGCGTGTGCTTGCGCACGGCCGACACGACTGCCGGCCCAAACGAAATGTTCGGCACGAACTCCCCATCCATGATGCCGAGATGCAGCCAGTCGGCGCCGCTTCGTTCGACGCGCTGCACCTCTTCACGCAACTGAGAAAAATCAGCGGCGAGCAGCGAGGGCGCGATAACGCGGTCGAACATGGCAGCAGAGCGGGTCAAGGGGAGGGTGACTTTGTGGAAACCGTCGCTGCGGCATATTCGATCCCAGATGCGCCCGTTGCTCTCCGCAATTGAGCGAGGGCGACATTGTAGCCGTGATTGGCGCGAAGCTGGCTCGTCCGCGCATTCGTCAGCTCGACCTGTGCCTGCAAAACATCGAGCTGGGTTGCGGTTCCGGCTTCAAAACGCGCCGTCGCGAGACGCACCGCCTCCTCCGCTTGACCAACGGCTTTCTGCATTGCGCCGGCGAGTTCGGCGGCCTGTTGCAGGGCAGAAAACGCTCGACGGACTTCCACCTCTATAGCCAGTTTGGTTTCGCTGGCGGTGAGCTTGAGTTGTTCGGCTTGCGAGATGGCTTGTGCCACGGCGCCACTGGTCGAGCGGCTGATCTGGAGCTGCGACTGCACTCCGCCCCGCAACCCTTTGAGAGAGTCGCCAAAGCTGCTTGTCGCGCCTTTGCGCAATTCACCGCCAGCGGATAATCCGAGGGTGGGATAATAGCGCGAGCGAGCGACGGTGACGCCTTCTTCGCCTGCCGCGATGAGCTTCGCGAGCCGTTTGATTTCGGGGCGGTTTTCTTGTGCGGCTGAAAACGCCGCTTCGAGATCAAAGGTCTCGGGGAGAAATTCAAGCGAACCGTCGAACTCCGGGACTTTGCGCAGCGTTTCGGATTCACGATCCGTGAGGCCGAGCACGCGGCGCACCTCCTCAATCGCGAGGCGCAGGTCATTGCGCGCTCTAATGAGCGGCACCTTGGCATTCGCAACCGCAACCTCCGCACGAAGCCGCTCGAAATCAGACGTCGTGCCGACCTGCGCCTGCACAGTTGCGTAGTGCAATTGATTCTGAAGCAGATCGAGGTTTTGCTCCTGCACGTTGACCTGCTCGCGCGCGAGCAGGATATTGTAGAATCGCGTGCGAACTTCCAGCAACGTATCGTTGATTGTGGCCTGAAGATCGAGAATCGCAGCCTCGCGCGTAAGATCGGCGCTGCGAATGGACGCGCGGATTCCGCCACCGGCAAAAAGTGTTTGGCTCGCGGTCAAAGTCATCCGCCACGACGGTCCCGCCGGCACGAAAAGGGGAATGCCTGAGGAGCCAGCGATAATACTCTGCGCGTTGCTGCGTTGATAACTGCCGACGGCGGATACGCTCGGCAGCGCGGCGGCGGTCACAGTCGTGACGACGCCCTCTTGCGCACGAATTCGCTCCCGTGCCTGACGGATCGAAAAATTGTTTTCGAGCGCGAACGAAATCGCGGTCGGCAAATCGAACCGGTCTGGAACGGATTGCGGCGGGGCCACCGCAGCCGTGGAGATTGAGGCAACGGAAGCCGCCGCAATGAATGCCACAGGAAAGCGAATGTTCATGACAATGATGGCTTGGCCAAACGCTGGTGTTGGTCCGACACGACTAGGGAAACTTAAAATTGAACACCTCAGTCGCTGCCGCCTCATCGCCGCCGCCCAGCAGCGTGAGCGTCACAAAGAAGTTGTGCGGTGGGCGCACATTCCTCGGGGACACCAGTCGGTCGCCTTTGCGATTCAGCACCGTGCGGGTGACGTCGGATTTAGCCGCGTATCGAAACCGGGCCGTGCCGCGCGCTACATCCGGCGCGACGGGCTTCTTCTCCGCATCGAAGAACTCCACGATTATCTGCGCCCCGGAGGTCTGGACATTGATCCAGCCGCCGTTTGAGCGCTCAAGGTTCGTCCCGTTCGTCGGCAGCTCATGGGTTTTCTTCTCGACGGAAGATTTGGACTGCGCGGCCGCAATCGACACGGCAGCCACGGTGGCAATGATGATTGGTCGTAGCGATCTCATGGGAACGATTCGGATCACGAATCTCGATGTGGCCCGTCATGACCGCGCACTTCGATCGTCGTCGTCCCGTTGGGAATGTTGACTGCCGTGCGCACATACGCGTGCGGTTCCGGCATGCGCGCGGCCCTCCGCAAGCTTCGCGGCCAGAAGCTTACCGTCTCGACCCTCAGCGTGCGACCGGAGCCATCCAAGAAGACGAGATCGACATGGCTGTCCACTGTCGTGTCTGCATTGAACTGGCGGAATACGTAGGCTTCCAGTTCGAGATTGCCCTTACTCGTGAGTAGCCGCGGGCGATGAACCCTAATCGCAGCGGATGAGCCAGGCACCAAGGCGATAGATGCCGCTTCGGGCGGCAGTGGCACCGAAGCGCATCCAGTGAATGCTAATATGACAATACCAACTAAGCGTGGCGAATTCATGACCCTTCCTTCGCTTTACCGCGCAGCTTGTTACGGCTTACACGGCGATTCCTCCGGTTTCACCGCTGCTCACCCGCAAGGCGGATTCGAGCGGCATGATATACACTTTGCCATCGCCACGGTTGCCCGTGTGCGCGGCGGCGGAGATGGCCTTCGTCAGCGCATCAACGCGGTCATCCGGCACCATCACTTCAAGGCGCACCTTACGCGCAGTCCCGAGCAGGGCTTCTGCTTCCTCGTCGGGGGAATGGCCGTGGCGTCCACCACGGCCAAATCCACGCACGTCGCTAAACGACGCGCCGGTCAAACCCGACACATTGTGCAAGGCACTGCGAACGGCCTCCTCCTTTGAGGGACGAATGAAGGCGACTATCGTCTTCATGGTTTCACTTCTTGTCGTGATCGTGCTCCTTGCCGGCGTCGTCGCACACGCACGCGTATTCGGCGCGTTTGCATTCGTCGCAGACTTCATCGTGGAAGAGCACGCGATAGTTTTTCGGACGCGCCGTCGCGTTCTCGCGAATCTGAACGACGACGTTGTAGTCATCGCCCTCCGGCAACGGAGCCGTGGAGACAAGCGCGCCGTTTTTCTCGACCAAATCGAGCTTCACCTTGCCGGCTTTTGCTTCTGCCGTCGCGGAAACGACCTGTCCGGAAATGGACAGAGGTTTCATATCCTTGTCGTAAAACGAGACGACGACGCTGCGGTCCTTTTCGACAAAGAATTCAGCGTGCGGCGCGTCGGTCGTAAGAATCCGGCCGCCTTTCGGGCCGGGAATCGGCTTGGCAACAAGCGCGATGGCCGAGGCCATCAGCGCGATGATCGCGAGTAGGATTTTATGTATGTTATGCATGGGAAAATCGTATCTAAATCGGCCAAAGAAAATACGCTGCTGAAGCGACTGTATGTAGCCCGTGTTTCCAGTGCTCGAGCGCCTCGAATGCGATCAAGACCAAGAGGAACCAAACGACCTCCCTCAGCGCGCGCTGAAGGACGCGAACGTTGATTGTCACCGCTACGGGACAATGATAGCCGCTGAAATTCGGCCAGAATCGCGGCACGCGGGCGCAGTAGTCGGAATAGTCCTTGCCGAAAATCTCTCTCAACTGCCGCTCTTCATTCCGAACGACAAAGAAGTGATAAATCCAAAACAGGCCGCCCACCAGTAAGGCCAACGCGAACAATCGAGCAGCCATGAGCAAGCCCACCAATCCGAGAAAAGAAAAGCCATACAGCGGATTACGGCAGAGAGAATACGGGCCATCACGGCAGAGCTCTCGATTCTTGCGACCGCTGATAAATATGGCGCACCATATACGTCCGATCACGGCTAATGCCACGAAGGCTTGACCGAACAATTCGATGCCGAGCAACCATCGTTCGTCACCGGCCACGCCGCTCAAGCAGACGAATCCCGCAAGAACGACCACTACCAGCCAACTCACCGGTTTCCTCAGTTGCGCAAACCGTCCGAAATTCGGCGCTGCGAACTCGCCCGCAATGCTGGGCACAGGGGGGATTTCTTTGTTAATGGAGTCCACAATTTCAGGCACAGGAAATGCGCAGTTCGGAAAATCAGTCGTTCGCATGCGGCTCGTCATGAGCACGCACCTTGATCGTCGCGGTGCCCATCGGCATCGCGGGAATGGGCAACGTGTAGTGCCCGCGGTGAGCCATCTTGTGGCTTCCCCGCCGCAGATCACGGGGTTTGAAGTGGGTCAGTTCAGTGCGCACCTCGCGACCCGATGCGTCCAGAAATGAGACGTCGATGTGAGTCTGCGTCGTGGTCCGGGCGCCGAACTGGCGATAAACCCAGCCGTCCAGGAGCAGTTGTCCGTCTTTCACGACGAGCTTTGGTTGATATACCGCCACCGACTTCGACGGCGTGCGCTCAAGCGTGATCGACGCCGCCTCGGGCGGCAGTGGCACCGAGGCGCAGCCGGTCAGACCGGCCGCGCCGAAAGCGAGTCCTAAACGCAGTGCGCTCATGCATGACTCCCGTTTGAGGTTGAAGTCACCGGTTGCGTGCGGTCGGTGCGGTCGCGCTCGGCCCAGCAGTAGAGCGTCGGCAAGAGCACAAGTGTCAGGAACGTCGCCGTGATGATTCCGCCAATGACGACGGTCGCGAGGGGACGCTGAACCTCAGCGCCCGATCCATGCGCCAGCGCCATCGGCACGAAGCCAAGCGACGCGACGAGGGCCGTCATCAGCACGGGGCGCAAACGCGTGAGCGCGCCTTCGATCACGGCATCCCGCACCGATTTTCCTTCTTCGCGAAGCTGGTTGATGAACGAAATCATCATCACGCCGTTCAGCACCGCTACGCCCGAGAGCGCGATGAAGCCCACCGCCGCCGAGATCGAGAAAGGCAACCCGCGCAACCACAGCGCAAAGATGCCGCCCGTGATGGCGAGCGGGATGCCTGTATATACGATCAGTGCCTGCCGCACGCTGCCAAACGCCATGAAGATCAGCAGAAAGATCAGCGCGAGCGCCATCGGCACCACGATTGCGAGCCGTTCACGCGCCTCTTGCAGGTTCTTGAACGTGCCGCCGTATTCGACGAAGTAACCCTCGGGCATCTTTACTCCGTCGGCAATTTTCGCCTGAGCTTCCTGCATGAAGCTCTGCACATCGCGTCCACGGAGATTCACTTGGATCGCCATGCGCCGCTGAAAGGCTTCCCGACTGATCGTATTGACGCTCTCAGTGACGCTCACCTCCGCAACCTGGCCAAGCGTGATGAAACCGCCGTCACTCGTGCGCACGGCGAGATTGACCACGTTAGCGAAATCCTTTCGCGCGCGCTCCGGCAGCCGGGTAATAATGGGGAATCGCCGGTTGCCATCCACCAGCACACCCGCCTCGAATCCGGCGAACGCCGTTTCGACCACCTTGTTCACCTCGGCGGCGTGCACATTGTAGCGCGCCATCGCCGCGCGGTTGAGCACGATCTGGAGCACCGGCGCCTTGCCAGCGGCGTCGAATTCCACATCGGCCGCACCGGGGATTCTTTCGACGATTTCGCGCACTTCCCCGGCGACCTTTTCCAGCGTGTCGTAATCGTCGCCAAACACCTTGATGGCGAGATCCGCACGGCTGCCGGACAACAGTTCGTTGAAGCGAAGCTCGATCGGCTGCGAAAACAAATAGCTCTGTCCGGGGAATCGCGCCTCCAGCTCCCTGGCCATCAGATTGGTCAACTCATCCTTGTTGATCGTCTTGCCGTTGATTTTGCGCCACTCGGTCGGCGGCTTGAGCAGGATGTAGCTGTCACCGACGTTCACGCCCATCGGATCGGTCGCGACTTCGGAGGTGCCGACGCGAGCGAACGTGTGCGTGACCTCGGGAAACTTCTCCAGCATCAGCTTCTCGGCCGCAGTCTGCATCTCCAGCGACGGGGTGAGGCCGATGCTCGTCGTGCGGATCATCTGAGCCGCGAGCGAACCTTCGTCGAGCTGCGGAATAAACTCGGCGCCGAGCCGCTGAAATACCCACAACGACAAGGCAAAAACGCCGGCCGCCACGGCGATGACGAGCCATCGGAATCGCAAACTGAAATTCAGCACCGGCGCGTAAGCGTGTTTGGCGAAGCGCACGACGAAGTTGTCCTCCTCCTTCACCTTCTTCGTCATGAAGAACGAGCAGAGGACTGGAACGACCGTCAGCGCCAGTATCAGCGCCCCGATGAGCGCGAAAACGACGGTGAACGCCATCGGCTTGAACATTTTTCCTTCGATACCGGTCAGCGTGAACATCGGCAGGTAAACGATCGTGATGATCGCCACGCCGAAAACGGTCGGGGTGCCCACCTGCTTGCACGCCGCGAGGATCGTGTGCAGCCGCTCTTCGCGATTCAGCAAGCGTCCGAGCTGGTGTTGGCGGTGCGCGAGCATTCGCACGATGTTTTCTGCCATGACCACCGCGCCATCGACGATGAGGCCGAAGTCAACGGCACCGAGGCTCATCAAATTGCCGGAGACGCCATAGCGCACCATGCCTGTCATCGCGAAAAGCATCGAAAGCGGAATCGCCGATGCGACGATGAGCGCCGCCCGCACGTTACCGAGCAGGCCGATCAGCACCGCGATCACGAGCACCGCACCCTCGAAAAGGTTTTTCTCCACCGTGCGAATGGTCGCGTCGACAAGATCGGTTCGGTTATAGACCGTTTCGACTACCATGCCCGGCGGCATCTTGGCCTGAATCTCCTGGATCTTCTCGTGCACTCGATGCGACACGATGCGGCTGTTCTCGCCGATGAGCATCAGGGCCGAGCCGAGCACCGCCTCTTCACCATCGTGCGTCGCGGCCCCGGTGCGCTGGCCCGAGCCAATGGCAACCTCCGCCACATCCTTGACGCGCAGGGCGGCCGGCCGGCCCGCGAACTTCAACGGCAAATTCGCGATTTCCTCCGTCGTCTGCACTCGTCCTATCGCGCGCACGGTCACAGCCTCGCCGCCTTTTTCGACGACGGAGCCGCCGGCGTTGGCGACGTTTTCCGAGATCACGTCCGCGATTTCGCCAATCGTGAGCCCCACGCTCGTCAGCTTTACCGGATCGGGCAGGATCACGATTTGACGTTCGTAGCCGCCGGATGTGTTGACCTCTGCCACACCCTTAACCGTGCGGAGCGCCGGCTTGACGATATAGTCCTGGGCGATTTTGAGCTGACGCAGCCGCTCGACCGTATCGGCCGGCGCATCCTTGTATTCTTTTTTGTAGTGAACCGTATAATGATAAATCTCACCGAGCCCGGTCGTGATCGGCGCAAGCTTCGGTGTGACTCCGGGCGGCAACTCGTCGATCACCGATTGCAGCCGCTCGCCTGCAAGTTGGCGGGCGCGGTAAATATCCGTGTCTTCCTCGAAAATCAGCGTCACCTGCGAGAGGCCGAACTTCGAGATGGAGCGCACCTCCATGAGCTTCTCGATGCCGCCCATCTCGACCTCGATGGGATACGTGACGAGCTTTTCTATCTCCTCGGGGGCGAGGGCAGGAACAGCAGTATTGATCTGCACCTGCACGTTGGTGATGTCGGGCACGGCATCGATCGGCAAATTGATGGCCGACCATGCACCCACGGCAATGAGCGCGACCGCGCCGATCAGCACGAACACGCGCTGGCGCAGGGCAAACTCGAGAATTTTATCGATCATGTTGGGATCAAGAAGGAGGTCTGGATTAGTGGCTGTGGCCGCCGCCCTTCGTGAGGCGCAGCTCGGCGAGCCAGAGTTGTTCAACCGGCGAAGCGACCACCACGTCGCCCGCATAGAGGCCATCGGTGATTTCGATGAAATCGGGCGAACGCGCGCCGAGCTTCACTGGCGTGCGCAGGTGATACTCGCCGTTCACTACGTAAACGAACGTGCCGGACGCTGCATCAAGGACTGCCGAGCGCGGCACGGCCAACACGGACAAGGGTTCGGTCGCAAAATCGAGTTCGACAAATTCGCCGACGGCGGGGGCAGGCGAACGTTCGAGCGCAACGATCAAATCGACGAGGTGGGTCGCGGCTGCCGCGCTGCGATCGATACGAACCAGCTGAGCGTTCTTGAACGAATGCTTCGTGTAGTGCTCGGCGTCGGCGGTCGGCACGGTGGCGCTTGCGAGCACTCGCGGCGACGTTGCGAACACCTGGGCGATCAGTCGGATATTATCCGCCAGCGGACGCTCCTCCACGTCCACGGTTTTGAGGGCAAGCGCTTTCTTGACTTCGGGATCAAGTATGAGCCCGCGACCTTCCTTGAAGGTGACACCGGCCCCGCCTTCGCTTTCCTCATGCTCCGCTGCCCCACCCGAAGTCTCGGCCGATTTTCGACCGCACGCGCTCGCGAGCATGGCCGCGACCGTCGCAACCGCGAAAAATAACCGCGCACGTCGCTTCATGGCGCGATCTCCACGGGGTTGAAGTCAAGGCCGGTGAGCTGTTGCAGCTTCAGGCCGGCTTCGAGCGCTTCGCGCTGCGTGTCGAGCAGCGCCTCGACGGCATCGAGGTAGCTGTTTTGCAGCTCGACATATGTTGCGATCGGCACCGCGCCGAGCCGGTAGTGGCGGTCCGCCAGCTCGGCGGCTTCGCGAAACTTTTTCACCGAGTCGGGCGACCAGCGGCGGGATTCCGCCAGCTTCGTGGCAAAAGCCTGCGATGCGGTAACCACCTCGCGGTCGAGCTCGCGCAAAGCCACGAGCACCGCGGCCTCCGCCTGACGGCGGCGGGCGTTGGCCACCTCCACCGCCGCACCGGTGCGACCGGTGACAGGCAGGGGCACGCTCAGGCCAAGGCCGACGATGGTTTCGCGTTCGCCCACATTATCCCGAGAGAGATAGGGTCCGACGCTGATGCCTGGATAACGTTCGTTGCGCGCTAGCCTGACGGCAAAGCCCTGTTGCTCCAACTCGACCAAACGCATGCGGTAGTCGAAATTCTTCTCCCGCGCCGCGGCCAATAACTCCGAGGACGAAGGCACGGCGTTGAAGGTGAGGGCCGGCGTCGCCACGCGTAGCGGTGCATCGACCGCCGCACCGCGAAGCTGGTTGAGTTCGATCAATGCCGCCTGGACGGCGAGTTCCGCTTCGGTCGCACGGCGCTGAAGAGCAAGTTCGCTGGCCTCGATCACCCGTGTTTCGAGCAACGGTGTAACGCCGGCGGGATCGCGCGCGAGAAAGGTCTCCTTCAACGCCGAAAAGCGGTCGGAGACCTCGCGGATCGTGGCGGCCTTGGCATTTGCGGCATAAAGTCCGAAAGCAAGTGTGCCGGCGCGGGCGCGTAAGGCGTTCTCGAAGCGTGCGACGCCGAGTTCGGCCAGTTCGACCTGTCGGCTGGCAATCGCCTTGCGCAGCGAGAGCCGGCCGGGCCATTCGAACGTTTGCGTGACCGACACCGACCACACGGTGCCATCGCCGATCTTGGCTCCCGTCGAATCTCTGAGCCGCTTCTGCCCGAGATCGAGGGAGACTTCCGGGTCGCTGAGGCGCGAAGCGATGCGAGCGCCTGCCTTGGCCGCGGCGATCTCTTCTTCGTAAAACTTGCGCTCGGGATTGTTCGAGACGATCTCGCCGACGAGTGTGGGCAACGGAACTGCCTCAGCAGGCTGGCCCCGCGCTGCCGCGCCAAGGGCAATGGAAACAAGCCCAAGAATTGGGCGAATAATGAAAGTAGCTGATAAGGAAAATGGTTTCATGCAGACGCGTAAACGCAAAGGAGGAGGGAGAGTGGACCCGCGAAGATCGGACGCGCGCAGGCGTCCCCAGCGGGATCAAACGTATGAATATAGGCTGACTAGTCCGCGCAGGGACTAATCAACCAAGGAGCGAGGGCGCCCGCGCAGGAGGCGCGGCGCGGCGCACAAACTGCCAAGTCGGAACCCAATTTAACGGTCGCGATAATTCTTCGTCGGCGATCGTAGCGTCTCTGAATTCGAGTTCCGGAGCACTGGCTATCCAATATAGCCAAGCAAAAGACAGCGACGACGGCGGGGCCAATTTGACCGTTCCGCTATCGGTCTTGTAGCTGCCTTCCTCAATTATCCTGCACCCATCGTGCGCGCACGATTCGTTGGTGGAATGCTCGCAACGGATCGTGTTCCCTTCGGCACCTTCCAGCAGGCAATGCTGCGTTATCGGCACCCAGAGGATGGCGAAGAGCAGGCAGAAACTTTTGAAGGCACGAGACACTAGGATTCCCCAACACATGGCTTCGAATGTTCGTGGGTCAAGTCGGTTTGATTGCGGGCACCACCAAATCAGAACAAAATTTACCGGGTCAGTGATCGCATGGGTTTTGCCTGAGGTGCACTCGGAGAAAGACTTCGGAGATCGATGGCTCAGAATGAAACCGTCCATTTAGCCCACACGGTCCTACCCGGTTCGTTGATCCGTGTCGTGGTAGGGTAACCGGTGATGACGGACCCGCTGCGGCTTATATGCTCGGCGTAAAGCTTGTCGAAGAGGTTGTCCACGCCTGCGGTAAGCACGGCATGAGCGCTCACCCGCCAGCCAGCATTCAAAGACAAGACTGCGTAGTCCGGAGTCGGCCCCAAATCCTGTCCTGCGATAGTTCCTTGATTGAGGGCAAACCGATTCTGTTCGGCTACAAAGCGGGCAAGACCACCGACCGACCAGACCGAGGTCGCATAAGTCAGACTAAAGCGTCCCTCCAAAGGTGCCTGCTGTGCCAACGGTAAATTATCGGTGCGGTTGCGCCCACGCACGTAGGCGAGGCTGGCATCGACCTTCCAGCGCTCGGCCCAGGTGTATACGAAACCGGCCTCGCCGCCGCAGGAAGAGGCGTCGATATTACGTGTGACGGTAGCAGTGCTCATGCCTTTCGGCACCTTATTCTGCACCAAGATGTAGTCATTTACTTGGTTGTAGAACCCCGCGACAAAGGCGGTGAACGTGCCGCGCCGGTAGTTCAGACCAGTGTCGATTTGCGCGGTCTTTTCTACGTCGGTGTGGAACGAGCTGCCGGTGTTCAGACTTTGGTTGGTAATCAATTCCCAATAATCCGGAGCACGTTCAGTGTAGCCAACTCCGAGATAGGCAGTAGTGGCCTCCAAATCTCTTTCATAGCGGACAAAACCGGCCATGAGTGTTTCCGACCGGGTTTCATTTGCCGTCGGATTCGGCGACATGCCTCCCATCATCCCGCCGGACAAGGCGAGGCGTTTGTCCGTCGCCTGCCAACGATCTATCTGACACAATTCCCCCGGCCCGCCGCAATGTCCTCGCGCAGCAGGTCGAGGTGCTTGGCTCGTTAGCGCGGCGTTGAACGTGGTCTAGCTGGATGTTCCGCCACAGTTAAGAGGCCGCCCGCCACCGTCTCCTGCAAATACCGCTCCACTACGCCGCGCATGGGACGAGCACCGAGCATCCGGTGATAGCCGGCGCGCACGAGGGATTCGAGGGTATCAGGACAGACCTCGATGCGGTGGCCTAACGCGGCGAGGCGCGAGCACTCGGCGACGATCATGGCCTCGCAGATGGCGCGCTGAGTAGCGTAGTCGAGGCGGGCGAAGACGACGATTTCGTTGACGCGACCGACCAACTCGGGACGCAGATGCTCGCGCACACGCATGAGCACGGTGCGCTCGACGGAAGCGAACGGGGCCGACTCCATCCGCATCGTCTCGGACGAACCGATGTTCGATGTGCAGACGATATAGAAGCCGCTCAGATCGAGCGTGTCGCCTGTAGCGAGCGTCACCCGCGCGTCTTCGAGAATTTGCAGGAAAAGATCGAGAACCAACGGATGCGCTTTTTCGACTTCATCGAAAAGCAGCGTGCCGTGCGAAACGCCGCGCAAAGCGCGGCCGAAAAGGCCGGGATCGGAAGCATTTTCACCCAGCAGCCGGTCCACCGACTTTTGTAATTGGTATTCCGACATATCGAAGCGAATGGGTTTCGCACCAAAAAGATACTTCGAGAAGACAACCGCGGTCTCGGTCTTGCCCACTCCGGTTGGCCCAACGAAAAGAAACGAACCGCGCGGGCGGCGCGGATTCGCCAGCCCCAGCTCGCCGCGAGTGAGAACAGACACGATGCGCGGCAAGGCGTGATCCTGCCCTTTGATGCGTGCCGCCAAGTGGCCCGGCAGCCCGCGCAGTCTCGCCACGAGCGCGGAATCCAACGCACCATTTTTCGTCGCGGTCAGTTGCGATACCATGCCGGGACTCTCCCATCTGTGCCGAGTGGCGGCAGTGTGACCTTGCGGAAGCCGCCGGCACAATGTTGCACGACAGCCTCAAACTTTCGGAGCTTCCGCAACTGGTGCGGCTCAAACCAGTATTTGTCCTCTTCCGTCCATGAGGTGTTGCGCTTGCCTGCCGACCAGCCGTAGGTGCGACGTTTTGCCTTCCGCTTGCCGAGCGTGTCGGCAGCAAGTTTCGCCGAGTCTTCGTCGGCGGCGCAGAACGTGACACGGTTCGCCATATTGGCGATGAAGACTTTGGCCTTTCGTTCATCGCCCATCGGCGGGATGAGTGATTGATAAGATTGCGTGGCGGCAACGACCGTGGCCCGCGCTTCGCGGATGACATCCACGACATTGTAATCGCTCATGCCGTCTTCGGCAGCAGTAACGATCTTCTGAGCTTCGTCGGCCCACAAAATAAGAAGATTGTCATCCGCACGGGCGGTAGCGGGCTTGTCGAATCGGCGTAGCGCATGCGCGTAGAATGAGAGCTTGAGCAGTGTATTGATATAGCGTCGTTCAACCTGATAGCGCTGCGGAAGCGAAATACAGATGACCTTGCCTCGGTCGATGTCGTCAAAATTGAATGACGACTTCGCGGGGCAGAAGACTTCGGCAATCCCCGGATCGGTGAAATATTTCAGATAGTTGGCGACGGTCGTTTTCACGCCGCCCAACTGTTCGGCGGGCTGCGCAAGAAATGCCCCTTCATAGTGTTCTCGGAGAAGCTTGGCGACCGGCGTGTCTTGGTTCTCCAGCATGGCCATCACATCTTTCAGAGTCGAATCGGAGGTGAGCAGGCCGTAGGCATTTTCGAGCGTCACCGACAAACCCACGATCGCGAGGACTTGAAACGCGAACTCCATTTGCACCTGTGCTTGCATCCGAAAAAAGCTCTGCTCCGTGCGCTGGCCGAGCGACGCGGCTACATCACAAACGATTTTGGCCTTTGCGGAATAGGGCAGGTGCGGATTGTCGAGAAAGTTGAACGTGTGCGCCGGCTTCCAGTCGCGCGGCGCGTCGGCGGGGCGGACTTGGAGGAGAATCAGATCCTGCTCGCGGCCAAGCTGGCGGAACATCGCGGAAAGCGTTTCCCAATACAGGCCCTTGTCATCCACGCACACGCCGCCCCAACGCGGACAGTTGCGGGAGACCTGCCAGAGCATCGCGTTGATCGCCGCCGTGGTTTTGCCCGTGCCGATTTGTCCGGTGATAAGCCAGCCCCGGCAGAAGTCTTCCATCCGCCACGAAAATCCGCCGAACCGCAGCACAACCGGCGACGCCGGGTAGCGGGACGCCGCCGCGGCGCAATATGCCTGCCACAGCGACAGCACACCGAACGCGCCCGCCAGCCACCGCCAATCTCCCGCCGCTGGCCACAGAGCGAACGCGACCCAGGCACTACCGATGGCGAGGATGAGATTACCAAACATAGCCGGACGCAAAAGCGTCCGTCGTTCATGGAACGTCGCCTAGCTTCAACAGCCCGGAACCCGTCGCGGGTTTTTCTGAATTGGTCGCTGATTACGGCCCGCCGAGGGGCGAAAGAGCGCTCACCTCAATCCGGCTGATGAACGGTGCATCGTCGGGGAACTTGGCCTGATAGTCAGCCGGCAGCGCGCGAATACAACCAAGTCGAAACCGGGCGATGTCTGCGAGGAGTGGGCGAAGGTTTCGACCATGAACAACCACGGCATGACCGGAGAACGCGAACGATAGTTTCTCCTGTCCTTCCGGTCCGTCCCAACGCACAGAGATTAAATAGGACCAAGGCAGCACCCAACTTTCACCCTGCCAAGTGGCGATCACGAGGCCCGAAGTTTGCTCGCCGACCGATGCGCAAGCCAGCGCAGCCGACTCGGAAGCGCGGCGCGCATTGATGCTTTGTTGCAGGTTACTCATACGGCGATGCGCTGTTGTGAAGCAGCCCGTTGAACGTGGGTCATGACGGCTTGATGATGCCGCTGACGCTCGATAGCGGCGAATATGCGCCGGCTCCACTCCGGCCCGCGTTCAGCGAGGACCGCCGCAGCCTCGGTTTTCATTTCCAAGGCCAGCTCACGTGTGCCGAGTCGTTGCGCGTTGGCGCGCAACTCTTCCTTGTCGGGCGTGAAGATCATCACGCGCTTTCGCCCGCGCGTGATGGTGACATACCACTGCTCGGCGCTAGTCGCCGCCCGGCTGGCCGCGTCGGCAAACAACACCGTGTCCACGGTCTTGCCCTGCGAGCCGTAGGACGTGACGGCGTAGCCGCGCATGAAAAGCCGTTGCGAGGAGGCGAGCGTCTTGCGCGAACCGTCGTCACCCTCGACCACGAGTGCGCCGTTGCGGCGGACGCGGCGCACCGTGACCAGTTCGCCGTTGGCGAGCGGCGCGCCCTCGACGGACTTGCCGTTGAACTTGAGTTGCAGCCGGTCGCCCGGTGCGATGTCCATTTCCGCCGGAGCGGCCGCCACGAGCCGACCCGTGTAGCGATAGCTCAGGGTGGAACGCCGACCGTCCTTCATGAGCACAAGGCCACGTTCATTGGCCTCGACGATCTCGCACACGTCGCCCTTGGCGTAACGGCCGTAGCGTTGCAGGAAGCAGGCCTGTTGTCCCGGAGAGTAAAAGCGCGGATCGCGCTTTTGGGCTTCGCCCAAGTCCAGCGGTTGCAGTGTGGCGAGCGGTTTGCCGGCAGCGAGGCGGCCCGCCGCGCGCAGGCGGGAGCGGATGGCTTCGTTGACCTGACGGACTTCCTCGCGCGTTTGAGCGACAACCAGCACCTTTTCCTTCCGCTCAACGGCGGCAACGTATTCCGCGGCCAATGTCTCGCGCTGGCCGGCCGGGTCACATTCTCGGATGCAGTCGAGCCGATTCAGCCGGTCGAATGAGCCGGCTATGTCGCCCTTCGCGGCAGCTTTTGCTGCCGCCCGGTAGCGCCGGATGAACCCGCGCTCACGCGGCGTCGCGCCGAGCTTTGGATCTTGTCGGCGAATTTTCTGAATGACCGCCGGCTTGAGCCCGGAATGCTTCTCGATGGCGCGCAGCGCATCGGAAGCTGCCACCGCACCATGCTGGCGGGTGTCGCCGGAGAGGATGATCCGGCCCTTATGCGCGCGAACGACCCGGAACAATTCGCAAAGCTGCCGTCCGCCGATCTGGCCGGCTTCATCCACAATGACGACGGCGCCACGCGGGAGTTGCTTGGTCTGCAAGAACCGGGCGAGCGTTTCGGCAGGCAAACCATCCGCCTGCAAATCCCGCACCTGCTGGCGTTGCGGAGCGAGGACGACGACAGGCCGGCCGGTAACGGACAGGCCGCGCTCGACTTCCTTGAGCGTGAAACTCTTTCCCGTGCCGGCGCCGCCCCGGAACAGCGTCACGAAATCCCGGCTGCCAATAATCCGCTCCACGGCGGCCCGCTGTTCGTCGGACAAGGCCGGACCAAGCCGATAGCCGGGAGCCAGTGCGCCATGCGCGTTGCGCCCATCGTGCGCGGCAACGACCACCTCCAATTCATAGCCGAGCACTTCCCGCGAGGTGAGCCGGTCGCTTCCCGTTTCGCGCACATAACCGCGCGCCTCAACCGCTGCCCGGAGCGCAGCCAGGTCGAAGCCCTCGCCGCGCCCGCGTGCCAAGGCGGCGGACAACAACTCGTCTTCGCGGACAACCGACTTCCGCTCAAACAGGTGTTCGTCGGCCCACGCGACGATGCCGGCCACGTCGGCCGGCTGGGACGACGAAGAGTGGGACGAACGCAAGGCCCGAAGCCCCTTGGCCTCGGCATCCGTCATCTGTTTGGCCCACAGCGGGCGGAGCCGGTCGGCGGTCGAGTCCTTCAACTTCCGACGTCGGTTGCCGTGCGCGATGCGCTCGCGCAGCTCCTTCTCGTTGGCGACGGGTGATCCTATTTCCCGCTGCCGCTTGGCTTCTTCGTCAATCTGCTGATTCCGTTTGGAGAACCGGGCAACGAGGGAAGACGGGACACCCTTGATTTCAAAGCCACGCGAGTGGTTTTCGATTTCGTAGCCGAGCGACCGGAGACTCTTGGCGAGTTCGTGCCGGTAGAGGTTCGTCGCGAAATTCTGTGCGCGATACATGCCTTCGACTTGGAGTGCCTTCCAGCGACCTTCGACCGGATCGAACGTGGCATTGAACACCACCCAATGTGTGTGCAGATGCGGATCGAGTTCCCGGCTGGTGTCATGCCGGAAGCACGCGGTTACGAGGTTGCCCGTGACGCGAGAGCTGTCCTGTCCGGATTTCCGCACACGGGTCGCTGCGAATTTTTCCAGTTCGCTCATGGCGTGGCGGACTGCCCGTTCATGCACCGCCAAAATACGATCATCCTGATAAAGCCCGACCACGGACACGCTTTTCGGCGGAGCAATCACGAAGTCGTAAAACACCCGGCGGTTGGCGGACATTCCCGAATCCGACCGACGCACGGTGTTCATACGCTGGCCCAACTTGGTTCCGGTCTCGGGATGCCGGCCCTCGCACAAGGCCAGAAAAACCTTTTCACTCACGGCACCCTTGAGGCCGAGTTTCGCGGCACCTTCGCCGAACCATTCACCCGTGATTTTCTGATCCTGGGAATAGTAGTCACCCACGGACAGGTGCTCCCGGAAATACTCTTTAGCATTCGCGAGACTAAACTGGATGCGGGCTTGAATCATGGGAAAACCAGCCGACTGCGCGGCTTCATTTGCGTAACGTAGCCACGTTACTTCTAAGGTGAGACACCCTACCCCTTACGCTTAGGCGTAAGGTTTGAGTTTGCGTAAGTGCGACACGGAACCTGTCGCATGGCGCGCAGCGTCAACCGGCGCGGAACCGCGCTGGGCGGAAATCGGCTCACGCCGCCAACACGGGGCGAGTGGATTTCCGACGCGCACGGCGGCGGGCCACGCTGCGCTGTTCCGGCCCGCCCCCGTGCTTTCGCGGGAGCGATGCGGCACGCGGGCGAAGACTCGGGCGCGCTCGTCGCCGGCCGGCCGGCTGCCTTTGCGGCCGACTGTCGCGGTCCGCGCCGGCCCCGGCTCGCCTTGCTCCTCGCGTCCCGAGACTTCGCCCCGGCCGCCGGTTAGGGCGCATCCCGCGCCATCGGGATTGCGAAATACGATCAGTCATGCGGCGGACACGCCGCCAGCCTTCATCCCGTCGCGATGCGTGCGGACTTCCCGCCGGATGCAATCGGCCAAGGATTTCAACTGAACAGGACCAAGCTCCTTGAGGGAAGTGAGCGGATTTTTCAGGCCGAGTTTTTCCCCGGCGAACCGATAGACGGTCTCGCCAGACCAGCCGAGTTCCCGCGCTCCGGCGAAGACGGCACGATAAAGATCATTCTGGTAGGCGAAGGGATTGGCAGCGCGCAGCCGCGACCGATGAGCGGCCCGTTGCTGGCGCAGGTAGTCCATCGCCTCGCCAAACTGTTCGCGCGGTAACAGGAGGTAGGAGGCGACGTTGAAGCGGCGTTGAAGCATGGCATGGGCGGCGGCGGCGCCACCGCGGCCGTTCGGGCCGACCAGCCGTTCAGCCAGCTCGGCGAGCACGCAGCGTAGCTGCTCGCGCTGACCGACTGTGATATGCCGTTCGTCGGGAGTGATCGTATTTCGGCGGACGAATTTCGTGGTCTGGATCAAGTCACGGCCGGCCACCTGCACGCGATTGCCGGAGCCTTCGACTCGCACGCTTTGCGGAGTCGTGATCGTCGCCGGCAGGAGCGCCGCCAAACGCTCGACCAGTGCCACCAACTCGGCGTCGCGCTCGATTTGAAATGACGCGCTTTCCTCGGCGAGCAGCGCCTTTCGCAAAAGCGATTCCGGTTTGTCCGTTGCCAAGTCGAGAGCATGGGCGGCGGCGGACGGCTCGCCGAACCGCTTTTTCAGGTGTGTCTTCACCGCTTCGTAAGCGTCCTTGATCGCCTGCCCGGCGACATCCTGAACCGCGTGCTTTAGGAACGCCGCAGCGGTGAGCAGAGTGGAAAGAATGGATTCCGTGTTCATGCCCAAGCGGGCACGTCAACGCACGGCAGCGAAATCCGTTCAGGGCAAAGCGCGGAGTTGCGCGCATTTTTGCCAGCGTGGCGGAGAATGGGGCTGCTCTCTTTCTTCCAGCCTACCACGCGGTGCAAGGTAGGTGCTCGTTCCTCGCCTCCACCGTGGCCGCGCCGACCGAGGCGGCGCGACCATTGCGCTCGCGTGCTGGCCGGCTGGGAGATCGAGCAGCAAGTGATCTCCCGGCACGTCGCCGGCACACTGCGCTGTTCGATCTCGCGAAAAACATGAAAGTCTATGAAGCGAGAATCCAATACTCCGTTGTTCGCAGGGGCCGCCATGAGTCTCTGAAAAAGCCCGCGAAGATCGTCGAATACATGCGAGGGGCATTCGATGACATGCCGCTGAACGAATGTTTCTATGTGGTGTGCCTCAATCGGAAGGACCGTCCGATCTGCCGCACACGGCTGAGCGTGGGCACAGTAAATTCCACGTTGGTCGGGATCATGGAAATCTTCCGCGCCGCCGTGCTGGCATCGGCCAGCGGAATTGTCTGCGTGCACCAGCACCCATCAGGGGACCCGAGTCCAAGTTCGGCGGATGTGGCCATCACAAGGCGGATTCGCAGAGCCGGGGAGGTCATGGATATTCCGCTGATTGACCATGTGGTGATCGGCACGATTGAGGACGATCCCAAGGGGAAAGGTTACTATAGCTTCGCCGAAGCGAGAGCAATGTGAGGAGACGACGATGAAAACGCACGAACGCAACGAGGCCATCACGTCACTCCGCGAGTTCCTGCCGCGCGGCACGACGGTTTACACGCTACTGCGGCACGTCGGCGCATCCGGGATGACGCGCCACCTTGATCTTTACGTCGTCGCTCACGGCGAGATTTTGCGGATTACTTGGAGCATCGCCGCGGCAATTGAAGGGACTTACGCGAAGCCGCGCGAGGCGCTGCTCGTGAAGGGATGCGGCTTCGATGTCGGCCATCATGTCATGGAGCGGCTATCGCACGCACTTTATGGCGAAGGCCTCGCGCTGCGGCACCGCTGGCTGTGAGGAGGAAGTCATGAACATGTATTATACTTCTCCCCACTACACGCTACTTCGGCTGTCAGCGGGCGATCCACTGACCACGCCGCGAACCTTCGTGGAATTCATGACCGGCGCTTTCTAGGACTGCGCGAAAGAAGAGAGCCTATGGCTCATCAGCATGAATCTGAAATGGCGCCCGATTGCTCGGACGCTGTTGCGGACCGGACCGCTCGTGGCAGCGATGACTTCGCCGCGAGACTTATTTCGCGTAGCGCTGCGCGCCGACGCCAACGACATCGCGGTGGCGCGAGGTGAACCGAGCTTCGACGTCGAGCTGACGGCCCGTGACCGGGCCGCCTTGAAGCGGTTCGGTGAGACCGCCGCTATCTCAGCATTCAGTTCGTGGATTACCTCATCATCAGCACATGGGGCGACCTATGCCGACTGCTCTTCCATTCGTGGAGGAAAGATGGTCAGGATCAAAGAAACAGGCTTATCCGCGCAAATTCTGCTCAAAACTTGATCTTTCTGTATATACGTGCAGTATTGTCATGTGCTCCTGCAATTTTCATTCTCCAATTTCCGGTCTTTCCGGACTCAGCAGACGTTAAGCCTATCGGCTAATAACCGCTACAAGAGCCTCATTGGTAGCACGTTCACGTCAACGGCTCCCAGCTTGGATAACACGCGCTGGCTAAAGGGAGCCATCCTGTATGGCCCCAATGCGAGCGGGAAAAGCTCAGTTCTCGATGCCCTACGGAATCTAGCTGATCTGGTCATGAATTCGGCCACGATCACCGATCCAAAAGAACCAATCCGCCAGATCGAGCCCTACGCCTTGGCGCCAGATGAGCCGGACACTCCTACGGCGTTCGCGGTGACTTTTGTCAGCGACAACGTCCGATTTGAATATCGCGTCGCCGCGACACGCGAACGGATTTGGCACGAATCTCTCCGGGCTTTTCCCAAGGTCCACGAGCAGCTCTGGTTCAGCCGCGATTGGGATCACGCAAGCCAGAGTTATGACTGGTCTCCGGATCGACCAACTGGATTCCAACGCGATGCTGCATTGGAGAGCTACACGCTGCCGAACGGATTGTTCCTTTCCAAGGCCATCGCGAACAACAAATCCGAATTGGAACCGGTGTTTCGCTGGTTCAAGGACCGCCTCAAATTCATCGACCTCAGCAGCCGCCGCGGCGGCTTGGGGCAGAATTTCACAATGCAGCAACTGGCGGAAAAAACTCCGCTAGCTTCCAGCATTCTGGAACTTCTACGTCATGCTGATATCGGCGTGACCGACGCGGCCGTTTACGAGCGCAAGCCGTCGCCGAACGATCTGGAAAAAGTCCTGCCGTTGTTTCCTGACACTCTGCGCGAACAGGCACGCCGGTCCCGCTGGATGACGCCGGAGCTTTCCCATCGCGGACCCAACGCCAAAACATTTCCACTGCCGTGGGAAAGCGAATCGGCGGGCACTCATCGCCTGTTCGCAGTCGCCGGCCCATGGCTCGACATCCTTCGCAGCGGCTATGTGGTTTGCATCGACGAATTGGAAACCAGTATGCACCCCCTCATCGTCCGGGAACTGCTCCGCCTGTTCGCCAGCGAGCAACATAATGCGAACGGCGCCCAGCTCATCATGACGACGCATAGTCCGTTGCTGCTCGAACCCACTCTGGTTCGGCGCGATCAAGTCTGGTTCAGCGACAAAGACGATGAGGGTGCAAGCCACCTGTATTCGCTCATGGATTACCAGCCACGCCAGGGCGAATCGCTCACGCGCGGCTATCTCGCCGGCCGTTACGGCGCTGTTCCCTTTATTCCTCACGGCCTCCTCGGGTCGTTCGAAGCGACGCAGCAGGCAGTCACGGAGGTCGCGAATGAGTGACCCGGTTGCCTACGACCCAAACTGGTGGCGTGCTGCCAAGGCACTGAGCTTGGAGCGACGAGAGCGTGAAGCCGAAGCGGCCGCCGCGGCGTTGGCCGGCGACAGCTTCCTCATCGTCACGGAAGGCGTCGTCACCGAAGTATGCTATTTTCAGCAACTCCGCGCAGCGCTCCGACTCTCTGCGGTCAAGGTGGTGGTCGAGCCCGGCGATGCTTCCGAAGCTCGTCACGTTATCGAAACAGCCGCCCGGCTAGCTCGTGAACAACGCGAGCGGGCTGCGCGAGGACAACTCGCGATGGATGAACCCGCTGGCTACGACCAGGTATGGGCGGTGCTCGATACCGATGTTTCGGAGCGGCACCAGCGCTGGCCGGACATCTCGGCCCTCGCCGCGCAGCGGGGGGTGCGCCTCGCGTCATCGACGCCCTGTTTCGAGTATTGGCTGCTGCTCCATCTGAAGCATACCACCGCACCTCTGGCCAACGGTGCCGCCGCCAAAGGCCGGCTGGGAGATGACTTAGGCGACTATTCAACCAATGCCGACGTCAGCGACGCCGCAATCCGGCGAATTCTGCCAGCGTGGCCTATTGCCGTAAAACGGGCAGGCCAAGTGCGGCAATATCATCACGCCGCCAGCTCGCCCGCTCCAGCCAATCCGTCTACGGAAGTGGATCGCCTGGCAATCGCCCTCAATTACTCCGCGCCCGTTTACGCGCGCAAAATTCATCCATCCGCCAACTGACATCCATGCTTCGCCGCCCATGAAACTTATCGCCGTTCAGGTCAAAAATTTCCGCTGTATCAACGACTCTCAGGAGTTCCAAGTGGGCGATGTCACGTGCTTGGTGGGCAAGAACGAGTCTGGCAAGACATCCGTGCTCAAAGCGCTGGAGCGCGTCAACTCGACCGACGCTGCCGTGCGCCGGAAATTCGACCGCGAGCGCGACTGGCCCCGCAATCGTTACGATGAATACGATCCGGGCGCAACGGCCGTGCGCACCCACTGGGAAATTGAGCCGACCGACCGCACCGCCCTCGAACAGGTGCTCGGGGTTGGTGCATTGAAGCAAACCTCCTTTTGGGATACGCTCAGTTATGACGGCGGCGGATTCTGCGAGGTGAGCCTCGATGCAACGGCCGTCCGCCAACATCTCTATTACGCCGCAGGATTGGATGAAACCGAGCGAGGGCAGCTTGATGCCGAGCCGGCATTGGAAAAACTCGCGGCCTACATCACGACCCAAAAATTGCAGACTTCACCACGGGTGCAGAACCTCTTGACGAAGCTGCAATCTTTCCGCGACCAGAACCCCGATCTCGCTGCCATTGACCTCCTCACCGAGCGGATGCCGAAGATCCTCTATTTCGACAGCTACGACAAGATGAGCGGAAAGGTGCCGCTGAATCGGCTAAAAGGCGACATCCAGAACAAACGGGTCAGCCGGACGGACACCATCTTTCTCATGTTCTTGGAGTATGCTGGCAGCACCCTCGACGAGTTGAGCAATATCAAGAAAGCGGAGACCCTGTTTGCGAAATTCGAGGGCGTCAGCAACACGATCACGGCAAAAATCTTCAAGTATTGGCGCCAGAATCGCCATCTTGAGGTGAAGTTTACGCAGAACCCCTCCTTGCCTGACGATCCTCCGCCGTTGAACGAAGGCACGGTTTTCCACACGCGTATCTACAATCGCCTACACGGCGTGACGGTGGAATTCGACGACCGCAGCGCCGGGTTCACGTGGTTTTTCTCGTTTCTTATCCAATTTTCTCTAGTCAAGAAAAAGCACGGCAACGTTATCATCCTGCTCGATGAGCCGGGGCTGAATCTCCATGGCCGAGCACAAGCCGATCTGCTGCGGTTCATCAACGAACAACTCAAGCCCAACCATCAGGTCATCTACACGACCCATTCGCCTTTTATGGTGCCGGCCAACAACCTTGCCGCCGTGCGGACCGTCGAGGACGTTTTGATTGAAGGCAAGGACGAGGAGCCCCCGGAACTCCTGGGCACCAAGGTGGGCTTCGACATTCTCAAGACGGATCGGGACACCGTCTTTCCCCTCCAAGGAGCGCTGGGCTATGAGATCGCGCAAAGCCTCTTTATCAGTCCCAACACGCTACTCGTCGAAGGCCCTTCCGACATTCTCTACCTCCAGATCGCCTCCCATGAGTTGCAGCGCCGCAAGCGTGAGGGCCTCAATTCGCAGTGGACGCTTTGTCCGTCCGGAGGCGTCGATAAGGTGAGTGCATTCATTAGTCTTTTTTCCGGCAACAAGCTGAACATCGCGGTGCTCACCGACTATGCGCATGGCCAGAAGGGCAAGGTCGAAGGGCTAAAGAAATCTGACATTTTGGCGAAAGGACGCGTTTTCACCGCAGCCGATTTCGCCGGCCAGCCGGAGGCCGATATTGAAGATTTGCTCGGGACTGAGTTGTATGTAGAATTGGTCAACGCGATGTATGGCCTCGCCGGAACCGCGCAAATTTCGGTGGCCGCTCTTCCCACGATCTCGGGCCGGATTGTTGCTCGCGTGGAAGACTATCTCCGCCCCAAGACGGACCTCGCTCCGTTTACGCATTACGCTCCTGCGAACTGGCTCCTCCAGAACCCCGGCTTTCTACAGCGGGACACGCCGCCCGTCACGGCTGCGCTCGGTCGCTTCGAGCGGTTTTTCAAGCAGGTCAACCCGCTGCTCGCTGTCTCCTGAAATGAAGATGCGCGGCCCGTCGCAGCATTGATCAAACTCACGGAAGTGCGCTTCGCGGGGCCGGGTCCCTCGCAGCGCATGTCGAACTTCAATCATCGTGCGAGGTTGTTGCTCAAATGATGCGCCTTCACCATCCACCAGTTTCAGCCCATGAGAATCAAGAGCATCACGGCCCATCGGATTGGTCCGTTCTATGAGCCGTTCACATTAGGACTCGACGAACGCGTGACCATCGTCACCGGTGCGAACGATGTAGGCAAATCGAGCCTTCTCCGTGCCCTTGAGTTGGCCCTGACCGAAAATGCCGCTGACGACGCATTCATTAACCACGATCACGTGCAGGAGTCGCAGAAGGCGTGGTCGAAGGATGAATCGATCACCGTCGAGGCGCTGGTTAATTTAAGCGAGGCGGTCGATATTCAGAATGGCGGCCATCAGGTCGCGGCGGGGGATCACGCTCGTATTCGCCGTATCCTAGCCAAGGACGTGGCCAAAACGCACACGCAGACCCAGCTTCGACACCACGGCGGCAGCGAGCACCTCCGCATCAAATTACCGGCGATAGTCAAACCCGGGAATGGCGGAGGAAGCCGGATTAACGACATCATCGACCTCAAAAAGCCGGGCCAACTCGAGCAGGCACTGCTCGATGCCGCGTTCAAGGCTCGATTCGATTTCACCCGACTTGCGGACATGAAGCCACTCGCCTTCACCCGCGCGATCCGTGACGCGCAAGAGGTCTTGAATCGGCTCTTGGAAAGGGTGCTGCCGTATCCCGGCATGATTAAATTCGACCTGCTTCCGGTGGAAGGCGATCGCTCCCGACTCGGCATTCTCGTGCGCGACCGCCACGATGGGATTACACCTTTCGGCACACGCGGAGCCGGGGTCCAGCGCATGATTACGCTGGCGGCGGAGCTGATCACTTACCACCGGGGTGCGCACCACAAGCTCGTGCTGATCGACGAGCCCGAAAATTCCTTACACCCCGACGCGCAGCACCTGCTCCGCGAATTTCTTTTCGGAATCACCTCTGATGGCCGCACCCAAGTGGTGTATTCCACGCACTCCGCTGCAATGATAAATCCGATGCGCGGCGAACAAGTGCGTGTGCTGGTTCGCGCCAAAGCCGGAGCTACGGCCACGACGAAACTACTTTCGCGCCCGACGGACGCGAACTTTCTCGGATTACGCACGAGTTTGGGCATGTCTCCCGCGGACTCGCTCCTGTTCGCCCCGGTGACTGTGATTACAGAAGGCGCCACCGAAGTGGGGTGTCTGCCGAAGCTGATCGAGAAATTGGAGCCGAGTGGCATTCTTGCTCCGTTGGATTTGCGGCGGCTGTCCGGACTAACCACTTTTATGGACGGCATGGGTGATTCATTCGAATTTCTCTGCCGGTTCGCTAAGGCCCATGGCGCCCGCGTCGTGCTGTTTCTTGATGGTGACAAACGCGCCAGGGTCTCTCAGCTACGGATGACGGAGCACCATCCGGACGTTCCAATCGTGCATCTTCCCGGCGCTTCGGAATTCGAGGAATTGGTTCCGGCAGGCGTTTACTTGCGGGCTCTCGCGGAGCTAACCGGCATCGCCCTTCCTGCGGATGCCGAACAACAGATTGCGGCATGGACCGGGCAGGTTGAGCATCGATCGCGTCTCGCGTTCAGCAAACGAGTAGAGGGCTGGTTTACGGATCACGTTCCCGCGGATTTTCCTACCAAAAAGGCTGTGATGCAAAAAGCGTTGGAACTTGCTCAACCGGCTGAAATCAACGCCACGCCGATTCGCGAGCTTTTCAATCAAATCCAACGTCTCCTCGAATCCACTTCTTTCGCCTAGAGATTGTCATGAACTCTTGCCGAGGCTGATAAGATGAGGAGGAGCGGAAGGGCTACCCAAGCGATGTGAGCGACGAGGAATGGCACTGTGCGCGCCGTACCTCGCATTAATCCGGGAGGACGCGCCGCAGCGTGATTATACGTTGCGGTGTTCAACGCGCTGCGGTATCTGGTGCGCAGCGGTTGCGGCTGGCGGATGTTGCCGAACGACCTGCCGCCGTGGTCCACCGTGCATCAGCAGACGCAGCGCTGGATCAAAGCGGGATGTTTCGAGGCGCTGGCGCACGACCTGCGGGAGGTGCTGCGCGTGGCAGCCGGCCGAACCGAACAGCCAACGGCGGTCATCGTGGACAGCCGCACCGTGCAGTCGACTCCCACCAGTGGGGCCCGCGCCGGCTACGACGGAGCAAAGCGACGCAAGGGCGCCAAGGTGCACGCCGTGGTCGACACCTTGGGCCATCTGCTGGCGCTGCGTGTCACCGCGGCCAACGAGCAAGACCGGGCGCAAGTAGGCGCGCTGGCTGCGCAGGTCCAGGAGGTGACCGGTGAGCACGTCGAACTCGCCTACGTGGACCAAGGCTACACCGGCAGCGAACCCGCGCAGCAAGCCGCCGCACATGGCTTGATACTGGAGGTCGTGAAGCTCGATGCGGCCAAGCACGGCTTCGTGCTGCTGCCTCGGCGCTGGGTCGTCGAGCGCGCCTTCGGCTGGGCCGCTCGCTTCCGTCGCCTCGCCCGCGACTATAAACGCCTCGCCTCTTCACTGGCCGGCCTGCATTGGGTCGCCTTCGTCTGCCTCATGCTCAGGAACTTTCTTTCCGCGGGTTCATGACAGCCTCTAGAGTCGAAGCATATCTTCTCGTGCGACCGGTTTCCTCTTGCTGGTCGTTTCGCCGGGCAAAAGCACAGCGGGATTGTTAAGAGAGCTGGAATCTTCTGTCCGCTCGACGAACTGTGCAATGAAGCTTGGTTGGTCGGCACCCATGGCTTGGTTGCTGTTGAAGGGGCTGGTTGGTCAGATGGGCGGGCTCCGTCCGTGTCACCGGAGCTCCACGCGCCGTTCCCTGCGGCGCTCTGCTACGGCCCGTCCCGCCCCGGACGCAGGCGGGCCTTACTGGGGTCGAGGCCGCCCCCAGCCCCCGGAAGCGGATCAACTAGCGGCGGCGGCGAGAGCCCTGTGTCTCAATAACGTCCCGGTATATCCTCTCGCTTGCCGGCCATGGAATGTCTTGAATGGGTTGAGCCCTGCATCGCCTAACGACGCAGTTCTACTTGCCCCTTTATGGAATGGATCGATGAATTTGAACGACGGATGGAGGATTTCGAAGGCCGCGTGGCCGGCGAGCCTGACCAATTTCCCGTCTCCATCAAAGTGCGGGTTGATAGCGGCTGCTACGACCGCGGATGCTGCCCGGCGGCCCATGAGATTATCGATCGCGAACTCGATACCATGCATCGCTCAGGCGAAACCCAATTTCGCTATATCAAGCACGAATCAGGTCCGGAGATTCTTGCTTATGCCGGCGCGGCAATGGGACTCGCGGCCAGCGTCATCGGATTGGTTACCGTGATCATCCAGGCTCGTGCGGAAGGCAGAAAAAAAGGCGACCGGCACAATGATCCGGTGACGCTGGTTGTTCGGCGTATCGAAACCGCCGACACGCTCCTCGAAGAGCGGGTGATGACCTTCACGGGCCACGAAAAGATCACTCCGAAAATGATCGAGGCCATGCTTACGGACGGAATTAAGAGAATTGCACCGAAAACCCCGGCCCAGCCAAAAGCAAAGCAACCTCGTCGGAAGAATGAAAAAACAGGAAATACTTGATGAAATTCGGCGCACGTCCGCGGAGAACGGCGGACAGCCATTAGGTCGCGGGAGCTTCTCGACTACAACCGGCATCAAGAAGTCAGCTTGGTATGGCAAATACTGGGCTCAGTGGGGAGACGCGCTTAAGGAGGCGGGGTTTGGGCCTAATCGACTCACGCCGCGCATCAGTGACAGCGAGATGCTTGATGCCCTGGCTGGATTCACCCGAGAGTTGGGCAAAATTCCTGGCGAGGGAGAGCTACGACTCAGAACCCGGCGAGGCGATGGATTCCCTCATGCCACGACGATTAGAAAATTGGGAAACCGGCGGGCAATCGCCGCCAAGCTCATTTCCCACCTGACCGCCAAAACTGGCTTCGATGATGTGGTGAGCATCTGCCAAGGCTTCATTGAGGCGACTCCCGATGCTGCCGTTTCGCCGGCAAGCGAATCGACCGCGTTGGACGGCGGCTTTGTCTATCTTCTGCGATCAGGCAACCGCTACAAGATTGGGGCGACCGCCGATTTGGCCCGGCGTAGTCAGGCGATCGCGATCCAGATGCCCGATCCGACTAGCACCGTGCACGTGATTCGGACCGACGACGCTTTCGGCATCGAAGCCTACTGGCACCGACGCTTTGCGGCCAAAAGAACGAATGGCGAATGGTTCAACTTGGACCGCGCTGATGTCGCCGTGTTTAAACGTCGAAAGACAATGTGATAATTCAAATTGAAACACCAGCGACGATGGGCCGCTTGCGCGGACGGCCCGCGCGCTCGTCGCGCAGGATGCCGTGGCGTTTGCAGAACCGGCGGAAGTCGAGCGAGCTGATTTTCAGTCCGAGCGTTGCCAAGTGCGCACGCACGTCGCGCGTGCGATAGGCGGGACGCGGGTGCCGGAGCATGAACAGCAGCGCGTGCAGCTTCCACCAATCGGCATAGCCGAAGGCGACTTTCAGCCGGCCCGGTTGCAGCCCGGATAGCAGCTCGACCGCACTGGCCAGTTGCATGAACGGGCGACCATCCCCGGCACGGATCGCCGTGTCCATCACGTCGGCGAGTCCGCGCAGGAGTTTGGGCGAGGCTTGGGCGGCCTCGCCAGCGAGCCGCCAATCGCGCGCCAAGAGGAACAGGTTCAGCGCAATCGTGCGGGCCTCGTAACGGCGGACCAGCGATTCCATTTCGTCCCAAGAGAGCCCGCCGAAAGGGCGTGCGTTGGGCCGGAACCCGGCTTTCAGGTGGCGCTTTTCTTCCGTCCATGCGTCGAGTTCCCCCGCGATCTCGGCGAAGCCGTGATCCGCTTCGTCGCTGGCGAGATCGCCGCGCTCCACCAGCGCAGAGAAGTTCTCCCGCGTCTTCGCGACCTGCACGAAGTCATCCATCAGCCACGTCCGCAGGTCTGGAAAGTGCCGGCAGATGTTCGCCAGCAGCCGCAGAAACGCGCGGGACCGTCGTTCCGCGACGCGGACGGAGGGCAAGGCAGCCGGCGGGGTCATGGTATATAAGAACCCGAGCGCGGAGGAAAGTTCGCCGCCGGGACGCCGGCCGGCGAGTCAAACCATTGCCGGAGCTTATCATAAAGCGCCCGCAGATCGCGCCGGTAGGCTTCCGCCTGTTCCTCGCTCGACTGGCCGGGCTTGCGGCGCAGCGCCCGCACGAGCCGGTTGGCAAGGACGAGATGCGCCGGCAGCCGATGGCGCAGCCGCCGCTGCCCTGAACCCTTCGGTTCCGTGGCAATGCCGAGCCGGGCATAGGCTTGCCGCAGACTCATGCCTTGCAGGAAGGCCACATCGGCGACGCTTTGCGCGAGGCGCATGTAACGCTGTGCCGTGCGAGCCGTGCCCTTGAAGTTGGCTTCCAGCCAGAGAAGCCAGGCCCCCGGCCCCATGCTTTGCCGCACGCGCTTTTTCTCGGCCAGGAGAAGCTGGCCTGCTTGCCACGCGGCGGATAACGCACCAGTGAGCGCTCGCCGGGATTGGAACGAGCAGGACTTGGCCTGTTCGTGTAGGCGGTTGATTTCCGCCGCGACCGAGGTTTCTAGAGCGGGATTCATGGCGTCATCCCCGTGGTTGCGCGGAAGCTGTCCGCCAGTTGATGCACCGCCTGTTTCGAGCGCCCGGCGGTGTGGCCGATTTCTTCCAGCGTGGCCTCGCCAAGCAGATCGGGTCGCACGCACCACAGCGCCACCGTCGCGCGCACGCCGCGCTCGTCGAGCGACGCGCCTTCCGCCATCCAGATCAGGAGCCGGCAAACGACATCCAGGGCGAGGAAGCGAGCTTCCTGCCGCGGATCGACCGGCTCTGCGAAGAATGAATCATCGTTGGTTTTCATGACGCGCGCACCTTACGCGCGAACCTTCCGCCAAAATAGAATCTCGGAGCGGAAACGAATTGGACGAATAGATGCAGCGCAATGCGACCCGTGACGCATCTATTTCCCGCCAAAAAAAAACGCCGCGCGGGCACGAGGCGGCGCGGCGTGAACGGCGGACGTGGGCAGGCTAGCCCCGCGCAGGCACCTTGAGCTTGGTGCGGATATGCTCGGAAACCTCCTGCGGATCGTAATACACGAAGTGCCCGACGCGGTGATGCGGGATGCGCCGGAGCTTTGTCCAATCCCGCAGTGTGCGAACCGACGGCTCCTTCCCTTTGGGAAAAAGTCCGCTGGCGCGCAGCCCGAGGATGTCTGTGAGTTGAGGCAGATCGAGTGAGGGAATAGTAGGCGTTTCCATGCCTATGCTGGTTTCGTCAAGCGGCGTGGCCAGAGATTGCCATCGCGCTTCGCGTTCCATATCGAAGCCAAGTGGAATTGAACTTTCCCACGGATTCCGACGGCTTCTTTTCACGAGAATGTCCCTCCTGCAATCGCTACTTCAAAGTGATTATGGGCGAAGGCAGCGACGAACCGATTTCCTTCTGTCCCCACTGTGGTCATCGTGGACATGACTGCTGGCATACACCGGAACAAATCAAATACGCCCAAGCCGTCGCGTTAAGCACGGTCGTTGCCCCGGAAATCGACCGCCTGAAACGCTCGCTCTCCGGGTCAGGAGGCGGACTGTTCAAAATGACGGTGAAGAACAATATTCCCCGGCCGCCACCGCCTCCACTCGAAGTCGATGAGCCTTACGACATCGTCCGCTTTCGATGCTGCAATGAGACGGTCAAACTGCATCGTTTGGACACGAATTTCTGCATTATCTGCGGCACGACTTACGAAATGAAACACAGCGACTCCAAACGGATATTTCTCAGTCACAAGGGCGTCGACAAAACGCTAGTCATTAGTTTCAAGCAGACCCTTGAGAGTTTGGGATTTTCGCCGTGGTTGGATGAGGATGCGATGCCCGCCGGCACGCCGTTGGAACGCGGAATATTGAAGGGGATGGAAGACTCCTGCGCTGTGGTCTTCTTCATTACCCCGTCCTTCAAGGACGAGGGTTTTCTGGAAACGGAGATTAACTACGCCATTCAACAGAAACGCGCCAAAGGGGACCGTTTCGCGATTATCGCACTACAATTTGTCGATGCGTCCGGAAAAGCCGGCGAGATTCCCGCGTTGCTGAAGAGTTACGTTTGGAAACACCCGAAATCAGAACTCGAAGCGCTGCGCGAAATTGTTCGGGCGCTACCGCTGTCGGTTGGGACCGCCGACTGGCGGGAAGGGATCGACGGAGTCGTGGCGACATCGAAGATAAAGTCCACCGTCGCCGAACTGTCACCGGAGGCCAAGGTGATCCTAGCCGCCGCCGCGAAGGGCGGCGGCCATATCATGCATCTCAAACACATGGGTGGCCAATCAATCCAAGCTGGCGGAGAATCCGTTATCCCGGATGAAGATGCCCGCACCATCGCCCGATGGGCCGGTGGTTTGGAAGACTTGCGCCGGCGGCGCTATATCACGGATGTCGGGCACAAAGGCGAAGTCTTTGAAATGACGCGCGAGGGTTATGAGGCCGCCGATCATCTCGATCTTTCCGGCAAAATGTGATCGTGCGTCTGATCATGCGGCGGTGGGCAAGTTGGAATCCATCGCCGGTTTCTTAGTCGCATTTACGATGGGATTTTCAGAGGCGACAGGGGAAACGGACGCAACCGGAATCGCGCGGTGTTTGGGAAGAATGCCGAAGAACTTTTCGGCCTCCTCTTTGCTCTTCAAGTCGAGGTAATGCTTGCGGATGATCGCTTCCGAATTGCCCGCTTGCAACGCAGCTTCGCCCATCGACCGGAATTTCGCCACGAACATCGAAATGAACGTGTGCCGGAGCACGTCATGTGTGAGCCCGAACTTGGCGAACACCGTGCGGCGGGTGTTTGTCGCATCGCGCGGGACAATCGGGAATTTTTCGAGCGGATATGCGCGGAGCCACACCGCGAGATTCGGCTGAATGGTGACGTTCCGAGGCATCTTCACCTTCGAGACCTCCGGTTCGATGCGGATAACGCCCGTGTCCAGCCGCACCGACTCCGGCTTGAGCTTGGTGATCTCGCCCCAGCGGACGCAGGGACGGACACCGCCAAACAGGCAGATCGCGAAATACGGCACCAGTTCACCGCCGTTGAACGTCTCCACGAACTCGATCAGCGCAGCCGCCTTTTCCGCTGTGATCGTCACCGCCGACCCGCGCCGATGGTTGATACGGAAATACTGCGTCTTCTCGACGGGGTTGGTCGCAATCCAACCTTTCTGCATGGCGAACTTGAAGAACGTCGAAAGGACGCCACGCCGATTGTTCTGCGTCTTGAGGGACGGCTTGCCGCGTTCGAGGTAGGGCGTGAGCACTTCCGGCGTGAAGTGCGAAACCAGCGCCTTCGGGAACTTCTTCTGGAACGTCGTCAGCTCGTATTTGATGACGAGCACCATCCGAGGCGAAATCAGCGTGCGTTCGTAGTCACGCTGACGCGCCTCGCGGTATTCCTTGATCGCGTCGGCCAGCGGCTTCTCTCGTTCCGGCGGACGGTAATTCGCGAGGCCGAACTCGACATAGAAGAGCAGCCCTTGGGGCGCGTCCTTGAGCCGAGCGAACGCCGCCTCGGCTTCGTGAAGCTGCTCATCCGTGAGCCGCGTCGCCGCGGCGCGCATCCCTGTGTCGGCTTGGAGCGCCTGGATTTCGAGGACTTTCTTTTCTGCCTCGGCTTCCTCGCGGGTATCGAAGTTTCTGCGAACGCGCTGGCCGTCGAGGCGGCCATAGACGCGGTAAACGATTTGGCCAGACGGATTGGCAAATTCCGTGACCGTGAACCGAGCGACTTTTTTCATGATGCAGATTTGGCCGCGTCAATGACCAAATCTGTTGTCGCTCCACTTAAGCAGCTTATCTTTAGCAACTTAAATGGCGGGATGGACGGGACTCGAACCCGCGACCTTCTGCGTGACAGGCAGACG